>ENA-UOUL01000969-UOUL01000969.1-bioreactor-metagenome-genome-assembly--contig:-NODE-969-length-44895-cov-5.734392_pt1 | contig 44895 bp, 32 predicted proteins | sample MGYA00249838_ERZ747220 | MGnify/ENA primary metagenome ERZ747220 (study PRJEB28778, sample SAMN05720191) | bioreactor metagenome | isolation source: Anaerobic biogas reactor | place: USA:Washington... | reverse complement strand
GAGGTCCAAACCCGGTCGTCGCTGATCGAGCGGCCATTATGGTCTGTATACTGGCGGGTGGAGTCGTGGGTAGACGAGTTTCTCGTGATCGTCTTGGAGGTATCGATAACATCCGACTCCGTATGCAAACGATCATACTGGTAATCTCTGTATCCAGAGAGCTGGGCAACATTCATTCTTCCCAACATCGACCAATCCAAACCTGTTTTCTTCCCCTTCTCACCGCTAAGCTCCAAAATTTTCGCTTCGATATAGACCTGCGGGCGCGGCAGGTCGACATCCTTAAGCACTTGGCGCACCTCCTCCATCTTCGGGGCCGTCGTGCTGACGACGACCATGTTGCCCGCGGGATAGGAGACGACCCGGCCCTCCTTGCGCACGATGACCTGGTCCGCGCGGCGGAGGGCGGCCCGGCGATGGGTGACCACCAGACAGGTGGCGCCCGATTGGGCAAAGACTCGCTCCCAGAGGGTGCGCTCGGTGTCCACGTCGAGGGCGCTGGAGAGGTCATCAAAGACCAGGAGCTCGGGGTCGCGGACGAACATGCGCGCGGCGGCGGCGCGCTGGCGCTGCCCGCCGGAGAGCTTGACGCCCTTGGCGCCCAACAGCGTGTCCAGGCCCCCCTCCAACTCGGCCAGGTCATCGTCCAGGACCGCCCGATGGGTCGCCCCGGCGAGGTCCACCCGCTCCTCTGGCAGGCCCATAAGGATGTTGTCGCGCAGGGACTCGGAGAAGAGCAGCGGGACCTGCGCCGTGTAGGCGGCGATGGGCGGCACGAAAAAGGCGGCGGGATCGGCGACGGGCTGGCCGTTCCAGCGGATCTCCCCGGCGTCCTTGGGCAGCAGGCCCAACAGCACCCGCAGCAGCGTGGTCTTGCCGGAGCCGATCCGGCCGGTGATGGCGGTGAACGAACCGCGGGGGATGACGAGCGAGACGTCGTGGATGCCGTGGCTGCTGTCCGGGTAGACGTAGGTCAGGCCGCGCGCCTCCAGCGCTTCGAGGTGGTGCTGGGCGGCCTTGGGCGTAAAGGGGACCTCAGGCAGCGGGCCGCGCATGTGGATGGGGGCGTGGCGCACCAGCGTCTCCGGCGCCGCCCCCTGGAGCAGCCGATTCATGCGGCCAAAGGAGACCCCGGCTTGCTTGTACCAGGCGCTCCAGACGCCGATGAACTCGGTGGAGCCGGAGAGGTAGCCGAGGTAGTAGACGAACAGCGCCAGGTCGCCCACGCTGAAGGCGCCGGGGCTGCCGGCGGGCAGGCGCATGGCTGACCCAGCCATGATGAGGATGATGCCGGTGGCGACGGCGCTGATGTTATGGGCCACGGACCAGATAAAGCGCTCAAAGACGCGGTCGCGGACCACGGCGCGGCGGCGCACTTCGCTTAGCTCACGGAACCGGCGGGAGACGTGCGTCTCTGCGTTGGCCACCTGGACCGCCTGGGCGGCGCCAAAGGTCTCGGCGATGAAACCGGTGATCCGCCCCGTGGCCCGGCGGGCGGCGTCGTGGTAGCGCTGGATGCGCTTGGTGCCCAGGTTAGCGATGCCCAGCGTGATCAGCAAGGGCAGGTAGGCGACCAGGGTGATCCTGGCGTTGATGCGGACCATGATCACCGTGGCGACCACGGCGAAGAGGAGGTTGCCCACGCTGACCATGCTCTCGGCCAAGAGCCGTTCAACCTGTTCCACGTCGCCGCGAAACCGGCTCACCGCCTCGCCGGGAGAGCTGGGGACGGCCCGCGCGCCGGGGCGGTCCAGGATGCGCTCAAAGAGGTTGCGACGCAGCAGTGCGGCATTGGTATAGCGAAAGATCCAGTAAACGGCAACATCGGCAAAGGTAAAGCCCACCCTGACCAGGGCCGCGCCGATGAGCAAGGCGATGAGCGAGGGGATGCTCCAGCCGACGACGGCAGCGCCGGAGAGCTTGTCCATGATGGCGCGGGTGATCAGGACAGCGGCCTGGGGCACGACGCCGAAAAAGATCAGCTCGAGCAAGACAAAGACGAGGGTAAGCCAGGGGCGATAGGTCACGAGCTTGCCGATATAGCGCCAGGTGGCCATGGGCGAGAGCGGCTCTTGCTCCGGCGAGGCCGGGGCGGCGTGTGGGTCAGGGCTCATGCCAGCACCTCCTCCAGGCCTGTCTGCAGCAGGTGGCTGAAGCGCGAGGCGGGATCGGCGGCGAGGGCGGCGCGCTCGCCATGCTCCACGATCCGCCCTTGGTCCAGGATCATGATCTCGTCGGCGCGCTGCACCGTACCGAGCCAATGGGCGATGATGATGGCGGTGCGGCCCTGGGCCAGATGGCTCACTGCCCGCTCGATGAGGCGCTCGGTGGCTGGGTCCAGCCGTGACGAGGCCTCGTCCAGGATCACCAGGCCGGGATCCTGCAGAAAGATGCGCGTGAAGGCGAGGAGTTGGGCCTCCCCAGCGGATAGCCCGCCGCCGCCGGACTCGAGCTCGGTATCCAAGCCCTGTGAGAGTCCCTCCAGCCAGCCTGCCAGCCCGAGCTCGCCCAAGGCATTGACGATCCGCTCGTCGGGAATGGCGGGATTGAACAAGGTCAGGTTGTCGCGCACGGTGGCGTTAAAGAGCTCGATGGTCTGCGTCACCATGCCCACCTTGCCGCGCACCTCGGCGATGGGCAGGTCGCGCAGATCCAAGGCGCCGCTGTCGCGATCGCCAGCTCCCAAGCGGACCGTCCCCCGATCGGGGTCGTAAAGCCGAAAGAGGAGGCGGGTGATGGTGGTCTTGCCGCTGCCGGTGCGGCCCAGCAGGCCAAGGACTCGCCCGGGCTCCAGGCGGAACGAGAGGTCGCGCAGCACGATCTCGGCGTCTCGCAGATCCGGCGCGGGCTCCGGCGAGGGGGCGGGGGGATGGGTGCCGCCGGCCTTGGGCATGGCATCATGATAGCCAAAAGTCACGTCACGGAACTCGACGGCCAGCGGCCCCGCGGAGAGGCTGGGCCAGCGACCTTGCGCCGGCTGGTGCTCCTGCACCTGGCTGCGCAGCGCCAGCAGCTCCCGGATGCGGGCGATCCCCGCCCCGGCGCGTTGCAGCTCCCCCAACTGGCGGGTGATGGCGCTGATGGGCCGCTCCAGCATCATGCTGTATTCAAAAACCATGAACACCGTGCCAACGGTGATGGTCTGGGCCAGGTAGAGCCACGCGCCGACGCCAAGGGCGAGGGCATTGCCCAGGGCCATGAGCAGGAAAGTGGCGTTGAGCATCCAGTTGACCATCAGCCCGGCCTTGAGGTTGCGCTGCATCAGGGCGCGCATCAGCTCAAAGAAGCGGCGCATGACGTAGGTCTTGGCCCCGCAGGAGCGGATATCCTCGGTGCCGGCCAGCCGCTCTTCCAGAAAGCCAAAGAGGTCGGCGCTGGCCTGCCGCTCGGCGGCCCAATGGGGGATGGCGAGGTTGCGCAGCCCGGCGATCGCGCCCAAGGCAAGGAGGGAAAAGAGGGAAAGGGTCAGTCCCACCCGCCAGTCCTCGCGAAAGAGCAGCGCCATGACCCCCAGCAAAAAGAAGGCATTGCCGACCACCTGAATGACGAACTGGGAGAAAAAGCTAGAGAGGGCCGTCACGTCGCCGTCGATGCGCTCGATCATCTCGCCGGGGGTGTGCGCGTTGTGAAACGACATGTCCAGGCGCAGACAATGGTGAGCTAGGTCGGCGCGCAGTCCGTTGGTGGCGGTCCAGCCGATGTCCTCGCTGAGATAGGTGGCCGAGAGCGAGACGACCTGTTGCAGCAGCGCCACGCCGATAAAGGCCAGCGCCAGGCGCAGGAGCGTGGCGCTGGCGGCGCTGGCCTGGGCCAGGTCGATGAAACGGCGGGTGATCTGCGGGCTGACCAACTGCAGGCCAATGCCGCCAAAGAGCATCACGGCGAGCAACGCGGCGCGCCGCCACTGCGGGCGCAGATAGCTCGCCAGCAGCTCGCCATAGGCGCGCAAGGGTATCTTCACGGGCGCTCCTCTCGAAAGGGCAAGCCACCGCTGAAGCGGAGGGCGCAGAGAGGCGGTGGATTACGCCCCGGCTTGGGCAGCGAGCGTCTTTTTGAACACCCAAAAGGCGCGGCCGATGGTGGCGCCCACGGTGCGGGCGTAGAACGCGATGGGCCCCGCCCAGATGATCTCGCCGCGCTCGTGTCCCTGCCGCTGCCAGTCGGCCAGGCAGCGCTTGAGCAGCACGGTGCCGATGCCCAGGCCGCGCAGGTCGGTGCGGGTGAGCATGGGGCCAAAGTGGGTGCGGCCGATGAAGCCATGGGTGGCCATGCCCACGATCTCGCTTCCCCGCAGGGCCAGATGCACCGTCACCGGCTGGCGCTCCAGGGCCATGCCCGACTCGGTGGCCCAGTTGGCGTGGCTCTCGGCCAGGCAAAAGCGCTCCAGCTCGGCGCGATCCTCTGGGCGGCCCCGACGGATGGTGTAGCCCTTGGCGGCCAGCGCGGCTTCCTGGGCGGCGGTGGTCCAATCTCGCCCGGCGACCACCACGTCCATGTTCACGCGGGTCTCGCGGGTGGTGGTGTAGCCGCGCTGGAAGAGAAACGAGATGGCTGGCGTATAGTGGATATCGACGCCAGGGAGGAAATAGCGCGGCAGCGCATACCCCGCCGTCACCGCCGGGACGCCGCGCTCGCGCAAGGTCGTCTCCACCGCCTCGAACAAGGCCGTGCCGATCCCTTGGCGCTGGCGTCCGGGTTCCACCAGGAAAGCGCGGATCCACCCCTCCTCCTTGGCGATGCTGCCCTGGAGATAGCCCACCGGTTGGCCATCCTCTTCCGCGGCCAGCATCAGGGCCGGATCATAGGTAGGGTCGTCGAGGGTCCGGCTGCGGGTATATTCCTCGGTCCAGACGGCGTTATCGGGCAGGGCGTTGAATGCCCGCGTAAAGGGCGCGATGTGGCGCTCGGCAAAGGGGACCAGTCTTAGCATGGCGTAACTCCCTTGGAACAGATTGGGGTGAGCCGCGTGTAAGGGCAATTCATGAATTGCCCTTACACGCGCCCCCTGATCATCTTTACAGGATGGGCCCGCCGGCGATGGCGTCGTTGCAGCTCCGGCAGGCTGGGTTGCCGCAATGGGTGATCTGTGGGTCGCGGCGGATGGCCGCCGCGGCGATCTCGAGCGTCTCCCGCGCGGGCAGGGCGCGCCAGAGGCTGGCGCCCACGGTGGTCTGGCGGAGCAGCGGCTCCAGCAGCGGGGCCATCTTCACAAAGCCCGCCGAGCAGCCGCCCCCCTCCAGCGGCGCAGGCTGGCCGTGGCGATCGTTGGCGCAGAAGCGGAACAGGTTACGGCCGGCCAGTTGCTCGGCCAGGTGCAGCAAGGTCAGCCGGTCCAGCCAGACGCCCATGAGCACCACCCAGCCGCCCAGGCGGGCCAGCGCCTTGTACGGCGCGAACACGTCCAGGGGGGCCTGGTCGCGGACCAACGCGTCGGCCAGCGGGCCGACCGCGGCGAAGGAGCAGATGGCGTGGTTGCCGCGCCGCCGCTCCGGATAGCGCAGCAGCGCCTCCGGGACGACGCCCATGCGGTAGGTGTCCACCTCGTTGCTCTCCGGGGTATAGATACGTTCCAGCCCGGCCGTGGGTGTCACCCCGGCGGCATAATCGCGGCCGTTGCGCGGCGGCTGCAGGTGCGGCGGGCAAGGGACGCGATAGCCCCCGGAAAAGGCGGGGACCATCACGGTGCACCCCTCTTGCCGCAGCCCGTCGATGACGGCTTGCGGCCCGCCTTCCACCCGGCCAAAGCTCCGCAGCGAAGAGTGAACGCACAGCGGCAAGCCGCCAAGGCCAAGCTCGCGGATGCCCTGGCGGATGTCTTGGATGGTCGTGAGCATGTTTGGGTGGGACCTCCGAGCGAGTCCTGGAGGGCAAACACGGGGGTTTGCCCCTACGAATACTGCCCGTATTGGTGGGCGGTCTCGAAATAGGCCCGGACGTTCTCCAACGGCGTGCCGTCGCGGATTGAGTCGCTGGTGCCCAGGATGAACCCGCCTCCCGGCGCGGCCACCTCCAGCGCATAGCGCACCGCGCGCACCACGTCGTCCACCGTGCCCATCTTGATGACGTACAGCAGGTCGACATAACCTTTCAGGCAGACCTTGTCGCCATAGAGCCGCTTGGCTTCGGCCAGGTCCACGTCGCCCACGGGCGGCGGGGTGAGGGTCTCGATGACGTCGGCGCCCCCCGCCACATAGTCGCCGATGGTGCGCATCATCTTGCCGTCATCATAGACGTGATAGATGCCGCCATAGCGGTGGATCAGGTCGGCGTACTGCTTCATCAGCGGCACAAAGACCTCGCGAAAGATGGCGGGCGACCATCCGGCGCTGAGCGAGCCATAGTACCAGCAGCCAAAGATGGCCTTGGCGCCCTGCTCCAGTACGGCTTTGAGCGAGGCCAGCGCGAACTCGTGAAAAAAGGCGAACTGGCGGTCAAAGAAGGGGCGGTCCAGGTAATAGTCCATCATGAGCTGATTCATGCCGCGGGCATTCCCCAAAAAGTGGTCCAGCGGCGGGTACATGCTCACCTCGGGAAAGCCCAGATCGCCCATGGCCTGATCGATTTCGTGGAACTCGGAGAGGGTCTCCGTCCCCGGAGCGGGCATGATGTAGCGCAGTTTGTCCAGGTCGCCAGGCTCTTTCAGGAGATGCTCGTGCTGGACGGGGCTGGGCGAGATGCCGTACTCCCGCCCGCCGGGGGCCAGGAAGGTGACGTCCGAGAGCGGCCCCGCGGGCGTCTCGAAGGTTCGCCGCACGGTGACGCCGCCGTCCTGCTCCTCCACCTGCTGGACGATCTTGACTTCCGGCGGCACGTGGCGATAGGCGAGCTGCGGGTGAAAGATGAAAGCCGGCGCTACATTGCCCACGGGCAGGCAGAGGTCAAAGCCGAACTCCTTGGCGGCCTTGACGTGGTGCAGCCAGGAGCTGCCTCCATAGTAGGAGCTCAGCCAGGAGCCGATGCGCGGCGAGATAGGCACTCGGTCGGGGACCTCGCGGCGCATGGCGGCGAGCAGGCGTTGACGTCCAGTCATTGCGGCGGTCATGGGTGTAATCCTCCTTGGCAGGGTCTGGCAGGTGGGATGGGCGCCAGCCCAGGCACTGTATTATACTCGCGGTGTCAAATCGGCGGCGGGGCCATCGCGACCTGGCTCGCGCGGGACGCGTCCGGCCTTATGGGGATGGCTCATCCAGGGCCTGCCGCACCGCTTGCGCCAGCTCTAGCGGGGTGAACGGCTTGCCCAGGTAGCGCGAGACGCCCACCGCCCTCAGGTCGCTCTGGGCCATCCCCTCGGGGTATCCGCTGATTACAAGCATGCGCGCGTGGGGATCGCGCTGGCGGAGCGCTTGATAGAGCGCGCCCGCGCCCATCTGGGGCAGGACCATGTCCGAGATCACCAGGTCGAAGCGGGCGCCTTGCGCGCACAGGTCCAGCGCCTCCTGGCCATCGCGGGCCACCAGCACCTCGTAGCCGTGCGACTGCAGGGCGCGCTGGGCCACGTTGAGCACCTGCGGCTCGTCCTCGACCAGCAGGATCGTCTCGCCGCGGCCCTGGGCCTCGGTCCCCGGGTTGGCGGGGGGAGGAGCAGGCTCCGACGTCGGGGGCTCGGCGGGCAAATAGATGGTAAAGGTGGTGCCGCGCCCCAGTTCGGTGTTCACGTCGATATGGCCTTCATGCTGGCGCACGATGCCATACACCTGGGCGAGGCCCAAGCCAGTGCCCCGGGCCAGGCCCTTGGTGGTAAAGAAGGGCTCGTACAGGTGCGCCACGGCTTCCGGTGAGAGGCCCTGGCCGGTGTCGCTGACCGAGATGCGCAGCCAGGCTCCCGCTCCCATCTCGGGGAGGGGCGGCTGGTCGCCCGGCCGCAGTCGCAGCGAAGCGACCTCGACGGAAAGCCTGCCACCCTCGGGCATGGCGTCTCGCGCGTTCAGCGCCAAGTTGGTGAGCATCTGCTGGATCTGGTCCGGGTCCACCCTGACGCGGTTGTCGCCGGGCTCGGCCTGGAGCGAGATGGCGATATTCTCGGGCAGGGTGCGCCGCCAAAAGGCCATGATCTCTTGCAGCAGGTCAGAGATGCTGACGATGCGCATGAAGCGGGTAGAGCGCCCAGCGAAATCCATCATCTGTTGCACCAGCCGGGCCCCGCGCTGGGCCTCGCTGAGGATGACGCCGATGTCCTCCTTGGCGGGCTGGTCCAGCACCGGGTTGCCGAGCAGCAACTGGCCAAAGCCCATGATCCCCGTGAGTAGGTTGTTAAAGTCATGGGCGATCCCGGCGGCGAGCTGGCCGATGGCCGCCAGGCGCTCCTGGCGGGCCACGCGCTGCTGCAGGGCCTTTTGCTCGGTGATGTCCTGGGCGGTAAAGATCACGCCCCTGGCAAGCTGGCCGGGGTGCAGCGGCGCCGAGCTGAGCCGGATCTCGATGAACGAGCCGTCCCTGCGCGCGAAGCGCGTCTCGACGCTGCCCACGCCGCGCGCGCTCACCTCGGCGTACTTGACCTCGCCGACTCGCGCGTACTCGTCATCGCTTTCGTAGAGCATCCGGGCGCTCTGACCCTGCAGCTCATCGGCCGAGTAGCCGACCATCCGCTGCAGGGTATCGTTGGTCCAGACAAAGGTCCGGTCAACCACCATGCCCATGCCGATGGGAGCCGCGCGCAGGATGCCCTCCAGGGTTGCCTGGGCTTCTTGCGCCTGAGCTTCGGCGCGGACGCGTTCCGAGATGTCCCGCAGAAAGATCAGGTCGGCTGGCTGCCCCCCGTACTCGGTGAGCCCGGCGTTGACCTCCACGTCCACCCGGTGGCCGTCGCGGTGAACCAGGGCCGAATCATAGATGGGGGGGACATCCTCGCCGCGCATGCGCCGCTCATAGAGGTCCATTACCCGGTCGCGCTCGGCCTCGGCGATCAAGGCGGCCACGGGCTGGCCAACCATCTCGTGTACCGAGAATCCGACCATGCTCGCTGCGCCGGGGTTGGAGAAACGGACGAGCCTATCCTGGACCACCACGATGCCGTCGGTCGTGCGGTCCACCACGGCGCGGTACTTGGCTTCGGAATCGCGCAGCGCGTCCTCGTTCTGCTTCAGCTCGCGCAACACCAGCTCGAAGGGGCGCCTGATGGTGGTCTCGATCACGGCCGAGTAGAGCATGGCATAGGCTGCGATCTTGAGGAGGTGGCCCAGCAGGTTGAGCCAGCTATCGACCTCGACATAGAGCGTAAAGGTCACCTCGGAGAGGACGATGGCGACGATGGTCCACGAGATGAGGCTGTAGACCCGTGGTGAGAGATGCTGGCGCTGGCGGCGCAGCAAGATGAGCACCAGCAGGAGGATGGCCGAGATGATATACTCGCTGGCCTTCTTGAAGGGCGTGAGGCCGGCGCCGGGGACATAGCAGTCGGGAAACAGGCCGGCAAAGATGCTATACAGCAGCCATGTCGTGACGGCGACATACGCGGCTAACGTCAGGTGGAGGTGCAGCCGGCGCTGCAGGTACACGAGGCTGGCGAGCAAGGAGAAGCTCTGCAGATAGCGGGCGGCGATCCAGAGCTGAGTCGGCAGGTTGGCATCGTGGCCGGGAAAGGCTCCCAGCCCCTGGAAAGCCAGGGCATGGACCAGGTCGATGCCCGCCACAAAGAGGGTGGAGACGCCAAGAAAGAGCAGGTAGCCGTTGGATACATATCGCCGAGCGTTCCAGGCCAGGGCGAACAGTCCGCCGGCAATGACGATGCTAAAGACCTCGGCAATGCTGTGGAAGAGCAAATAGTTGCGGCTGCTGATGAGGACCAGGCCGGCCAGGGCGATGAGCCAGACTGCAATGGTCTCGTAGCGCCGCAGGGATGGGTGCTCGTCTATCATCGTACCCCTCTCCGCTTGCTCCACAATGTCGCGCGATTATACTATGGATCGCACAGGGGCGTCAAGAACGGCGGGCGATTTGGCTGTTGCATCCTACATGGCTAGAATGCCTGGCTGTGTGGGAGCGATGGTCCGGTCCGCCGCGGCCAACGGCCGCGGATGGGCCTTTGCACGGGAGGAGACGATGACCAAGGAGACCCTGGGCTACGTCAAGTTGGAGTGGGTCTGTCCCAGTTGCGGCACGCGCAACCCCGGCCCGCAGAAGCTGTGCGCCAATTGCGGCACGGCGCAGCCTGCCGATGTGCATTTCGAGGAGGTGGCGCAGGACGAGCTTCTGACCGACGAGGCCGAGATCGCCAAAGCCAAGGCCGGGCCGGACATCCACTGCGCCTATTGCGGCACCCGCAACCCCGCTGGCTCGCTCAAATGCAGCCGGTGCGGGGCCGAACTGAAGGAGGGGACCGCCCGCGCCACCGGGCGGGTGGTCGGCAAGTACCGGACCGAGGCGGCACCGGATGTGACCTGCCCCTCATGCGGGGCGACCAACCCGGCCAACGCCGCCAAGTGCGCCAAGTGCGGCGCGCCCCTGACCGAACCGGCGGAGCAGGCCGCGCCAGCCGCCGAGCCAGCGGCCAAAAAGGCCGGCTTGCCGATGGGCTGCCTGATCATCGGCGCGCTGGCGGTGGGCGCGATCATCCTCTTTATGATGCTGGCCACGCGCACCAAGGATGTCACCGGCGAGGTGGCGGCCACGGCCTGGAAGCGCGTCGTCGCCATCGATGCCCTGGTGCCCGTGCAGCAGCAGGGCTGGCGGGACGAGATCCCGCAGGGGGCGACGCTCGAGTCTTGCCGCGAGGAGCTGCGCTACACGCAGAAGGAGCCCGCCGCCGGGGCGATTCAGGTGTGTGGGACGCCCTACAAGGTGGATACGGGCAGCGGTTACGCCGAGGTGGTGCAGGACTGTGTCTATCAGGTGTACGATGACCGCTGCCGTTATACGGTGCTGGCCTGGACCCAGGTGGACCAGGTGGTGGCCCAGGGACAAGGGGACCAGCCCTACTGGCCGGCGGCTGTCCCGGCGGCCGGGCAGCGCCAGGGGGCGGTCACCGAGGTCTATGAGGTGGTCTTTGATAGCGATGGGGAGCGTTATACCTACCGCACCGATGACCCGGACGACTATGCCCGGTTTGCCGTCGGAAGCGAGTGGGTGCTCAGCATCAACAGCTTTGGCGACGTGACCGATGTGCAGCCCGGCCAGTAGCCGTGGCGCCAAGCGCGCAGAAGGAGCAACCATGAAGAACGTGCAGATCGTTGGCCTGCCGGCGGCCCTGGAGTGGGATGTCCCGCCGGTGGCCTGGACCGTGGGGGCGCCAGGAGCCCTGACCATCACCGCGGGGGCGGTGACCGACCTCTTTAATAACCCCAACGGCGAGCCGCCCAAGCGCGATTCGGCGCGGCTCATGTTCGCGCCCGAGCCGGGGGATTTCACCCTGAGCGCCAAAGTCCACGTGGACTTTCGCTCCACGTTTGATGCCGGCGTGCTGCTCATCTGGGAGGACGTGGGCTCCTGGGGTAAGCTCTGCTTCGAGTTCTCGCCGCAGGCCGAGCCGATGATCGTGTCGGTGGTGACCCGCGGCGGGCTCTCCGACGACGGCAACGCCGTGGTGATGCCGAGCTATGATGCCTGGCTGCGGATCGCCCGGGTGGGGACGACCTTTGCGCTGCACTATGCTGCGGACGGCCAGTGGTGGCACATGGTGCGCTACTTTGCCCTGGCCCACCCGGAGCGGGTGCGCATCGGGCTCTCCTCCCAGTCCCCTACGGGGCAGGGGTGTTCCGCCACCTTTTCCGAGGTGCGCTACGAGCGCCGGACCCTGACCAACCTTCGCGACGGGTCCTAATCCAGGAGGCGAGATGACCACAGAAGATACCTATGTGAGCTATGAGGCGTTCGGCGCGGTGGGCGACGGCGTGGCCGATGACCTGCCCGCGATCTGCGCCACGCACGAGCACGCCAACGCGCACGGTCTGAGCGTCAGGAGCAGGCCGGACGCGACCTACCACCTCGGCGGCCGGGCCCTCACCGCCAAGATCGCCACCGACACCGACTGGAATACCTCGCGATTCATCATCGACGACACGCAGGTGGAGGACCACCGCGCACCGCTCTTTGTCGTTTGCTCGCTGCTGGCGCCGGAGCAGCTCTCCATCGACCGGCTTGTGCGCGACCAGCGGCAGGTGGCGGCGCGGCCACAGCGCGATTGCCACGTTTTTGTGGAGAACGCCAACAAGCGGATCTATATCCGCAAGGGGCTGAATCAGAACAACGGCGTGCCCCAGCACGATGTCTTTATCCTGCGCCGGGATGGCTCGGTGGAGGGGGACATCGACTGGAACTATGACGCCATCACCCGGATCGAGGCTCGGCCGATCGATGAGCAGCCGCTGGTGGTGCGCGGCGGCGTCTTTGGCACGCTGGCCAACCGGATGCGGCAGGACATCGGCTACAACTATTGGGCGCGAAACATCGAGATCACCCGCTCCAACACCGAGATCGCGGACGGGATCCACTATGTCGTGGGGGAGACGCAGTACGGGCATCCTTACCGCGGCTTTCTGAGCGCCAAGCAGTGCGCCAACATCACGATGCGCAACTGCTTTGCCACGGCCCACAAGATCTATTCCACCATCGGCTCGGCGGGGCTGCCGGTGAACATGGGCTCCTATGACCTGCACGCCAACGATGTGGTGAACCTGCGCCTGCTGGGCTGCCGGATGAACGGCATCCTGGACCGCACGCGTTGGGGCGTGATCGCCTCGAACCACTGCAAGAACATCCTGCTGGAGGACTGCGTCTTTTCCAGGATGGACACGCACATGGGCGTCTCGGGCACGTACACGATCCGCCGTTGCCAGTTGGGGCACATGGGGCTGAACGCCATCGGTCGCGGCACGTTGCTGGTGGAGGATTCCACCCTCTATGGCCGTGCGATGGTCAACCTGCGCGGCGACTATGGCAGCACGTGGGAGGGCGACGTCATCATCCGCAACAGCCGCTGGATTCCCGCCTGCGGGGATCCGGTGCAGCCGCACCTCATCGGCGCGGTCAACGACGGGACGCACGATTTCGGCTATCCTTGCTCCCTGCCCCGAGAGGTGGTGATCGACGGGCTGTTCGTGGATGATAGCCATCACCCCGAGGGCTATGAGGGGATGTACCTTTTCGCCGACCCGGACGGGGCGCGCGAGCCCGGCCAAGAGCTTCCGCCTCCCGCCGAGCGCCCCTTCCCTTACCGGCCCGGCCAACAGGTGCGCGTGCGGGGGCTGACGACCGCCAGCGGCAAGCCGGCGCGGCTCTCGCCAAATGCCGAGCTGGCCAAGCGCATCGCCGTCATCGAGGAGCCGGCATGAGAGTGAATCGCGTGCGGGAGATGCTGGCCCAGGGCCTTGTGCCGGTGGGGCATATGGTGAGCGAGTTTCCCACGCGCGGCATGGCGCGCATCCTGGAGGTGGCGGGCGCGGATTTCGCGTTGGTGGACATGGAGCACAGCGGACTGAGCGCCGCCGACGTGGCCGACCAGATGGCCTGGCTGAGGGGCACGGCGGTGGTGCCGCTGGTGCGCGTGCCGCAGGCCGAGTATCACTTTATCGCGCGGGCGCTGGACGCGGGCGCGTTGGGCGTGATGGTCCCGGACGTCAAGGACGGCGCGCAGGCGCGGGCCATCGTGGCGGCGGCCAAGTACCCGCCGCTGGGCCAGCGCGGCCTGGTCACCGGCGGGGCCAATACGGCCTACGAGCCGATGGACGCAGCCGAATACATGGCCTGGGCCAACGAGAACACGCTGATCCTCTGCCAGATCGAGAGCCAAGAGGGATTGGACCACCTGGACGAGATCGCCGCGGCCCCTGGCGTGGACGTCTTGTGGGTGGGGCATGGCGACATGACCAAGTCGCTGGGCATCCCTGGCGACTACCGCCACCCTCGCTTTATCGCGGCGCTGCGGCAGGTGGCCGAGGCGGCCCGGCGTCATGGTCTCGCGGCGGGGGTCCAGCCCAATAGCGTCGAGCAGGCGCAGGAGTGGATGGCGCTCGGGTACAATATCATCTCGTACAGCGCCGATGCGCGGGTGTACGGCGCGGCGGTGGCGCAGGGCATCGCCGGGGTACGCAGGATAGCGATATGATGCCCATGTTGAGCTGCGATACGATGGTGGCGTTGCCCGAGGCGACGGCGAGCGGGCAGACGCTTTTCGCCAAGAACAGCGATCGCCCGCCGGACGAGTGCCAGCCGTTGGTGCTGCGCCCACGGCAGGTCCATCCCGCCGGCGCGATCACACATTGCCAGTTCGTCGAGCTGCCGGCGGCGCCGGTCACCTACCGGCATATCGGGTCGCGGCCCTACTGGTGCTGGGGCTACGAGCATGGTTTCAACGAGCACCAGGTGGTGATCGGCAACGAGGCGCTGCACTCGCGGGCGCCCAAGGCGGCGGAGCCCCGGCTGATCGGTATGGAGATCATCCGGCTGGGGCTGGAGCGCGGGCGCACCGCCGCCGAGGCCGTGGAGGTCATGACCGAGGCGATCAGCCGGTACGGGCAGGGGGTGTTCGCCAACGATGCCGGCGTCCGCACCTACGACAACGGCTACATCGTGGCTGACCCTCGCGAGGCTTATGTGGTGGAGGCGGTGGGCCGCCAGTGGGCGGTGAAGCAGGCCCGCGGGACGGTGGGGATCAGCAACGTCTTTTCGCTGGGGGCGGACTGGGACCGGCTGGCCCCCACGGCGGAGAGCGAGGCCGTGGCGCGGGGCTGGTGGCAGCCCGGCGCCGCGCGCTTTGATTGGGCTGCGGCCTATGCCGCGGCGAACCGCGAGCTGGATGAGGCGCAGGTGGCTCGGGCGGCGGCGCTGCTGGACACCGCGCCGGGGGCGTTGGGGCTGCCCTTTGCCGATTGGACGGCTGACCGCCTGCGCGAGTACCTGGTTGGGCATGAGGGGATCGCCGTGTCCGAGGAAGCGGCCACCGCGATCAACACAGAGCTGCGTTCCGCCACGCGGCGCGCGCGGTCGTGCGCGCTCTTGCGCCAGCGCTCCGGCGCCGTCGACGCGCGCGCCATGATGGCCATTCTGCGAGACCACTCCAGCGGGCGAACCCCCGAGGAACCCCTGCAGGCCGAGATTGGCGGGGGCTGGCCCTCGATCTGCATGCATACCCGCGGCGGCGATAGCGGCAACACGGCGGCCAGCCTGGTCGCCGACCTGGCCGCCGATGGATCGCGGCTGCCGGTCTATTGGTGCAGCTTTTATTCCCCGTGCCTGGGGATATTCTTGCCGATCTTTGTCGAAGGGGAGCTGCCTGCGGCGCTGTCGGCGGGCGGTGCCGCGTCGAAGACGAGCGGGGCCGCGCCGAAGACGAGCGGGGCCTGGTGGCAGTTCCACCGGCTCAGCCGGCTGGCGAGAGCGGGCGGGGCGGAGCGCATCCGTCACGTTCGGGAACGCTGGGTAGCGCTGGAAGACGAGTTCCTGGGCAGCGCCTACGACATGGCGCGGCGAGGTCGAGAGTTGCAGGACGCGGGCCGGCCGGACGAGGCTTCCCGCCTGTTGAGCGATTACATGCAGCGGAACGCCGACTTGGCGCTGGAACTTGTGGCCCGGATGCTGCGGGGCACATCCTGACCGGCCCGCCTGCGGACGAGTTGGACACCCTGCCCAGACCATGAAGGAGAGAGGAGGCGAGTGTCATGTACATGGTTCTGTTCGTGCTGGATGACCCGGAGCATCTGGATGCGGTGCTGTCGGCCTGGTCCGCCAAGGGACTGACCGGCGTGACGATTATCGAGAGCACGGGCCTGCACCGCCGGCAGAAGAGAAAGCGCATCCCCATGCGCTACACCTACGGGGACTATGTGGAGGAGGAGGGGCATTATACCCTCTTGGCCATCGTCGATAGCCAAGAGATGGTGCAGACTTGCTTGGAGGAGGCCGAGCGCACTGTGGGCGACCTGTGCAATCCCAACACCGGGGTGTTCGCGGCGTGGCCCCTCTCCCTGGTCAAGGGCGTGTGCAAGACACCGCCGCAGGAGAACGATTGACCATGGTATGGGTCACTTTTCTGCTCAGCGCTGCTGCCATTGCCTATGTGGCTGTCCAGCTTGCCAGGTACGGGGACGCCATCGCTCTGCGCACGCGACTGGGGGGCATGTTCATCGGCGTCTTGCTGCTGGCTGGGGCGACCTCCTTGCCGGAACTGCTGACTTCCTTAAGCGCAGTCAACCAAGGATCGCCCGATCTGGCCGCGGGAAACCTGCTGGGCAGCAACGCCTTCAACATGCTGCTGTTGGCGATCCTAGATGCGGTACACCGGAATCAACGGATCCTGCGCCGGGCTGCCGTGAGACATGCGCTCTCTGGCAGCCTAGCTACGCTGATGACTGCGCTCGTCCTGTTCCTCATGCTTGGCAACATCGACTTGCAGGTTGGCTGGGTGGGCGTGGACGGTCTGCTCATCATTGGGGCCTACGTCACGGCCGTGTGGCTGATCCAGGACAACGCGCCACCCCCTGCCGACCATAGCGCCTCCGCGATCCCCGAGGACACGCCCAGCCTGGCCTGGAGCCTGGTCGGCTTTGTGGCCGCTGCCGGCGCGATGGCGGTGATCACGCCGATCATGGTGCGGAACGCTAACGAGATTTCCGAGATCACCGGTCTGGGCGCCACTTTTGTCGGCACGACCCTGGTGGCGCTGGTTACCTCGCTCCCCGAGTTGGTCACCACGTTGGCCGCGGCCCGGATCGGCGCCGACGATATGGCGATCGGCAACCTCTTTGGCAGCACCATGTTCAACATGTTTGCCATCGGCCTGACGGACGTCTTTTTCGTCTCCGGGCGCTTTTTGGGGGCGATCGATCCCTCGTTCCTGCTGGTGGGGATGCTGGGGCTGCTCATGACGGCGCTGGCGTTGGTGGGCAACCTTGCCCGCCTGGAGCGGCGCGTGCTGTTTATCGAGATGGATGCTCTGGCGCTGATCGTGGCCTACCTCGGCGGCATGTGGTTGGTGTACATCCAGAGCGTGGGGTCCTAGCCGCACCCTGCGCCTGCCGGAGGCCGGTGCGGCCCTCTCTGGGCTGATGCCTGGGAGTGCAGCATAGAGCGGAATGGGGTTGGTTTCCCAAGGAGGCATGGCGATGTTCAGAAGAATCGTAGCGGTGCTGGTACTGATCTCCCTGTTGTGGGCATCCGGCTGCGACCGCCCGGCGCCCGGCGGCGAGACGCCGCAGCCGCCCACGCCGACGGTCGTGGCCGAGAGACCTACCGATACGGCGGTCCCCGCGACGGAGACGCCCGTAGCGGCCACGGCTACCGTCGCGCCGGCCACCGACACGCCCGCGGCGCCGACCAACACGCCTGTCCCGCCCACGGCAACAGCGATACCGCCAACGGCGACGCTCCTCCCACCGACGGACACCCCTGCGCCGCCCACGGCGACGCCCATTCCGCCCGTGCAGCCGCCGGCCCCTTCGCGGATCACCTTCCAGGCGGGCCACACCACCGCCACGGTGGTCGGCACCGTGCGCGCTGGCGGAGTGGACGCCTACGTGCTGGGCGCCATGGCGAACCAGCTCATGGAGGTCAACGTCACTTCGACGACCGGCGCGGCGATGCGGATGTTCATCTTTGGGGCCGATGGCGCGGGGCTGCCGGGCGCGCAGGCGGGCCTTCCCCACTTCCGCGGCACGCTGCCCAAGACGCAGGATTACCTGATCTATGTGGCCTCGGACGGCCCGTCGACCACCTATAATCTGAGCATCGTCATCCCCGAGCTGATCGCCTTCGAGCCGGGCGCCACCTCCGCAGTGGTGAAGGGCAGCCTGGCCGCCGGGGCGGGCCGACACTATTCGCTGCGGGCGGCCCAGGGCCAGTTGCTGAACCTGGACCTCTCGGCGGCCACCAATACGGTGCGCATGTCCATCTATGGCGCGGACGGCAACGTGCTCGCCAGCGGCGCGGCGGCCTTTTCCAGCTATCGCGACTATTTGCCCTCCACGCAAGAGTACGTGATCTACCTCTATAGCGAGGTGGCCACGCAGTACGCGCTTAACGTGATGATCCCGGCGCGGGTGAGTTTTGCGCCGGGGGCCACGTCCTCCAGCGTCGATGGTGTGATCACCTCGCTCTATGGGAGTCGCCAGTACATCCTCGGCCTGGGCCAGGGACAGACCTTCGAGGTGAACCTGCTGTCGATCGCCTCAGGGGTCCAGGTGGTGGTCTACGGCGTGGACGGGACGGTGCTGCAAAGCGGGATGGGCAGCTTTGCCGGATACAAGGGGACCATTCCGATCACGCAGGACTATATCGTCAGCATCTCGCTGAACGTGCCCAGCGAATTCACGGTGACCTTTAGCGCCAAATAGACGGCGCGGGGACTCTATCACACTGTCAGGAGACGAGCATGCCAACGCTACCGACCATCGACCTGGGTCCGTACAAGATCACCCGCCTCATCATCGGCGGCAACCCGCTCTGCGGCAACTCGCACTTTAGCCCGCAGATGGACCAGGAGATGCGCGACTATTACACCGCCGAGCAGGTGGTGCAGGTGCTCCACCGCGCTCAGGCGGCGGGGATCAACACGATTCAGGCGCGGGGCGACTATCACCGCATCCTCTACTGGCTCGAGCTCTTTCGCCGCGAGGGAGGGCAACTGCACTGGATCGCCCAGACGGCTTCCGAGATGCACGACGTCTTCCAGAACATCCGCGTCCTGGCGGCGGCGGGGGCCATCGCCATCTATCACCACGGGAGCCGCACCGACAAGCTCTGGAAAGCGGGGCAGATCGACAAGGTCGAGGACTATTTGAAGTGCATGCGCGATACGGGCGTGTTGGTGGGATTGGGCACCCACCAGCCTCAGATCATCGAGTACGCTGAGGAAAAGGGCTGGGACGTGGATTTCTACATGGCCTGCCTCTATAACCTCAGCAAGCAAGAGCGGGAGAGCGCCCTGGTGACCGGCAAGTTCCAGGAGGAGCGGTTCGACGACGCCGACCGCGACATCATGCTGGATGTGATCCGCAAGACGCCCAAGACCTGCTTAGCCTTCAAGCTCATGGGCGCTGGCCGCAACTGCGCCACGCTCGCGGATGTCCGCGCAGCCTTCAAGTACGCCTTTGACCGCATCAAGCCGGGCGACGCGGCGGTGGTGGGCATGTTCCCGAAGGAAAAGGACCAGATCACCGAGAACGTGCAGCACGTGCTGGATTTGCTGGGCAGCGGCAACTCGTGAGTTGCCCCTGCCCGGAGGCTACGCGGCGGGCTTGACGGCGCGGAGGTGCCCGGGCCGCAGCTCGCCGCTGTCCACGACGGGGATCATCGCGCGCCAGACCCCGATTTCGCGTTCTAGGAGGTCGGGGTCCATGCGCCGCGCCAGCTCGGCGTGAAGCGGGCCGGTGAGCCGCGCCAGCTCTTCCCGGGCCAGGCGGCGATACCAGGCGTTCCGATCTCGCGTCTCGATGCGGGCAAACCCGGCCGCCTGGAGCGCCCGGCGGTAGCGCGCCGGAGAGCCCATGCCAAAGCCGAGCCCCTCCAGCTCCAGGTAATGCTCCATGGCGGCGCTGGGCGGGTTGTCGTCGCGGCGCATCCAGTCGCTGGCGACGAAGAGCCCGCCCGGGCGCAGCACCCGGTGGACTTCGACGCAAAAGCCTTCTTTATCGGCGATGTGCAGGATCGAGTCTTTGCTAAAGACCACGTCGAAGGAGCCGTTGGGGAAGGGGAGGGGGCCCGGCTCCACGGCGCGGAAAATGGCGTGATCCGAAAGGCCGCGCTCCGCGGCGCGGCGGCTGGCCTGCTCCACCAGCGCGGCGTCCACATCGACGCCCACCACGCGCCCGGCGCCGCATTGCTGGACCAGCAGCAGATCGATCCCGCCGACGCCGCAGCCAACGTCCAGCACCTCCCGCCCGGAGAGATCGACGCCCTCGAGCAAGAAGGCGATCTCTTCCGGGCCGCCCGGCGAAAGGTATCCTTCGCCCCAAACGGCCTCCAGCAGGCCGGCGATGCCCTCATACGCGACGCTGTGTTCCTCGCTCACGGATAACCTCATCTTTTCGGCGCAACTCGTGTTCAGCCCTGCACCCGAAAGAAGTCCTGGAGCTTCTGTCTGAACGCGCGGCGGCTTCTCTCCGCCTGGACCGGATAGAGCGGCGATTGGGCCTCGATCCACTTGACGATGATCCACCCGTAGAGCCAGAGCAACGGGCGCGCATAGCGGACCAGTCCCAGCAAGGTTGTCTGCCACTCTTGTGCCGAGTGGCGCTGATACCTCAGGACGGCCTGCGTCTGCTCGGTGTTGTACCAATCCAGGTAGTAGGCGTCCAGTTCCTGCGCAAAGAGGGACGCGTTTGGGAGGCGCAACCCGAGCGGGCGAAAGACGATCTCCACCAAGTCCCTCGTCCTCATCTGGCAACCCTGCGCCCGGCCTCCGGCGATGAACCCCTTGCTGCCGGCTAGCTCGCCCGCGCCGAGGAGGTCCTCGGCGGCGGAGGCCAGCGCATGGGCCACATCCAGGTCGACGACGATCTCGCAGCGGGCCTCCAGCGGCATGGCAAAGATGAGCTTGACCATGGCAAAGAGGCTGGCGGGGTTGAGCACTGTGGGGAGGACTGCGGCCAGACGCAGGACGGCGTAGCGCAGCCCGGAGGCCGCGACCAGCGCCTCGGCCTCGATCTTGGTTCGCGAATAGGTGTCCGTGGGCGCGAGGGGATCGTCGGGCCGGACCGGTGGAACGCTCCGCTGGGTCGGGCCCATGACGCAGGCCGAGGAGACCGAGACGAGCGCGGGCTGGGCGGGAGACGCCTGCAGTGCGGCCACGAGGTTGGCCGTGCCCCCGACATTGACGGCCCGGCAGAGGTCGGGGCGGGCGTCGCTGACCGGCGGGAGGATCGCGGCCAGGTGGATCACCACGTCCTGCCCGGCCACGGCCTGCGACACATCTTGGGCATTACGAAGGTCGCCGAACAGGACCCTGACCTGACGCCGGGCGTAGCGCCGCGCCAGCCGCTGGGTGCGCTTGTTGGGCACCTCGAACACTGAGACGGCGTGCCCGCGACGGAGGCATTCCTCCACCACCAGCGCCCCGATATTGCCGAACCCACCTGTAATCAGGACATTCAAAAGGCTCTCCCTCTGGGGATTGTCATGCTTTGACACGCTCATGCTTCGACAAGCTGAGCATGGCGACAGGCTCAAATCCCTATCCCTATCATACGACCAAATCCTTTCCGCGTCAATTTGTGCCGGGGCGGCATTGGACTAGAATGCGCCTAGCGCCATGGCAAGCCGGGGCGGGCGCGACCTAACAACACCATCCTTGGCCGCAGGCGGCCGGAAAGAGGATCAGTAGCCTATGTCTCGCGATCAGGTTCGTGCCGTTCATTGCGATCACCGCGCCAGCGATGAGGAGGTCTATGCCGCGCTGGCTCGGGCCACCGCCCCGCTGGAGCGGGCCTGGGCCAAGCTCAAGACCGCGCGCCGTATCGGCATCAAGTTCAACCAGGCCTGGGACCCGGACAAGCTGCGCTACTTTGAGGGGCAACTGCAAGAGTTGGTGAGCACCTCGGTGGCGCGGGCTACGCTGCGCCTGCTCCGCGAGCGGACCAGCGCCGAGCTGGTTTGCAGCGAGATCAGTGTCTTTAGCCGCGAGCAGCACCCCGAGCTGGGTTATGGGATGCCCCTTTTGCCGCTCCTGCGCGAGTTCGGCGTCGAGTTTGTGGACGGCAACCGGCCGCCCCACAAGACCTATGCGGTCCCCGGCGGCGGGCAGATGTTCCGCCAGCTCCTCTTGCCGGAGGGCGCCAAAGAGGTCGATGCCTTTGTCTCGGTGCAAAAGATGAAGAACCACGCCTTCATGGGCGTGACCCTCTGCCTCAAGAACCTGTTTGGCCTGACCCCTCAGGAGCCGCTCGGCCGCTCGCGGCAGTATTTCCATCACCTGGTGCGCATGCCCTATCTGCTGGCCGACCTGGGGCGCTTGTTCGACCCCGCACTGAACATCGTGGACGGGCTGGTGGCCCAGGCCGGGCGCGAGTGGGGCGGCGAGCCTCGCATCGCCGACACGCTGATGGCGGGCGACCAGATCATCTCCACCGATGCTTGCGGGGCGCACCTGATGGGCGTGGACCCGCGGGCGGACTGGCTGACGCCCCCCTTCCACCGCGATCGCAACGCGCTGGCCTGCGCGGCCGAGGCTGGCTTTGGCACGGTGAACTTGGACGAGATCGATTTCCAGTCCGAGGTGCGGGCCCCGGTGGCCGAGTTCCATGCCGAGGTCACCGACCCTCGCGAGATGGTGGTGAGCTGGCGGCGCACCACCGCCGAGCAAGCGCTCTATTACCGCGATCATCAGCGCGAGTTGGTGGACCGCCACGCCGGCGAGTATATCCTGCTGCAAGAGGGCGAGGTGCGCTGGCACAGCCCCGACAGCACGATCCGCGAGAGCCGGCGGGTCCTCTCCGGCAGCCGCCCCGATCAAGGGATGTACCTGAAGCTGGTGGACCCGGACGAGGCCGAGGGCGAGCATTACGAGGTCTATGAACGGGCGCTGGAAGACATCCGCCAGCGGCAGCTCTAGCGGCCGCACCTTGGTCGGAGGCAAGCGACATCGCAACCTATCTGCGCACCTGGGGCCGGTTCAGCCGCGACGTGCGGCTTTTCCTGGCCTCCACCAGCCTGTTTGGCTTTGCCCTGACGATGGGCATCTACCCGGTGCTGTTCAACCTCTATCTCCTGAGGCTGGGCTATGACACCGAGTTCGTGGGGCTGATCAACTCGGCGGGGCTGTTTACCACGGCGCTCTTTGGCTTGCCGGCGGGCGCGCTGGCGACCCGCTGGGGCGTGCGGCGCGCCATGTTCGCCGGGATGGCCGTGGGGGCGCTGTTCTACGGGCTCTTCCCCCTGGTCGAGTTTCTCCCACAGGCTGTCCATCCGCCGATGTTGGTGCTGGTCTGGGTGCTCTGCGAGGTCGGCATGGCTACCTATTTCGTGGCGCAGGTGCCCTTTGTGGTGGGCATCACCGCGCCGGAAGAGCGGGCGCCGGTCTTTGCGGTGCAGGTGGTCGTGTCGCAGGTGGCTGGCTTTGGGGGGAGCCTTTTGGGCGGGGCGCTGCCGGAGCTGCTGGCGCCAGTGATGAGCGTAGCATGGGAAGACCCCGCGCCCTACAGGGTTACGCTGCTTTTGGCGGCGGGGCTGTCGCTCCCGGCGGCGTGGCTGATCTTGCGCACCAAGGCCGAGCCGGAGGCCCAGCTGCGGGCGGCGCGCGCCGAGCGCCGCGGCCCTGAGCGCGCGCCGTGGGCGCTCATCGTCATCTTCTCCCTGGCGCTGCTGTTGGAAACGTCCACCGTCGGCGTCTGCAAGACCTTCTATAACGTCTATCTGGACAAAGAGCTCGGCGTCTCCACGGCGAGCATCGGGTTGCTGTTCGGCGTCGTGCAGCTCCTTTCGGCGGCGGCGGCGATGATCATGCCGCGGCTGGCGCGGCGCTGGGGCAACGCGCGCGTTTTCGCGGGCAGCTCGCTGGGGGTGGCGCTCTCCATGCTGCCGCTGGCGCTGGTGCCGCACTGGCTGGCGGCGCTGGCCGGGCGCGTGGGCATCTCGGCGTTCGCTTCCATCTCGTCGCCGGCGATCAACGTCTACCAGATGGAGATCGTCGAGCCGCGCTGGCGAGCGACCATGTCCGGCACGCTGAGCACGTCTCGGCGGCTGAGCTGGATGGCGCTGGCGGCGGCGGGGGGCTATGTGATCAGCGCGGCGGGGTACAAGCCGCTGTTCCTGGCGGCGGCGGCCCTGACCCTGGCGGGCACGGCGCTCTTTTGGCTCTACTTCCGCACGCCCCGCGGCGAGTTCGCCGAAGCGGGCGAGACGGCCGAGGGGTAGCAACGCGGCACCTGCGCGCCAGCCCCGGGGGCGGCTAGGATCCCGCAGCCTGCTGCCCACTGGCGATCCGCGATACACGATAAGCGATCTGCGCGCTACGGAGGTGCGACCATGACGGCCAACCGACCGATCCACGATGCCGAAGCGGCGCGGCTGGAGCTGCTGCGCTTTCTAGCGGGGGAGGCTCGCGAGCGCCCCATCTACAAGAATAGCTTTCTTCGCGGCGCCACCAGCGCCTTCTGGGAGATCCCCAAGCTGGAGCTAGAGCGGCAGGGCGAGGCGGCTCCGGCGCTGGACGAGGCCAACATCCGCGCCACGCTGGATTGGATGCGACGGCGCCTGGATTGCGGCGACTTTGGCCAGACGGCGCTGATGCGGATGCTCTATCGCTACACCAAGAGCAGGCTCCTCTCGCCGGCGCTGCGCGCCGAGATCGAGCAGACCGCGGTGGACAACATCTATTGGTTCGATGAGCCGGGCGAAGAGCATATGTGCTTTTGCACCGAGAACCACCAGATCATCCACCATAGCAACGAGCTGCTGACCGCGCAGCTTTTCCCCGACCGCATCTTTGGCAACGATGGCCGCGGCGGGCGCTGGCACTATGAGCACGCCCACGCCAAGATCGCGCTCTGGCTGGAGTGGCGCTTCCGGCTAGGGTTCAGCGAGTGGAACTCGAATTGCTACTATGACGAGGACCTCATCGCCCTGGTGAACCTGAGCGAGTACGCTGAGGACGCCGACTTACGGCGCCGGGCGCGCCTGGTCATCGACCTCGTCCTGCTGCACGTGGCGCTGAACTCGTTCCGGGGTACCTTCGGCTCCACCCACGGGCGCACCTACACCCGCTTCCTGCTGAACCCGCGTCGCGAGCCGACCAGCGTCTCGAGCTGGGTGTTTTGGGGCCAGGGCTCCCGCGAGGACGCCATGAGCATCGGGGCGACGCTGCTGGCCGCCAGCGATTACCGCATCCCGCCGACGATCCAGGCCATCGCGCTGGACCAGCCCGCCGCGCTGGAGAACCGCGAGCGGCACAGCCTGAACGTGGAGGATGCCCTGGAGCACGGCATCGACCCGGCCAACCCGGAGCACCTGGGTTTCTTCTGGGGTGCGCAGGTCTGGGGCCATTACCTGCAAAACGAGGTCTCCTATCAGCTCTGCCCGCCCAAGCACAACCTGTACCCGCGCATCAAGGCGGCGCACGACTATTACGCCGAGTGCGCCTGCACCGGCGCGCCCTTTGACCCCGATACGGACTATACGGCCATGACCCAGGTGGACCTCTATACGTACCGCACGCCGGACTATATGCTGAGCTGCGCGCAGGACTATCGCAAAGGCAAGTGGGGTTTTCAGCAGCACATCTGGCAGGCGACGCTGGCGGGGCAGGCGGTGGTCTTTACCTCGCAACCCGGCGCGCCGGACGTGGGCAAGAGCCGCCCGGACTATTGGCATGGCAACGGCTATATGCCGCGAGCTGCGGCGTATCGCAACGTGCTCTTGTGCCTGCATCGCTTCGACGCCGACCAGTCGGCGCTGCCCTATAGCCACGCCTATTTCCCGCGCTGGGCCATGGACGAGTGGATGGAGCGCGGCGGGTGGGCCTTTGGCCGCAAGGGCGAGGGGTATGTGGCGCTGCGCTGCCTCTCCGGGGCGCGGTGGGCGGAGCCGCGCGCGGAGGATCTGGAGCAGATGCGTCCAGTGGACGCTCCTGTGGATTGGCAGCCGGGGCCCTATGAGCTGGTGGCCGAGGGTGGCGAGGCGGCCTGGATCTGCGAGTTGGGCAACGCGGCGGCGTGGGGCTCCTTCGCGGCTTTCGTGGAGGCGGTCAGCTCGGCGGCGGCGTCCGGTGACACGTCCGGCCTGACCTACGAGTCGCCGAGCGTGGGGCGGGTGAGTTTTGGCTGGGACGAGCCGCTCATGGTGGGCGGGCGAGCGGTCGCCTTGCGGGACTATCCACGAATGGAGAACGCGTATGGCCGCGTCCAGTTTGACGCGCGGCGCTACGAGCTCGCCATCGGCGAGGAGAGGCTGGTGCTGGAATGGGACAGCGGCCAGGCATCCTGAGCCGGGCATTCCGTGCCGCCCGGCATTCCATGCCGCGTCGAAGGTTGCATGCTTCGACGGGCTCAGCATGTTGAGGAGGGAATTGTGGTGGCAACCAGCGAGCAGATCCGTCGGGCGCTGCGGGAGCGGGTCCGTGGCGAGGTGCTGACCGACGACCAGGCCCTCTCCCGCTATGCCACCGACCAAAGCATGTACCTGGTGCGGCCACTGGCGGTGGCCTTCCCGGCAAATGTGGGGGACGTGGTCGCCATCGTCCGCTATGCCCGTGAGGAGGGGATCCCTCTGACGGCGCGGGGCGGCGGCAGCGGCACCGCCGGCGCGGCGCTGGGGCGGGGCATTCTGGTGGCTTGGCGGCGCGACGGGCCCATGAACCGGGTGCTAGGCTACGAGGAGGCCGGGGCCGAGCCGCGGGTCACCGTGGAGCCGGGGCTGCTGCACAACGACCTGCAAGCCTTCCTGCGTGAGCGGGGGCTCTATCTCCCCGCCGACCCTTCCAGCGGGGCGATTTGCCTGCTGGGGGGCAACATCGCCACCAAGGCCAGCGGACCCCACGCCCTCAAGCACGGCTCCATCGACCGCTACCTGCGCCGCCTGCAGTTCGTCACCGCCGAGGGCGAGGTGGTGGACACCGCCGACGAGGCGACGATCCCGACTCGGATCGGCCGGGGGATCGCGGCGCTGGCGGCGGATCTGCTGGCCGATGAGGCCACCGTGCGCCGGCTGGCGGCGCGCCAGGACCGCAAGCTCGCCAGCGGCTATAACCTGTTCACCTTCTTGCGGCAGCGGACGCTGGGCGAGTGGACGGCGCAACTGCTGGTGGGGAGCGTGGGCACGCTGGGGATCGTCACCCAGGCCACGTTGCGCGCCCAACCCTACATCGAGGGCAAGGCTACCACGCTGCTCTACTTTCGCTCGCTGGACGAGGCGGGCGAGGCGGTGCAGCACATCAAGGCGCTGGGCGTGGCGGCCATCGAGATCATGAACCATCGCACCATCGCCATCGTGCAGGAGCGGCGCAAGGACCTGGAGGCGCCGGAGGGCGAGAGCCACATGCTGCTGGTCGAGTACGAGGGGCCGGAGCGCGCCGAGCAGGTCGCCGCGGTGGAGCGGCTCGTGGCATCCCAGGGCTATGCCCTGGCCGCGCCGATGGAGACCGTGGAGGGGGAGGCGGAGCAGGAGCGGCTCTGGAAGATGCGCAAGGCGCTCCTGCCCACGGTGCGCAACTATCGCGCCGACCGGCTGGCGCTCTCGGTGGTGAACGACGTGGGTGTGCCGGAGGAGCACCTCGCTGCCTTTATCCGGGACGTGGAGGCGATTTTCGCGCGACATGATCTCGTCGCCGCCGTCTATGGGCACGCCGGCAGCGGCAACCTGCACCTGCGCCCGCTTTTCGACGCCGCCGACCCGGGGCTGCTGTCGCTGCTGCGCGAGGTGGCCGACGAAGTCTATGCGGCGGTGCTGTGCCACGATGGGACCATCACCGCAGAGCATGGCATGGGACGGCTGCGGACGCCCTACCTGGCGCGCGAGTGGGGCGAGTCGATCATGGGCTATATGCGGCGGGTCAAGGCAGCCTTCGAGCCCGCCGATCTGCTCAACCCCGAGGCGATGTTCAGCGAGCGCGCGCTGACCGGCGACATGAGGATCGTCGCGGCGGAAGGGTAGATTTGGCGAAAGCGGCCGTGATGGGTATAATGGCCTGGGGGCACCATCACAGGCGCGTGTTTCGTACGCGCGAATCGAGTCGACTCATGTACAAACGTATGGTGCTGTGCGTTGTATTGATCCTGTTGGCCCTGGCGGGCTGCTCGACCGCGCCCGCCGCCACGCCCCTCCCCGACCTGGCCACGCCCACCGTCGCGCAAGCGGCGTCTGCGCCGCCCTCCGTCCCCTGCGACCTGCCGCCCCTGGTGGTCCCCACGGCCCCCGCAGAGGTGCCCGGGTACGTGCAGCTCGACCCCAATACCAACCTGCACATGACCGGCGACCCGTTGGTCGTGGACGTGACCACCTGGCGGCTAGAGATCGTGGGCAAGGTGGAGCGGCCGCTGAGCCTGACCTACGACGAGCTGCGTTGCATGCCCAAGATCGAACTCGAGTGCACGCTCGTCTGCGTCGGCTTTTTCGAGGACGTCGCCACCTGGGCCGGCGTGCCGCTGAGTCACCTGTTGGAGCTGGCGGGGGTCTCGCCGTTGGCGCAGGGGCTCAAGCTCTACAGCGCCGATGGCTATGCCACGCCGGTGACCATGGAGCAGGCGCAAGCCAAGGACAATTTCATCGCCTACGAATGGGAAGGCGAGGCGGTGCCGATCCTGCACGGCTTTCCCGCGCGGGCGGTCTTTCCGGCGCTGGACGGCAGCTATTGGGCCAAGTGGCTGGTCAAGATCGAGGTGGAATGAAATGGAGGAGCTACGGGAGCGGCTGCGGGCCTTTGCCGCCGAGCGGGACTGGGAGCAGTACCACTCGCCGAAGAACCTGGCCATGGCGTTGAGCGTCGAGGTGGCCGAGCTGATGGAGCCGCTCCAGTGGCTCACCGAGGAGCAGAGCCGCGCCCTCTCGCCCGAGACCCGGCTAGCGTTGGCGGAAGAGGTGGGCGACGTGCTGCTCTATCTGGTCCAACTGGCGGACGCGCTGGGGATCGACCCCCTGGCCGCGGCGCGGGCCAAGCTGGCGGCCAACGCGGCCAAGTACCCGGCGGACCGGGCGCGCGGCCGCGCGGACAAGTACACGGCGTATAGGTGAGCTGCACGTCGCAGGCTGCGAGTTGCAGGACAGGGGTGGTGCGCTATAATCTCCCTCATGTTGCCGGCGGCAGGATGCCGGGCGGCGATACTACTGCCCGGAGGGATCGTGGATGCCGGACCCTAGCCCAGAGGGCGCTCGCGCCAAGCCGAATGTGCTGAGCCGCCTGGGCCTCCAACTGTCGACCTTTGATGCGCTCAAGAACGAGCACTTTCGCTACTATTGGTGGGGCCGGCTTTGCTCTTCCGCCTCCATCAATATGCTCACCGTGGGCCAGGGCTGGCTGGTCTATCAACTGACCGGCTCGGCGTTGGCGCTGAGCTGGGTGACCTCGGCTCGCAACATCATCATGTTTTTCCTCTCCTTCTATGGCGGCGTCATCTCGGACCGCTTCCCCAAGCGCCACGTGATCGTGATCACCCGGGCCGGTTCAGCGCTGAGCGCCGTGGCGATCGCGCTGGTGATCACGTTCGGGCAGATTCAGGTCTGGCATCTGGTGGTGCTCTCCATTGTGTCGGGGCTGTTGGGCTCTTTCATGACGCCCGCGGAGCAATCCATCGTCGCCGAGCTGGTGGAGCGCAAGACGCTCCTCAACGCCGTGTCGTTGAATGCCATCGGCATGGGCCTCACCGGACTCTTTTCGTCCGCGCTGGCGGGGGTGATCGTGGATACCGTGGGAGCGCAGGGTGTCTTTTGGATCATGGGCGGCTTGTACGTGGCGGCAGTGCTGTTTCACTCGCACTTGCCGGTGGTTTGGCCCAAGCGCGCTTCCTCGCGGACGGTCTGGCACGACCTCTCGGACGGCGCCCGGTACGTCCGGAGCCAGCGGGCGCTCTTGGGGCTCCTCACGATCTGCCTCGGGAGGGTGCTCTTTGCCCAACCCTACACCACCCTCCTGCCCAAGTTCACCGCGGAGACGCTGGGTCTGAGCGCCACGGGGCTGGGGCTGCTGGTGGGCGCGCCCAGCATCGGCGCGCTTTTCTCGTCGGTGAGCCTGGCCTCGCTCAAGAGCTTTCACCGCAAAGGGTTGGCGCTGCTATCGAGCGCGCTGTTCACCGGCTTGCTCCTGTTGGGGGCGCTGCACGCCACCTGGGTGCCGGTGCTCATGCTCATGCTGGCGCTGGTGGGGGTGGGCAGCAACACCTGCATGGTGTGCAACAACACGTTGTTGCAGGGCAATTCGGACCCGCGCTACCAGGGCCGGGTGATGGCGGTCTATATGATGATGTGGGGGTTGACCTTCCTGGGCACCATCCCCGCCGGCTGGCTGGCCGACCGCATCGGCGTCCCCTGGACGGTGACGCTCCAGGGCGTGGGGCTGAGCCTGACGGCCATCGGGGTGATGCTCTGGCAGCCGGCGCTGCGGAAACTGGAGTAGGAGGAGCCGAGTCCATGATCACGCCGTTGCAGCGTTTTCTCGATTGCATGGAATACCGGCCTAGCGACCGGCGCCCCAACCACGAGTTGGGAGCCTGGCCGCAGACCAGGGACCGCTGGGCCCGCGAGGCGCCCCAGGCCGTGGCCGACCTTTCCTGGCGGTGGTTCTGGGATGAGCCGGCGCTCAACCTGGACCCGCGCGAGTACGTCAAGGTCAACTATGGGTTCCTGCCGCCCTACGAGGCCGAGGTGCTGGAGGAAACACCCGAGTACCAGGTCTTTCGCGATGCCAACGGCCGGGTGCGCAAGGCCCTCGTGGAGGGGGCGGTGGGCGGCAGCCGCATGAGCATGGACCAATACGTCTCGTTTCCAGTGCGGGGGCCGGAGGACTGGCCGGACGTGAGGCGGCGGCTGGGGGCGGCGCTGGACGCTCGCTATCCAGCGGACCTCGCAGGGCAGGCGGCGCGTTGGGCGGAGCGCGACTATACGCTGGTGCTGGGGGAGAACTGCGCGGCCAATGGCTTCTACTGGCGGGCGCGCGAGTTCATGGGGACCAAGGCGCTCTCGCTGGCCTGGTACGATTATCCCCATCTGATGCACGAGATGATGGCCTTTTTCGCCGACTTTATCATCGAGACCAGCCGCCCGGTGCTGGCCCTGGTCCAGCCCGAGTATTTCGTGCTGAACGAGGACATGTCCATGAAGACCGGCCCGCTGCTCTCGCCGCGCACCTATCGCGAGTTCATCCAGCCGCACCTGCGGCGCATGGTGGATTTCATGAAGGGGATGGGCGTCCGGTACTTTGCCGTGGACACGGACGGCGACCCGACGCTGCTGGTGCCGCTACTGATGGATGCTGGGGTGGACGTGCTATGGCCTATCGAGCGAGCCTCGGGGATCAGCCCGCAAAGGCTGCGGGAACGCTTTGGACGCGCGCTGCGGCTCTGGGGCGGCGTGGACAAGCGGGTGCTGACCCAGGGGCCGGCGGCGATCCGGGCGCACCTGCTCGAGTTCGCGCCGCTGATCGAGGAGGGGGGCTTTATCCCCACAGTGGACCATACCGTCCCGCCGGATGTCTCTTGGGACGATTTTCGCGCCTACATGGAGGCCAAGCAGGCGCTGCTGGCAGGCGAGTTCGGGCGCCTGGGCTAGACGGGCCCTCTTTCCGGGAGAGGGTTGGACCCCGGGCCCATTGCGGGTTTTCGTGGCTCTGAGCGCCAAAGCCGAGCAGAATCTGCTTTTGACATCTCGTTGGATTGCGATATAATATCGATATCGCGGCAGCCGGTGTGGCGGGTTGCCGATGAGACAGCAACGAGCTCACATGCTAACACCCAGGCCAGCGGTGACCTGGCAGCCTTGCGATTATGGGCTGTGGTCACGCTGGCCTTTTGCATTCCGCGCGAGAGGGGGTGGGGAGACGCGACCAATGATGATGCGACATCGGAGAGGGGCTGACTGACTGCCGCTCCCCGCAAGCAAACGCTGGGCCGGGCGCGTACTAGTCCCGGTGAGAGCACACCCATGGAGGAGGATTTGCATGCTTAAAAAGAGTGTCTTGTGGCTCCTGGCCATCTTGATGGTGGCCTCGCTGGCTGGCTGCGGCCAGGCCGAGCCCACGGCGGCCCCGGTGCAGCCGACTGCCGTGCCGCCTACCGCGACCGTGCAACAACAGGCTGCCGCGCCCACGGCGACGTCGGTGCCCCCGACCGCGACCGCTGTGCCGCCGACGGCGACCGCAGCTGCGCCCTCGGTCTACAAGATCGGCATGAACGCCGAGTACCCGCCCTTCGAGTTCGTGGACGCGGCGGGCAAGATCTCGGGCTTTGATGTCGACTTGCTGGAGGCGCTCTCCAAAAAGATGGGCTTCCAGTACGAACTGGTGAACACCCGTTGGGACGGCATCTTTGTGGCGCTGCAGTCCGGCGAGTTCGACGCCGTCTGCTCGGCCGCGACGATCACCGACGAGCGGGCGCAGATCGTGAACTTTTCCGACCCGTATTTCAACGCCGGCCAGACCATCGCCGTGCGCGCGGCGGATAAGGACACGCTCAACACCGTGGCGGCCCTGGAAGGCAAGAAGGTCGGCGTGCAACTGGGCACGACCGGCGACATCTGGCTGACCGAGAACAGCAAGGCGCAGGTGGTTCGTTTTGACGAGGTCACGCTGGCGTTCCAGTCCTTGGCGAACAAGGACCTCGATGCGGTCTTTAACGACGGCCCCGTCTCTGCCGAGATCATCCGCGCCAACCCCGAGATGGGCGTGCTGCTGGTGGGCGACCCGATCACCGACGAGTTCTATGGCATCGCCGTGAACAAGGCCCGGACCGAGCTGCTCAAGCTGCTCAACGACGGCCTGGCCGCGATTCGCGCCGACGGCACGTATGACGCCATCTATGACAAGTACTTTGGCATGCCCGAGGTCGCGGCTCCGGCCAAGGACACGCTGATCATCGGCACCACCGACAAGGCCACCGTGCTGGACCCAGCGGACAGCTATGACTTTTTCACCTGGGAACTGCACCACAACACCGCCGACACCCTGCTGCACTACATCCCTGGCACCACCGATCTGGAGCCGGGCCTGGCCGCCGAGATGCCTGCGGTTAGCGCCGATGGCCTGCAGTACACGGTCAAGCTGCTCCAGGGGCTCAAGTTCAAGGACGGCTCGCCGCTCAACGCCGAGGCCGTCAAGTGGTCCATCGACCGCGTCATGAAGCTCGAGGGCGACCCGAACTGGCTGGTGACCTCTTTCGTCGAGAAGGTGGAAGTGGTGGACGAGTACACGGTCAAGTTCGTGCTGCTCGCGCCGGTCAACTATTTCCCGCTGCTGCTGGCGACCCCGCCCTATACGCCGCTGAGCCCGACCTGCTACTCCGCCGACAAGTTCGACGCGGATAGCACCTGCGGCGGCGTCGGCCCGTACACCATCGCTTCCTGGACGCGCGATGTCGAGCTGGTGCTGGAGGCCAACCCGGTCTATCCTACGCAGCCCAAGACCCCCAAGATCATCGTCAAGTTCTTTGCCGACTCCACGACCTTGCGCCTGGCGGCGGAGAGCGGCGAGGTGGATATCGCCACCAAGACGCTGAACCCGACCGACTATGCCGACCTGGAGGCCGCGGGCAAGCTGCAAGTGATCGAGGGCCCTGGAGCTCAGATCCGTTACCTGTGCTTCAACAATACCACGCCGCCCTTCGACGCCAAGGAAATCCGCCAGGCCATCGCTGCGGCTGCGGACCGCGATGCCATCGCCACCGTCGCTTACCAGGGCACGCACGACCCGCTGTATAGCATGGTCCCCATGGGCATGTGGTCGCACATCGATGCCTTCGGCAAGCGCGACCTGGCCAAGTCCAAGGAGCTGCTGACGGCGGCGGGCTATAGCGCGACCAACAAGCTCAAGATGGACCTCTGGTGGACGCCGACGCACTATGGCCCCACCGAGGCCGACGTGGCCACGATCCTCAAGGACAACCTGGAGGAGACCGGCCTGATCGAGGTCACGCTGCAGAACACCGAGTGGGCGACCTACAAAGAGTACATGAGCGCTGGCTCCATGCCCGTGTTCCTGCTGGGCTGGTATCCGGACTATCTGGACCCGGACAACTATACCTGGCCATTCGCGCACTCGACGGCCTCTGACGATCAGGGCATCTACTATGCCAACCCCGAGATGGATGCGCTGATGGAAGCGGGCCAGACGGCCAAGGAGCTTCGCGGCGCCGATCGTCTGAAGACCTTTGACGACATCCAGAAGCTGTGGGCGGTGGAGTCCCCGACCATCCCGCTGACCCAGGGCACGCTGCTGGTGGTGGCTCAGCCCAACATCGACGGCATCATTCTGGACCCGAACATGATGTTCCACTACTTTACGCTGTACGCCAAGTAGCCGCCCCTCCCAGGGGCTAACTGGCGAGTCGGCGGGCGGTCAACCCGCCCGCCGACTCGCTGCTCCCAGAGCGGCCTAGGTCGCTCGGTTCCACTGTTCTTCCGCTCTGCCTTTTCGCGAAACACGCTCCGCCGATGAATTCATCGGCGGCGATTCCTTGTCGATATCGGAGTATTGCAGCGCTCATGAAAACGTTGCGCGCATATATCCTGACCAGGGTGCTTTTCACCGTGCCGATGCTTTTCATCCTGGTCACGTTGGTGTTCTTTGTGGTGCGCATTATGCCTGGAGACCCCGTCGAGGCGATGCTCCGGCCTGGCGTGCCCGAGGAGTATAAGGACCAGATCAGGCATAACCTTGGGCTGGACCGGCCGCTGTTCATCAACTTGAACGGCAGCACGGCGAGGGCCAAGGAAGCTGAGGCGTTTATCTGGACGGGGCCGGGCGCCGCGGGCCGCAAGTCCATGCGCGTGGACAGGTCCCTGGAGTTGGTGGTCAGCGACCGGGAAAACGCGGCGGGCGCCGACTGGGTGCAGGTCTCGGTCCCTGCTGGCTTTGTGGGCTGGGTCTCACCGGATCAGATGGACTGGATGCGCCAGGTCAACACCGAGATGACTGTGCAGGAGGAGGCCAAGCTCCCCGGCACCGAGACCTGGGCGCGCTTGGCTGCGCCGGAGGGCCCGGCGGGCCAGCGAGTGACGGCGATCTGGCCGCACGCCTCCGGAGTCACCTGGTACGGCAGCGACGCTGGGGTGAGTCGCTCCAGCGCCACGGGCTGGGATGCCTTTCCCGAGGCGGCTGGGCGAGCCATTACCGCCATCTGGAGCGCGCGCCCTGGCGACCTCTGGTTTGGCGCCGAGGATGGACTGCTCCATCTGCAAGGGACTGCCTGGACCGCCGTGACCGCCGCCGATGGCTTGCCCAGCAATCGTGTCCTCTCCATTTGGGGTCAGGGAAGCCGGACCCTCTGGGTGGGGACGGATGCCGGCGCGGGGCTCTATAACGGGCGAACCTGGAAGGTCTATACCAAAGACCACGGCCTGCCCGGCAATCAGGTGACCGCCATCTGGGGCGATGGCCGCGGCAACTTTTGGTTTGGCGCCGATGGCGGGCTGGCGCGCCTGCAGGATGAGTCCTGGGAGCGGATCGAGCTGCCCGGGCTCGGTGGGGCGGCGGTGACGGCCCTCTGGGGGACCGCGGACGACGGCCTGCTCTGGGCCGGCACGAGCAGCGGACTCTATGGGCGCGATGGGCAGGGCTGGAAGCGGGTGAAGGGCCTGCCGGGGGCCGCCGTGCGCAGCGTCATCATCGACGAGGCGGGGATGGTCTGGGCGGCGGTGGATAGCGTCGTGGCCTCCTTCGACGGGAGCGCCTGGACCGTCGCGCCGCAGGAAGCCGAGACGCTGACCGTGATTCAGGATGCCGCCGGAACGATGCAAGTGGGCACCGCGGCGGGGCTGCTCCAGTTGGATGCGCGGCCCTGGCTCCGGCTGAGCGTGCCGCAGGGCGGCATGAACGGCTGGATCCCCGCCGCCGAGCTGGATATCGCGATCAAGCCCTTCGATAGCCAGTATTTCAACTACCTGGGCGACCTGTTGCGGCTCGATCTGGGCGTGTCCATGGCGCCGACGCGCGGCCGCCCCGTGGCGGAAGACCTGAAGCTCAAGTTCCCGGCCACGTTGGAGCTGGCGTTGTCGTCGCTGTTCGTGTGCATGGTGATCGGCGTTTCCACTGGGGCCTATGCGGCGCACAAGCGGCGCAGCGCGGCGGACTACAGCCTGCGCATCTTTAGCATCATTATCTGGGCGGTGCCGGTCTTTTGGCTGGGGATCATGCTGCAGCTCTTTTTGGGCGTGTACCTGGGCGAGTGGTATGGGACCTCGGCCTTTGCGGCGCACTATGTGCGGCCCATCTTTGGCGACTTTTTGCCGCTGCCGATCTCGGGGCGCATTGGCACCGAGATGGCTCCCAAGACTGTCACGGGCCTGTATATGGTGGATAGCATCCTCACCGGCAACTGGGCGGCGCTGCGCAGCACGATCCGCTACATGATCCTCCCATCCTTCACGCTGGGGCTGTACCTCTCGGGCGTGTTCACCCGCCTGACCCGCTCCAACATGCTGGACGCGCTCAAGTCCGACTATGTGACGGCGGCGCGGGCGCGGGGCATCAGCGAGCGGGTGGTGGTCTATCGCCACGCGCTCAAGAACGCCTTTATCCCGGTTCTCACCATGATGGGCCTGCAATTCGCGGGGCTGTTGGCCGGCGCGGTGCTGACAGAGACCACGTTCTCCTGGCCGGGGATGGGGCTGTTCATGTGGGAGCGCATCGGCTATCGCGACTTTAACTCGATCCAGGGCTCGGTGGTGCTGTTCGCTGCGCTGGTGGCGGCGGTGAGCCTGGTCGTGGACGTCATTTATGCGTGGATCGATCCGCGGATTCGATACTAGGAGAGCGCACCACCGAGGCACAGAGGGCGCGGAGGCGGGCGATGCAAGAGAGGCCCATGGGCCTTCCGGTCTTGGTGCCGTTGTGGTGGGTTCCCAAGAGAATAGGGCATGGCTGAGACGACTGTGACATCCAACAACATCGTGCAGCGCCGGGGCGGGCCGGTGCGATGGTTCCTGACCAACGCCAAGTGGCATGGCGCCGAGTGGTGGATCATGCTATTGGGCGGCGCGCTGCTGGTGGCGATCATCCTGATGACCCTTTTCGCCAACCAGATCGCGCCGTATGACCCGATCAAGTTTGTGGGCGCGCCGTTCACGCGGCCGGGCGCTGAGCAGTCGGTGATCGTGCTGGAGGTCACCTCGTCCGTGCAGGGCCTGAGCGACCTTGCGGGCCGCGCCGTCGGGGTGATCACGGGCAGCCAGGGCGCCCGCGAGCTGGACGCGCGGGGCCTGAGCTACGAGCGGTATAGCTCCCCGCGCCGGGCCGTGGAGGCGCTCTACAAGGGCGAGATCGCCGCCCTGGTGGCCGATGCCGACGATCCCAAGCTGAAGCAGCAGGCGCGCCAGCAGGGCGTGGAGGTCAAGACCGTGGGCGAGCCCTTTGGCGCGACCTTCCGGCTGGGCACCGACAACTATGGCCGGGACGTCTTTAGCCGGATCGTCCACGGGGCGCGCATCGTCTTGGGCATCGCCATCCTGGCGGCGCTGCTGTCGGCGGCGGTGGGCGTACCGCTGGGGTTGCTCTCCGGCTTTTTCGGCGGCTTTCTGGATAAGGCCCTGTCGTTGGTGATGGATAGCCTCTACTCCTTCCCGGGCTTGATCTTGGCCATCGCCATGGCGGCGCTGTTGGGGCCGGGGATGCTGAACGTGACCGTGGCTATCGCGGTGATCTATATCCCGGTCTATTTCCGGCTGGTGCGCAGCAAGGTGCTCTCGGTGAAGGAGGAGCTTTACGTGGAGGCGGCGCGCAGCCTCGGCGCCAAGGCTTTCACCACGCTCTGGCTCTACGTCTTTCCCAACGTGATCCCCTCCATCGTGGTCATCTTTTCGGTGAACGTGGCCGACTCGATCCTGACCGAGGCGGGGCTAAGCTTCCTGGGGCTGGGGATGCCGCCTCCGACGCCGGATTGGGGCTTTGACCTTTCGGCGGGGAAGCGCTTTGTGCCCAGCGGGTACTGGTGGCTGATCACCTATCCGGGCGCCATGATCGCGCTGCTCACGCTGGGCTTTAGCATGTTGGGGGAAGGGCTGAACGAGATCCTCAACCCGCGATTGACCGAGGGCTAGATGGACGGGATGATGGCGCAAGAGACGCAAAGGCAGGAACCCCAGGAGCAGGACGTGCTCTTGCGGATTCGCGACCTGCAGGTGCAGTACCAGGTCCGCGCCGGCACGACGCGCGGGGTGGACCATGTGGACCTGGACGTATACAAGGGGGAGACGCTGGGGCTGGTGGGGGAATCGGCCTGCGGCAAGTCCACCATGGGGCGGGCGATCCTGAGGCTGGTCTCCGAGCCGGGCAAGATCGTCGGCGGCCAGATGTGGTTCAATGGCGTGGACTTGCTGGCCAAGAGCGACGTCGAGATGGCGCGCATCCGCGGCAAAGAGATCTCGATGATCTTCCAGGACCCCATGACCTCCCTGAACCCCCTGCAGCGCATCGACCAGCACTATATCGAGACGCTGCTGACCCACGAGCGGGGCCTGAGCAAGGCCCAGGCGCTGCGGTTGGCGAAGGGCATGTTCGACAACCTGGGCATCCAGCCAGAACGGCTGTCCGATTATCCGCACCAGCTCTCCGGCGGCATGCGCCAGCGGGTGATGATCGGGCTGGCGCTGGTCCTTAACTCGCAGTTGGTGATCGCCGATGAGCCGACCACCTCGCTGGACGTGATCGTGGAGGCGCAAATCCTGGATCTGCTCAAGGAGCTCAAGCAGCAGTATGGCATGACCATGGTCCTGATCTCGCACAACCTGGGGATCGTGGCCGAGCTGGCCGACCGCGTGGCGGTCATGTATGCGGGCAAGCTGGTGGAGGTGGCGCCGTCGCTGGCGCTCTTCGACCAGCCGCTGCACCCCTACACCCAGGGGCTGCTGGCTTCGTTGCCCAATATCCGGGTGGAAGATGAGGAGTTGCACGTCATGTTCGGCGCGCCGCCGGACCTGATCCACCCGCCCACGGGTTGCCGGTTTCATCCGCGCTGCCCGCGGGCGCTGCCGCGTTGCGCCCAGGAGGAGCCGCCCTATCGGCAAGTGGAGGGAGGGCGCTGGACGGCGTGCTGGCTGTACCCATGAGGCAAACGAGGATGGACGAGATGGCGACAGGGAGCCCCGATGTGCTGGTTGAGGCGCAGGGGCTGAAAAAGTACTTTCCGGTGCAGCAGGGGTTTGTGGCCAACCTGCTGACCCGCGAGAAGGAATACGTGCGCGCCGTGGACGGCGTGGACCTGCGCATCCGCCGGGGCGAGGTCTTTGGCCTGGCGGGGGAGAGCGGGAGCGGCAAGACCACCACGGGGCGGATGCTGGTGCGGCTGATCGAGCCGACGGCTGGGACGGTGCGCTTCGAGGGGACAGACCTGACCTCGCTCAAGGCAGACGAGATGCGCCGGCTGCGCCAGCGGATGCAGGTGGTCTTCCAGGACCCCTATGCCTCGTTGAACCCGCGGATGCGCATCGGGGATTCCATCGGCCACGCGCTGGCGATCCACAAGCTGGCGGATCGCCTGCGGCGCTATGAGCAGGTGATCGACATGATGGAAAAGGTGGGATTGAGCCCCGCCACCTCCATCTATCGCAAGTATCCGCACCAGGTTTCCGGCGGGCAACGGCAGCGCATCGTGCTGGCGCGGGCGCTGGTGATGCGCCCCGACCTGGTGATCGCCGACGAGCCCATCGCCATGGCGGATGTCTCGGTGCGGTCGCTGCTGCTCAAGCTGATGCGCGACCTGAAGGACGAGTTCGGCCTGACCTACGTCTTTATCACCCATGACCTGGCGACGGCGCGGCACATCTGCGACCGGATTGCCATCATGTACTTGGGGCGCATCGCCGAGGTGGGCCTATTGACCGAGCTGTACCGCCACCCGGCGCACCCCTATACGCAGGCGCTGCTGGCGGCGGTGCCGGTGCCCGATCCGCGCTTCCGGCGGACGGTGGCCATGCCGCGCGGCGAGATCCCCAATCCCATCAACCCGCCCTCGGGCTGCCGGTTTCATCCGCGCTGCCCGGCAGCGATGCCCATTTGTAGCCAGGCGGAGCCGGCGTTGCAGAGCATCGGCGAGGACCACCAGGTGGCCTGCCACCTGATCGGCGGAGCCAGAGAACCCTAGGCGAGGAGTTGGCATGTCAGAGCCCCAGATCAAATCCCGAAAAGCGGCGACGGAAAAGGTGTATACGATCCTTCGCGAGCTGCCCTGGTGGGCGGTGATTATCGCCATCGTGGGCGTGGTGGTCGCCTTTTCCGTGTTGACGGACGTGCGTTACCAGGACGCCATGTACTTTGTGTTCGACCTGCCCTGGGATCGCCAACTATTGGGCGAGCGGCCAGTGCAGGGAGACACCTGGACCTATACCCCTGACCCGCAGGTATCCCTGTCGCCGGGCCTGTACCGCATCTATGCCGAGTTCAACGCGGCCACTGGCGAGGTAAAGGATGAGACGGACCTCTTCTCGGAACCCAACGCCAAGTCGGCGGTGCTGGGCAAGGTGCCCGCGGCGGAGCGAGTGACCTATCTGAAGTGGCACATCATCCCCAAATCGGGAATGACGCTGCAGCAGACCTGGGTCAACGTGCGCGCCGCCGATGGCCGGGAAGGCTGGCTGCAGGACAAGTCGCTGGCAGGCCAGACGCTGGAAAAGGTCGGGCAGAGCGACTTTTACCTGCTCGAGGTCGCCGAGGGGGCCAAACCTGTCGCGGCCGAGCCGATCACGGGGCCGACTACCGAAATGGTGCGGCTGGAGACCACCCTGCCCGAGCTCTCCGGCCCGGTGCCGGCTGGGGCGGTGGTGCGGATCGTGAACAAGTACGACTTGAAGCAGACCCTGAAGCGCGCCTGGACTTCCAAGGGCGTGATGCTGACGCTGCGGGCGACGCTGATGGGCTTTGGGCTGGCGCTGATCCTGGGCCTGATCGCGGGCTTGATGCTGGTCTCGCGCAACCCGATCACGCTGGCCATCTCCAAGCTGTACGTGGAGGTGGTGCGCGGCATCCCGCTCTTGGTGATCATCCTCTATGCCGGGTTCGTTGTCTCGCCCTATCTGCGCGAGGCCACCGATGGCAAGCTCGATCTGAGCGGCCTGCCCGGCGCGGTGATCGGTCTGGGCTTTGGCTATGGCGCCTACCTCGCCGAGGTCTTTCGCGGCGGCATCCAGTCCATCCACCATGGGCAGATGGAGGCGGCGCGCTCGCTGGGGATGAGCTACTTCCAGGCCATGCGCCACATCATCCTGCCGCAGGCCTTCCGCGTGGTGCTGCCGCCACTGGGCAACGACTTTATGGCCATGCTGAAGGACTCGTCGCTGATCTCGGTGATCGCGTTGCCCGAGATCCTGCAACAGGGGCGGCTCTGGGTCTCGCGCACGTTTCGCGCCTTTGAGGGCTATAATACGGTGGCCCTGTTTTATCTGGTGATGACGCTGTTGCTCTCGCTGTTGGTGCGGTATATCGAGCGCAAGACGTCGCTCCCAGGACATAGTGAGGACTAACGCATGAACGCAAGTGCAAGCGGCACCCCGATTATCTCACTGACCGACGTGCACAAGCATTTCGGCTCCACGGTACACGCCCTGCGCGGCGTGAGCCTGGACATCTATCCGCGGGAAGTGGTGGTGGTCATCGGGCCGAGCGGGTCGGGCAAGTCCACCATGCTGCGGTGCATCAACCACCTGGAAAAGGTGGACCATGGCACGGTGGTGGTGAATGGCATCCCGGTGGATAAGGCCAAGAACATCAACCGGGTGCGGGCCGAGGTGGGGATGGTTTTTCAGCTCTTTAACCTCTTTCCGCACCTGACCGTGCTGGATAACTTGATGATGGCGCAAAAGGTGGTGCGCCGCCGGAGCGCGCAGGAGGCCGAGTCAGTTGCCATGGACCTGTTGCGCAAGGTGGGCATCCCGGAAAAGGTGGACGCCTACCCCTCGCAGCTTTCCGGCGGGCAGCAGCAACGGGTGGCCATCGCGCGGGCCCTGGCCATGCAGCCCAAGATCATGCTCTTCGACGAGCCGACCTCGGCGCTGGACCCCGAGATGATCAAGGAAGTGCTGGACGTGATGCTGGACCTGGCCAAAGAGGGCATGACCATGGTGGTGGTGTCGCACGAGATGGGTTTTGTGCGGGCCGCCGCCGACCGGGTGGTGTTCATGGACACGGGCAAGATCATCGAGACCACCACGCCGCAAGAGCTCTTTACCGCGCCCAAGCACGAGCGGACCAAGCGGTTCCTGAGCCAGATATTGCACTAGCGGGTGGCGGCGCGCATCGCCTATCGCTGATCGCGAACCGCAGGACGCGGTCAGCGATGGGCCCCCCGAGTTGTACCGAACAAATATTCTAATTCCTCCCGTTTCCCCGCGAGAATATGACTTGTCCTGTCATGTAGCTGTGCTATACTCATCCTCGCAGCAGCTATCGTGTCGCTGTTACCCCGGAGGTCACCGAAAGCATCATGTATCCTGACAAGCTGGTCATTCGCGGCGCCAAAGAACACAACCTCAAAGACATTGACATAACCATCCCTCGCCACAAACTGGTGGTCATCACCGGCGTGTCGGGGAGCGGCAAGTCGTCGCTGGCCTTCGATACCATCTATGCCGAAGGGCAGCGCCGGTACGTCGAGTCGCTCTCCGCCTATGCCCGCCAGTTCATCGCCCAGATGGAAAAGCCCAAGGTGGACTATATCGGGGGCCTCAGCCCGGCCATCGCCATCGAGCAAAAGGCCGTGAGCAAGAACCCGCGCTCCACCGTCGCCACCGTCACCGAGATCTATGACTATCTGCGCGTCCTCTATGCCCGGGTCGGCACGCCCCATTGCCCCCAGTGCGGGCGCGAGGTCCACGCCCAGTCGGCGCAAGAGATCGTGGAGCAGGTGTCCAGCCTGCCGGCGGGGACGCGGCTCCAGGTGCTGGCTCCCGTGGCGCGCAACCGCAAGGGGACCTTTCAGGACGCGCTGGAGCAGGCGCGGGCCGATGGCTTCTCGCGGATGCGTGTGGATGGCGAGATGCGCTCGCTGGACGAGGCCATCGCCCTGGACAAGAAAAAGAAGCACGACCTGGAGCTGGTGGTGGATCGCCTGGCCGTGCCCGAGGCGGTGGAGGGCGACGACCGGCGCGCCGAGTTCATCAGCCGCCTCACCGACTCGGTGGAGACCGCGCTGCGGCTCACCGAGGGGCTGGTGCTGATCGGCCAGGAGGGCGGGGAGGAGCTGCTCCTCTCGGAGCAGAACGCTTGCCCCGAATGCGGCATCAGCTTTCCGGCGCTCAGCCCGGCCATGTTCAGCTTTAACTCGCCGCTGGGGATGTGTCCCGAGTGCAACGGGCTGGGGACCAAGGTCGAGTTCGACCCGGCCCGTTTTGTGGACCCGGACAAGACGCTGCTGGAGGGCGGCGTGCGCACCTGGGGCGAGCTGCGGAAAAAGAAAGAGAGCGGCACCTACAAGGCGGCGCAGCAGATCGTCGAGCACTTTGGCTGCACCCTGGAGACCCGGTGGCGCGACCTGTCGCCCGAGTGCCAGCAGGCCATCCTCTACGGCGGCGCGCACATCAAGTTCAGTTGGGAGACCAATCGCTCCAGCGGCGAGATCGAGACCCAGAACGAGGGCGTGGTCAAGGAGACGCGCCGCCGCTACCACCAGACCAAGTCCGACGGGATGCGGCGCTGGTACACCAGCTTTATGGGGGAGCAGCCCTGCTCCACCTGCCACGGGCTGCGGCTGCGCCCCGAGAGCGCCGCGGTGACCCTGGGCGGCCAGACCATCAACGATGTGACGGGCATGAGCATCGCTCAGGCGGTGGAGTGGGCCCGCGGGCTGTGGCCGCAACTCTCCGCGGAAGAGCAGCAGATCTCGGAAGAGGTGCTGAAGGAAATCCGCGAGCGGCTCTCCTTCTTGCTCAACGTGGGGCTGCACTACCTGACGCTCGATCGCCCGGCGCGGACGCTTTCCGGTGGGGAGGGGCAGCGCATCCGGCTGGCGAGCCAGATCGGCTGCGGGCTGGTGGGCGTGCTCTACGTGCTGGACGAGCCGAGCATTGGCCTGCACCCGCGGGACAACCAGCGCCTGATCAACACCCTGCGCCAGCTTCAGGGCCGGGGCAACACGGTCCTGGTGGTGGAGCACGACGAGCCGACCATCCGGGCCGCCGACCACGTGCTGGAGCTGGGCCCAGGGTCGGGCCTTCTCGGCGGAGAGCTGGTTTTCAGCGGCACCCCGCGCGAACTGGTGGAAAAGTCGTCCTCCCTGACCGGCAAATACCTGCGCGGAGACCTGCGCATCGCCCGTCCCCCCCGGCGCAGGGTGTCCCGCCGGCGCATCACCCTGCGCGGGGTGACCACCAACAACCTGCGCGACATCGACGCCTCTTTCCCCCTGGACGCCCTGGTCTGCATCACCGGGGTTTCCGGTTCCGGCAAGAGCTCCCTGGTCATGGACAGCCTGTACAAGCACCTGGCCCTGGCCCAGGGCCTGAAAGTCGAGTCCCCCGGGTCCATCAAGGGCATGGATGGTGCCGAGGCGGTGGAGAAGGTCATCTCCATCGACCAGAGCCCCATCGGACGCACGCCCCGCTCCAACCCGGCCACCTACACCAAGGTCTTCGACGAGATCCGGGACATCTTCGCCGGCAGCAAGGATGCCAAGAAGCGCGGATACGCCCCTGGCCGGTTCAGCTTCAACGTGCGCGGCGGCCGGTGCGAGGCCTGTCAGGGGGACGGGCAGATCCGGGTGGAGATGCATTTCCTGCCCGACGTCTTCGTCACCTGCGAGGTGTGCGGGGGGAAGCGCTACAACCGCGAAACCTTGGACATCCTGTACCGGGACAAATCCATCGCCGACGTGCTGGACATGTCCGTCAGCGAGGCGCGGGCCTTTTTCGCCAACCATCCGGCCCTGGAGCGCAGGCTCGGGGTGCTGGAAGAGGTGGGTCTGGAGTACATCCGCCTGGGCCAGCCGGCCACCACCCTGTCCGGCGGCGAGGCCCAGCGCATCAAGCTCTCCCGTGAACTGGGCAAGCGCAGCCTGCCCGGCACCCTGTACATCCTGGACGAGCCGACCACGGGCCTGCACATGCACGAGGTCGGCAAGCTCATCGCCGTCCTGCACTCTCTGGTGGACAAGGGCGCGTCGGTGATCGTCATCGAGCACAACCTGGACGTGGTGGCCGCCGCCGACCATGTCATGGACCTGGGCCCCGGCGGCGGCGACAACGGCGGGATCATCGTGGCCCAGGGCACGCCGGAGGAATTGCGCAACAACTCCGGCTCCATCACCGGGCCTTTCCTGGCCCTGTAGCCGCATGTCCCCCCATACGGAGAAAGGCGGCCAGGTTCCCCCGGCCGCCTCCCCTCCCATCCGAACCGTCCGTCCTCAATAGCGGGAGGTC
>ENA-UOUL01000968-UOUL01000968.1-bioreactor-metagenome-genome-assembly--contig:-NODE-968-length-44913-cov-39.566888_pt1 | contig 44913 bp, 44 predicted proteins | sample MGYA00249838_ERZ747220 | MGnify/ENA primary metagenome ERZ747220 (study PRJEB28778, sample SAMN05720191) | bioreactor metagenome | isolation source: Anaerobic biogas reactor | place: USA:Washington... | reverse complement strand
CGGTGGTGGATCAGGAGGCAGAACCCCGCGCTCTTCCGCGACTACGACTGATGCGGCGGGCCGAACCCCCGCACTTTTTTTTGAGAACCGCTCTCGCCGCAACACCGGCACCGGCGCTACGGCCTCCGATATCACCCTGTCGGCGCTTTACCGTCCTGCTGCAACTCGCGGAGGGGCTCCACGCTCACGCGGAGTCGGTAAGGGTGAGGAGAAGAGGGTAGGTGTCGATCTTTTTCTGGAAGAAGATAATTGAATATACGCGAAGACTGATCGGACAGGGAGACCGGGTTCAGACAAATTACAGAAAAGTTGAAGCGTTATCGATGGATGAACTGCCAGGAGCGGATAGGAGGATGCAGGGAGGGGAAATGAAGCAACCGTTGTGCGCAATTATTCTTGCAGCCGGCTCGTCGTCCCGGATGGGCTCTCCAAAAGCCGTGCTCCCCCTTGGAGGAAAGACGGTTCTGGAACATATCGTTCAAACCTATCTCCTCGCCGGAATTACGGATATCCGGGTAGTGACCGGGCATGATCGCGAACAGGTCCGATCCGTTCTTGAGAAGATCCCGGCCGGGGAGGTCAATAACCCCCGGCACCACGAGGGGATGTACTCGTCCGTCCGATGCGGGGTTGCCTCGTGCGGCCCGGAGATCTCCGGGTATTTCATCCATCCGGTTGACGTCCCGCTCATCACGCCCCGGACCATCAGGTCTCTTTGCGTATCCGCAGACCCTGCCGGTGACCGTATCGCATGCCCGGTGTATGAGGGGCGGCGAGGCCATCCCCCGCTCATCGGGGCATCGTTTGGGAGAGCGATCCTTGAAGAAGACCGCCCACAAGGCCTCAAAGGATTTCTTTATGAGTATTCGGATGCAATCGTTCCGGTAATCGTTGACGATCCGGGAGTCCTTTTGAACATGAATACACCCGCGGATTACCAGGAAGTGCTCAGGAGAATGGAAAATACTGCCAGCGATCGCCGGGGAAGGGGCAATGAAAAAACTACATGATGCCCATGGGGCCACAGGCATACCGGATGAAAAAGGGGAAGGGCATTTTCATACGAAAAGTGACCTGCCGGTCCCGGTCGGATCAGATCTCTTTCGGGCCGATGCTTATGGAAAGGTGACCGGCAGGGAGCGTTATGCAGCAGATGAATACCCTGCCGGGCTGGTGTATGCCGGGGTTGTCAGGTCTCCGCACCCGCATGCCCGAATCCTCGCTATCGATACGACAGGGGCGCTTGCCTGCCCCGGTGTCATCGCTGTCCTGACAGGCGGGGATATCCGGGGGACGAACCGGACCGGCCTTCCGGAGATGGACCAACCCGTCCTTGCCGATACAAAGGTCCGGTTTACCGGGGATCCGGTGGTGCTGGTCGTTGCTGAGGACAGAGAGCTCCTCAGGCAGGCAATGGCTGCGGTCAAGGTGACGTATGAACCCCTCCCTGCAGTATTCGACCCGGACCCGGCTCTCGCAAAGGGAGCCCCCGTCCTGCATGAAAACCGTAAGGAAGGAAATCTGCTCTTCTCCGGCGTGATCGCAAAGGGAGATGCGGATTTTGCATTTTCCGAATGTGCAGCTGTCCGGGAGGGTATCTTCTCCCTCCCGCGGCAGGAGCATGCGTATCTTGAGACCGAGACCGGCGTGGCAAAGGTTGACGGGGACGGGGTGCTCGAGATGATCGTATCGACCCAGAGCCCGTTCCGGGATTCCCGGGAGATTGCCGCGGCTCTCGGTATTCCACCCGAAAAGGTCCGCGTAATCGCCCCGTATCTCGGCGGTGCGTTTGGCGGCAAGGACGGCATCACGGTGCAGGGGCACCTTGGCCTTGCGGCCCTCCACTCCGGGGGAAGGCCGGTCAAGATATGGAATTCGCGCGAAGAGAGTTTCGTCAGCTCGACAAAACGCCATCCCGGCCGGGTATCCTTGAAGCTGGGATGCACAAAGGACGGCACCCTGCACGCCCTTTCCTGCCGGCTTATCTTTGATACCGGCGCCTATGCCGGCCTTGGCGGCCCGGTCGCCGTATACGGCATGGGGCATGCGGCAGGGGTATACCGTGTCGCTCATAGCCGTGTGGAAGGGATGAACGTGTACACCAATAATCCCCCATCGGGAGCATTCCGGGGGTTCGGGATTCCCCAGGTGATCGCAGCCCTTGAACAGGTCGTGGATATGCTTGCGGAGAGTATCGGGATGGATCCGCTGGAGTTCAGGCTGAAGAATGCGATACGTGTGGGCGATGAGACCGGTCTTGGAATCCGGATGTCCAACTCCGCCGATATTGTCACCTGCCTTGAAAAGGCCAGGGATCACCCGCTCTGGACAGGCCGGGACGAGTGGATACGGCAGGCCCCCGATTACAAAAGGAGAGGGGTCGGCATTGCGACAGGAGTTCTCGGCATCGGGTACGGTCCGGTCATTCCCGATATCGCCAGCGCAAAACTGGAACTTCTCACCGACGGCCGGTTCAGGATCTATGCGGGGGTCGCGGATATGGGCCAGGGCAACAATTCGGCAAACATCCATATCGCCGGGGATATCCTCTGCCAGTCCCCGGACCGGTTCGAACTGGTCCAACCGGACACGTTCCGGTGCCTGAATTCATCGTCCTCGGCCGCAAGCAGGACGACCTACTCGTACGGGAATGCCCTTATCCTCGCAGCAGGCGTGCTGAAAGAACGGATCCTGGATAAGGTCGCGCAGCTGCATCCCCTCTTCCGGAGAGAGAACCTTATCCTTGTGCCCGGGGCGGTCCGGCATACTCCGGATGGGAGCGATATCGCACTCCATACAATCGCAGAAGCAATGCAGGAGGCGGACAGGGTTGCAACAGCAACCTGGACCGCGCCGGTCAACCGGCAACAGCTTGCCGTTGCACCCGACGTTAAAATGTATGGTTTCCCCCACCTTGCTTATACGTTCACCACGCACCTGACCAGGGTAGAGATCGACGAGATCACCGGGGCGGTGGCCGTCGATGCATACCTCGCCTGGACGGATGCCGGGCGGATCATGAATCCTCATGTATACGAGCAGCAGATCCAGGGAGGAGTCATCCAGGGCATGGGGTATGCACTGTGGGAGGATTTCCGGGTAACGGAAGGGGCTGTTGTGACGAAGAACCTCTCGACCTACATCCTGCCCACCTCAATGGATGTCCCTGACATCCTGTCCGTTCCCGTGGAGACTTATGAGGAGAGCGGGCCTTTTGGCATGAAGGGGGTTGGGGAGATCGGGATCGTCGCGGCACTCCCCTGCATCGCGAATGCTGTTGCCGGGGCTATCGGATCCAGGATCTACGATGCCCCGCTTACGCCGGAGCGGATCCTTACCGCTCTCCGGAGGGCAGCATGAAGATCCGATGCATCGTCAACGGAGAGCAAACCGATCTTGAAACGGCTCCCGACCGAAGGGTCGTCGACCTCCTCCGGGAGGATCTGGGCCTCTGCGGGACAAAGGAAGCCTGCGGGTCAGGGGAATGCGGCGCCTGCACCATTCTCGTCGATGGGGAGAGCCGTCTCTCCTGCCTGATGATTGCCGCCCAGCTTGAAGGAAAGGAGATCGTGACAATAGAAGGTTTTTCAAAAGAGCACCTGCACCCGATCCAGGAAGCGTTCATCGTGCATGGGGCAGTCCAGTGCGGGTTCTGCACGCCGGGCATGGTCCTTGCAGCAGCAGATCTTCTGAAAAGAAATCCCGCGCCGGACCGGCATGAGATCAGGAGAGCGATAAGCGGGAACCTCTGCCGATGCACCGGATACCAGAAGATTGTCGATGCCATCGAATCCCTGGCCCGGGCAGAGGAGGAATCCGATGAGTGAAGTGGCCCTCCCCGCATCGCTCGAAGAGGTGTATGCGATCCGGAAGCGCGAACCCGGTGCTGCGGTGCTTGCCGGAGGGACGGATCTCCTCGTGCGGATGCGGGCTGACGGAAAAAAGCCGCCGGTCCTGATCGGTCTTGAGCGGATACCCGGGCTTTCAGGGATAGCGATACAGGACGGGGTCGTCCGGATCGGGCCGATGGTCACTCACCAGAACTTGCTCGACAGCCCGGTAATCAGGAAACACCTCGCGGTTATGCACGAGGCGGCACAGGTTCTCGGATCGCCGCCGATACGCCATATGGGTACGATCGGGGGAAACATCTGCACCGCCTCGCCTGCCGGCGATCTTCTTCCTGCCCTGTATGTGCTGGACGCTGAAGTGGAGATATCTTCTCCTGCCAAAAAGCGGGTTGTCCCTATTGCAACGTTTATCACCGGCCCGGGGAGGACAATCCTGACCGGCCAGGAGATCCTTACCGGGATCAGGATCCCTATTCCCGATCCGGGGTATCAGGGATTTTACCGGAAGGTGGGCCAGCGGAGAGCCCTCGCAATATCCATCGTCAGCATGGCAGCCCTGCTCATGGTCTCCCCGGATAAGACCGTTCGTTCTGCCCGGTTTGCCTGGGGGAGCGTGGGACCGGTTGTCATGCGGTTTCCAGACGTTGAATCATCCTTTGCCGGCAGGACGTTTGGCCCGGCGCTTCTTGCAGATGTCGGGAGGCAATATTCCGAACGGATCCAGCCAATCAGCGATATACGGGCTTCCGCCTCGTACCGGAAGATGGTGGCGGCTGGCCTGCCCCTGAAGATCCTTGAGCAGTGAAAAAAGGCGGCTACGGGCACCCTCCGGCATCGCCTCAACGAGGCTGCCGTCCGGGTTTATCCTTTCTTCTCGATCTGTGTTTGAACGTACTCGATCGTATGTTTGAGTGTTTTGAGTTTCATGACATCCGAGCCCATCATGACGAATCCGAAAGTATCTTCCGTATCGGCAAGGATCCACGAGTACGCGAGCGAATCGATTCCCAGCGCTGCAAGGGGTGCGTCCAGGGTGAGTTTATCGATCGGGGCGTTCGGTACGCGGCGGGCAAGTATCTCCCGCAGGGTCTTCTCAATCTGAGATTCATCCATATTTCTAAAACTCTCTCGTAGAATATATATTCATCTTTTTTGTTCGGAGAGTAATTCGGCTGCCATCTCCCTGAGCCGGAACTTCTGCACCTTCCCGCTTGCCGTCAGGGGGTACCGGTCGACAAAGAAGAAAGTAGAAGGGACTTTTTCGATGGCAATACTGCGCCGGCAGAACTGTTTGAGCCCGAGGGCCGTTACCGCCTGCCCGGGTTTTGTGCGGACGAATGCCACCGGCTCCTCACCGTAATATTCGCTCTTGATCCCGACCACCTGTGCATCCATGACGGCAGGGTGGGTGAGGAGGAACTCCTCGATCTCCGAGGGAGATATATTCTCCCCGCCGCGGATGATCAGATCCCTGCTCCGGCCGGCGATATGGTAGTAGCCGTCCCCGTCCACAAAGCCGAGGTCGCCGGTATGGAGGAACCCGTCGTCGTCGGTTGCAGCAACGATCGTATCGGGCTTATCGTAATAGCCGGATATCATCCAGGGGCTCCTGACAAGGATCTCCCCGGTCTCCCCGGGCCTGACGTCCGTACCGTCCAGGGGATGGACGATCCGTATATCGGTGTCTCTCAGCGGTCTCCCGATGCTGCCTGTCCTGCACTCCATAGGATCGGACGGACGGGTGATGGTCGCTAGAACCTCGCTGAGTCCATAACAGATCCCGAACTCCCGCGCTCCCAATATATCCATGACCGCCCTGACGACGGCCGGGGGGGAGACAGCCCCCGCGACCACACCCCCCCTGAGCGACGCCGTGTTGTAGCGGGTTCGGTTGTACTCGTTTAAGGCGCTCACGAACATGGAAGGCACCCCGAAAATATGCGTGACACGAAAAGTTTCGATGGTCCTCAGCATCTCCTGCGGGTTGAACCGTTCGAGAGGCGCTACCGTGCAGCTGCTGGAAAGTGCGCTCAGCAATATCCCACACCCGAGTAAATGAAAGAACGGGGGCGGAATGCAGACGACATCGCCCGGTGCGAGACCAAAGCCGTCCGCAAGAGTGAACGTTGTTCCGATTAACCGTTCATGTGTCCAGGTTATGCACTTCGGCCAGCCGGTTGTCCCCGAGGTAAAAAGGAAGATGAAGCGATCTTCGGGCCTTACGGAACTCTCCCGTGCCTGAAGATCTGTTCGGGCAACCTGCTCTCCCTGCCCGAGGAATGCCGTCCAGGGCAGGATGCCCCGATGGTTCCCATCGTCAATCTGAACCGCGGTCCTGAGGTGCGGCAGTTTTTGCGAGGAGATCTTCCCCGGTTGAGAATCCTCAAGTCCGGGGCAGGCTTCGTACAGCGCCGAGATATATTCGCCCGGCTGCCCGTTCCCGGAAGCAAGGAACAGAATACCTACATCCACCAGATTAAGGCAGTACTCCAGATCGTAGGATCTGAAACTGGTATTCACAAGGAGGAGAGGAAGGCCGGCTTTTGCACATCCGAGAAGGATGGCCGGCCATTCCTGGATGTTCGGTGCCCAGAGGGCAGCATGCGTGCCCTTTTCGATACCCATGGCAATGATGCTTTTTGCTATCGCATCCGAGAGGAGATCCAGTTCACGGTAAGTGATCGTCCGTGCAGGATCGCGGTACACGAGCACGGCCCTGTCTCCGGCCCCTGCCGCCACGGCACGGAACCATGCACCGAACGTCGTCTTCTCCGGCCAGTCGGCCGGAATATCGGCATTCTCTTTCATTGCAGGTTCCCGATAGGGACGTTTGTCTCTCCCCTGACGGTCGGCCGGAACGTCGGCATTCTCTTTCATTGCAGATCCTCCGTCTTCCTCCGATCTTCGGTCACGGCTTTCCAGTCTTCGAGCACGAGCTCCTTGATCCTTTTTGCCCGCTTCGTGTACATATGCGCCCCGTCGAAATTCGGGGTGCCGGCATGTTTCTGCATGAGGAGCCCGTCGCCGCCGAACCACCGGAGGAGCGCTCCCCCGATGAAGTATCCATGCTTTCGCAGGATATCGACCGCCGCACCGGTCCACGGCACCGTGAGCGGCATGAAGACCTGGGTGACGATAATGCCGCTTTCGGCAGCCTCTCTCCCGTGCCTCCCGATCCAATCGGAGAGATCGCTGCCGACGGCACTTATGGTGATCCGGGCTACCCCGGCTTCTTTGAATAGCTCCATCGTGCCCTTCGTTCTCGTACCTGGAGGCAGGCCAGCATCGGAGAGTGCGATAGTGTATTCATCCTTCACTTCCTCGTAGATGAATGTAAGAGATTCAGCGTAAATCGATGGCAGGTACAGTGTCCGGGGATGCGGTGAACATACACGGAAGGCGAAGATTACCGATACCCGGCCGCCGGCAGCCTGGGATGTCGGCAGGCTGTAGGAGGATTCCGGCATCAGATCCATCTCAAGCCCGGTCTCCACGAATCTTTCCCGCGCCATCATCTGCTGAGTAAAGAGGTGGTTGCAGACCGCTTCTCCCCAGAGCCCGATGTTGTGTTTTTGCGGGAGCTCACTTATACAGGCATGTATCAACTCGAACGCAACAGCCGTCTGCCGGTAATCCGGACGTACCATAAGTTGCCCGGCCTCGTACAGCTCCTGGTTCGGGGCCGGGGGCACCGAATGGTAAACAGCGACATGCCCGACGATCTCACCGGTCGGTGAACGGGCTACCATGCGGTAGGTCTCGTGGCTCTCTTCCTGCCGGATGATCTCCCTTGCATCGTATACGCTCTGGATCGGGTAATTTTCGCCGTACACGGCGCGGTAGAGTGCAACGACGCCCTCTGCATCCTCCGGCCTGAAATCATCGATCGTGTATTCTGGTTCGGTCGTCATTTTTTCATCCCTTGTTCATCATTAAATCTCATGCTATACCGAAATGGGTCTACTGCATCCGCACGTTGTGTCAGGCAAGCGTGTTCCTGAGTGCATCCACGAACCCTTCCATCACCGGCACGTCGTGCAGGGTGACCCGGATATGGTTGGGGAACCGGAACCCGGTCATGGTCCGGATCATGTATCCTTTCCGCATGAGCCTCCGGTAAGCGAGCGTATCGGAGAACGGCAGGCGGATCATGACGAAATTGCCTTCCCCGCTGATGTACGGGAGGTCCATCCGGTCCAGTTCGGGCAGGAGATATTCCTTCGATGCCCGGATCAGGCTCCGTGTCCGTGCGATATGGGTGCCGTCGTCCCCCAGCGCCGCGAGCGCGGCCTCCTGTGCAAGCGTGTTCACGGAATAGACCACGCAGGTGCGGCGGATGACGTCGACCACGCTTCTGTCCCCGGCAAGATAACCGATGCGCAGGGCTGCAAGTCCGTATATCTTTGAGAACGTCCGGAAGACGACGAGGTTGGGGAACTCCCGGATGAGACGCATACTCTCCGGAAAATCCGGTTGTTCGACAAACTCGGCATAAGCCTCGTCAACAACAACGATCTGCTCCCCGTCGACGCGTTCCAGGAACCTTCTCAACCTGGCCTCATTCCAGTACGTGCCCGTGGGGTTGTTGGGGTTGCAGATGAAGATCACCCTGGTCCTGTCATCAATCCGTTTCAGGATTCCTTCGTCATCGAAGGTGTTGTCTTTGAGCGGTACAAGCCGGCTTTCGAACCCGGAAAACTCCGCTGTCCACTCGTAAACGGCAAACGTCTTATTGGACGTGATGATATTGTCTCCCTTCCAGCAGAATGCCTTAATGACAAATGCAATCAGTTCGTTTGCACCGTTACCGATGATGAACGAACAGCTCGGGAGGCCGAAAACTTCACTGAGCCGGTGGCGCAGGTGGTAGCCGTCGCCGCTTGGGTAGATTGCCGCTCTCGCCGGATCGAAATCCATGATCGCCTCGATGGCTTTCTCTGGAGGGCCGATCACGTTCTCGTTGTTGTTCATCCGGTACAGGAACGGGCAGTTGTACATTTTTTTTAAGACATCGTCCGGCTTGCTCGGGATATATGCCTCGATCTTCTGGATATATGGCGGGACGAGCCGGTTGAGCGGGGGAAGGCTGCCGGCCATATCAGAAGCCTCGCGGTCCCTGGCATTCGAAGACAAGAATATCCCCTCTACCCCCCCAGGGCAGGACATAGCAGGGAATGAATCCCACGGCATGGAGAGCAGGAACCAGCACCGGAGTCGTCTCGTCCCCGAGATCGATCTCGAACTCGAGCCGCGTTATCCCCTCGTCGTACAGAGAGGCGACGTACCCTGCAAGGACTTCCTCCGCATCGATTCCTGCGACGATCGTTGAAATGACCGCAAGGTTCTGTTTTTTATCAACCTGGACGCCGAATGCCGCGTGAGGCTCGATGAACTCTCCTGCATGGGTCGTGGCGACCACGCTCCGGGGCAGCACGAGCCGTTCATAGCATTCTTTTACAAAAATCTCTACTTCGGGATGGACATATGCAACGGACCCCGTATCCTCCTCCAGCTGGCGATACAGGGGGGGGTGGCATGCCGTGGTCCGGATCCTGTTTGCAGGGCAGCTTTCGACAAGTTCCTCAAAGAAATTGCGGAGGAGATCGTCGGCCGGCATCCTGTTCACGATGCAGACTGCACCCTTCCTGCCCACTTTTTCCAGTACTCCCTGCACGATCTCACCGACAAGCCCGGGTTGTGGTGTAAAGATGTAGGGCCCAAAGGAGTCGATCATCTTCCCCCCCCATTTCCACAGCATCCCGCCCCCGACGTTGCCTTTTCCGTCAAGGGCCAGGAGAACACCGAATTCCCGGCTCTTCACCATATCCACGATCTTTCCCGGGAACCGGAAGAATCCGGGGGAATTGGCACCATACATCCCCGAGACACGTGAAGCAAACTGCTTGATCTCTTCGAACCCTCCCTCCCCGACCGAATAATGCCCCGCAGGCGGGATCCCGGAAGGGATGGCCTGCTCCGGATACCGTCGCTCGATAGTGAAACGGAGAGCCATCTCTCCCTGACGGCTCCTGACCAGCTGGAGCCGGTCGACCACCTTGGCGGCAAGGATGATGCCGAGGTTTTCGATGTCCGATTCATCGTCAGGATCGGGTATTTTGGTGATGTTCAGCGCGGTGATCGGGATTGCATGGCGCGAGAAATAACATGCAACTTCCACATAGTAGCCGCCCTGTCTGACGACGATCCGGATCTTTTCATCAGGCCTTGCGGCAGATGCCAGGACATTGAACACCTCTTCCGCTGCAAGCCCGAGGTTCTGGGCGCCCTCTTTGTCCAGGCCAAAAATAGTTGCCGATTGTTCGACCATGCCGGTGACGATAGGGACATTCCGGATCGCAATCGGGACGATGAGTTCTGCTGTTTCAGGTATGTTCATGATGGCTAACCATTCCTGAGCTTTATTGTGAGAATAAACACCCGATGATCTTCGTGATTCACGGAACCGGCATGCCTGTTTTGGTCCCGCGGTTCCAATAGGTGTATCAATTATGCAGCGGCAATATCAATCTTTCTATTCTGCATTCCGGGCCTGAGCGGGCGTTTCCCGATATACAAACCGCATCATTGCGAGTGCCATCAGCCCCGATACTCCTGCGGCTGTGAGAAATACCATCGATATTCCTGTAAAGTCCATGACCAGTCCCAGGACGAGCGGGCTGATAACGATACCAATCCCCTGCGCCGTGTTGATGACCCCTTCAACACTTCCCTGGCCAAGATTCCTTCCTTCAATGACCGCCATTGCCGATACGGTCGTAAGCGATATACCGATGCCGGCACCCAGGAGCACCGAGGTGAGGAGGAAGGAAAGAAAGCCCTCGCTCATCGTGAAAAGCAGCAGAGACACCGCCATGACCCCGGCCCCGGTGGAGAGGACCAGGTGCCTGTCGAACAGATCGGCATATCTCCCGGAAAGCCGCTGGAAGACCGCTGTTGAGATCGAGGAGATGAAGATGAGTGCTCCGATCCCGCTGACGGTCATCTGGTCTGCGTGAGCGAGAACCGGAAAGAAGACCATAAACGCCGTGTATCCCGCCGTGTAGGTAAAGAAAAAGATGATGGGAACTCGCATTCCTCTGCTGAAAAAGACCGACCTGAGCGGCGGGATCTCTCTCATCGGGACATGATACTCCGGGAGGTACGCTATGCAAATGATCAGAGCTGTCAGCGACAGTCCCGCAAGTGCGATAAAAGCACTCTGGACATACAACAAATCCACCATTATGCCTGAGAGAAGCGGACCGAAGCTCATCCCGAGGAATGCAGCGCTCTGGAACCCTCCCATCGTCTTTCCCTCTTCACCCACCCGCGCCATATCCGCGACATAGGCATTGGCGATGGGATAGACCATCGCTGCTGCCATTCCGTGAAAAAACCGGACAATGGTCAGGATGAGGACATTATCCGCCGGGACATACAGTGCGGAGAAGAAGGCATACCCGGCAAGGCCGAGCAGGATAAACTTCCTTCTCCCTCCCGCATCCGACAGCCTGCCGACAAACGGCATGAAGATGGTACGGGACAGGGCAAATACCGAGAATATCGCCCCGATCCAGAACCCCGTGGCACCGATCATCTGGGCATAGATCGGGAGGACCGGTGTGATGATGCCGATACCCAGCATCGTGGTGAACCCGGTCAGGTACAGGATGAAGAGCGTCCGCGCTCGCCGGGAATCATTCAGGTTCAGTGTGCTCTGCTCCATATCCCACGACACTATTTATGAGGACGCGCAGGCTTCAGGGATCTTCCCCGGGGAGTATCGATACAGTTGCTATTGCCATGGCAGTCGTCCTGCAGTGCGACATGCTCACCTGGATCGTATACTTTTTGTTAAGATTCTCTCTTTTTGCGAGGATAGTGATGAAAGGCGCTCCGGATGAGTGGTTTTCGATCTCTATGTCTTCGTACTCGACCGGCTCTTCTCCTGCTGCGCCGAGCGCTTTTTCCACGGCCTCTTTTGCACAGTATCGGGCGGCAAGGTGTGGCGCGGGGTCCTCGAACGAGAAGCAGTAATCCAGCTCCGCTGCGGTGAAGAACCTGCATAGGAATTTTGCATCTTTTGTCCTGTCAAGGTGGAACCTGCCCGTCTCCTCGACGTCGCAGCCGATTCCCAAAAATTCCCGCAAGGCCATGCCGCATTCCCGCCGGGCCGCCCGGTGATATCCGTACGTTCCGGTATAAAGATCTGATCCGACAGATAGTTATTATGCTTTTCCGTATGGATATTCTATCAACAACCTGTAACCAGGAATTATCCGGAGGCTGGTTACCCTGAACCCGACAGAGAGCAGCGATTATCGTACCATCAGCAACCTGCTGGAAACGAGCGGGGATCTTGCCGTCATGACGATCATCACCCGGAAAGGCTCCACGCCCCGGCTCCCCGGAACCCGGATGCTCATGACCCGGGACGGGAGACGGTTCGGGACCGTCGGCGGCGGTTTCTGTGAAGCCGATGCTGTCCGGGCCGCAGAAGGGTGTCTCGCCTCTAAAAAAAGCTGCATCCTGCGGTATTCCTCCGTCCCCGGATCGATACTGCCTTCTGATATCATCTGCGGCGGATCGCTTGAGATCCTTGTCGAGTACCTCCCTGCCGATCCCTATCACACCCGGCTCATCGGCGATTTCGTACGGCTCCGGAGCCTGCGGCAGACCCCGGTGATGATCGTGCCCCTCCCGGATGGCAGCGAAAGCGGTCGGGTAAGGTTCTTCATCGATGCAGACGGGTTGGCCCGGGGGATATACCCCGCGATTCATCATACGCAGGTGCTGAAAGCCGCCCGGGAGATGAAACGGCCGGATGTCTTTCAGGCCGGCGGGATGCGGTTCCTGATCGAGCCCAGCCCCTTAAAAAGCCGGCTTGTTATCTGTGGTGCCGGCTACATCGCAGCAGAGATCGCTCCTCTTGCATACCACCTGGGATTTGAGGTATCCGTGCTGGATGACCGTGAGGATCTCCTCAGTGCGGACGTGTATCGTGGAACGGAACGAATACCCGTTACGTCGTACGAATCCTGCCTTCAGGCTCTGCCCGTGGATTCGGCAACCGACGTCCTGATTGTGACCCGGAGCCATGCCTTCGACCTCCAGGTGCTCCGGCAGGCCCTCCGGAGTCCGGCAGGGTATATAGGGATGATCGGCAGCAGGCACAAATGGAAGACTCTTTCTTCGCTTTTGCTGGAGGAAGGATTTGGTGATGACGACCTGAAACGGGTGCACTGCCCGGTCGGTCTCGAGATCGGTGCCGATTCCCCCGAGGAGATCGCGGTGAGCATTGCAGCGGAGCTGATCGAACACCGTGCTCTTCAATAATCGGCATTCCGGCGTTCTTGACGGTTATGGGTCGTTTGACCGGAGACCACGATAGACCCCGCCGCTTCGACGACACTCGTTCTCTTATACCGCGGCCGGATAAACGCCGGGCGCGGGACTGCTTCAGGCAATCCTTTATGGTGCACGGTCCGGCGAAAAAGCAGAAAAATTGGATGGTTACCGCGACGTCGGCGCCGGCATCCCCCTCCGCACCGTCCGGATCCTCTCTATTGCGTCTTCCGCGACACTCTTCTCCTCCGCATCGCCGCTCCGGGCGAGGTCCCGGAGGGGTTCGATCGCCCGCGGGTCGCCTATGTACTTGAGCGCCCCCGCCGCGTAGAGCCGGACGTTTCGGTCGGCATCCTTCGTCGCGGCGATGAGCGGTTCGACCGCCGCACCGCCCAGGCGGATGAGGGCGCCGCCCGCCGCCCCCCTGACATTGTCGTTTGCATCCCGGAGCGCACCGACGAGGGGCTCGACCGCGGCCGCCTCCCCGGTATCCCCGAGGACGCCGACTGCGACGATCCGGGTATCGGGGTCAGGGTCGGCGAGCACCGCCGTGAGCGGTTCTACCGCTCCAGAACCGAACTTTGCTACGGCTCCCGCCGCCTGGTACCGGAGGTCGTCGCCTGCGTCGCGGAGCGCCCGGACGAGCGGTTCTACCGCGGCCGGATCGCCGATCTCGCCAAGTATGGCGGCGGCATACACCCGCCGGAGGTCCTGCCGGGTCTCGAGCTCCCAGGTCCGGCCGCCGGCCCCGATCACGGTCACCGTGCGCTCCTCGTACTTCCCGGACGCTTCAGGGCTCTCGATGAGCTCGACCAGAGGCCCGACCGCCGGGGGGCCGAGCAGGGCAAGCGAGTCCGCCGCCGCCTCCCGCACCGCCGTCAGCGGATCGCCGAGCGCCCGGATGAGGGGGGCGACCGCTTCGGCACCGGCGAGATCCCCGAGCGCCAGGGCGGCCCGCTGGCGGGTCAGGCCGTCATCGCTCCCGAGCGCATCGATCAGGCCGGCAACATCCTTCTCCGCCCGCAGAACCTCGATCGTCGGGCGCCTCTCTTCTATGGGCACGCTCTTTTCCGGCAATTTCTTCGCCTCCGGATCCGGCGTATGATGGTTGCCCGGTATAAGAACCTTGTCCGGTTCCGGGGGACCGTGAAAATGGAGGGGTATCAGCGGGGTGCCGGCGGGACGGGCGTCGCCATACCCCGCCGCTCCCGGAACCGCGCGAGTCCGTCCTCGGCCGCCCTCCGGACGGCAGGGTCGCTGTCGGTGAGCGACCGGGTGAGGATCCCCTCCGCCCGCGGATCGGCGATCTCGCCGAGGATGATGGCGGCGTAAGCCCTCCGCAGCCCCGGTTTCATGCCCGGGGGCACCCCGGTCGTCACGATGCCGGCCTTCCTCGCCCCCGGGAAGAGTGCCTCGTGCTCACGCACGCCCTCGGGGCCGGCAAAGAGGTCGTGCTGCGCAAGCTCCCGGTGTGGGAGGGTCCGTTTCTCGGGCGGTATGGCCTCGGGGCCCGCGTAGAGAGCGTGCTGGGCGATCCCCCCCTCTTCGTGCTCGAGCGTCTGTTTCCCGCCGGCCTTCTTGAGATCCTCGGGTCCGCCGAACGCATCGTGCTGCGTAAGCCCTTCCTCTTCGTGCTCGAGCGCCCGCTTCCCGCCGGCCTTCTTGAGATCCTCCGGCCCGCCGAACACGTCATGCTGCGTAATGCCCCCCCCGTGCCGGAGCGTCCTCTTCTCGGGCGGTATGCCTTCGGGTCCCCCGAGGAGGTCGACCTGGGTCAGCCCCTCCCCGGTCTCTTCCCGGGACGCTCCGTAGACCATCGTGAAGTCAGGACGCTCGAGGAGGTCGATCAGCGGCTCGACCGCCGGCGTCCCGACCATCACGAGCGCGTTCGCCGCTGCCTCCCGGACAGCCTGTGACGGGTCGGCAAGCGCGCGGATGAGGGGGCCCACCGCCCGCCACTCCCCGAGCGCGCTGAGGGCGAGGGCGGCTCTCCGGCGGGTGTCCGGATCGCCGTTCTGCAACGCCTCGGTCAGGCCGTCGATATCCTGTCCTGACGCCATCTGCTCAACATCCCGTCGCTTCTCTCCTTCTGGATTATTCCTTCCCTGCACCACGATCACCTCAGGATGGGCGGTAATATCCAGGGGCTTATATAATAATGTTGCGTATAAATGCCGGCGCGCCCATACCGGAGATTTTCGTCGCCCACGTGCGGCTGTACAGGCCCGGAGATGAGAGGTGCAGGTATTTATCTTCACCGGACGAGAAGATCATCATGCCGGAGGAGAAACGAAAGGCAGAGTTGAAGATCTCCGGGATGCACTGCGCGTCCTGTGCCCTCAATCTCGAACGTGCCCTCAAGGGCCGTGACGACGTTTATGGGGCCCGGGTGAACTTCGCGACCGGGACGGCCACGGTCGAGTACGATCCGGCGAAGGCCACCCTTGCAGACCTCGAACAGACGGTCGCTGGTGCCGGTTACGAGGTCATGCATAACGAGGCCACCGTCAGGATAGGCGGGATGGTCTGCGCATCCTGCGCCCAGGTGATCGAGGCATCGCTCACCGACCTCGAGGGGGTCTACGAGGCACGGATCAACCTTGCGACCGAGACCGCACACGTCATCTATAACCCCGAACTCGTCACCACATCCGAGATCCGGGCCGCCGTCGAGGATGCCGGCTACCAGTACCTCGGGCTTGCGGAGGAGGTCTCCGAAGACGCCGAGGCCCTGGCGCGGGAGGAAGACCTCAGGGACAAGTTCCGCCGGTTCACCGTCGGGTTCGTGGTGAGCATCCCCCTCTTCTTCTACATGATCTTCGGGATGCCGGGGGCGGCCGCTCTCCCGGTCTCCGTGAACGTGGTCATGCTCATCATCACCGCACCCGTCTTTTACTACGTCAGCGCCCCCATATTCAGGGCGGCCGCCGCGGCTCTCCGGAACAGGGCCCTGACGATGGACGTCATGTATGCTATGGGCATCGGTGTCGCCTACGGCGCAAGCATCCTCGGGACGTTCGGGCTCGTCCTCACCCCGGCGTTCAACTTCTACGATACGGCGGTGATGCTCGCCGCGTTCCTGACACTCGGGCGTTATCTCGAGGCCCGGGCCAAAGGGCGGACGTCCGACGCCATCAAGAACCTCATCGGGCTCCGGCCCCGGACCGCGACGGTGATCCGCGATGACCGGGAGATCGAGGTCGCCATCGAGGAGGTCGTCGTCGACGATATCCTCCTGGTCAGGCCGGGGGAGAAGGTGCCGGTAGACGGCGTGGTCGTGGGCGGCGAGAGCGCGGTCGACGAATCGATGATCACCGGCGAACCCATCCCGGTCGGCAAACGGGAGGGCGACGGGGTCGTCGGCGGCACCCTGAACGTGAACGGCGTCCTCCGGATCCGGGCCGAGAAGATAGGGAAGGATATGGTCCTCTCGCAGATAATAAGGCTCGTCCGTGACGCCCAGGGCTCAAAGCCCCCGGTGGAGCGGATCGCCGACGTCGCGGTCTCTTACTTCATACCGACCGTCCTTTTGATCGCGACCGCTGCTTTCCTCGCCTGGTACCTGGCCCTCGGCGCCACGCTCCTGTTCTCGCTCACGGTCCTGATATCGGTCCTGGTCGTCGCCTGCCCCTGCGCCCTCGGGCTTGCCACGCCGACCGCCGTGACGGTCGGGATCGGGAGGGGCGCCGAGTTCGGCGTGCTGATCCGGAACGGCGAAGCGCTCGAGATCTCGGAGAAGTTGACCGCGGTCGTCTTCGACAAGACCGGGACGCTCACCCGGGGGAAACCCGACGTCACCGATATCGTCGCGTTCGGTATGCCCGAGGACCGGTTGCTCGCAATCGCGGCGGCGGTCGAGAAGAACTCCGAGCACCCGCTCGGGACGGCGGTCGTGCGGCGGGCGGAGGCGGCCGGCGTCACCGCCCCGGCGTCGGAGAGATTCCGGGCATTCGGCGGCAGAGGGGTGAGCGGCGCGGTGGAAGGCGAGGAGGTCCTGGTCGGGAACCGGTCCTTCCTCGATGAGCACCGCATTCCCATACCGCCCGAGGCGGAGGAGAGTATGGCCGCATTCCAGGATACGGGAAAAACCGCGGTCTTCGTTGCAGTCTCGGGCAGTTTTGCCGGCATCGTCGCCGTTGCCGATACGCTGAAACCGACGGCGAAGACCGCCGTTGCGGACCTGAAGAGAAAGGGCCTATCGGTGACGATGATCACCGGCGACAACCCGCGGACGGCGAACGCCATCGCACGTGAAGTCGGTATCGAGAACGTCCACGCGGGGGTGCTGCCCGGGGATAAGGCGAGGGAGGTCCGGAGCCTCCAGGAGCGCGGCGAGGTCGTGGCGTTCGTGGGCGACGGGATCAACGATGCACCGGCGCTCGCGCAGGCGGACGTCGGGATAGCGATCGGGAGCGGGACCGACGTCGCCCTCGAGAGCGCCGATATCGTCCTCATCCGCGACGACCTCACCGACGCCGTCGCGGCCATCGAGCTCTCCCGGAAGGTGATGGGCCGGATCAAGCAGAACCTCTTCTGGGCGTTTGCCTACAACTCGGCCCTCATCCCCCTCGCCGCGGGCGTGCTCTACCCCTTCTTCGGCATCACCTTCCGGCCGGAGCTTGCGGCGCTCGCGATGGCTCTCTCGTCGGTGACGGTCGTCTCGCTCTCGCTGCTGCTCAAAACATATATACCTCCGGCGAAGAGAGGGATACTATCGGAGGTTGATGCGCATGGCAGTTGATCCGGTATGCAAGATGGACGTCGATCCGGCGACGGCGAGGTTCAAGAGCGAGTATAAGGGGAAGACCTACTACTTCTGCGCTCCGGGGTGCAAGAAGCTCTTCGATAAGAACCCGGAATCTTACCTGAAGGGGTCCTGACCTTTTTTTGTGCCGGGCGGGGATTAGATCCGCCCGGCATCGAACCGATGCGCGGGCGCGGCACCGGCCGGCGTTTTGCCCACGCGAGGATGGTATAGGGGATGATCACTCTGCCGGCGGCACGTCGCCCCCCCTGCCCTCTGCAGGGGGTGCCTGCCCTCCCGTAAAGAGGTGATCGACGCCCAGGAGCGTGTTCACCCACGCCCAGTCGGCGCTCAACTGGGCGACCAGGAGAACGATGAGCGTGAGCGGAACGGCGAACACCATCCCGGCGATGCCAAGCGCCCACCCCCAGAAGATGACCGAGAGGATGACCACGAGGGCGGGGATGTCAAAGCGCCTCGATGCAAAGTGTGCAAATATCGGGTTCTCCACAAGCGCGTTCAAGACGGCGACGGCAGCGATCACCGCAATCGCGCCCCATAACCCGAACTGCAGCCAGGCAAAGAAGATAGCGGGGATTGCTGCGACGAGCAGGCCGATGTAGGGGATGTAAGAGAGCAGGAACGTCAGCACTCCCCAGAGGACGGCAGCATGCACCCCCATGACCCAGAGGAACGAACCGAAGAGGAAACCGTGGACGAGGTTCGCCTCGGTCCTGACGATGACGAAGTCGATCAGGAACCTGCTCATCCGGGAGAACGTCTCGGCGCCTCCTGACCGGTCTCCGTTCACCCTCTGTATGCGGCCGGGCATCTTTGGCGCTTCAAAGATCATGAAGATCGTCGTCACCGCTATGAAGAAGAGGTAGAGGAGCAGGTCGGCAAGGCTCATGGCATACGAAGAGAAGAACCCGGCAAACTGCTGCAGGTTGATCGAGGATGCGGAGAACGAGCCCGTATCGATCCCGAACCCATGGAGGGTGGTGATGATCTCCGCAAGTCGGGCGCTCAACTCCTGCTGGAAGAGAGGGAGATCCTGGATCAGGCTCTCAAACGAGAAGAAGACGACGTAACAGAGCAGAAGGACCAGAAGGCTGGCGACGACCGTGACCACGCCGACGGCGACGCCCTCCGGAAGGCCGCGCGATTTGAGCGCTTTCGTCGCAGGGTATGCGAGCATGGCAAGGATCAGCGCAACAACGATGAGGGTAACGAGGTACGATATCAACTGGATCCCGATGATCAGGAATATCGCTGCCGTCAAGAGGAGCACGGTACCGAGCGATCGGGAGAATGCGGGAGTGTCTACCATCCAGGGTTCACCAGGTACCTGTGTCTGCGGCGACCTTATCAATCCCGCGAAATGTATCGGTGCGGCCCATCAGGAATATAGCGGAATGACCGGTAAATTACCGGTTACCCGGGTACATTGAATCTACGCGGCGCTGTTTCGCGCTGCAGGCAGAAAGATCGGCACGGTGCGCGGTACCCGGTCTATCAGCGGGGAGTCATCCTTAAGATAGTTCGGGCACGAATTGTACCCACAGATGGTGCTTACCCTTGAGATCCTGTTCCTCGGTATATCGTTGCTCTTCCTGATCAGCATCATTGCAAACAAGTTCGGAGAGAGACTCGGAGTTCCTGCGCTCCTCATCTTCCTCATCGTCGGGATGCTGGCGGGCTCCGAAGGACCGGGCGGCATTCCGTTCGATGACCCTACGATTGCACAGACGATCGGGGTCATCGCGCTTGCGTATATCCTCTTCTCCGGGGGCCTCGATACCCGATGGGACGAGATCCAGCCGGTCTTCTGGCCGGCGATAGCACTCTCTACGATCGGCGTTGTTCTGACTGCAGCAGTCCTCGGCGCATTTGTCGTCCTGATCCTCGGGTTGCCGCCGCTCACGGGTTTTCTTCTCGGTGCGGTCGTCTCGTCCACCGATGCGGCGGCGGTCTTCTCGGTCCTGCGCATGGCGCGAGCGCGCCTGAAAGGAAACCTGCGTCCGTTCCTTGAGTTTGAGTCGGGGAGCAACGATCCCATGGCGATCTTCCTCACCACCGGCATCATCGCCCTGATACTCACCCCCGGCGAGCCGGTCTTTGCCCTCATCCCGATGTTCGTGCAGCAGATGATCGTCGGGGGCCTGTTCGGCTACGCTATGGGCAGATTCGTCGTCTGGCTCATCAACCGTCTCAAACTGGAGTCCGAAGGGCTCTACCCGGTGCTCAGCCTTGCCATGGTGCTGCTGACGTACGGGCTGACCGCCACGGTTGGAGGGAACGGGTTCATCGCGGTCTATATCGCCGGCCTGGTTATTGGGAACAGCATCGTCGTCTACAAAAAGAGCCTGATCCGGTTCCATGACGGTATCGCATGGTTGATGCAGATCATCATGTTCCTCGCCCTCGGCCTGCTGGTCTTCCCCTCCGAGCTCGTGCCGGTGATCGTTCCCGGCCTCCTCACCGCCACCTTCCTGATCCTGGTTGCCCGGCCGGTCGCCGTCATGCTTACGCTGCTCCCCTGGAAGATGCCGTTGAACGAGAAGGCTCTGGTCTCCTGGGTGGGGCTGCGGGGCGCCGTCCCGGTCATCCTCGCGACCTACCCTCTCGTCGCGGGAGTGCCGGGCGCGGATATGATCTTCAACATCGTCTTCTTCATCGTCCTCGTCTCGGCGCTCGTTCATGGAACGTCGATCCCCTCCGTCGCCCGGTGGCTCGGTCTCGCCGCGCCCCTCCAGGAGAAGCGCAAGTTATCCCGGGAGTTTGATGTGGACCCCGAGACGCCGAGCGAGCTGGTCGAGATTGCCATATCTCCCGATGCCCCGGCGGTCGGCAAGCAGGTCGTCGACCTCGGCCTGCCGAGAGGGGCGCTCATCATACTCATGCAGAAAGGGGACGAACGTTTTGTTCCGGGCGGCAGCACCGTCATCGAGGCCGGCGATACGCTCCTCCTCCTGACGACCGACGATCTGGTGGAGACCGTCCGCGCCAGACTTTTGAGCGGAGAAAAACCGGGTGACACGTCCCGGGCATCGTGATGAGCGGCAGGAGGCTCTCCCGGCCGTGCCGGTGCTCAACGGTCTTTTTGGCCCCGCTCCTCTTCGCCGCCGTCACGTGTGCCCGGTGCCGGGCGGGCTTTGCCGCACGAGGTATGGGGGCGGATGCCGCCCCATCCCTCCCGCCCGGTTCTCCGGCGCAGGGTCGGATAGTCCGGTGCCCTACGGCGAGTGAAGTGCGTTGCTCCGGGCGATCTTCTTCATCACCTTCTCCCAGGTGTCCGTGGTGAGGAAGCTCTCCTCCATGAAGCCGATAACCCGCTCGAACTTCTTCATGGGGAAGGCCATCGTCAGGACGTCGGCCGGGACGCAGGGCCGCGCCGAGGGGTCGAACATACCGAACACCGCCCTCGGATCCTCTTTCTGCTGCTCAAGCCAGGGATAGTAGAAGATCGAGCTGCACCCGGCGCCGAAGGGAGAGATGACCCCGTTCGGGTCTGCCCGGTCGAAGTTTGCAAGCGTAAATAGGCCGGAGAGCACTTCGGGCCGGGCAAAGAAGACGACGGCGTCCGGATTATCCGCGGCCGCGAGGTTATCCCAGCGCTTGAAGACGATCCGCTTTCCCTTCGTGGGTATCCGGACGGCTCCCCGGTCGAGTTCGTCGACGAGCTCGGGCGTCTGTTTGTAGCGCTCCCCTTCGACGACGCCGGGCTTCCCGTACGAGAGGAAGTAACGGAAGTCGGGGAATCGCTCGCCCTCGTAGCCGAGGTAGAACTTCCCCCCGCGGCACCCGATCGAGTCCTCATCGAAGGCAAGGCTTGCCCCTCTCCGGACTTTTGAGAGGTCGCAGACGAAGCATTTCCAATTTTTCGGGGTGGAAGCTCTCGTTACCCCCTCGGCGGGGCCTCCGACCTCGAACGTGATCGGGAGCTCCGTTCCCGGGAAGTAGCGCTCATGGAGCCGGATGTAGGCATCGCGCAGTGCTGTGTCCATGTGAGCCTGTTTCAGGACGGCGGGGTTAAATGTTCTGGTCTGTCTGTCGGGCGGGCCGTCTACCTATGCGTGGGCTCCTCCGGAGATCCCGGAGCGTGCCCGGCCGGCGGTCGCTCGCCGGTCTCTTCGGGAAGAGGGATGCACACGAAGGGTTATCCGGCGGCCGGGCGCTGTACATAGCCCCGGTTCGTGGAGAGTATCGAAACACGTATATAGTCAACCTGCGTATGTTGACCCATGCCTCTCCCCTTAAACGACAGGCAGTTTGCGTTCTGGCGCCTTCGGCGCAGCGGTCTCCAGAACATCCATATCGCGGAGCGTTTCGGTATATCCCGCCAGGCGGTCTCGAAGGCGCTCATCACCATGGACCGGAAGGTCGAGGAGACGCTTATCGCGATGGCGCAGGCAAACCAGATCGATGTGGAGCGCCTGAACGCCGAACGCGGCGTCCTCTTCGGGCGTTCGGTTCCCTTCGATGCGGGCGCGATCGTCTTTGTATCGGCGGACCACGGGGTGCAGGTCTGGTACGAGCACGAGGGCGACTGCGGCGCATGCCCACGCTATGCCCAATGCATCGAGCTCCTCTGGGGCTACGCGGATGAGATGGGTATCGCGCTCGAGAAGACCGATGACCCGACCCGGTTGGCCGACGAACTCTTCGCAAAGCTCCGGGAGATGGTATGATGCCCATCCTGGAGACGATACGGGCCTACCTCGGGTGGTGCCCCGTGAAGGGGCAGGTGCACCGGCAGGTGCAGGCAGGATCCGGCATGCGCGGGGGCACTCCGGACGACGGCCGACGGCGCGTCGGCGGTGTAAGTATGAAGATCGATTTCATCGTTAAAGAAGAGCTCTGGCGCTCGATTGGGGCGGTTTACTGGGTATCGTTTCTTACCATCGGTTACCTCACCCTGAGCGGGTACCTTCCGATATCGATCTCCTATGCATTCTCCCTTGCGTTGATACCGACTGTGGCGCACTTTCTCATCATGGTCTGGTATCGGCGCAAGGAAAATCTGGTCGACCCCAATCCCGCAAGCATCCTCCGCCACGCCCTCGGGTTTGAGAGACAGAGTGAGAAGAGAACGGAGCAGAGAAGGGCCATCGTCGAGAAGGCGGTCGACGCCGCCCTCCTCGTCACGATCTTCCTGATCTATATCTACGCATCCCTTGCATACTCCATCAGCCAGGTCTACTGGCTCCCCGTCCTTATCGTCATCAGCCTGTTTCTCGCGCGGATCGTCTTCACCGACGGCGGTGTTCAACGTGTCACCGTCGCACGATCGGTCGTCTTCTACCTCATAGCCGCCGGGTTCCTCCTCTTGCGCCACCTGGCACTGGGGCATCCCGTTCTTCTCTACCTCCGGGGAATCGTGCTTGTTGGTATCGTTGCTTTTCCCATCCTCTACGTATGGGAGCGACGGCGTACGCCGGAGGGAACAGATTGATGGCGACCCATGGAGCGATGGATCGGCTCTGCGTACTCCTCCGGGATATATTCGGGAGAATGGCCTGCAACGAGCGTTCTTTGACGGAACCGGAAGCAGACATGCAAAAACTCCGGGAGGCCGCGTGATGTCTCTCGTGGAGACGATCCGGGCCTACCTCGGGTGGTGTCCCATGGCGGGGCCGGTACGGATGGATCTCCCGGTGCGGCCGGGAACGGTCGCGGCACCGGGCGGGCGGGAGGGGGCACTCCGGGTCGAACCCGGGTGGTGGAACCGCTACCACAACCAGCTACTTGTCATGGCGCTGATCGCATCGGCGGCGACGGCGATGCTTTTCCTCCTGATCGGAGATACGTCGGGGTATCCGGTCGTGTGGGCGGGCCTGGGCTTTGGCGTGGGGTGGACCATCGGCTTCCTGCTCAGTTACCGGAAGCAGTATGCACGGATTACCGCCGGTGAGTTCCGCAGGGAGAACATGAGCCGGCGGCAACGCCTCGTCCGGGATCTGAGTGTACCGGTGGCCGCCGTCATTCTCATCGTCGCTCTGGCGTACCTTGTTCAAAACGGCATGTTCGGCCAGATCATCGCGTTCATGCTGGGGTTGAGCCTCATTGGGTGGACCACGTATGGTATTACGATCATCTGGGAGCGGCGGCACCGGATAACCATGATAGCAGAGAAAGGATCGGTGTACACCATGGATGCGGCAACGGAGGGTGAAAACGCATGATGCTGAAGGTCTTCGGGGCGATACGGAGGTTGATGGGCTGGTGCCCCATGGCGGGATCGATGCGGACGGATCTCGCGGTGCGGCCGGCGACGACCGCGGTACCGGGCGGAGAGGGCGGGATCTCCCCAACCGGGCCCGGATGGTGGCACCGCTACCACAACCAGCTGCTGGTTGCAGCGGTAGCCTTCTCGGCGGCGGCAGCGGCAGCCTTTCTCCTGATCGAGGATGTCCCGGGGCACCCGACCGTGTGGACGGGCCTCGCCATCGGGGTAGGAGCGTTCATCGGCTTCCTGCTCGGTTGCCGGAAGCAGTATGCACGGGTTGCCGCCGGCGAGTTCATCAGGGCCAACATGAGCCGGCGACAGCGCGTCATCCGGAACCTGAGCATGCCGGTGGCTGCCGTTCTTCTCGTGGCCTTTATGGGCTATTTTGTCCTGAGCGGTATGCCCGGCTGGATCGTCGGGTTCACGCTGGCCTTGAGCCTCGCCGTCTGGGCTCAGTACGGTGTCACAATCCTCTGGGAGCGGCGGCACCGGATGATCGTGATAGCGGAGAAAGGATCGATGTACACCCTGGATACGGCGATACAGGAGGAGATGCTATGGCGCTGAGGTTTGCTGAAGCGATACGGAGGCTTATGGGCTGGTGCCCGAACGCGGCAATGACCGGCAGGCGGTATGCCGCACTTGATATAGAGGTCGAGACGGTGAAAGAGAGTAACCGGGAGGTCGTGGAAGGCGCACTGGTGGACTACGGATTGATCGGCACGCCGGGGAGGCTCTTCCTGCTGGTGCTTGCCAGCGCTGGCTTCATCTGGATCCTCTTTGTTACGGCTCCGGCCTCCCTCGTTACGGTTCCGACATTCGTTATCCCTCCGGCAGGGGGCCTCCTTCTGCTGGCTATCACACTGGGTTACGCCGCTCTGGAATTCTATGGAACCGTACGAAGAGCCCGTATCGATATCGCCCGCGACGCCATCACCATCAGTCGGCCGCCTTTCCGGCCGATCGTCATCCCGAAGGGTGCCGTCGAGACGGTGGAGGTGAAGGAGAACAAACTCCCCATCCCTTCCTGGTTCCTCGCGATAGCGCTGGCAACGCTCCTCGTATCGGCGGCCGGCAGCGTATACGCCGGGTTTGGAAACCCGGCCTCCATGCGGTTCACCTTCGGTGTTGCCGCCGCGGTCTTCTTCCCGGTGCTCTTTTACCGCACCTACCTGCGGGCCCGCTACCCGCAGGCCCTGGTGATAACGACCGTGGAAAAGAGGATCGCGGTGATCTATGCCGACGACCCCGGGCGGATAGCCCGCATGCCGGGGGCGGCCGGATGACGGTATTTCTGGAGTATATCAGGAAGAAACTCGGGTGGTGCCCGAACGCCGGCGCCGTCAGACCCGTTCGGCGCACGAGCGCACAGGCGGGCTACGGGGATGCGTGGAAGGGAAAGAGTCCGGATCCCAACCCCGGCCCGGAGCCGGCCGGCATTGCAGGCGGCGATCGGGGCGGCTACCAGGAGAACATGCTGCTGATCCTCATTGCTCTGGCCTGGCTTCTTCCGGTCGTGTACGACCGTGAGTTCCTCCCGATCCTCATCATCCTCTCCGCCGTCGCCGTATACTACGACGCGCAGAATATCCGTGCCGGGGACAAGTTCGAGAAGGAGACCCTGCTTGGCGATATCGTCACCTGGCGGCCGCTGACCTGGGGGGCGGCGACGCTCGTCGGCGGGATCATCATCATGGCGATCTACCTCTTCCACCGCAAAGAGATCTACCGCGCAAACTTCCGCGGGGAGGCGTCCGCATGACGATGAAGTTCGCTGAAGCGATACGGAAGTGGACGGGCTGGTGCCCGAATGCGGTCGGCACCGTCCGGCGCCGGTATCCCGCCCCCGACGGCGAGATCGGGATCGGAGCCGCTGAAGGCGGCAGCCGGGAGGTCATCAAAGGCGTATTCGTGGATTACACCAGTCCCCGTTTCTTACCGGTCTCGATCCTCGTCTTCGGCGGACTCTTCGTGGCAGGTCTCCTGATCCCATCCCTGCGCTCCGTGTTCCTCATCCTCACAGGCCTCTCCTTTATAGCGTATGCCGCGGTGCACCTCTATCTCGATACGAAACGGGCTGAAATAAAGTCATTTGAGGATGTCGTCGTCGTCCGGAGGTCACGTTCCCGGCCGCTCACCTTCGGAAAAGACGCCTTCAGATCGATCGAGGTGAAGGGCCCATACCCCCCCGGCCTCCGCTGGATGTTTGCGCTCCTCCTGATTCTCCTGGTTGCGGGGGTATACCTCGCCAGGGTGTGTTTTGGGTGGATGCGTTATTCGGGCAGCCTGTCTGTCGATCCCGGTTTCGTCATTCACACCTTCTTTGAGGTCGGCGTTGCGGTGTTCATGCTGGAGTTGCTCTATCGCTTCCTGGTCGGTCTGCGGTACCCCGGTCACGTCAGGGTCACGCTCAAGCCCGCCGGGTTCCTCCGCGTCTACACAGGCGACCCGGAGAGGGTTGCGGCGCTGCTGGAGGTTGCCGAATGATGGCCTTTCTTGCACGACAGAACAGGAAGGGATGCGGTAGATATCCCCGGCCCGGAGCTGATCGGCGCAAAAGGGGTCAACTCCCCGGTTGAGCACCGATGTAATGCGTGCGGCGATAGACAATGACCCCCGGGTCTCGGTGAAGTTCTGAACGCCCGATTGGCTCAATCCAGATGGATATTCATGAGGGGTGAGCTGTCAACAAAAGATACCTGGTCATAGAGAAGGGATGAACAGGCAAGGGGACCGGGTTCAAGCGAATTAGGGAAAATTTAAGGGGTCTCCATAACTATTTTGAATACAGGCCGATGCTGATCAAGTACCATGGAAAAAATGACCATGAAGAAACCTGATACCCGCCGGATCGAACAGATCGTATCATCGCTCTTGCCCGATGAAGAGCATAGAAAGGTTTGTCTGTCGCTATTCGTAGAATCGCTCCTCAAAGCTAATACCTATGGAAGCAATAAATGGGGAATATACTGCTATAATGGAGGCGTTCGCCTCTTAGTCGGCAGTTTGATCGTTTGCACCATTCATAAAGAGGGATTATGGCTGCCTCTTGATAAGCAACTCCTGGATGAGAAGAAGGATGAGAAGAGCCTGCTAGAGGGAAGTAGAGCATGGCGCTGGGAAAAGGGAAAATATTCCGAGTATAAACGAATTTCATCACGGAACGGATATTATATCCCCTCAGAGGAAAACCCGGATCTCTGGCCGGTAATACGGGATCTTCATTTTGAGTGCATAACGAAAGCGGCACATAAATGCAATCAGCTGAGGTGTGACAGCCAGAAGAAACATAGCCCTGAATTACTGGCATATATCGGTGATGAACTCGGGCAGAGCATCCCGGGCCCGGATTACAGCAATACGCCCAGGACCAATGCTTATGATGAGGTTGAAGAATTCAAAAGAACCAGTAAAGGGCTGCCTGAAACGGTACGGAGATCGATAATACTGAGCCGTATCGGTCAGGGAGTATTTCGCTCCGATCTGATACGTTATTGGAAAAAATGTGCCGTTACGGGATGCAATTCGCTCGATCTGTTAAGGGCATCGCACATCAAGCCCTGGAGAGATTCGGATAATGAGGAACGCCTGGATATCTACAACGGCCTATTGCTTACTCCTAACTTAGATAGTGCCTTTGATAAAGGCTACATCAGCTTCGATGATGATGGGAAGATACTCATCAGCGACATCTTAAAGGAGAGAGATAGAAATAAACTTGGGATTCACTCAAAAATGAGACTACGGAGGATGGAGAAGGGTCATATCAAGTATCTGGATTATCATCGATGCGAGATATTGAAATAATAGAAGGTGAGGGAAAACCGCATGACCGGGGGAGAAGGGGTGCAGGACGATAAAAAGCTCAAGATTATGGTCTCTTCTACGGTATACGGTATTGAAGAACTCCTGAATCGGATCTATACGCTTTTAACCGCGTTTGGTTATGAGGTCTGGATGTCTCACAAAGGAACGGTCCCGGTCTTTTCGAGCCGTTCCGCTTTTGAAAACTGCATCACGGCGATAGAGAACTGCGACCTGTTTCTCGGGTTGATCACCCCTTATTACGGTAGCGGGAGAGATGGGGATGGGTTATCTATTACTCATCAGGAGTTGAGGAAAGCCATTGCGTTAAATAAGCCACGCTGGCTCCTTGTCCATGATCACGTAGTTTTTGCACGACAGCTCTTGAATCATACCGGCCATAGGGGAGGGGCAGGCCGGAGCAGACTTTCTCTGGAGAAGAATCAGATCATGGATGATCTCCGGGTCATCGATATGTACGAAGAAGCCATCCTTTCTGAAAAGCCCCTGCAGGAGCGTAGGGGCAACTGGGTTCAGAAGTTCAGGTCGGACGACGATGCGGCTCTCTTCGCCGCCGCACAATTCTCGCGCTACCAGGAGGTTGAGGCGTTTGTGCAGGAGAACTTCCGGGATAATGCCCGTGTTTCCCGGACTACTCAGGATAGGAGAGGCCACTTATGAAAGCAAAATCCGTTCTAGATCTTCTGCCGCCCGGAGAGGAGCAGCACGTTGAATTCGTACCCGATTGCGGCGATATCGATCTCATCGGCCAGGTGATCTGCGGCTTTCTGAACACTTCCGGCGGCTATGTTGTTTGTGGTGCGGACGATCAGGGGGCGGTCATCGGTGTCAAGAATCCCGATGTTACGGAAAAGCTTCTCGTGCAGGGAATACAACAAGGGCTCTCTCCCGGAGCACTGGTTGCAGTTCGGGCGCACGAGATTGAAGGGAAAAACCTATTTGTCATTGAGGTACCCGCCGGCAAGGACCTGCCATACGCATTTGAGAATATCATCTATCTCCGTGCAGGTCAGATCACCAGGAAAGCAGGTATCGAGACCATCCGGGATATGGTGCTCCGCAAACAGGTGGAACCTGAGCGGTGGGAGCGGCGCTTCTCATCCGCAGATATGAGCGAAGATCTTGATCTTAATGAAATTCAGTCCACCCTGAAGACGGCGACCGTTTCAGGGCGATTCCGGTTCCGGGATAGTGAGAGCCCAGTTGCAATACTTGAAGATCTCTCGGTCTCCAGGTATGGTCACCTGACCAACGGCGGCGATGTTCTCTTCGGAGCCAATCCGGCCCTCCGACATCCGCAGATCCGGGTTAGAGCAGTGGTTTTTGAAACAGGTAAAATAGGCGATACGTACCGGGATATGCAATCCTATGAAGGCCCGCTGGTGCCGGTAATGGAAGATGTATATTCCTTTATTTTGAGGAACATCCCTACAATATCGCGTTTTCGACCTTCCGATCTTAAACGGCATGATGAGCTCGCCTACCCCCCCGATGCCATCAGGGAAGGTCTGGTTAACGCGTTTGCCCACCGCGACTACAGCGATTTCTCCGGTGGGATCACCATCCACATCTACCCCGGCCGTCTGGAGATATCAAATACCGGCAAGTTTCCTGATGGCGTAACTCTTGCAAAACTTCAAAAGGGAACACTATCGGTTCTGCGCAATCCGGATATTGCACACGTGCTTTATCTGCGCGGGTATATGGAAAAGATCGGACGAGGCAGCATATTGATCCAGAGGGCCTGCACCAGGCGCGGTCTACCTTTGCCGCGGTGGTCGGAGGATGACTACGGCGTTACCTTGACCTTCTTTACCACGGAAGTTGCCACGGAAGTTGCCACGGAAGTTGCCACGGAAGTTGCCACGGAAGTTACCACGGAAGTTGCCACGGAAGTTGCCACGGAAGTTGCCACGGAAGTTATGCAGATCATCAAGGTTCTCGACGGTGAGATGTCGCGCCGAGGGCTTCAGGAGGCTCTCGGGTTGAGGAACAGTGAACACTTCAGGAAAGCCTACCTGCAACCGGCAATACAGGAAGGTCTGATTACCATGACCATCCCCGATAAACCGCGTAGCAGCAAACAGCAATATCGCCTTACCCGGAGAGGGAGGATTATGCGAGGTGAGATTCATCCATGATCGATCTTTACCGCTTTCCCGCTGAATCCTGGCAGGGTGAAGTTTCCGGTATCCGGTCCGGGTGTCCGGTGGAGTCGTCTGAATGATGGATACTAACCTTAAGGCTCACCCCCTTCCCCCGCCGCTCATCGAGTTTAAGAACGTCACCGTCACCCGGGGCGGGAGAACGCTCCTCGACTCCGTATCGCTCGCGATCCGCGAAGGAGAGAACATCGCCATCCTCGGCCCGAACGGTGCCGGGAAATCGTCGCTCATCCGGGCGATCACCCGCGAGTACTACCCCTCCCGTCGGGGAGAAGACGTCACGTTCCGGTTCCGGGGACAGGACCGGTGGGACGCTTTTGACCTCCGGTCGCACATCGGCATCGTCTCCGGCGACCTCCAGCATACGTTCACCCGGGGCATATCGGGCCGCGAGGTCGTCCTCTCGGGATTCTTCTCAAGCATCGGGCTCTTCTTCTCCCACGAGGTGACGGGCGCGATGGAGGAGAAAGCCGACGAGATCCTCGCGTTTCTCGGCGTCGCCCACCTTGCCGACCGCCTGATGTTGGAGATCTCCTCGGGCGAGGCGCGGAGGCTCCTGATCGGGAGGGCACTCGTCCACGACCCGGGCACCCTCCTCCTCGACGAGCCCACGAACAGTCTCGATCTCGCCGCGCTCCACGCCTTCCGCGCGACACTCCGGAGGATTGCACGGTCGGGCACCGGCATCATCCTGGTGACCCATAACCTCCACGACATCATACCGGAGATCGCCCGGGTCATCCTCATGCGAGACGGCGCCATCCGGATGGACGGGAGAAAGGCGGAAGTCCTGACCGATGAGGCCATCGGCGGGCTCTTTTGTGTCCCGGTGCACGTAGTGAGCGAGGGCGGCTACTACTACGCGACGGGGTACTGAACGCCCCCCGGGTACCGCTGTCTCGATCAGCACAACGTTTAAGATCGATGACGTTCCCCCTCGCCGCTCATACCCCGGCACGAGGGTGCCGGGGAAGAGGAGAGAGAAGGCATGGTCGAGATTGGCACAAACTCTTCACCGGGTCGCATAGCGCACCCGAGCTGGTGAAGAACGCACGGCTCGCCGAAGACGCCGGGTTCTCGTTTTTGAACATCAGCGACCATTATCACCCGTGGATCCCGACTCACGGGCGTGCCGGGTTTGCCTGGTGCACCATCGGCAGTATATCCCAGGCCACATCGCGGATCAAGGTCTCCACCGGCGTGACCTGCCCGCTGGTGCGTTACCATCCGGCGATCGTCGCACAGGCTGCCGCAACCGCGGCAACCCTGATGCCGGGGCGGTTCGAGCTCGGCCTCGGGACGGGGGAGAACTTGAACGAGCACATCACCGGGAGCGTCTTTCCGACGTCGGAGCCGGTGCGCCTCGATATGCTCCGCGAGGCGGTGAGCATCATCCGGATGCTCTGGAAGGGCGGGGTGCAGGACTACTGTGGCGCTTACTATGCCCTCGACAACGCGCAGATCTACGAACTCCCGCGGGACCTCCCGCCGATCCGTATATCGGCGCAAGGACCGATGGCGGCGGAGGTTGCCGGCGATATCGGCGATGCGCTCATCCACTTCGAGCAGAAACCGGAGGAGATCATCGAGGCGTTCCGTGCATCGGGCGGCGAGGGCAAGTCGTGCATGATCGAGACCGCCGCCTGTTACGCTGGAAGCGAGGAGGAGGCGAAGCGCACGGCATACGAATGGTTCCCCATGGAAGAGTTACGAACCGCACCGGTTCGGTCTGAAAAAAGGTGGATCGGGGTGCCGGCACTCAGGCGCCGATCGCTTCGAACACCGGCGGAGTGCCCGCCACCCAGATGTCATACTGGGCGTCCGGCACCCATCGGTATCCGTCGCCGTCGGCCTTAACCGACCAGAAACAGTAGTGCACGGTCGACCGGTCGCCGGCAGCATTCAGGCCGACCACATTGCAGAAGGGTCCGGCGAACGTATCCGAAACCTTCGTTAAGGCGATCTTCAACTTCGGTGTCTCCGCCGATCCGGTCTGCGTCCCGGTCAGGGTGAGAAGCCAGAGTGCGTCGTAGGACGCCAGGCTGTAACCGTCGGGCTGCCGCCCGAGCCGGTTCTGGATCTTCTGGAAGGTGGCCTCGTGTGCCGCGGCAAGGTTTTGCTGCCAGAACGTCGGACCGGTGAAGTTCGTCTGCGCCGCAAACCGGGCGGCGTCGCCGGGCGTCGCGAGCGTTCCGAGGAGAACGTTGCCGTCGCACCCGTACCACCGGACCCCGGTGAGGTTCTGAGTCTCCGCCGCTCTCGTCATGATCGGCGCTATCTCGTTGAGGGTGACTGCGTAGACGCAGACGTTCTCCTGCCCATGCGCCGCGATCGCCTTCCCGACCTGCACGTCGAGGTCCGCCATCGTCCCGGCATAGTCCTTCTGGCCCGGCGTGTACCTGACCCCGTCATAAACCGTGCCGTTTTGGGCCTTGAATGCCGTCGTCGTCAGGTTCCGGAGTTCGTCGCCCCATATATCGCCGCGCCATACCGGCACGACCGCTGCTATTCCCTCCTCCTCCAGGTAGTATGCCATCGCATCCGCCTGGTAGGTGTCCGGCGACACGAGCCGGAAGATGTTGTCGCCCGGAATGGCAAGCGAAGGCGCCGTGCTCATGGTGCTGACGATCAGGATCCCGTGTGCGTCGGCATACGCCCGGACGGCCTCGAGTTCGGCGCTGCAACCGGGCCCGATGACCATCCTGATCCCCTGCGCGTCGAGCGCTTTCAACTTCTCAAGCGCAACCGCAGGGTCGGTCGCCGTATCCTCGATAATCGGCCGGACCCGGTGGTCCGACCCGATCGAGGCGAAGTAGTCGTTGATATCGCCGGCAGCCACCTCGACGGCGGCCCGACTCGCCGCTCCGCTCTCGGCAAAGTCGCCGGTGAGCGGCAGGAGGACGCCGACGACGTTCTCCTGCACTTCGGCCTGCTCTGTGGTCGTGGTTCCGGTACATCCGCAGGCGAAGATGACTGCGGCAAGCGTGATGAGCGCGATTGCTGGTACCTTTCGTCTCATAAGGTTTTTTCTGCAGGAGTGGGATTTAGCCTTTCTGTTTTTGCATCCGGCAGTGCTGCGAATATCGGATGATTCATCGCCGGATTGCCGTTCAGGGTGCCAGAGAAAGAACGGTGCTGCCCGGAAGGCAGCACGCCGTTCCGCTCATAGGAGCGCCGTCTTCAGGTACTCTCCCTCTGCGGCGACGGCCCGCTCCCGCCAGTCCGCGACAACCCCCGCATACGCATCGAAGCGGGGAGAGACGAAGAGCATGGTGCCGTCGTCCTCGAGCGTCCGGACCTCCCTTCCTCCCCTGAACGTCCCGTTGATCTCGTTTGCCACCGCGCGATAGACGATCGCATCGATCTGCTTCACCACCGATGCGATAACGAGGTTCGGGGCGAGGTAGGACTGGTCGGTATCCTCGCCGATGAGGTAGATATCCCCGGTCTCCCGTGCAGTATCCACTATCCCGATGTTTGAAGCGCCTGCAATCATGAGGATGACGTCGACGCCTTCGGCGCGGAGGTCCCGGGCGAGTGCACCCGCCCGCTCCGGCATGCCGAACCCTTCGGCGTTCTCGCCGACATAACGCACCGTGACGTCTACCGACGGATCGTATGCCGCCGCACCTTCAGTAAACCCCCTGACGAACGGGTCGATGACGGGGACCGGTGCGCCGGCGATCGCGCCGATATGCCCGGTCCGGGTGATATTCGCCGCCATCACGCCCGCGAGGTAGGATGCGCCGTAAGGGACCATCATCACGTCGCATGCGTTCGGAAGACCAAACTCCGCCTGTTCGAGGGTGACGAAACGGATGTCCGGGTTTGCCTCTGCCCACGCCCGGGAGGCGTCGGTGAACTCGAACCCCTCGGTGATGACGAGGTCGGGCTTCTCGGTGAAGTTCTGTAGAGAGAACACGGCGTCGAGGAGCGGAATGTCGGCGTAGGTGCACTCTCTCTTCGTGAACGAGAACGACTCCTGCGCACGGAAAAGACCCCGGTACGCGGAGTCGGCAAACGACCGATCGCCTTTTGCCATCGGGTAGACCATCCAGACGACCGGGCGAACGCCCTCGCCGGCGGCCGGATCGTACGAGAGGCCGGGCAGCCCCGGTTCTCCGCCCGCAGAAGAGACGGGGGTGCTCTCACAGAACGCCCCGCCCTCGACAGTCCAGTGGGTATAGTACCCTGCGAGCGGCCCTTGGGATGAGTGCTCGCCGAACCGGAGAGGGCCCGAGGCGCCGGTGACGGCCGGGTGAGCGCCCGCACGGATCATCGCCGCGGCCTCGCCTGCTTCTTCGGGGTCCCAGCCTTTGGCGATGCCGTCGCCGGAGACGACCCAGCGGAGCGATGCGGAGAGCGGTTCACCCGGGGCCGCCTCCTGCCGGGCCGCGGTATAGACGGCGAGGAGGAGGGCATCGTAGGTCTGTGCGGCAAACGACGGCGGGGCCTCGCCGAACAACTCCTCGTAGGCGATTGCATACCCGGTGGTGGGGTCGGCAAAGAGCGCTGTTCCCTGGATGCCCTCCGCCCGCTCGCCGAGGCGTTCAAGCAGGTAGGGCGAGTGGCCGGCATCGGTCAGGAAGAGGCCGGCGGTCGAGCCCGCCCTGGAGAGTGCATCCGCTATCCGGACGGCTTCTTCCGGGTACACGGCGGCAACGACCGTCCCGGGTTCTTCCTCCCCGATCCGCATGGCGATCTCTTCGAAATCGCTCGATGCATCGACGGATACCGCGCCGGTTATCCGGATCCGGTTCGCCGCGGCCGCTGCCGGGGCGAACCGTGCAAACGTCTCCCCGTAGGGTGCGTTCGCGACGATGAGAGAGACGTTCCGGACGCCGGTCTCCGAAAGGATCCTGAACATCGCCTCCACCTGCCGGTCGTCAGTGGGGCAGGTTCTCCAGAAGAGACTGTTGTCATCGATCTCTCCCGTGACGCTCGGGGATATGAGGAGTTTACCCCGGCCCGTAACGAGAGGGGCGATCTCTATGAGTTCCGTGCTTGTCGCAGGGCCGATGACGATAGCGATATCGTCGCGCCCGGCGAGTTCCTCTGCGTACGCGGATATGTTGCCGGCACTCGTATCCCGGTAGACGAGTTCGATCGTGCGGTCGCCCTGCCGGTTCATCGCACCCGCAGCCCAGGTGAGTCCGTCCAGCGAATGCACGGCAACCGGCCCGCTCCCGGGCAGAAGGACGCCGATACGGATGGGATCGGCGGATGTCGTCGTAGCGATGCAGCCTGCAGAAGAGATCCCTATAATGGCGATGCAGATGAGTGCAGGGAACCATATCCTGTCGGCTTCCGATAGCGGGGGTCGTTTGATCATCGTAATCCTTCGTCCGGGCGCCTGTGGTCGATATCGGCAGCCGATCGTTGTATTCGGCGGTGAGTCAGATATGTTTTGTTATTGATTCTCCGGCGCCGGACGGGGCGACGGCAGGCAGGCATATCATCAATCGCGCGTACAGCCCTTTACGCGGGCGGTTCATGGGCCATGACCCCGATACCGGTCTGTTGGTTCCCTCATACGGGCGAGAGGGCGGCGATCCGTCGCCTGGTCCCTGCAGACCAACCGTCAGCCCCGGGAAGGTTCTCCCGATCGCGGGATGGCGGCTCGTTCGAAACAATTATGCCGGGCGGCGGATAGCAGGCTCCGATACCCACCCCCGGAGGGAGAGATGAACAAGAACGCATGTGTCCCGGCCGTTCGCGACCTCATGGCGGAGTTTGCCGGCCGGACAGGGCTTGACCCCCCGCTCGCCAATCCGCGGCGCTACCTCTGGACCGATGCGTATGCGGTCTGCAACTACATCGAACTCTACCGCCGGACGGAGGAAGAGACCTATCGGGACCTCGCCCTCCGCCTCGTTAGTCAGGTGCACCACACCCTCGGCCGGCACCGCGCCGACGACCGGAGAACGGGCTGGATCAGCGGCCTCTCCGACGGGGAGGGCGAAGTACACCCGACGATCGGGGGCCTCCGTATCGGCAAACCGCTCCCCGAACGCCGGAGCGGCGAGCCGTTCGACGAGCGGCTCGAGTGGGAGCGGGACGGGCAGTATTACCACTACCTGACCAGATGGATGCACGCGCTCAACCGGATGAGCCGGGCGACCAACGATCCGGCCTACATCAGGTGGGCGGTGGAACTTGCACGAGCGGCCCACGCCGCGTTCGCCTACCTCCCCCCTTCCGGCGGCAAGAAGAGGATGTACTGGAAGATGAGCATCGACCTCTCCCGGCCGCTCGTTCCCGCCATGGGCCAGCACGACCCCCTCGACGGGTTCGTCACCTACAGCGAACTGCAGGCTGCCGCAGGACCGTTGCACCTCGACCTCTCGCCCGAGATCGCCGACATGGCCGGCATCTGCCGCGGGACCGTCCAGGCCACGGACGACCCGCTCGGTATCGGCGGCCTCCTCTTTGACGCCGGGAGGATAGCGCAGTCGATGGATCGGAGCGAGACTGCTCGCGTCGACCTGCTGTGTTCCGTCCTCGACGCCGCTCTTGCCGGCCTTGCGGCATTTGCGAGAGGTGGCAGCCTCCGCTACCCCGTGGAGTACCGCCTTGCCTTCCGCGAACTCGGTCTTGCGATCGGCCTTACGGGTGTTACAGGGCGGATCCGGGACGACCCGGAGATCTTCGGGCGCGGAGCGCTGGAACGGCGGGCGGAAACTCTCATGGGTTATGCGCCGCTTGCAGATGCAATCGTAGAGTTCTGGGCGGATGAGAGGAACCGGGAAGCCGGCACCCGGGCCGGGAACCCCGAGATCAACATGGTGATGCTCGCCACTGCTCTTGCTCCCGGGGAGTTCCTGGCGGTCTCTCTCCGGGACAACCATACGCTTTTATGCCGGGGCGGTGAGGCGGACTCCCGGCGAATGCCTATTCGGTGAACTCCGGGATCGTGCTCGGGAGCCCGACCCGCATGAACACCCGGGCAAAGGCCTGCGAGAGCTGCTCGCGGTAGGGAGGACAGAGCCTGACCCGGTATGGGAGCCCGGCGGCAAGGCGTTGCACGAACTCAAGGGGAAGGCTGCGCGGGTTTTTCAGATCGACGAAGATATAGCCCGATTCGTGCCCGGGAATGGTGCATCGATCCAGGAGGTGATACGCGATCATCTCGCCCTTCCTGAGCTTGTTTTTTGTCCTGACGACTGCTTTCTTTGAATCGGAGCGGGCAATCTCTGTTATATGTTCGTCCAGGGAGAATATCGAGGAGAGAATGACAGAGTCGACCTTCTGCTCGATAAGGTCGCACGACTGGGACATGACGATGACATCGTACTCTTCGCAATCGACCCGCGAGTCGCCACGCAGATCGCCGGCGGGAGAAATAAAGGGAACGGAGTGGAGGATATCGCCCTGGGCGAGAGGTTCTGCCGCGGTCACGAGAGTGTACCACGGATACTCGCCTTCCATATGACTTTCCCGACTACAGGTCGATCTCGGTGTGATCATAGTTTGTTATCCGCCCTCTTCTCCTGGTGACGACCTGTACTATCAGCGGCATTCTTCTCTTCGGGGGCAACCGGACGATGTGTGCATCTTCCGACCCGGGGATCTCCTCATCTCCGGCACCCCGTTCTTTGAGGTAGGTGGTGGAACTGCTCTTCAGGGCCTGGTGTATGACCGAGGAGCTCTCATAAGCGAGAGATAGTTCGCAGACCCCTGATCTGGTGCAGTGATGTGCGCCTGCCGGACGGGCGAGGACCATGGTCCGGGTGGAGCTGACCTCGCCGAAGTGGTCGTATGGCCTGACTATCTGTGTTGACGGCGAATACCCGGCGGGCCGCCGGCCGGCAGGGCGCTCTATCAGCGACGGCATGCAAACTCCTCCAGGAGATCCCCTTCGATCATCGTAAAGAACCAGGTATGGGTCAGGGCGTGGGCTTCCGAGACCCAGGACAGGATCTCATCCTTTGTTCTCGGTCCGTCTGTCTCCGGGGACTGGACGATGGTCTCTCCGATCACCGAATCCCTCCCCTTTACTCTCCCCCTTGAAAAACCAACGTGGAGATACCCGGGAGGTCTCTGCGAAGGGAAAGAGTACTTGAAGTCGACGCCGATCGGTACTGGTGAGACGCCGATCGCCTCGAAGAAGGCAGGGGATATCTGGTTTTGTACTCCGAGTTTTGCTGATAAAAATTCAGCAACATTCTCTTTCTCGAAGTCAAAAGGGTAGGCATCCAGATACCTGAGGACAACCTCGTTGGTGGCAAGGAGGGAGGTGTCGGGATACTCCTGGAAGAGCGCATCAAGGACGCCTTCTATCCGGCGTTGGAAGTCCTGCCATTCGTACGACTCGATATCGTTGAGAGTTACGATGCCCGGCCCGACCTGCACCAGAGGCCAGCTGCCCTTCGCCCTCCTGAACCGGTGCTGAACGATGTAACCTGATATCTCATCGGGGATATCGGATGTGGGGAGTTCCTCATACACCGGGTACTCCTCGCCCAGTGCAGACGATAGCCTTCCGGGGAAGATCTTTGCATGTGGATCGAAGCGCACCCCATCTTCTCTCTCCTGGAGATCCCATCGTATCTCGAATATGACCTCAATGAGGGGTGGGTTCTGTAATTTAGCCGTACCCATATGTGCAACCGCCTGCCGGATATCTTCTCTCAAAGGGTGAGGGGCACAGCAGTTAAGGTTTGTGATCCTGGTCCGGGAGGAGCCACGCGCGACGACGTGCAACCGGGACAACCATACGCTTTTATGCCGGGGCGGCGAGGCAGGTTCATGGCAACACCCAGACTTATGGAGTATTTCAACAGGCAGCCGCGGATCGGCATCCTCAGCACCGCGAACAGAGACGGAAAGGTCGATGCGGCCGTCTTCGGTTCGCCGCAGATGACCGACGAGAAGACCGTCGTCATGGCCCTCGGTGAGAACCGCACGTTCGAATACCTCCGGGAGAACCCGAGTGCCGTCTTCACCATCGTGGAGAGCGGAAAGACGATCGCGGATTGGAAAGGGCTCAGGGTCTACCTGTGGATGAAGGAGTATGCAACGTCGGGGGAGATGCTGGAGACCTATAAGAAAGAGGTTGCCCGGGCCGTGGGCGATGAGGCGGCGAAGATGGTCCATGCCGTGGTGACGTTCGAGATCACCGAAGTCCGTCCCCTCGTCGATATGGGCCAGGGCTGGGAGGGTTCCCTCTGACGGGGCAACCCGCACGGTCTACTCCCGCGACCTCTGGTAGAGGAATATCCCGGCCGCCTGGAAGATGACGATCGCCAGCACCAGGGCGGCGACATCGATGACCGGGCCAAAGAGGGTCGTCCCGTCGAACGCAAAGAGCATCAGGTCGTGCGCGTAGGTGAGGGGCGAGAAGACCGCAATGCTCTGCCCCCATCCCGGCATGCTCGCGAGGGGGATGAAGACCCCGCTGATGAAGAGGAGGGGCAGGCGGACGAGGTTCAAGAGCGACATCACCTCGCCCACGTTCTCCGTGCGGTAGGCGGCAAAGAGGGTGCCCATCGTCGAGAAGCAGAGGGAGGTGAGCGCGAACCCAAGCAGGAGCGCCGCGACGTTCATGACCCCGGCGTTGAGGACGATCAGGGCGATGACGGTCGTCGCGACGCCGATCGCCGATGCGAAGAGGGCGCCGCTCAGGCTTGCCCCGAGGACGATCGCCCGGATCGATATCGGGGCGGAGAGGAGGCGGTCGAACGTCTTCGTCCTCCGCTCGATCGGTATGGAGACCGGTTCGATCGAGGAGGCGCTGAAGAGGAGGGTGACGGCGAGGAGACCGGGGATCAGGGTTCCGGCCGCGGCCTCCCTCCCTACGGCGAACGCGAGGAACATGACGAACGGGAAGAGCAGGCTGGATACCAGGATGGAGGGCTTGATGTAGTAGATCTTCATGTCCTTGCGCGCAATCGCCCATGCGGCGCCGATGTCACGGGAGACTCCCTCAAACCATCCCGGCATCGGTCTCTCTCACCTCCCCCTTCGTGCCGACGGAGAGCCCGGTGAGGCGGATGAAGACCTCCTCCAGGCTCGGCCCGCGGGTGGTGACGCTGATAGGGCGCATATTCTGCTCCTGTGTAAACGTGCACAGAGAGCTCAGGACCTCCGGGGGGTCCGCGGTGTAGAGCCGGAATTTGTCCCCCTCCTTCCTGACGTCGTTGACCTGCGGGAGCGTCCTGAGTGCTTCAAGAAGGCCGGGCCGGACGGCATCGAAGGATATCTCGATCGACTGAAGGCTCTCGAAGGTCTGCTTCAACTTCTCCGGCGCATCGATCGCCGCGATCGTTCCCCGGTTGATGATGGCGACCCGGTCGCAGGAGACGTTCGCCTCCTCGATGTCATGCGTCGTCAGGAAGATGGTGACGTTCTTCCGGGCAAGGTCCTGGACGACGTCCCTGATGAGCCGCCGGCTCTGGACATCGAGCCCTGACGTGGGCTCGTCGAGGAAGAGGACTCCCGGATTGTTCACGAGCCCCATGGCAAGCGTCAGCCGGCGTTTCATCCCCTTCGAGAACCCTCCCGCGGGCTCGTGGCACCGCTCGTACAGGCCGAAGGTATCGAGGAGGTCCCGGGCGTTCCTCTCGATCTCGGCCTTCTTGAGATGATAGAGCCGGCCGGTGAAGATGAGGTTGTCCCAGGCGGAGAGCTCGTCGTAGATGTTCGACGTCTCGGGGACGACGCCCATCAGGCGTTTCGCGGCCAGGGTATCGCGGGCGATGTCGTGGCCGTGGATCAGGGCACGACCGCTCGTGATCTTGGTCATGCCGGTGAGCATCCTGATGGTGGTGGTCTTGCCCGCCCCGTTCGGGCCGAGAAACCCGAACGTCTCGCCCATCTTCACCGCAAAATCGATGCCTTTCACGGCGACGTTGTCACCGAACCGTTTGGTGAGTCCGATCACCTCGATCGCGTCCATGGCCCCAGCTCACCATACGTTTCTTTCCGGAGGATAAAAAAGGCCCTGAAGTACCTCTGCTCCCGCCTTAGTCAGAGAGAATGGAGAATATCCGCCGCAGGTTCTCGTTGAGTGGTTTTTTCTTCTTCCAGGTCTCTTCAAGCGGCGTATACGCGAGGGCGCCCCCGACCTCCCCTACCATGCACTCGCTCCGCCCCTCAAGCAGCGCCTCGACGGCGGCGACGCCGAGGCTACTCCCGAGCACCCGGTCGCGAAGCGTCGGCGGCCCGCCCCGCTGGAGGTGGCCGAGGATAACGACCCGGGAATCGAGATCCAGGTGTTTTTTGACCTCCCCGGCTATCTGGAAGGAGATGCCCGGCGTCTTTGCCTCTGCGACCACCACGATGGCGCTCTTCTTCCCGATATCGAACCCCTTGCGTATGCGCTCGCTCATCGGGGCGATCGACGTCTCTTCTTCCGGTATGATCAGTTCCTCGGCGCCGCCTGCGATGCCGCTCTCGAGTGCCAGGAAACCGGCCGTCCGCCCCATAACCTCAAGGAAGAAGAGGCGCTCGTGGGACCGGGCCGTGTCGCGGATGCGGTCGATCGCTTCAACCGCACAATTTGCCGCCGTATCGAACCCGATGCAGTAATCGGTCCCGTAGACGTCGTTGTCGATGCTCCCCGGCACCCCCACGAGCGGCGCCGTATCCGTGTCGGCGGCAACCAGGCTTGCACCGTGGAACGTCCCGTCGCCCCCGATCAGGATCACGCCGTCAAGCCCCATCTTCCCGATGGCTTCCGCCACCCGGAGCCTCCCCTCCCGTGTGTAGAGATCGGGACTCCGCGAGGTCTCGAGGATGGTGCCGCCCTGGTGGATGATGTTCCGGATCGCCGCCCGATCGAGCGGCACCGTATCGGTGGCGATGAGACCGGTGTAGCCCCGGCGTATACCGACGACGGTGAGGTTGTTTGCAAGCGCCGCCCGCACCGCTGCCCGGATGCAGGCGTTCATGCCCGGGGCGTCGCCGCCGCTTGTCAGGATGCCGATCCGCTTCATGATCCTTCCGCATCCTCGAGCGTTTCCACGCCCGGAAGCGACTTTCCCGCGAGCACGGTGAGCGCCGCCCCGCCGCCCGTCGAGACATGGGTCATCTTATCGGCAAGCCCGAACCGTGCCACTGCATCCGCGGTCGAACCGCCGCCGACGACGGTGGTGCCGGAGAGGTTGGCGAGGGTCGCGGCAATCCGGCGCGTTCCTTCCGCAAACTCGGGGATCTCAAAGACCCCCATCGGGCCGTTCCAGACGGCGGTCCGGCAGCCTTCCAGTTCGCGGCAGAACTCGCCCGCCGTCTCGGGTCCGATATCGGCGATGACCCAATCGTCCGGTATCTTTGCGACAGGCACAACCTGTGTCGGGGCACCGGCCTCAATCCTCTCCGTGACGACGGCATCCCGGGGCAGGAGGAGGCGGACGCCGAGTTCCATGGCCTTTGCGGAGAGCTGCCGGACGTCGTCCAGGCGGTCGGTCTCGACGTGCGACCTGCCGGTCCCGTAGCCGCGGCTCGCAAGGAACGTTGCCGCCATGCCGCCGCCGATGATGAGGAGGTTTACCCTCGGCATGATGTTCTCGAGGACACCCAGTTTGTCGCTCACCTTGGCCCCGCCGATGACGGCAGCAAACGGTCGTTCGGGATCTCTCAGGATGCGCGTGAACGTATCCACCTCTTTTGCGAGCAAAAGCCCGGCCACCGCCGGCAGGTGCTCCGGGACACCCACGATCGACGCGTGTGCCCGGTGGGAGGCCCCGAAGGCGTCGTTGACGTAGATATCCGCGAGGCTGGCGAGTTCCTCCGCGAAGGCCGGATCGTCCGTCTTCTCCTCCGGGTGGAACCTGAGGTTCTCGAGGAGGACGACATCCCCGCCGCTCATCGCGGCCACTGCACTCTCCACCTCGGGGCCGATGCAATCCCGGAGCGCGGTGACCGGCCGGCCGAGGAGCACGGAGAGGCGGTTCGCCACGAGGGCGAGACGTAGACGCTCCACGACCACGCCCTGCGGCCGGTCCAGGTGGGAGCAGAGGATGACCCGTGCATCCCGTTCGCTGAGGTAGCGTATCGTCGGCAGGCTTGCCCGGATACGGGTGTCGTCTTCGATGGCGCCGTCCTCGCCGAGCGGCACGTTGAAGTCGGCGCGGACGAGGACTCGTTTTCCTGTCACGTCGATATCCCGGACGGTCTTCTTCCTTCTTGGTATCGCCTTCTGCATACCGGCACACCTCCGGAACGGCGGAAAGGGGCCGGGCGGTTCCGCCTCCCGGTCCGTTTTTCGGCCGTTCCCTGTAGAATCACGGTGCTCCCCTGCATGCATGCGCCGGCATATATACTGTTTGCTGCCGGTCGTCGCCGGGGGTCACGCTCTGTCAACATGCCGGCCCCGCACCTGACCCGGGACCGGTTGGTCCCGGCAGACTCAGCGCCCGGAGTGGTGCTCCCAGTAGGGTGGATACCCGTAGTGGCTGTACATGCGGGTGAGCCACTCGCGCTCGGCCGTCGTCGGCCAGTTGTTCTTATCAAAACCCGGTGCGTTCTCCAGCTGATCTCTGGGCACATCGAGGACAAAGTAGTCATCGGCCGCATTGTACTGGAGTGCCGCCCAGGGGATGGCGAAGAGCTTATCGCCGAGGCCCATGATGCCGCCGAACGAGAGGGCGGCGTAAGCGATGCAGCCCTCGTTGATGTCGATCATGACGTCCTTGATGCTCCCGAGGTCTTCGCCCCGGGGATTTTTGACCGAGCTATCCACAACATCCTTCCCCCGTGCAATAGTTCGCGCCTTCGCTTGCGTGGCAGTTCCTCTCATAGGTGTCTCATCTCCTGGTTTGTGGAACACGCTCTGTTCCACGGCAAGGAAGTCACTACAGGTCGTGCAGTATTTAATCGTTGTGACAATATGTTGGGTCCTGTATAAAATCGGGTGCCGGCGTTTTTCGGCGGTTATCGCTTCATTGGCCGGCCGGTTGAGCATCCTGCGGATCTGCGAGAGCTCCCTCAAACCGTCTCCACGCCCGGGGAGGAACGAGGATCTCAAACCGGGCTCCCCGGCCCGCCGTTCCGGTCTCGCGTATCGCAATATCGGTTACAGAGAGGACATCCCGGGAAAACGCCAGCCCGAACCCGGTGTTTTTCCCGTATCCATAGCAAAAGATCCTCTCCTTCTCGTCGTCCGGGACCCCCACCCCGTCGTCCTCGAACGCCACGACGATCATCCCATCAGCCCCTTCGGCGGTCGTTATGCAGATCCGGGTGATTCCTCCTCCGTGCCGGAGCGCATTCTCAAGCAGGTTGTACACGACTTTCGGCGAGAGCGGGTCGGCGTAGACCTCCACCGGGGCTACCCGGACGGCAATCTCGACTCCAGGGTGGTGTATGCTGCCGACGGCTCCTTCGATCATCGGCCCGAGCGGTTGCCAGACCGACTGGTAGGCGCCGAGCATCTGGCACTCGCGCGAGAACGCAAGGTGCTTTGCGATATCCTCCACGATATCGACCGATCGGGTGAGGTACGTGCCGGCGTCGGGATGCGTCCGGTCCTCGGAGAGGAGGTTCAGGTACCACGCAAGGCCGGTGATATCGTTGCCGATGTCGTGGCCGGTCACCTGGGAGAGGAGGGAGAGCTTCTGGTTGGCCGTCCGGAGGGCGGTCTCCGCCGCCCTCCTGCGGGTGATGTCTCTGATGATCAGGACGACGCCGGCAGACTCCCCATCCGGGTTTCGGACAGGAGCCCCGGAGATGCTGATGGTGCGGCCCTCCCTGCCGCCAGGCGTCGCCTCGAGATCGGAGAACCTCCCCTGCTCCGCGATGGCGGCCCGGATCGTG
>ENA-UOUL01000966-UOUL01000966.1-bioreactor-metagenome-genome-assembly--contig:-NODE-966-length-44932-cov-3.916085_pt1 | contig 44932 bp, 38 predicted proteins | sample MGYA00249838_ERZ747220 | MGnify/ENA primary metagenome ERZ747220 (study PRJEB28778, sample SAMN05720191) | bioreactor metagenome | isolation source: Anaerobic biogas reactor | place: USA:Washington... | reverse complement strand
CGTGTTCTGCGAAGCCCGGCGTCTGGATTTCGTCCGGTTCACCTTCGAGCTGGACGCCGCCCATCAGCGGATCATGCGCGACCACTACCGCTCGCTCGGCTGGACGCGGCCGACCATCTACAGCGACAACGCCATCGGGATCGGCCCCGACACCGGCCACATGTGGCTGGCCAGCGATCTGATGCCGTACATCGAGGAGCATCCGTACGACGAGGCGTATTACGACGTAGTCCGGGCTGAGAAGGTCCGGATCTGCACCTACTGCGGTTCGAATTTCCTGACCGCCGACGGCGCGGACCGGCCGATATGGGGCAGCGAGTTCCGCGAAGGGACAGGCACGCTGAGCTGGACGCGGATTCCCATGCCCATGTACGCCGCGATGTACCACAGCCTGCAGGGTCGCGACGGGCTGACCTGGCACGTGTGGGACATGATGCGGTACCGGATGCTGGATGACCCGATGCCGATCTTCGAGAACAGCGGCTGGCACTGCAACTGGGATTACGCGTGGCAGTTCAGCTACCGGGCGGCCGGTCGGCTGTTCAAATCGTGCGAGATCGAGCCGCTGCCCAAGGGCAGCCCGTTCCTGATCACGTTCATGGACTGGCAGGGCAACGTCAACAACGACCAGGTCTACCGCCGCGGCGGCGACGATCAGACCGCGATCCTGCGGATCAACACCGAACACTTCCGTACGGTGGTCTCGCCGATCGCCCGCGCGGTGGACTTCAGCGACGTGACGGTGAACCTGACCAGCGATCAGATCAACACCGTCTACGTCGAGAAACTCTCGGACGACGCCTACGAAGTGACCGCGATCGGCACGACCGGCGGCATGGTCCAGGGCCAGAACAGCGCGCTGCACCCGCGGCTGTTCGTGACCGGCGACGTGACGTTCAAGGGCCGCGCGATCGACCACATCGAGCACATCGATCGCCTCGGACGGCTGATCGAGACGGTGGCGGGCACCGGCGCCGCGATGCCGTTCGTCAACGGCGTCCGGCTGTACCGGGTCCACCTGCGGTAGTTTTCCAGAAGGAGCATCCGAATGAACCGAATTCTGATCGGCGTCGTTGTCCTTTTCTGCACGGCCTGCGCTTCAGCCGAGCCGCCCACCGTCGCGCCGGTGCGAGAATTGCCCATGATCACCATCGACGGCGGGCGGTTCGTCGCCGACGGCAAGGAGTTCAAGATATGGGGGTTCAACCAGGGCCGCGGCCTGAACCTCTCGGACTATCATCTGCGGAAATCGGTCGATCAGCTCGAGTTTCTCGGGGCCAACGTGCTGCGCCTGCACGCGATCGACTGGACGTTCTGGGGCGAGTCCGACGCGAAGGGGAACGCAGTGTCCTCGGGTCTGCGGCCGTGCGGGACGGATCGCACGAACACGCGCGAGCTGGTCAACGTGGACAAGTTCCACCGCCTGATGGACGCGCTGCGCGAAAAGGGCATCTACGTGGCCATCACGCTGACCGTCTGCCAGAACTTCGTGCCGGGCGACGTATCGGTGCTCGAGACAACGGAGCCGGATGCCCAAGCCTGGTCGCAGGCGGTGGCCGAACTCAACGCCATGGATGACGGTTCGCAGATCCACGTATTCAAGGTCCTGCCGGTGTTCGACGAGCGGTCGCTGGCCCTGCGCAAGGAATGGGCGGCGAACCTGCTGAACCTGCGGAATCCGACGACCGGGCTGACACTGGCCCAGGACCCGCAACTGGCGTTGCTGAACGTCGTCAACGAAGGATCGAGCTGGAGTACGTTCTTCCGCAACAACCACATGGCGCACATGCCCGAGTACTTTCTGGACAAGGTCAAGGCGCGGTGGAACGGATATCTGAAGGACAAGTACAACGGCGATGAGCCACTGGCGGCTGCCTGGGCTCAGGAGGGAAAAAAGGGACTGCTCGACGGCGAGTCGCTTGGGTCGGGCACGGTGAGACTGCTGCCGCTTGACCCGGTCTCGCTGCCGAAGGAAGAAGTGGAGGAAAAGGGTTTCCCCGGTTTCTCGGATGCCCGGCGGACGGACTACATTCGGTTCCTCTGGGAAATGGACGCCGAGCACCAGCGGACGATGCGCGAGCACTTCGCCGCCCACGGCTGGACGCGCCCGAGCAGCTACTGCGACACGGTGGGCATCGACGGGACCACCGGCCAGTGGTGGATGGACAGCGACCTGATGCCGTACGTCGAGGACCATCCCTACGACGAAGCCAACATCGACATCTTCCACTGGGGCTGGATCCGCCTGTACAAGTACCCGGGGGCGACGTTTCTCGTCCCGCGCGGCGGAGCCGACCGGCCGCACTGGGCCAGCGAAATCCGCGAAGGGTCGGGCTGGCTGAGCTGGACGCGGATTCCGTTTCCGCTGTTCATCGCCGCGTATTACTCGCTGCAGGGACGCGACGGAGCGACCTGGCATGTCTGGTCGATGGACCGCGAGCACTACCTCAACGAGACGACTATGGCCGACGACCTGAGTTGGTGTCACTGCAACTGGGACACCCCATGGCTCTACGTTTACCGGGCGGCCGGACGGCTGTTCAGATCGTGCGAGATCAAGCCGTTGCCGGCCGGCCACGAGGCCCTGGCCCGCTTCGCCGACTGGGATTGCCAGGACGCCAACTTCCAGAACGAGCGGGTCGTTCGCATCCACGGCGAGAACCGGGCCATCCTGACCGTCAGCACCGATCATTTCCGGGCGGTCACCTCACCCTATCCACAAAAGAAGGAGTTTTCCGACCTGGCGGTCGATATTACCTCCAGGACGATCAATACGGTGATTGTCGAGAAGATCAGCGATCGGCTCTACGAGGTGACGGCCGTCGGCAAGGCCGGCGATATGAAGCAGGGCGAGAACATCATGTTCAAGCCCATGACGAGCGTGGCGGGAACGGTGACGTTCAAGAACGGAACCATCGCGTCGATCGAACACGTCGACCACACGGGCGTGGTCTACGAGACGGTCGAGGGCGACGGCTCGGCCATGCGGTTCGTGCCCGGCGTCCGGCTGTACCGGGTCCACCTGCGGTAGCGCCGCCTCCAAAGGAGAGGAAGTCGGCATGGACGCGAACGGTCAGCCGTGGTTCGGGTTCTCCTATTACGCCTACGTGCCCAGCGAGCTGGAGCTCGAGGACCGCGACGGTTCGCTTCGCCGCCGGTTGTTCACCACGGCGTGGGAACTGATCCCCGACGACCTGAAACCCTACTCGCGGATGATCCCGTTCTTCATCGGCTCAGCGGAAGGGTTCCTCAGCTTCGGCGGCGCCAGCCGGCAACAGATCCGCCGGGAAATCCTCGAACTCTCGGACCAGCACGCGATCCCCATCCACCCGTACATCCGCATGGCCTTCGACCGCAACTGCCGCGAGTGGCACGCCGACATGGAGGTGCCGCTGGGCGACCTGGAGCGGATGTTCGGCGAGCACGAGCACCTGCTCGGGGTCCATATCGGCGAGATGGCGGGCGAAGCGGGCTTCTTCGCTGAGGAACGGGCCTACCTGATGCGGACGATCGAGCTGGCCGCCCGCTACGGCAAGACGGTGAGCCTGTGGGACCACGCGAACCTCTGGCAGGTGCTGCTGCTGGATGAGGAATTCGTCGACCTGATCCGGCGGTGTCCGAAAACGTTCGTGCCGCTCTGGGAGACCAACGGGGCCAAGACCGCCTACGCCGACCAGGGCATGCCGTTCGGCCTGTGGGCCTCCGGTTTGGTCGAGCGCTGGGGCGTCAACCCGCAGGCCGGCTGGTACTGGTTCGAATCGGGCTTCCGTGAGATGTGGAGCGGGCGGTCAATGTCCGGCAGCGAAGCCAAGGCGCCGGACGTGCTGTGGAGCTTGATGTCGGCCCTCGGCGCGTCGGCGGGAGCCCAAGCCTACTTCTTCGAGGGAACCGAGGGGTGGTTCTGGAACTTCCGCGGCAAGTTCAACGAGTCCGCAGATGCCGAGTGGGATCCGGACGTCGGCTCGATCAAGAAGGTCAAGCTGCCGCAAACGCTCGACCTGACCGAGACGTTCAAGCGGGCGATCCACCCGACGCTCAAACGGCTGCTCGAACCGGGTGCGATCCCAACCCGGCAGCAGGTCCTCGAACAGGTCAAGGTCATCTACCGCACCAAATGGCTGCCCGACGACACCACGCCGGTATGGAACCCGGAGATGTTCCGCCGGATGAGCTGGGCCACCGGCATGTACGACGACCTGGCCACGCTGCCGTCGTTCTGGTCGCTGCCCGCCGAACAGAAGAAGTTCTACATGGGCCATCTTTACCCAGCCACCTACGGCGTCACGCACGGCAGCGACCTGGTGCCCAAGACCTCGCGATACTACTGGATTCCCGTCGTCTCCAAGTATGCCGACCCGTCGCTCCTGCCGCCGGACAAGCTGGTGGTCGAGTCCGGGCAGTTCAAAAAAGAGGACGAAGCCAAGCGGTTCTTCGACCAGAATGTGCCGCGCCAGGACAGCGGTTCGGCGTGGGTCGCCTGCGTCGGCCGAAGCGTCTATGTCTTTAATCGCCACGAGAACCAGCCGGTCGACGATGAGTTTCACTGCCGGATCGGCGGGTTCCAACTGTCCGGCCGCATTCCCGCCCTCGCGTTCCTGCTGGCCACGGACGATGGGACGGGCCTGTCGATTTACGTCAACAACTTCATCGGTGTGCTGGACGAGCGACAGATGGAAATCCAGATTCGCTCGCCGCGACCCTTCGAGGTCTCACTTGCGCCGGCGGACATCCGTTCCGACGTGAAGACCTCCCCTGACCACACGACAGCCGAGTTCCGCCTGACGTTCAACGGATCGGCTGAACTCCGGGTCGCCGTCTGCTGACGGACGTTGCCGCTCCTGCCGAACCGGTCGGACCGTTTTCAGTAAATCTTAGCCCGGGCGCCCAGATCGCCGTTTCGGTCGATCATTCCGTTGCTGTTCCAGGAATCGGCGTCATAGTCGAAGCCGCGGCTGTAGCCGCTGTAGCTCGCGCAGCCGCCCAGCGTCAGCAGGGCCAGAAGCAAACCCCCGCCCAACCATCGAATTATCCCCCTCACGCCTCGCATCGCACACCTTCCTCGGATGGGCGTCTCGAAGCACTGTTCCACTCATCCAGTTAATTGTATGCGTCGCGGTATGTGCCGCGACCCCTTTCAAAACGTCACTTCTCTTCGAATAGCGTTCCTGCCAACAGCTTTGTTTGTTATACTATTCATGCAATCCAAGCCATTCTGTACCCGGGAGAGAATGTATGGCTGTACTCATTCTGGGCTTGATCGGTTTGCCATGCTTCTGCAGTTCCGCCGCCGCAGCGGACCAGCCCGTGGTGCGATGCATCTATCTGGTGCCTGCCGATCGCAAACCGTGGCCTGAGTTTCCGGAGCGGCTCGATGCATGGATTCAGTATGCCCAGTGGTATTTCGCATGTCAGTTAAGGGGACACGGCCACTCATGGCGGACTTTTCGCTTTGAGAAAGATCGCAAGGGGCGAGCCAGGTTCAGCCTGATCCGTACTCAGCGTTCCATGAAAGAGTTGATGACATGGAATGCCTCGAAACAGGCATACGCCGAGTTCCTTGATGGAATGGCGGAGTCCAGCCGAGTTGCATGGCGGCGATCTATTGTGGTTATTTTCCGTGAAACACTGGAGATGGAGTCGGATGGAGCCTTGTACTGGGGGGGCACGAGAGGCGGAGGAGACCTTGCGTACGTGAGTACCGCATCGCTAAGGCTCGGACGGCCGGAACGGTTCAACAGCAATGAGGAGTACGCTGGCAGAGTCTTGCCGGAACTTGCGGAGGCGGTCAAACAGGGGCATGGCGACAGAGAATTACTGTCGCGTCCACTCAAGGAGCGTGCATTGCCGGCACACCTGGGCTCAACCCTTGGGTCGATCAGTGGAGACTGTTACGGCGCTCTTCTCCACGAACTCGGCCATGCATTTGGCCTTCCGCATACTGGGGAACTGCCAGTGGTTCCTGATCTCCAGAAAGAGGTCAGTTTCAGAAATGCAGGATGGTTGATGAGAACCCACTGGAGGCTTCGAGGCAATCTCGTTCGTGGAGTCCGCGACGCGTGCGCCGGGCTCACGGGTGAAGAGGCAGATGTACTGGCCAGAAGTCCCTTCTTCAACAAGATACTTGATCGAAGGGAAGTGAAAGAGCTTGACCGAGGGTGTGGAGACATGAGTGTCGTGTCCCGCAGGCCGGCGATTGGCCTGGATGGTCGCGTCATGCACGATGAAGGAGGGCAAGTGGTGATTCAGAGCGTGAGCGGCAGTGGCGCCGAGTGATGCCACACGGCGAAGACGGCGGGTGAACCTGACGTTGCCCGTCAGAACCACCGGCCCTACGAGAGCGTGGTCCGGTCAGATTTCGCGGTCGACCGCCTCAGCGACGCGGGCGAGCTGGTGCATCAACTCGGCGAAGGCGTCGCTCTTGACGGACTGGGCGCCGTCGGTCAGGGCGTGCTCCGGATCGCTGTGAACTTCGATGATCAAGCCGTCCGCCCCCGCGGCGATCGCGGCCCGGCACATCGCCGGCACCATGTAGGCGTGGCCGGTGCCGTGGCTCGGGTCGATGATGATCGGCAGGTGGCTCTCCCGCTGCACAGCCGGGATGATGCCCAGGGCCAGCGTGTTACGGCAGTATTCCTCGAAGCTGCGGATGCCGCGCTCGCAGAGGATCACGTTCGGGTTGCCCGCCGTCATCACGTACTCCGCGGCGAACAGGAGCTCTTCCAGCGTCGCGCTCCAGCCTCGCTTCAGGAGCACCGGCTTGGGCTGCTGGCCGACCGCGCTCAGGAGCCGGAAGTTGTGCATGTTCCGCGCGCCGACCTGAAGGATGTCGGCGTGGTGGGCGACCCGGCTCACGTCCGTCTCGCTGAGCACCTCGGTCACGATCGACAGGCCCGTCCGCTCGCGCGCCTCAGCCAGGTACTCCAGCGCCTCTTCGCCGAGCCCCTGGAACGCGTACGGGTTGGTCCGCGGCTTGAACGCTCCGCCGCGCAGGGCCGTCCCGCCCGCCGCTTTGACCGCGTCGGCGATTTCGATGATCTGGCGGCGACTCTCGATGCTGCACGGCCCGGCGATGACCGCGAGCTTGTGCCCGCCGACGGCGAAGCCGGTCTCCTTGATCTGGACCACCGTCCGTTCCCGCTTGACCTCGCGCGAGGCGATCTTGTACGGAGCCAGGATCGGAACGATCCGCTCGACCATCGGCGCGGTCTCAAGCCGGCCCTTGTCCGCCATCCGCTTGTCGCCGATCGCCGCCACCACCGTCCGGTCGGTGCCGCGTATGACGTGGTCGCGCAGGCCCATCTCGCGGAGAAGTTGGACCACGTGCTCGATGCTTTCCGGGCTCGCCCCGGGTTCCATGACGATAATCATGCCGCGTCCTTTCCTGAAGTCCGATCCGCAATTATAGTCGGCGGCGGAGGGTCTGCAAACGGTGCAGTTGACAGAGGCGGCGTCGCTGAGGCGGCCGAAGGCGGATCATTCGTACCCGCACTGGTACTGGTCGTAGTTCTCGGCGTACTCGATCAGCCACTCGTCGGTCGATTCGTAGATCTGCGCGAGATAGTCCATGCATGGGTAGCGAATGGGAAAATGGAGAAAACTGGGCGATAGCTGCTGCATGGCGGTGGCCCGGTCGTCGCCGGCGATCAGCATGCGGTAGACCGCCGACACCCCGCCCGTCCGGTCGGCCCCGCCGAGGCAGTGGATCAGGATCGGGTACTGGGCCGTCTGGAGCGTCTCCACGATCGCCTCGAGCAGCTCCGGCTCGGGCAGCGAGCGGCCGCTCATCCGGAAATCGACCAGCGTAACACCCATCTCCTGACAGATTTGGGCCTCTTCATCGTACCAGGGATCGCCGGCGTGGTACCCCCGCAGGTTGATCACCGTCTTGAGGTCGAGCAGGTCGATCGCGTTCTCCAGCTCGAAACCGGTCGGCTGAGCGCTGCGGTAGGCCTTGCCCGGATCCAGCTCGTGCAGATTAAACGGCAGGTCCAGCCCGGAAAACAGAAACCGGGCGTCGGTGCACCCAACCAGCGTCGCCGCCAACAAAAGAACGACCGGAAAAGTGCGCAATCCACGACGGCTGACGGAACAGAATTGGGATCCCATACTCTCTGCGTAGCTCCTGTGTTTCCTATCCGGCGTCGCCGCCCGAAGCGGCGATCGGGGCCTGTCATTATTGTAACCTTGATTGGCTGCGTGTCTACGGGCATGAGGTATTCGAGTTGTCGGCGTGCTGGAGGTTTGCTATGATCGAAATCGCGTGTGGGAGTTGAACTATGCCCAAGCTGACGCTGAGCATGGACAACGAGACGATCGCCCTGGCCCGGGAACTGGCCGCCGCGAGCGGCGTCAGCGTCTCGAACATGGTGGCGCGAATGATCCACGCAATGAAACGGCCGCCGCTTGGCAAGATCAGGATCGGCCCGATCGCACGACGGGCTTCCGGTCTTATCCGGATGGCGCCCGATGAGGATGAGCGGGAAACCCTCGCCGACGCCCTGATCGACAAGTACGAGTCGAGCAAGTGAACGTTCCAGAGGACATGAGTTCCTTCGTGTCTTGTACGAACCAAGCGGTTTGCGGTGCGTCTGATCCTGGATCGCCATCCGTGCAACGGAGCCCATCCTGGCTTCTGACTTCTGTATCCTTCTACCCGCGCGGTTCGATCTTTTCCATTCCGCCCATGTACGGCCGCAGAGCCTGCGGCACCGTCACCGAGCCGTCGGCGTTCTGGTAGAGCTCCAGCAGCGGGATCAGGATGCGCGGCGAGGCGATCACCGTGTTGTTCAGCGTGTGGCAGAAATGAATCTTGCCGTCGGCGTCGCGGTACCGCATGTTCAGACGCCGGGCCTGGAACTCATAGAATCGCGAGGCGCTGTGCGTCTCGCTGTAGGCCTGGCGCGACGGCATCCACGTCTCGATGTCGAACTTCTTGACCTGCCCGATGCCCAGATCGCCCGTGCAGACCGCCACTACGCGGTACGGCATGCCGAGCGCCTGGACCACCGCTTCGGCGTTGGCCAGGATCTCATCATGGAACGCGACACTCCTGCCCTCGTCAGCCGGCCCCACGATCACCTGCTCGACCTTGTCGAACTGGTGGATGCGGTAGATGCCCGCGGTGTCCTTGCCGTACGTGCCGGCTTCGCGCCGGAAACAGCTCGACAGGGCCACGAACTTCTTCGGCAGCGCCGCCTCGTCGAGAATTTCGTTGGAGTGATACGCCGTGACCGGGACCTCAGCCGTTCCGACCAGGTAGACGCCGTCACGCTCGCAGGCGTAGGCCTGCTCCTCGCCCCCGGGAAAATACCCGGTGCCGCGCATGACCTCCTCGCGGACCAGCAGCGGCGGGGAGATCGGCAGATATCCGCGGCTGATCATGTGGTCCATCGCCAGCCGCAAGACCGCCCAGTGCAGCATGGCCCCAGCCCCGGTGAGCATGTAGCTGCGGGTGCCCGCCAGTTTGACCCCGCGCTCCACGTCGATCAACCCGAGCTTCTCGCCAAGCTGAACGTGGTCGAGCGGCTCAAAGTCAAACTCGCGGACCTGGCCCACCCGCCGCAGCTCGACGTTCTCGGTATCGTCCTTGCCCAGCGGCACGTCCTCGGCCGGGATCTGCGGCACGCGAAGCATCAGCCGATCGAACTCCGGCGCCAGTTCCTCCTGACGGGCGGTCAGGTCCTTCTCGCGCTTCTTCAATTCGCTCATCTCGTCGATGAGCCGCTTCTTATCCTCAGCCGGAGCCTTGGCGATTTGCTTGCCCGCGGCGTTTTTGGCCGTCTGAATGTCCTGAAGATCCTGCTTGATTTGCTTAAGCTGCGAATCAATCTCCAAAAGCCGATCCACGTCGCACTCGATCCGCTTGACCTGCGCCGCCCACTTCACCTTGTCCGGGTTCTCCCGGATAAACCGGATGTCCAGCATGTCTGATCCTCGTTTCCTAAAAAAGGGGACATTCTACTTTTTCGTCCCCGTTTCTGTGTTTCCAACACTGCCAAGGGGTCAAAAAGTAGAATGTCCCCTTTTTTGGTCTGAGTTATTATCGGTCATTATCGCTTGGATACGTCGGCGAATCTCGGGCGACGCGAGGCGGTCGAGGAGCGATTCGAGTGTTTCCTCGCGGCCGTCGGCGCGGGCTTGGTGGTGCAACTGTTGCATCATTCGGTCGCGGCGGCGGGCGAAGGCGGCGAAGTGTTGTTCGAGCTGGTCGGCTGAGAAAGTGGCCAGGGGGTCCTTCTCGCCGAGTTGGGCGACCGCCCAGTCGAAGATGCCGCGGGCATCGGGTGCGAACCGATAGAGGGCGGCGAGGGCGGCGACCCGCTCGCCGAGGCTTGCCAAACGGTCGTAAAGTGTCTCAGGTAAAGCGGTTAACGCATCGACACGGGCCCGATCGGCGTCGAGCTTTTCCTTGAGCCGCTGCTCGTCATCAGCCGGCGCCTGACCCGGTCGGACCAGCCGGGCGGGGGGGATGACCATGGTCTTAACGCCAATGCCGGCGAAGTTGATGCGGATGCGCCGGGCGGTCTGTCCGGGGTATAATTCAATGCCGATGATCCGGCCGATGCCCCATTCGGGCCGAACCGGATTGGCCACCGCGTCGCCTTCTCGCCAAGGCTGATCCATGGACTATCCTGTGCTGCAACCTCTGAAATTTCCCCGACATACGGCGTTTAACGGCCGTCGCAGGGGGTTGGGAATCATTTAAGTTTTCCTTCGTGTACGTCCGAATAAATTCTAATCAAGGAAATCGTTTTTTCAGGGCAAAAATGGCGCGAAAATCAGCTATTGCAGCGATATCGGTGCTCTGCGGCCTGTTTGTGGGCTGTCAGCAGGTCAACCAGGATCTCGCCGAAGGGGTCCGTCGGGGCGAGAGGTACTACCGTCAGGGCAACTACACAGCGGCTGAGCAGACGCTGACGCAGGCGATCAACGCCGACCGCAGCTCGCCGGTGGCGGCTGAGGGGTACTATATTCGTGGCTTAACTCGGCTTAAGCGGGGGCAGATCAACAACGCCGAGAGCGATTTCGTCTGCGCGATCGAGTTGGGCGACCGGGACGAGATCAAGACCAACTGCCAGGTGTGTCTGGGGTCGATCGCCTACGAGCGGGACAACTTCAGCAAGGCCTACGCCTACTACATGCTGGCCAGTCAGCACCTGGTTCAGATGAGCCCGAACGACTGGGTGCTCTACCGCCTGGGTGACGCGGCGCAGAAGGTGGGCAAGTGGCAGGAGGCGCGGAAGGTTTTCGCCCGTTTGATTCGGGATTTTCCGGACAGCGAGGCGGCCAAGTCGGCCCGTAAGCGCTTGAACTACAGCTACTTTACGATCCAGGCGGGGGCGTTCAACAAGCACAGCAATGCCTCGGACCGGCTGGATCAGCTTCAGCGGGCGTCGATTCCGGCGCGGGCCGAGGTGATCCCGCGGGGGGCGTCGACGCTGCAGGTGGTCTACGTGGGCAAGTACAGCAACTTCAAGTCGGCACAGGAAATGCTGGATAAAGTAAGAATGGTCGTACCCGATGCGCGGATCGTGCCATAATCGATCGCCATCAGTGTTATTTATAAGCTGGGATGCAGCGTCATGAAATCGAAAGTCTTTTCCCTGTTGACGGTCTGTTGCGCGATGGGCCTGTTGTGGGGCTGCCAGGAGAAGGGTTCGGCGGTCGAGCAGCGGCAGCCGGAGCCTACGTCGGCGTTCTATCAGCCGTTTGGTCCGGGTGGAGAGATCCCGGCGATGCAGGTGAGTTTGCCGGATTACCGCCTGAACGTGGGGGACATGCTGGAGATCATCTACCACGTCAAGCACCTGGTGACGGATGAATACCGGTTCCACACCGAGGACACGATCAGCATCATGTTCCCGTACCACCCGGAGTTCAACCAGACGGTGACGATTCCGCCGGACGGGACGATCCGGCTGATGCTGGTCGGGGAGGTCAAGGTCTACGAGGCCCAGGAGGTGGAGGGGGAGACCGTCGTGAAGGGCAAGACGGTAGGGGAATTCGAACAGGAGTTGAAGGAGAAGTATTCGAAGTTCTTCAAGGACAACGACTTGACGGTGACCTTCACCGCCGCCAATACGAAGATCGAGGAGCTCAAGCGGGCGATCACCACCGCTCCTCGCGGCCAGAGCCGTCTGATGCCGGTCAAGCCCGACGGGAATATCACGCTGCCGTTCATCAAGGATATCCGTGCGTACGGCAAGACGATCGAGGAACTGCACGGCGATCTGAACGAGGCCTACGAGCGGGCGGGGCTTCCGGAACTGGAGGTGACGGTGCAGATTTTGACGGTCGCGCCGCGGAAGATCTTCGTGATGGGCGAGGTGGACCGTCCGGGGCTGATCGAGGCGGGCAACATGATCACGCTGACGCAGGCCCTATCGATGGCAGGCGGCTTGAACGTCCGTGCGGACAAGAGCAAGGTGATGGTGATCCGCCGGAAGGGGCTGCCGGTGCCGGAAGGGGTGGTGGTGGACGTGGAGGATATTCTCGAGTCGATGGTGACGGTGGACGGCAAGAAGCGGCCGTCGACCAAAGCGTGGCTCAACGACTTCTGGCTGGACGATTACGACCTGGTGTACGTGCCGCCCAGCGGCCTGACCAAGGCCAACGACTGGATCGATCAGGTCTTCACCCGCGGGGTGCGGGCGGTCATGCCGTACTCGACGAGCGTGGGATTCGGGTTTGGCTACCAGCTCTACAACGCGCCGCAGAGCGTGCGGACGCAGAACGGGAACGGGCTCGACGCCCTGGCCCCGATTTTCCAGAACATGATGACGCCGTAGAGACAAGGGGCGCGGCGGGATGTTGGTCCCGCGGTTGGAGAAGACGCCGAGGGCGGCCTAGAATTGCCATTGTTCCGGTGTGGCGGCAGTCAGAGGAATTGAGGAAGAAACACTATGCCTGAAGGTCAACCCCGTCGGACGTTGCGTGACCTGGCGAGCGTACTTTTCGCCCATTGGGCGGCGATCGTGGCGATTACCGCGGTAATCGCGGCGGCGACGTTCGCGGCGTGCACGTACTCGCAGAAGATCTACGAGTCGCGGGTGACGATGTCGGCCCGTCAGCCCCGATCGAGCGGTTCGCTGCTGCAGGAGACCCCCGATACGATCAGCCCGCTGGAGGTGTTTCTCAAACGCCAGCGGGAGATCATCTTTTCGGACCACGTGCTCAAGCGGACGGTGGCGCGGCTGAGCGATGACGCCCTGGCGGAGCAGCCGTCGGAGACGGGACCGGCGTGGGAGCAGTGGGACGCGAAGGTGCAGGCGGCGGCAGACAAGATCCCCGGCCGCGAGGCTTCGCAGTTCCGCCGTGGTGTCGAGGTGACCACGCCGGGCGGCGAGGACGTGGGGCGTTCGGAGGTTTTTACGATCGCGGTGGAGCAGCCGGGCTCGCCGGAGCGGGCGCAGCGGGCGGCGAGCATCCTGGCTGAGGAATACCTGCTTCGGGAGCGTCAGCGGCGGGCGGAGGTCGAGCAGGAGGCCCAACAACTTCTAGAGCGGCAGTTGGACGACCTGCGGACCACCACGCTGGACACGGCCGAGAGGCGATTCAACGACTTCATTACCCAGAAGGTGAAGGGCAACCTGCTGGAACTGGCCCAGTTAGGCACGGCCAACAGCGAAGTGTACCACCAGCGGATTCTGACCGCGTTCAAGCAGGACATGCTGAAGCTGGACGCGGAGATCAGCGAGTACAAGGCCCTTCAGGCGGAGGTGAAGCGCCAGGTCCCGCAAGTGGTCTTCGAGAAGGGCTTGACCAACCTGGAGGTGGGCGACCTGGAAGGCGTGGCCGTGGTGGTGCCCGAGGCGATCTTCAAGCGGAACCCGATCATCGACAAGCTCAAGAAGAAACTGGCTGACTTGCTGATTGTGCGGCACACGCTGATGGAGCAGTACAACGAGGACTACAAGCTGCTGCGGCAGAACGCCGGCGAGGTTTTCCGGACGAATGTGGCGATTTTGCAGGAGATGCTGGGCGAGCTTCAGGCGATTGACCAGCACATCGTGACGTTGGAGGCCCGCAAGGCGGAGATTGCGCGACAGGTCGAGGACCAGGAGCGGGCGGTCAACGAGGTCAGTTCGCTGTTCGTCGAGTATCAGTCGCTGGTCCGTGAGTTGGACCTGGCGAGGAGCCTGTACGAGCAGCGGCGGCACGATCTGTTGAACGCCGAGACGACGCACCTGATGGCCCAGAGCGAGATCCTGGTGACGCGGCTTGAGGATGCGACGCTGCCGGACGCGGACCGTCCGGTGCGGCCGATTTTGTGGCTGTACACGCTGGTGGCGGGGGTGGCGGGTCTGCTGCTGGGCACGAGCTACGCGTTTGTGGTTGACAGCTACGACCACTCGGTTCGGAGCATCGATCAGGCCGAGCGTTACTTCGGCCTGCCGGTGGCGGTGTCGGTGCCCGAGGTGCGAGGCGGGATCATACGGTAGAGGCGAGAGGACAGGCCATGAGCAACGGATCGGTCGGTGCGGTGGAGGTCAATCCGCGGGTCGAGGAGCACATTGCCCAATTGTGCACGAATCTGTACGTGCAGGCCGAGCCGCCGCGACGGCTGGCGATCACGGCGGCGGAGACGGGCGAAGGCAAGACGTCGGTGGGTCTGGCCCTGGCGGTGCAGACGGCGCGGACGCTGGGCCGCAAAGTGGTCTTTGTCGAAGCGAACCTGCGTTCGCCGCAAGCGGCGGGCCTGCTGGCGGTCGAGGGTCGAAAGGGGCTGATGGACGTGCTTTCGGGCGAGGCGTCGGTGGATGAGGCGGCGGTGTCGCTGGGCGAGCGGCTGCCCGACGTGATCGTGGGGGTCGAGGGCGAGGATCGCGAGACGATCGTGCGGCGAATGGGCCGCGACGACCTTGAGAAGCTGTTCAAGACGCTGGGCGAGCGGTACGAGCACGTGATTGTCGAGACGCCCGCGATCAATCATTTTCCCGAGGCCCAGGTTGTGGTGGGGCTTTGCGACCGGGTGCTGCTGGTGATCCGGGCGGGACGGACCAGCCGCGAGGCGGCGGCGGTGGCGGTGCGGCGGATCGAGGGTGCGGGCGGCAAGCCTCCGCTGGTCGTGCTGAACCGCAAGCAGTACCACGTTCCGGGTTTCCTTTACAGGCGGCTGTAAGTTCCCATGCAGCGGGTGTTGCGGGCCGAAAAGAACGACTGGCTGGCGGTGGCGGCGATTGCGGTGCTGGCGGCGGCGACGGCATTGCTGGTTCCGGCAGAGCATCTGCTATGGGTTTGGATCGGCGTGGCGGGGCTGATCGTGGTGTTAATGTGGTCGCGGTTCGGCGACCCGCTGACCCTGGTGCTGGCCTGGTTCGTGACCAGCGCGTGTTTTTCATACTTCTTCTGGCGGGCGCCGCTTCCGGGCGGACTGTTGCACGTGACGGTCGACCGGCTGTTCATGCTGGTGGTGGTGACGGTGATGGTCCTGAGTCTGGTGGTCGGGCGGGTCTCATGGCGGCCGCTGCCGGCGGTGGTGAAGCTGGCGGTGGTGATGGCGGGGTACTTTTCGGTGTCGCTGTTGATGAGCGGCTTTGCCAGCATCGCGGACGTGACGCCGCACTTTCGCCTGGTGGGCGGGTACTACTTTCCGATCATCGGGATGGTGATCGCGTATCTGGCGGTGCGGGACGAGCGGCAGGCGGCGAAACTGGCGTGGTTTTTCCTGGCGTTCGGGCTGTACCTGACGGTGACGGCGTGGGCTGAGTATTTCGGCGTGTGGGAGTTGGTTTTCCCGCGGTACATTGCGGATCAGGAATTGGGCATCCACTGGGGCCGGGCGCGCGGGCCGTTTCTGGTTTCGCCGAGTCTCGGCGTGACGCTGGTGTTCTGTTTTTTCAGCAATCTGTATCTGGCGGGTCGGATGCACGGTCCGGCGCGGCTGCTGGTTTATGCCGCCGATCTGCTGATGGTTCCGGCGATTTTCTTTACGCTGACGCGGTCGGTGTGGCTGGCGATGGTGGTCTGCCTGGTGATCTACATCGCCTTCAATCGCCGGGTGCGGACAAAGGCGGGCGTATTCGCGGGTTTGGGCGCGGTCGCGGTGGTGCTGATCGCGGTGCTGTGGCCGAACCTGACGTCGCGCGACCGGGCCACGGGCGGGGTGTCCGATCCGTATCCGATCTACGCCCGGGTCGGGCTGGCCAAGATCAGCATGAAGCTGTTTTCGCAGCAGCCGGTTTTTGGGGTTGGGTTCGGGCACTTTCGCGACGCAGCGGTGCAGCGAGGCGTGGACCCGGCCAGCGTGTACATGCGGTTCGCCTCGCAGCAGATGGAGCACAACAACTTCCTGAGCGTGCTGACCGAGACGGGCGTGGTCGGGCTGGTGTTGTACGTGCTGGTGCTGATCGGGCTGTTGCGGGTCAGTCTGCGGGTGTACCGGCGGCTCTCGCCGACCGGGCGCGGCTGGATGACCCGCGATTTCGTCGTGCTCTACTGGATCATGTTCGCCAATTACCTGATCGACGCGATGTTCCGCGAGACTTCGGTCGACCCGTTCAATAACTCGCTGTTCTTTGTGCTCAGCGGGATGGTGCTGGGGATGGACTTCCTGCTGGCCGGACCGGCGGCAACGTGGTCGGCGGCGCGGACCGATCGGGCGGACGCGGAGTTTGCGGCGGACGCGTCGTTGCGGTAGAATGGCAGCGATGAACGGCAACGCGAAAAGGCTGGAAGGCATGGGCGATTCGCAGCGGCTCGAACTCCTCCTGCGGGCCCGTCACGCGTGCATTTCCATCGTCAGCTACGAGGAGGCCTACGCCCTGGACGTGGTGCGCGACGCGGCCCAGCGGCTGCGGCGGCCGATGTGGTATTGGAGCGTGATCCACGGGGTTCGCGACGCGTTCCGCGACGACGGGCTGCCGATCAAGGACACCGAGCATCCGGCCGCGGCGCTGTACCACTTCGCGATGCGCGAGAATCGGTCGGTGTGCGTGATGCTCGATCTGGTCGAGCACCTCAAGGACGCCCGGACCCAGAGGATTCTGCGCGAGGTGATTGGGCGGTATCGCGAGACGGGCGGGCATCTTATTCTGGTGGATCATCACGAGGACCTGCCGTCGGTGCTGAACGTGGAGGCGACGCGGTTCGAGCTGTCGCTGCCGGGGCGGGAGGAGCTGGAGCAGATCGTGGTCAACACGCTTCGCCGGTTTCACCGCGAGAATCCGATCGAGGTGGACATGACGCGGGCGGACCTGCGGACGATCGTGCGGAACCTCAGCGGCCTGAGCCGGCGACAGGCTGAGCAGATCATTATCGACGTGGTGGCGGAGGAGCGGCGGTTCAACGCGGACGACATCAACAAGGTGCTGGCGGGTAAGCGGCAGATGCTGCATCGCGGCGGGCTGCTGCAGTACGTCGAGACGCCGATCGATTTGAGCGAGATCGGCGGGCTGGTGCGGCTTAAGGCGTGGCTTCGCCAGCGGCAGAACGCGTTGTCGGACGAGGCGGCGGCGTTCGGCCTGGAGGCCCCGCGGGGCGTGCTGATGTTGGGCGTGCAGGGGGCGGGCAAGAGTCTCTGCGCCAAGGCGATCGCGACGGCGTGGCAGCGTCCGCTGCTGCGGATGGACGTAGGCGCGTTGTATGACCGTTACATCGGCGAGTCGGAGCGGCGGCTTCGCGACGCCCTCAAGCAGGCGGAGATGATGTCGCCGAACATTTTGTGGATCGACGAGATCGAGAAGGCGTTCGCCTCGGCGGCGGCGCGGAGCACCGACGGCGGACTCTCGCAGCGGATGTTCGGGGTGCTGCTGACGTGGATGCAGGAGCGGACGGTTCCGGTGTTTCTGGTGGCGACGGCCAACGACATCACCGCGCTTCCGCCGGAGCTGCTGCGCAAGGGCCGGTTCGACGAGATCTTCTTCGTCGATCTGCCAAGCCGGGAGACCCGGCGGGAGATTTTCGCCATCCACATCCGCAAGCGCCGGCGCAATCCCGACCAGTTCGACCTGGACAAACTGGCCGACGCCTCCGACGGCTATAGCGGAGCTGAGATCGAAGGGGCGGTGCTGGCCGGTCTGCACGACGCCTACGGCGAGAACACTGAACTGACCACGGACCTGGTCCTGAGGGCCCTGGTGACGTCGCCGCCGCTGTCGGTGACGATGGCTGAGCACGTCGACGCCCTTCGGGAATGGGCCCGCACCCGCTGCGTTCCAGCGGACTGAGGTGAGGAGTGCTGAAGCCCCAATGAGACAGCTTGTCTGCCCGTGGTTTTCGCAGAACCACGGTGTGGCCACGGCGGCGAAGGCGTTTTGGCGGCGGGTTGCATCCGGTTTTCGGCTGTGATATAATACCTTTATCCAGGGGTATTCTTGTGAGGCCGAAGGCCGGGAGTGTGGTGCGATGAAGGCTGCGATTCTGTTTACCGGTTCGGGCCCGATCGTGATCGTCACCAACTGCGAGTCATTGACCGATCCGCAAGTGATCCGGCGATTGACCGCCAAGGGGATCGCGAAGTTCATGGGGTTCGAGCTGGACGTCGAGAAGGTCCGGCGGCGCTACGGGAATCACTTCGACATGGTCTGCGAGGACTTCCACGAGACCGACGACCTGCGGGTGGTGGACTACAACAGCCAGCGGGCGTTCTCGCTGTTCAGCTTCAGCGAGTTCGGCGAGCAGTTCTCGCACGAAATCTCGGAAGAGGAATTGGGTTGGGGCTACGTCGGTTCCTCAGCGATGAGCACGCCCAGTTCCAGCACCGGCGCGGTCAAGCCGGTGCAGTAGTTGCGGGTGCAGTTGGTCGAGTCGGGGGCTGGTCACGTCGCCGGGCGGCGTTATAATGGCGACTTTGGAACGCCGGTTCGGCAGGTGTGATGGCGCATTCGGTCGGCAGCATTTCGGTCATCGTCACGACGTACAATCGTTCGGAGTTTCTGCGCAATTGCCTGGCCTCGATCGAGGCCCAGACGGTGCCGCCGGACGAGGTGGTGGTGGCCGACGACGGGTCGGACGCTGGGCACGTCGAGTCGATCGAGGCCTTCATTCGATCGTCGCCGCTGAACATCATGCATGCTCGAACAGGGCACCGAGGTTCCCGATCCGCCAATCGCAACCAGGGCGTCCGGCATGCCAGCGGGGATTACCTGTTCTTCTTCGACGGCGACCTCGTGCTGTTTCCGGATGTCATCGAGCGGCATCTGGAAGCGGCGGACGAGCGGCGATGGATCGTCGGCAACACCATTCGCCTGGGCCAGGAGCAGACGACGGGCGTTTCGCAAGAGTCTATCGGTTGTACGGCCCTGCCGCAGACACTCGGCCAGGACGTGCTTGATCGCGGGCTGGCGGACATGGCGAAGGCGGCCCGGAAGTTCCGCCGGGCCTCGTGGCTGTCGCGGATCTGTCCGACGGAAGGACGATTCCGGCGGGTGCGATTCGCCAGCGGGCACTGTTCGATGCCGCGCGAGATGTTCGAGAAGGTCAACGGGTTCGACGAGGCGTTCGATCGATGGGGTTGGGAGGATCAGGACCTGGGCCTGCGGCTTCAGTTGGCGGGCTTTCGCGGACGGTGCATCGCTGAGCGGGCGCTGACGCTGCACCTGCACCATCCGCCGGAGAAGGTCATCGATCCGACGGTTGAGGACGTTCACCGGGCGTACTATCGCCGGAAGAGGCACGGAGAGTTTTGGTGTGAACGGGGGCTTCGCGGTTCGTAGGAAAGCCGGCTCCCTCACAGTCGCGGCTTTTGCAGAGCGGAAGCATCGCGCTCAGGCGGTCTCGCGAAGGGCGGCGCCGAGGTCGGTCATGAGGCGGACGAAGTCGGGGAAGGTGACCGCCGCGGCTTCGCTGCCTTCGATCTCGACCGGCTCGTCGGTCACCAGCCCGGCCATCGCCAGGGCCATGACCACGCGATGGTCGCCGTGGCCATCAACCAAGCCGCCGCGAAGCCGGCTGGAATGGACGATCAGCCCGTCGGGCAGTTCCTCGACCTTGGCGCCCAGCTTGGTCAACTCCCGCGTCATCACGGCGATCCGGTCGGTCTCTTTCATCCTTGCCTGCGGGACGTTGGCCAGATGCGTGGGCCCTTCGGCGAAACAGGCGGTCACCGCCATCGCCGGCAGGGCGTCAGGCGTGGCGTTCAGGTCGATCCGCGCGCCATGAAGCTTGGCCTGGCGGACGATGATGGTGTCCTTGTCGATGTCGATCGAGGCTCCCATCTGACGTAAGTAGTCGATCACGGCTTTGTCGCCCTGCGTGTCGCTCATATCGAGTCCGGTCAGGCGGACCTCGTCACCGGCCAGGGCGGCGGCGCACAGGAAGAACGTCGCGGATGAGAAATCGCCGGGCACCGCAATCTCGAATCCGCTGATCCGCTGACCGCCGGGAATGCGGAAGCGTTTGAAATCCTGGTTCTCGTAACGAAGGCCCAGCGTCTCCAGCCACCAGAGGGTCATCTCGACGTACGGCTTTTCATTGAGCAGCGTTACTGTGATCTCGCTGTCGCCCGAGGCCAGCGGACAGCAGGCCAGCAGCGACGAGAGGTACTGACTGGAAACGGCTTGGATCTCGGTCTTGCCGCCGGTCAGCGGGCCGGACACCACGTAGGGCGCCAGGTCGTTGCCGCGGGTGCTGAAGGCCCGGCCGCCCAGGTCGTTGAGGCTCCGCAGCAGCGGTCCGGCGGTCCGGCGGCGAATCTGATCGTCACCGGTGAAGACCGCGGCGCCGCGGTCCAGCAGGCTGGCTGTGCCCAAAGCCATTCGTAAGGTGGTGCCGGAGTTGCCGACGTCGATGACGTTTTCGGGCAGTCTCGGCTGGCCCGCCAGCCCCTCAATTCGCCACACCGGCTCGTCTGCCGATCCGGCGTTCAGGTCGATCTGGGCTCCGAAGGTCCGATAACACGCCGCGGCGGACCGGGCGTCGAGGCTGACCAGTGGCCGGCGGATGATCGTCCGGCCGTCGGCCAGCGAGCCGAACACCACCGCCCGGATCGTATGCGACTTCGACCCGGGAATACCGACCTGTCCGCGCAACCGCGATTTGGAGCAAACGAGTTTGGCCACTGCCGCAATCCACCTGAGCTTCAAGCTGTTAATCAACAAGACTGACTTTATTTGATCATACGATGGCGGCGCACGGACTGTCAAGCGACGGCGTCAGAGAGGCTTTTATCGGGGTGCCGGCCGTTTCGCAGCTTACGGCTCGCGCCAAACCGGTCGAAGAATCAGAAGATACGCAGCCAAGCGCACAGAACCAGGATCAGAGCCTGTGTGCAGGATCACGAACGTGACTTCGATGATCGCGGCCAGGGTGCTCAACACGCAACTGGCCGCGTCGAACAAGTCCCTGGAACGACTCAGTACAGGGCTGCGGATCAACCGCGCCTCGGACGATCCAGCCGGCCTTATCGCCTCGGAAGTGCTGCGGGGCGAGAAGGCGTCGCTCCAGGCGGCCATCGCCAACGGCCAGCGGGCCTCGCAGGTTGTCGCCACCGCCGAAGGCGCCCTCACGGAAATCTCCAACCTCCTGGTCGAACTGCAGGACATGGTGGTTTCGACGGCCAACCGGGCCGGACTGGGCGATGAGGAGGTCGAAGCCAAACAGCTCGAGGTCGACTCGATCCTTTCCAGCATCAACCGGATCGCCGGCGGCGCCGAGTTCGCGGGCGTCAAGCTGCTCGACGGGTCGGCGGACTTTCGGTTCAGCGGCCTGGCCGCTTCGTGCATCCAGGATGCCCGCATCGAGTCGATGCAGTCGACGGGCGGGGCTCCCCGTCCGATCATGGTCGAGGTTCTCCAGACCGGCCAGTACGCGCGGCTGATCTACGCCAAATCAGCCCTTGCCGGCGAAAACGTCACCTTGAGGATCGCGGGCAACCGGGGCAGTGAGACGCTCAGTTTCGCCGCCGGCACCAAGGTCAGCGCCATGGTCGCGACGATCAACCAGGTCGTCGAGACGACGGGCGTCGCGGCGGTCAACCGGCTGGGCACGATGATGATCCTGCAGAGCCTGGAGTTGGGAGACGACGCGTTCGTCAGCGTGGAGACAATCCGCGGCTCTTTTGCCGTCAGCGGAGGGACTGATGGCACGGACTTCGGCCGCGACGCCCAGGTTCTGATCAACGGACAGAGGGCCCGGGTGGATGGGCGGACGGCCCGTCTGGACAGTGACGAGATGGCCCTCGAGCTGACCGTGCAGCCGGCCTTCGTGCTGGTTCCCAATGCCCGCACGACCTTGCAGGTGACCGGCGGCGGCCGGACATTCGCACTGACCCCGAACCTCGCGACCGGGCGCGCCGCGGTGGGCATCGGCGCGGTCAATGCCGGCATCCTGGGTGATCGGCAGACGGGGCGTCTGGCCTCCCTGGCGTCCGGCCAGGCCAACGCGCTGACCTCGGGCAACCTTCACAGCAGCCAGAGCATCGTGGAGTCGGCGATCCGCGAGGTCGCCTCGCTCCGCGGACGGCTGGGGGCCTTCCAGAGATACACGGTCGAAAGCGCCCTGCGCAGCCAGCAGGTGGCGCTGGAGAACATCAGCGCCGCTGAATCGGCGATCCGCGACGTGGACTTCGCCGTCGAGACCGCCCATCTGGCCCGGTCGGACATCCTGGTCCAGTCCGCCTCGCGGGTGCTCCGGACCGCCAATGCTCTGCCTCAGATCATCCTCCAACTCCTGGCCCCCTAGCGAATTTGCGGCTTGACCTTACCGAAACGCCCCCTACAATGGTCCCAGTTTGTCCGGAGACGCTGCCAAAGGACGGCTGATGCCTCAGATGATTGGCACTTCAAACATCGAGGTTCCTGCCACGACCGGCCGGGGCGTTGCCGGTTGCGCGAGATTCAGATCGATCCCTATCCCTATGATTTTCAGCGGGCCCCGGACGACTGGCCGCCCCAAACAAAGGAGTAACAGATGCGCATGTTAACGTGTCTTTTGGAGGTAGTGGTGATGATGGCCATCTCAGCCCCGGTGTTGGGCCAGTGCACGGGTTGTCCGCTGCGGTGCGACGTCAAGGACGAGTTCGGCGAGAACTTCTTCCTTCGCGACGGCGACGTGTACATGATCTACGGCGACAGCATCACCGACGGCAGCATCTACGCCCGGACGCTCGAGAACTACGTGCTGACGCGGTTTCCCGACTGGCGCGTCACGTTCTACAACCACGGCTGGGGCGGCGACGTGGCCAGCAACCTGGCCCGTGTCGAGCGGGACGTGCTGCCGTTCGCTCCGACCGTCTTCACCGAGGCGATGGGCATGAACGACGCGAGCTACACCATCCCCAGCGAAGGTCCGCTGCAGCGGTATCTCGAAGCCTACCGGCAGATGATCCCGATGCTGCGGCAGGCCAATCCGGACGTGCGGATCGCCCTCGTCTCAGCGATCCCGTACGAGAACATGGCCGGCAGCGGCCGGGCCGACGGCGCCTACGCCCAGACCCTGGGCATGCTCGCCCGCTACAAGGAGCAGCTCGCCCGCACGCTGGGCGTGGAGTTCATCGACCTGTTCACCGGCTACGGCGAGAAGATGGGGCTGGGCAAGGTCATTTATCCGGACTTCGTTCTCAGCGGCGACGGTATCCATCCTGGCCCGGCCGGTCAGACCATGATCGCCCAGGTGATCCTGGAGGGCATGAACGCCCCGGCGCTGGTCTCGTGTCTGAAGCTCGACGTGACCGGCGATCAGGCGAAGGTCGCCGACGCGGTCCGCTGCCAGGCCAAGGACATCGCGGTTACGGACGGCGTGGTGAGTTTCGGCCGGTTGGCCCGGTCGCTGCCGTGTCCGGTCGAGCAGGTCAATCCGACGATCAAGCGGTTTCTCGACGCGGTGGAGTTCTCGGAGGAGATCAACCGCGATATGCTGTTCGTCCGCGGATTGGCGGCTCCGGCGTACGAATTGAAGATTGATGACGTGTCGATCGGCGTTTACTCCGCCGACGAGCTGGCGATCGGGGTCAACGTGGCCAAGCCGATGACCGGGCCGATCTGGGACCAGGCGATGCAGGTGGCCGCCGCCACCATCGAGCGGTTCAGCGCCCACCGGGCCCGCTGGCGAGACATCTGGGCCAATGGCGGCGGCGTCGGCGGGCAGTATAACGAGGCGACCCAGGCCCAGCTCGACGAACTGAAAAAACAGGTGCAGGCCGCGATCGAGAAACAGCACCAGGTCAATCAGCCGAAGTGGTATCGCTTTACATTGACGCCGACGGAGGCCAAAGGCTTGGAGATTCCCGACCCGGTCACGTTCGGCCAATTGGGCATCGAGACCGGTCCGCCCCGGCTGGCCCCCGCCGAATGGGCGGATAAATCGGTCAAGCCGATCGATCTGCGGCCGGTGGTCAACCGCGGCTTCGCCGACGAAAACGAATTCGACGGCCAGGGCGGCTGGTCGGACCAGGGCGCGAGCAACGACCTGTATTCCTTCCCAATCGGCCGGCAGGTGCTGGCCGGTGTGCCTTTCGACATCCTCGACCCAGCCGCCAATGACGGCAAGTCCATGCTGGTGCTCTCGAAGCGGGAGGACCAGAAGAACGTCGCGAGCGAGGCGACGATCCCGGTGAACGGCCAGGCGAAGATGCTGGCATTTCTGCATGTCGGGGCGTGGATCGGAGGCAGCGAGACTCCGGTGCGGGTCCGGATCAACTACGCCGACGGCATGGCGACCGAGACGACCTTCGCGCCGGGCTATCACCTGACCGACTGGTGGCAGGCTTCGTCCGGACTGGCGATGGGCGTGAAGGCTTGGGAAGGCCGCAACCGCAGCACGACGATCGGCGCCTATTACACGCTGGTCGCCAATCCGTTGCCGGAAAAGGTCATCGAGTCGATCGGCATGAAAATGGAAGGAAACGAGTGGGTTTACGGCCTGATCGCCGTTACGGCGCTACAGGAGTAAAACAAGGAGCATGGACATGGCGGAGCAGGTGCGATTTGAGCCGGCGGGACGCGACGCGGCGGGCGAGCCCTTCCGGCCATGCCGGAGGATGATCGTCGGCCCCTGGTGCAATCAGCCTGAGGAGTACGAAGGCTACAACGGCTTTGTCGGATGGGCGGGCCTGACCATCCTGCGTAGCGGGCGCTGGCTGTGCACGTTCAGTTCCGGCTACTGGCACGCCAGCATGCCGCTGACCGAGGAGGTGCTGGCCGATGAAAAGTGCCGGAAGCTGTTCGAGTACTACCAGACCCTCGGCTGCCCGTACATCCGCGCCCCGCGCGGCGGGCGGGCTCACATCATGCACTCGGACGACCGCGGCCGGACCTGGTCCAAGCCGGAAACGCTGATCGACACCGATCTGGACGACCGCCATCCGACGATCCTGGAGCTCGACGACGGCACGTGGCTGTGCATGTTCTTCCAGTACCGCCTGCCGCAATTCGGCCAGGCCTGCTGGATCCGCTCGCAGGATCAGGGCAAGACCTGGACCGCTCCGGTGACTCCGCCCGGCGGGCAACCCGGCGGCTTTGGCGCCGGTCCGACCATCCAGCTTCGCGACGGAAGCGTGGTCTGGGTGGCCGAGGGGATTCACGACGACGTCGCCTACCCTCAGATTGGGGTCTATCGTTCGACCGATCGCGGGCGCAGCTTCGAGTTGGCCTCGGTTCTCCGCGCCGATCACGAACTCAACGAGCCCAGCGTGGTCGAGATGCCCTCCGGGCGGCTGGCCGTGATCACCCGTCGCCAGGGCGACCTGTGGTTTTCGGATGACGGGGGGCGAACCTGGACGCCGCCGCAAACCTTCGGCGTTGAGCTGTTCGATCCGCACCTGCTGATGCTGCCTAACGGCGTGCTGGCCTGCTTCCACGGGTCGTATCCCAACGGCGGTATTCGAGTGATCCTCAGCGGCGACGAGGGCCGCACCTGGCACGGTCCGACCGAGACCTTCGGGTACGGCGTCGATCTGAGCGTCTACGGCTACTGCCATCCGGTCCTGCTGGACGACGGCACTGTGTTGCTGGTGTACCTGCATAGCGGCGGGCACCACACCGCCGACGCCCGGACGGAGGCCCTGTGGCTCTTGCGGGTGGCCGTCAGCGATACAGCCGACGGGATCGAAATCCTGCCCGCGCCCGGTTCGCCCGCCGAACGAAAGGCGTCGCTCTCGCACTTGGAGAGCCAGCGGACCGAAGGCGGCGATCCGGCACTCGGAGAGCTGTGAGACGCCACCGCACCTTCTACCTGGAGATTCCTCTTGTCGACACAGATCACTTTCCAGACTGTCGGCGACGATCCGCAAGGCAACCGACACCGCCTTTGCCGGCGGATGCTGGTGGGGCCCTGGTGCAATCAGCCGGAGCAGTACGAAGGCTACAATGGCTTTGTCGGCTGGGCCGGGACCACCCGCCTGCGCAGCGGGCGATGGATCGTCACGTTCTCGTCCGGTTATTGGCACGGCAGCCCGCCGTGGACCGACGACATTCGCCGCGACGAAGCCTGCCGCAAGGAGTTCGAGCACTATCAGAGTCTCGGCTGCATGGACATCCGTTGCCCGCGCGGCGGACGAGCCCATCAGATCGTCTCGGACGACGAGGGCAAGACCTGGTCGATGCCGCGGACGCTGATCGATACGGACATGGACGACCGCCACCCGACGATTTTGGAACTCGACGACGGGTCGCTGCTGGCCACGTGGATGGCCCAGCGGCTGCCGCGGGTCAGCATCGCCCAGGCGATGCGCAGCGAGGACGGCGGCCGGACCTGGTCCGAGCCGGTGCGGGTCGGCGAGACGATGCTCGGTTTCGGCAACGGCTCAGCCATCCAGTTGCGCGACGGCACGGTGGTTCTGGCCGCCGAAGGGCCGCTGGACCCGGGCCTGGAGCATAACGTGATCGGCGTCTTTCGCTCCACCGATCGCGGACGAACCTTCGGCCTGGCGGCGGTGATCGCAGCCGACCATGAACTCAACGAGCCGAGCGTGGCCGAATTGCCCGACGGCCGGTTGGTCCTGATCGCCCGTCAGCAGGGCGACCTGAGCTTCTCCGACGACGGCGGCTGCTCGTGGACCGCACCGGTCGCCCTGAACGTCAAGATGTCGGACCCGCACCTGTTGATGCTGCCCAACGGCGTGCTCGCGTGCTTCCACGGGGCCTGGGACAAGGGGGGGGTGGCGGCGATCCTCAGCCCGGACGGCGGACGCACATGGCGCGGACCGCAGGAACGGTTCGGCTATTGGGTCGATCCCAGCATCTACGGCTATTGCCATCCGATGCTGCTGCCGGACGGGACGGTCTACGTGGTCTATCAGCACAACGGCGGCGTGAAAGCCCACGACGCCAGAACCCAAGCCGTCTGGGGGCTTCGTCTTTGCGTGAGCGATCGGGCCGATGGCATCGAGATACTGCCCGCGCCCGGCTCACCGGCTGAACGCGGAATCGCCATCGATCCGACCGCCGTCGTGGAAAGCCGTGCATCGGAACTGGAACTGGGCGATCAAGTCTGATCGGGAGGCGACCATGGATTCCTGCCGTTATGAGCCGATAATTCCGGGCCGCTGCGAGCACCGCGATGGCCTTGATATCCACGTCAGTCACCTGCGAACCGTCCTGCGCGGGTCGATGTTCCCTTCGTTGGCCTGTTTCACCGACGGATCGGTGGTCCTGGGGGCCGCTTCGGATGAGGAGCACAGCCCGCGGGTCAGTATCCGGTCCGAAAACGGCGGCCAAACCTGGCGGCCGATCGGCGGACTTCGTCCGGACTTCAGCGATCACAATATCATTGAACTCGGCGACGGATTTTGTACGTCGATCTGGTATGAGACCAAGCCGCTGGCGGACCGGCCCGGGTGGTATGCGACCAGACGCTGGGAGTCCGATGACCAGTGGCGCACCGTCCGCGGACCGCTGGACGACGGTACGCTCTGGCTGCCGCCCGATGACTTCGACCCGTCCAAGGCGCAGTGGTTCCACGGCAACACCGTCGAGATGCCCAGCGGCGAGTTGATCGCCGTCATGCAGGGGGTGGAAAAACACGGTCAGGGCATCTATCCGTTCCATGTCTACCTGAGCCGCTCCGAGGACCGCGGCCGGACGTGGCGGTTCCTCTCGCACGTCGCCTCGCTGGCCACCATCGACGATCCCGACGGTGTCCTGCAGGGTCCGTGGCGGCTGCACGGGCCCTGCGAGCCGTGCCTGGTTCGCCTCGATGGCGACCGGCTGATGTGCGTGGCACGGCTGGTCAACGACGACCAGGGCGCGCCGATCGGTCCAGCCGAGGACACCTACCACGACCTGGCCTGGTGCGTCCGCGGCGACGAAATTCATCCCGGCGTCATGAGATTGGACCCCGCAAAGTACTATGCCCCGGGTCAGCCCAGCGTGCCGCTGATCATCTCCTGGTCGGATGACGCCGGACGAACCTGGAGCCGGCCGACGCTGATGGAGCAGGCCCGCGGCTGCTGGCCGCGGCTGGCCCGAAGCGGCAATCTGGTCGCCCTGACGTTCGGGGCCCTGGCCTTTCCCCGGTGGGGCAACTGCGTTACCTTCACCACCGACGGTGGGCGGACCTGGACCGATCCGATCAATTTCGCCCCCTTCCTGACCACCGGCTATACCGACATCGTGACGACCGGGCCCGGCCAATTCCTCTGTGCATTCGATTGCACGCCGCCTCAGCCATGGACCCGCCACACCGCCCACTGGGTCGGCGTGGTGGACATCGAGGTGACGGCATAGGGGCTTCGTTCTTCCAGTAGTGGCAAGCATATTATGTCAAATGCTGTAGCCTCGCCATGCGCCCGGCGAAGTCGCGGCAGTGGGGCTTTTCGACGTGGAGCGGCGGGATATCGGGGTCAGGGAACTCCCTGATTCTGTGATACTTGCCTGTGATTTCTGTCACAGTGACCTTTCCACAATCTGTTAAATTTCCGGCTCACTTCTGGACGAGATGTGGAACAGGTGTTAGAATATTTACGGTTGGTTTGACAAGCGTTTCCGGTCGCGAAGACCGGGCACGGCTCGGCGGTTTGAAAAGGTACAAGGTAACGTTGTTCCGCACCGTCCGATGACCCTCCAAAGTGCGTCTGGGTGGACGATAAACCCACCTGTCGGAACGGGCGGATAGGCCAGGTCGGCTGCAACGCGATACAGGTTGCCCCCAGCCTGCCTAAGGTATAGGAAATGGACGAGTTACGTAACACGGGCGCGGCGAAGATGCATTAGCTTCGACAGGCATGTGGCCTGCGCGAAGCGTGCGCGGCACTCAGCGGTTCCGCCTTGTCGGTCGCAGTGAATTGCCGCCCCATAAGCGCAAGGTAGACAAGTGGTTACGTAAAGGTCCATCGGCCCCTCCTTTCAGATCGACCGACCCCAGAGACGCCCGGTCCGCACTGATCGCAAACGCAAACAGGCACCACGGTGCGCAGAAATCAGCGCGATCGCTGATTTACCATTGATAAATCATGTTTGGATTGCGAGGGATCAGGAATGTTGTACGCATTGTCAATCATCTTGGGTGCAGCCCTCGGCGCGGGAATCTTCTTTGTGGTCCAGTACATTTCGGGGCGGAACCTCCGCGAGATGGCCCGTCAGGAAGCCGAAGGGATTCTGGACCAGGCAAAGCAGGAAGCCCGCCAACTGCGCGAAAAAGGAGAAATCGACGCCAAAGCGGAGTACGTCAAGCGAAGCGAGCAGTTTGAGAAGGAAGCGGCGGAGAGCCGGAACGAGTTGCGGGAAGCCGAACGGCGGCTGGCCAAGCGGGAAGACAATATGGAGCGCAAGTCGGATGCCCTGACCACCAAGGAGCGGGCGCTGGACACGACCAGCAAGCGGCTGGCCGAGCGCGAGAAGGCGATCGCGGTCAAGGAGCATCAGCTCAGCGACTCGCTGGCCCAACAGCGGGCCGAACTGCTGAAGATCGCGAGTATGACCGTGGACGAGGCCCGCGAACTGCTGCTCTCGCGGCTTGAGCGCGAAGTCGAGAAGGAGTCGTCGGAACTGATCAGCAAGCGGTTCGAGGCGGCCAAGGAAACGGCCAACGTGAAGGCTCGTGAGATCATCGTTACCGCGATCCAGCGTTACGCCGCTGAGCACACCAGCGACTCGACGGTCTCGACGGTGGATATTCCCAGTGATGAAATGAAAGGCCGAGTGATCGGCCGCGAAGGCCGGAATATCCGGGCGTTCGAGAAGGCGACGGGAGTGGACGTGATCGTCGATGATACTCCCGGAGTGGTGGTTATCAGTTCGTTCGACCCGGTCCGCCGCGAGGTGGCCCGTCGGGCGCTGGAAAAGCTGATCCAGGACGGCCGGATCCACCCCGGTCGGATCGAGGAGATTGTGGGCGAGACGGCCCACGAGGTGGACGAAGAGGTCACCGAGATCGGCAAGAAGGCGGCTCTGGAAGCCAACGTGCTGAACCTGCATCCGAAGATCTACGAACTGCTGGGCCGGCTGAACTTCCGTACCAGCTACGGCCAGAACGTCTTGCGCCACAGCATCGAGGTGGCCTACCTGTGCCAGATGATGGCCGACGAACTGGGCCTGGACGGGACGGTGGCCCGCCGGTGCGGTCTGCTGCACGATATCGGCAAGGCGGTCGATCACGAGGTCGAGGGCGGCCACCCCTACATCGGGGCCGAGCTGGCCAAGCGATATAATGAGAAGTCCGAGGTGCTCAACGCGATCTCAGCCCACCACGGCGACGGCGAAGCCACCACGATCTACACGCCGCTGGTGGCGGCGGCCGACGCGATCAGCGCGTCGCGGCCCGGGGCCCGGCGGGAGTCGCTGGAGCGCTACGTCAAGCGTCTCGAGCAGCTTGAAGGTCTGGCGACGTCGTTCAACGGGGTCCGCCAGGCGTTCGCGATCCAGGCCGGCCGCGAGATCCGCGTGATCGTCGACGCCTCCGAGGTCGACGACCAGAACACGCTGAAGATGGCCCGCGAGATGGCCCGCAAGATTGAGGATGAGATGGAGTATCCCGGCGAGATCAAGGTGACGTTGCTGCGTGAGGTGCGTGCAACGGAATACGCCCGCTAGTATCGTAGAGGGAAACTATGCAAGGCCCTCCGGGTTTCGGCCCGGAGGGCCATTCGATGAATCTATGGAAATCAAAGTCTTATGCATAGGTGACGTGGTCGGACGCCCGGGCAGGACGCTGCTGTCGTGGGCGATTCCGCTGTTGAGGAAGGCCCGCGGCTATGACCTGGTGGTGGTCGACGCGGAGAACATCGCCGGCGGGTCCGGGCTGACTCCACAGATTTTCAACAAGCTGATTCGGTATGGGGTCGACGCGGTGACGTTGGGGGATCACTGTTACCGGCGGCAGGAGATCATCCCGCTTCTGGACGGCGACCATCGTCTGGTCCGGCCGGCCAACATGCCGCCGGGAGCGGCGGGCAAGGGGTGGAACGTTCTGACGCTGGAGAACGGGGTGAAGGTGGGCGTGGGCGTGCTGATGGGGCGGCTGTACATGAAGCCGGCGGACTGCCCGTTCCGCGCAGCCGATGAGATGGTGAGCCGCCTTCGCCGCGAGACCAACGTGATTCTGGTAGAGATGCACGCCGAGGCGACCAGCGAGAAGGTGGCGATGGGCTGGCATCTGGACGGCCGCGTCTCCGCGGTGTTCGGCACGCACACGCACGTGCCGACCGCCGACGCTGAGGTTTTGCCGGGCGGCACGGCCTATATCACCGACCTGGGGATGACCGGGCCGTACGATTCGGTGCTCGGGCGCAACAAGCGCAAGGTGATCCGCTCGCTGATCAGCGGCATGCCCAACATGTACGACATCGCCGAGGACGATTTGCGGATCGGGGCGATGTCGGTTACGATTGAGACGACGACCGGCCGGGCGACCGGCGTCGAATCGATAATCCTCCGCGAGCGGCAGTTGAAGGAGCTCGAGGCGCAGGTGGGTAAGGTCGCCACGGACGGCGACGACGATCGGGATTCGGACTAACGGCGGGAACCGGATGAGGGGCGAGATCGCATCGGGACATGACGAACGATTCCAAGGGACAGGACGATCAGCGCCAACTGACGCTGGACGCGATGCTGGCCGAGAGCCCGGCGGACAAACCCGCCAAGCCGCGCCGCCAGCGCAAGGCGAAGGCCTCCGTCGCGGCGGAGGCGCCGCCGGCCGCTGCATCGCCATCACCTCCTGCATCTGAGCCGAAGGTGCTGACGGTTTCGGACCTGACCAGACTCATCCGCGAGGCGATCGAGGCCCGCGTGCCGTCGACGGTCACGGTGGTGGGCGAGATTTCCAATTTTTCTAAGCCCGGTTCAGGCCACCTCTACTTCACGCTGAAGGACGAGCACGCCCAGATCCGCTGCGCGATGTGGCGGTCCAGCGCGATGCGGTTGAAGTTTCAGCCGGCCGACGGCCTGGCCGTGGTGGCGACCGGGCGCGTCGAGGTGTATGGGCCGCGAGGGCAGTATCAGCTTCTGCTCGAGAAGCTTCAGCCGTCGGGCATGGGCGCGCTGGAACTGGCGTTCCGCCAGCTTCGCGAGAAGCTGACCAACGAAGGCCTCTTCGACGACGAGCACAAAAAGTCGATCCCGGCGTATCCGTTTTCGATCGCCGTGGTCACCAGCCCGACGGGCGCGGCGGTGCGGGACATCCTGCGGACGCTGTCGCGGCGGTGGCCGGTGGGTCGGGTGATGATTTATCCGGTCCAGGTGCAGGGTGAGGGATCGGCCCAGCAGATCGTCGAGGCGCTGGACGCGCTGAACGCCCAGGCGGCAGTGCTGGGCGGGATCGACGTGATCATCCTGGCCCGCGGCGGCGGCAGCCTGGAGGACCTCTGGTCGTTCAACGAGGAGCCGGTGGCGCGGGCGGTGTTCCGGTCGAGAATCCCCGTGGTGGTCGGCGTCGGCCATGAGGTGGACGTGACGATCGCGGATTTGGTGGCGGACCTTCGGGCGGCGACGCCGACCGCGGCGGCTGAGTGCGTTGCTCCGGTGCTGGCTGAGGTGCGCGAGGGGCTCTCGACGGCATGGGTGAGGTTGATGCGGTTGGCGCGGGAGGACCTGGCGGGCGCCCGCGAGCGGATCGACGGTTTGGCTCGTCGCGGCATGTTCGCCCATCCGATCGTGCTGTTGGGCCGCTTCGCCCAGGAGTTGGACGAACTGTGCAATCTGATCAGCCGCCACACCGCCCGCCGGACCCACGCGGTGCGGACGGAACTGGCGGGTTACGAGATCGCCTTGAACCGCGTCCGCCCGGACGTGCTGCTGCACCGCGGGCAGGGAGAGTTGGGCCGGCTTGGGCAGCGGCTGGACCACGCGGCAAGAAATCTGTTGCGTCAGCGAAGGGAAATGGTAGAACGGCAGGAATTGCTGTTGGAGGCCTACGGGCCCGGCAAGCTGCTGCCGCGCCGACGGCGGGAGCTTTCGGAGGTTGATGCCCGGCTGCGGCTGAGCCTGTCTCGCAGCCAGGAGGGCTGCCGCCAGCGGTTCGACCACCTGGAGGCCCGGCTCAACAGTTGCGACTATCGCCAGGTGTTGCGGCGCGGCTTTTCCGTCACCCGCGACGCCGACGGCCGGATCGTCGGATCGGTCGGCCAGGTGGCTGAGGGCCAGACGATGACAACGGAATTGAAGGACGGGACGATCGCCAGCCGGATTGAGGAGGTGAGCCGACGTGACGCAGGCCGCACGGACAACGGAGGGACCGACGATCGATAATGGACCGGGCAAAGTGATCAACGCGCGGATGGAGCACGTGGAGCGCATCCACGAGCTGATTACCTATTTCGCCGAGCGCAACCGGATGCTGTTCCGTTCGCTGGAAGAGCTGTACCAGGACGTCCGCAACTTCCGGGTATACGTGGACGGGCAGGGGCGGGTGCAGGGCTGCTGCGGGCTGCAGGTGCTCTGGCGCGACATGGCGGAGGTCAAGAGCCTGGCCGTCGATCCGGATTGCCAGGGCAAGGGCATTGGGCGGGCCCTGGTGCTTCACGCGGTCGAAGAGGCGAGGGAACTGGGGCTGCCGAAGGTGTTCGCCCTGACCTATGAGCGGGAGTTTTTCCTGCGCCTTGGGTTCGTGGAGGTCAAGAAGGAGACGCTGCCGCACAAGGTGTGGACCGACTGCATCCGCTGTCCGTCGCAGAACGACTGCCGCGAGGTGCCGGTGGTGATGAACCTGCGGGACGGGCGATAGGGGCGATAAGGGGGCGGGATGGAACTGGATTACCGGATCGTTGAAGGGCAAGCAGCCGAGGAGGTGGTGCGGCGGACGGTCCGGGGCGGAGCGGGAGCCAGGGCTGATGAGGCGGTCGCGGCGTTCGAACGATTCGCCGAGCGCTACGGCTTGGATCTTTCGCGCCAGGCGGCGGCGTACGAGGGCGAGCTGATGGCGGCTTGGTGCCTGTTCCTCGGGAACCGCGGGGCCACCGGCACGGTCATGGCGCCTCAGCGGTTTGAAGGGATGCGGCGGAGCGATTACGAGACGGCGATGGTGGAACTCATCCGCCTGATCGCGCGTCAGATCGACGCGTGGGACCTGGCGATGATCCAGGCGATGGTGGGCGACGATCACTCGCAGGCGGTGCTGTTCGAGCGGGCGGGCTATCAGCGGCTGGCCGACCTGATGATTATGGAGGCGCCGGTGGCACTGGCGGAGGAGGACGTTCCGCCGATCGAGTGGCTGCCGTACGAAGAGGTCGGCGACGATCGCCTCGCATCGGCGATCTTCGAGACGTACGTCGAGAGCCGCGATTGCCCGGAACTGACGGGGTTGCGGACCGGGTCCGACGTGATCGAGGGCCATCGGTATTCGGGAGTCTTTGAGCCGCAAGGCTGGTGGCTGGCCCGATTGGAGGGCGGCGACGCGGGCGTGTTGCTGCTGAACTCGACCGAGGAGGACCCGTCGCGGCTGGAGCTGGTGTATATGGGCGTGGCCCAGCGGTTTCGCGGGCGCGGCGTGGGCAAGGCGATTCTGGCCAAGGCGATGGCGGTGTCGCGGGAGCTGGGCAAGCGGCGGATACGCCTGGCCGTCGACTCGCGGAACCGCGCCGCGATCGGGTTGTACCGGCGGTTCGGCTTTCGCCCGCACTCGCACCAGTCGGTGCTGGCGGTGCTTAACGAGGCGCGGCGCGATCGGTTGATGGCACAGGGATGACAACGGAGCGAGCGATGGCGGTGGACAGTTGTCGTATCGAGTTTCGGGTGCGCTATCCGGAGGTGGATCGGATGGGCGTGGTGCACCATTCGCAGTACGCGGTGTATTTTGAGCTGGGCCGGACCGAGCTGCTGCGGGCTCATGGCGTCAGCTATCGCGAGATGGAAGAGATGGGCAGCTTTTTTGTGGTGGCGAGTCTGGAGATTCGCTATAAGGCGCCGGCCCGCTACGACGACGTCCTGCTTCTGGAGACCCGCACCGCGCGGATGACCCGGGCCCGGATCGAGCACGACTACACGCTGTACCACAAGGATAGCGGCAGACTGCTGGCTGAGGGACACACGCTGCTGGCGTGCGTCGATGGCGACGGCAAGGTCTGCCCGATTCCGGATGCGTTTTTCGCCGCCCTTCAAGCCGAACCGCAGTTGTAGAAGACCGACCTCCCGCGGAGGCGCGGAGACGCGGAGGGGGAGGAGAATTCAGTGGTCAGAACTCGGAATGAAGAGGGAAGCGGCGGGTGAACTTGCTCCGCCTTCGGCGGATCAGAATCCCCGTTCCTACACGACTCTGATCCCTATGCCCTCACCAAGCATCTTGGCCTCATCTTCGTGCCAGAGACCTGATATTGAAATCTCCACAGTAAAGGCTCTAGGTGCTGCATTTGCAGCGCCAACTGTCAAGTACAACCGGTACTTGCCTGGTGGAACAACATGGGATTTTGTGAAAGGCTTCACCTGAAGGTCGAACTCAAAGACGGTCTGCTCAGGTGAGACACCATTGATCTGCTGCAACGGGAAATGATGTCGTTTTTGGGGATCAAAGATTCTCCCGAGGCCGCAGTACTTATGCATTCTTGGGGGAATCGCCTCCATGATAGGGCTGCCAATGTGCGACCAAACAAGATTCATAGGATCAAAGGCCGTAACATTCCGATAGCTTCCGTCTTGTTGCTCTTTCGCAAGGCGTTCGGCGAATACTTCCACACCACGAGCGGTTGAGTTCCCACGATTCTCGACTTTAACCCGCATATAGACACCTGAGACATGATCTGGCTCAAGGCTTGTTTTGTTCTTGATTGCGGTGACGTTCGCATGTGAGCAGGGAGGTTGCGTGCTTGCACTAACCGCAAGCTTAGGTCGCAGGATCCACGCACGGACAACGTCCTGGAAGATGGCAATCACCGCAAGCAGCAACGTACCAATGGCCACAAGCCACGCAGCAAGTAATTCACCGTTCATGCTAATGTACCCTCATTGTCCATGTCGCAAGCAGACTTGCTCGACGACGCAAAGTCCCTACGGGTGTCGCCGGTTAGACCGACAGACAGAATACCTGTGTCTGTCATTCTGATCAAGCAGTTGGTTCGCCCGAACGCAGCGGCTAATGCCTCCAGTCCGTGACGTAACACTGCCTACGACGCTGCGCGTTGTTGGGCGGCGGGGAGTTTCTCGGCGAGGAAGCGGCCGGTGTGCGAGTTGGGGTTGGCCGCGACCTGTTCGGGGGTTCCGGTGGCCACGACGGTTCCGCCGGCCTGGCCGCCCTCCGGGCCCAGGTCGATGATGTGATCGGCGCACTTGATGACGTCGAGGTTGTGCTCGATCACCACCACCGTGTTGCCCATGTCCACCAGTTGGGTCAGGACGTTGAGCAGGTTGTGGATGTCGGCGAAGTGCAGGCCGGTGGTCGGCTCGTCGAGGATGTAAAGCGTCTTGCCGGTGGCGGTCTTGCCGAGTTCGGAGGCGAGCTTCACGCGCTGGGCTTCGCCGCCGGAGAGGGTGGTCGAGCTCTGGCCGAGGGCCATGTACGAAAGGCCGACATCGTTGAGGGCTTGGAGAAGCTGCTTGATCTTCGAGAAGTTCTCGAAGAAGACCAGGGCCTCTTCGACCCGCATGTCGAGCACATCGGCGATGTTCTTGCCGCGATAGCGGATCTCGAGCGTTTCGCGGTTGTAGCGGGCGCCTTCGCACTCCTCGCAGGTGATGTAGACATCGGGCATGAAGTGCATCTCGATCTTCTTGGTGCCCTGGCCCTGGCAGGCCTCGCATCGTCCGCCCTTGACGTTGAAGCTGAACCGCCCGGGCTTGTACGCGCGGATGCGGGCTTCGCGGGTCTGGGCAAAGAGCTGGCGGATCAGGTCGAGCACGCCGACGTAGGTGGCTGGGTTGCTGCGGGGCGTGCGGCCGATGGGCGACTGGTCGATTTCGATGACCTTGTCGATCAGGTTGATGCCGGTGATTCCGGTGTGCTTGCCGGGCTTGTTTCGCGACTTGTAGAGACGGCGCTTGAGGGCGTGAAGCAGGGTCTGGGTGACCAGCGTGCTCTTGCCCGAGCCGCTGACTCCGGTCACGCAGACCAGGCCGCCGAGCGGGAACTTCACGTCGATCTTCTTGAGGTTGTTCTCGGCTGCGCCTTTGACCTCGATGGCGTTGGACAGGTCCAGTTCGCGGCGCTGGACGGGCGTCTCAATGCTGAGCCGTCCGCTGAGGTACTTGCCGGTCAGCGAGGCCGGGCAGTTGAGGATGTCGCTGTAGGTGCCCTGGGCGACGATCCGTCCGCCGTGAGCGCCGGGTCCAGGTCCGATGTCGATGATGTGGTCGGCCTCCGCCATCGTCTGCTCATCGTGCTCGACCACGATCACCGTGTTGCCCAGATCGCGGAGGCGCTTGAGGGTGACGATAAGCCGCGTGTTGTCGCGCTGGTGCAGGCCGATGGTCGGTTCGTCAAGCACGTAGCAGACGCCGACCAAACCCGAGCCGACCTGCGTGGCCAGGCGAATCCGCTGGGCCTCGCCGCCCGAGAGCGTTCCGCTGGTCCGGTCGAGGGTCAGGTAGTCCAGGCCGACGTCCATCATGAAGGTCAGCCGGTGGCGGATTTCCTTGAGGATCTGTTCGGAGATCAGGTGCTTCTCGCCGGTCAGGTCCAGCTCGGTGAAGAACTTGTAGGCCTCGGCGATGCTCATGCCGGTGATCTGCTGAATGTTGCGGCTGGCGATCCTGACGGCCAACGCCTCGGGCCGAAGGCGTCCGCCCTCGCACGTGCGGCATGCGTGTTCGCTGAGGTAGCGGTGCAGGTGTTCCTTGACGAAGTCGCTGTCGGTCTTCTCCCAGCGGTAGTTGAGGTTCGGGATCACGCCCTCGAACCAGGCGCCGAAGGTCTTCTGGTCCGCCTCCGTGGTGCCGGCAAGCAGGACCTTGCGGACGCGGGCGGGCAGGTCCTTGAACGGCGTGTTCGGGCTGACCTTGAAGTCCCGGCAGAACTCGCGGATGAGCTGGGCATAGTAGATGTTGAGCCGCTTGCCCCAGTGGCGCCAAGCGTCGACCGCTCCCTCGGCCAGGTTCAGTTCCTGATCGGGCACGATCAGGTCGGGATCGAATTCGAGGATCGTTCCCAGTCCGTCGCACTGGCGGCACGCGCCGTGCGGGCTGTTGAAGCTGAAGATCCGCGGCTCCAGCTCAGCCAGGCTCACGCCGCAGTCGGGACAGGCGTACTTTTCGCTGAACAGCTCATCCTGCCACGCCTCGCCGTCACCCTGACGAGTGATGATGACCAAGCCGTTGGCCTGCTTGAGGCCCAGCTCGATCGAATCGGCCAGGCGCGTCCGGATTTCCGGCTTGACGACCAGCCGGTCGATCACCGCCTCGATCGTGTGCTTTTTGTACTTGGCCTTCTCGAGCGACGGGGCCTCGCGGATGTCGTAGATTTCGCCGTCGACCCGCACGCGGACGAAGCCTTCCTTCTGGATGCGGGCGAAGACGTCCTTGTGGACGCCCTTCTGGCCGCGGATCAGCGGGGCGAGGATCATGATCTTCTGGCCTTCGGGCCAGGCCATGACGCTGTCGACGATCTTGGAGACCGGCTGGGACTGGATTTCCCGGCCGCATTTGTGACAGTGCGGGGTGCCCACGCGGGCGAACAGAAGCCGAAGGTAGTCATAGACTTCCGTGGTGGTGGCGACGGTCGATCGCGGGTTGCTGCTGGCCGATCGCTGCTCGATGGCGATGGTCGGGGGCAGGCCTTCAATGTGTTCGAGGTCGGGTTTCTGCATCTGTTCGAGGAACTGGCGGGCATAGGCGGAGAGGCTTTCGACGTACTTGCGCTGGCCCTCGGCGTAGATGGTGTCGAAAGCGAGCGAACTCTTGCCCGACCCGCTCAGGCCGGTGATCACCACCAGCTTGTCGCGCGGGATCTCCACGTCGATGTTCGCCAGGTTGTGTTCCTTGGCCCCGAAGACCCGAATGAAATTCTCAGACATAGTTCCTTCACCCCGTCCTGCGTCACAACCGCAAGTCTATTAGTATATCTCGCAAAACCGTTTGCGGCAACTGGGGTCGGCTAGTTATTATATTAACTAATTATAGTCACGGCTAAGTATGGTCCGGGAAAATGTCTGATTCTAGTGAAAAATGAAAAAGTCCTTGACATCACTCGAAAGCTCATTATAGTGCTGGCTCGCCTTTACGGGAGCAACATTCCGATGACGCAGACCGATTCGAAAAGACGAAACCCCAAGCCGATTGCCGGGCGGGTGGTCTGCGCGCACCGTAGCGGCCAGTGCTGGACGGCGAGTGGCATGCAGATCCTCCTGCTGGTCGTTGCGGAGGAGGCACCCTAGAAGGATCTAAGTTTTACTTCTGAAAACTGAAAGCCTTCCGGGTCGCCGATGATCCGGAAGGCTTTTTTTAGTTGTTTGAATGAACAGTACCGTTGATGCGTCTTACCAATAGTCACGGACAGAAGGGAGGCAACATGAGGGCCGCAGGGATTATCGCGGCGTGGCTGATGCTGGCTTCGACGGCGGCGGCGGCGATCATCGACAAGATCCCGTTTGCGCAGGTGCAGCGGGAGGCGATTACAGCCGGCGTGGTGCTCGGGCCGAATGGAGCCGTGGATTTCAAGCACCTGCGGTTGACGAATTCCGGCGGCACACGGCGGTACCATCTGCTAACCATCGAGGAGCCGCACATCCAGCGGTTCTGCTACGCGATTGACGGTGAGGTCCAATACCGCGGCGTCGAGGGGACCGGCTACTTTGAGGCGACCAGCCACATGCCCGACGGCAAGCGGTACGTCATGAAGACACTGGCCGCCGGCAGGTGGCTCCAGCGGATCGAGGGCGACTCGGACTGGCGGGACTTTGGGCTGGCGTATTCGGTCAGCCGCAACAAGGTGCTGCCGGAGCGGATCGACCTGGACCTGGTGCTGCCGGGACCAGGCACGGTCTGGGTGGGCAACTTCTACATCGCTCAGTTCGGCCCGCCGCTGGAGGAGGTCTCGTTCGAGCCGCAAAGGGCTTGGAGCCGGTGGCCGATCTTCGCCCTGCTGACTGCGATAAGCGGAGCGGTTGGAGTGATCAGGTGCCACGGCTCGGCCCGGTTGGCTGTGGCGGGATTGACCGCACTGGTCGTGGGGCTGATGCTGCTGAACTGGTCGCTGGGCGGCTGAGAGAGGGTGACATGGCTGATACAAGGAGAACAAAGATGAATATCAAGCGACGGAGCTTTACGTTGATTGAATTGCTCGTGGTGGTCGCGATCATCGCGATATTGGTCGCCACACTGGTGCCAACCCTCAGTCAGGCTCGAGGCCTGGCGCGGGGTATGGCCTGCTGCAACAACGTCCGCCAGATCGGCATCGCCACTGGCATGTACAGCCAGGATCACTACGACACCTGGCCGGCCCGCGGCGACAACAGCGAGATCGATTACGAGAACTGTCTCTGCGCCTGGGTGCCGTGCGGCAGCGCCTACGCGGAGGAATTCGACGTGGCCAGGGGCGCACTGTATCCGCTGCTGGCGGCGGTGGAGGTCTACCGTTGTCCGGACGACCCGGAACCCTCGAACGGCCAGCTCAGCTACTCGCTGAACGCGAACCTCTATGGGACTTCGGTATCGGTTCCAAGTTGGTCGCCGACGATCACGTATCCGAAGCCCGGACGGTTCACTCAGCAGGCGGACCGGCTGGTGATCGTGGTCGATGAAGGCCATCCCAACGACGGGAACTTCAAGCCCATTCAGCCGTCCACGTTCTTCGCTGACGTCCCGAAGTGGCGGCATCGTGGCGCCACGTCGTTCGGCTTCTTCGACGGGCACGTCCGCCTCGGGCGATATGACGACCAGTTCCTGACCGACCACATGGACCCGGCTTGGTTTCCGGACGAGGACAACTATGAGATCGTCGAATAGATGGCAAGCCGCCGGTGTGACGTCGGCTTGACACGTGAGTGCCCGGGCACTATGCTTCGGATGATGAGGCAGGAGTTGGTGAGCATTCTGCTTGGCGAAGTGCCCCAGGAGGTGCGGGGCGATGTGTTTCCTCCGTCCATGAACAAGAGCGCGCCGGCCTACGTGACGCGGACGGTGCCGAAGCAGGAGGTTGTCGGGCAGGAGGCCGCGACGGTCGACGGCCAGGAGGTGGTTTTTGAGCTGCGGGGCTATCCGCCGGACATCCTGCTGATCCGGGCGGTCCTGGAGATCGAGAACATCTTCGACCGCGAGACGATCTCGCTGGGCCAGAAGCTTTTTCAGTACTCGCGGGGCATTCTGAATTCATATGGTGGTGATTTGGCGTTCAGCGAGGACTACAACGTGTTCGTGGTCTCCGGATACGAGGGCGAGCCGGAGCAGTTTTTGGTGCACGCTCCGGTTATCGCTTCGCTGCTCAAGTCGGAGCGTCTGGAACTGGCCGAACGCGAGGTCGAGTACACGCTGCGTTCTCAGATCAAATACGCCAAAGACGATCTGGCCATCGTGGACTGGGATGGGACAATCCTCTTCGACGCCGAGGGGGATACGGAAGAGGATCTGGAACTGTTGACGTTGGCCAATCTGCAACTGCTGCGGCACCGGATCCTCGACCGGCAGTTGGACGAGCGTCTGGCGGAGATCGGCGGACGGGTGGATAAGCCCTTCGGGCGGATGTCATTGTCCCGCCGGGAGATTGCTGAGGACCTGCGGGCGATCGTGCGGGATCGCACCGCCTCGATCTCGGAACTCCAGCGGCTGGAACGCGACATCAAGATGATCGGCGACTGGTACTCGGCCCGCTTTTACGAGTTGGCCCGGGGCAAGTTCAAGATCGAGGAGTGGCATCGCTCGATCCGCGGCAAACTGGAGTCGCTGGAGGACATCTACTCGATCGTGGTCGAGAACTTCACCGTCTCAGCCAAACACCGGGCGGAGTGGGTGCAGATCATTCTTTTCTTCGTGCTCCAGGTCGGCTGGTTCGTTTTGATCATCCTGGAGTTCTTCTACTTCACGCGGCACTGACCGGATCGTCGAGACGGCGTCCTTTGGCGCCGTCTGCGGTATGTCATGGTGTTGTGAAGTTGTATCTGGCGGAAGATCGAGACAAGCGGTAGAATATAGCTGGCAGGTCCTATCGAGTTTCTGTCATGTCAGGTTCTTGTGTGAAAGGAGACGGCGATGGTTGGGTTTGTTAGAGGGATGCTTTCGGAATTCAAGACATTCGCGATGCGCGGCAACGTGATCGATATGGCGGTAGGTATCGTGATCGGCGTGGCGTTCGGGCAGATCGTCAATTCGCTGGTGGCGGACATCATCAATCCGCCGATCGGATGGCTCACCGGCGGCATGGACTTCACCGATCTGCAACTGGTGTTGCAGGAGGAAGACCCTGTGCAGAAGGTCGCGGCGGTGACGATCGGCTACGGCAAGTTCATCACCGCGATCATCAACTTTGTCATTGTCGCGTTCGCCCTGTTCCTGCTGGTCAAGGTCATGAACGTGGCGAAGCGTAAAGAACAAGCCGCTCCGGCCGCTCCGGCCGCTCCGCCGGCGCCGACGAAGGATCAGGAACTGCTCGCGGAAATCCGCGATATCCTGCGGTCCAAGGCATGACCGACGTGCCGCGAACATCGAACCACTCGGAATGCGTGTCCCGACGGCACGCATTCCGAGTGGGATATCACAGCTTGAGCGAGCGCGGCAGGAGATGGGAGGCCGCCTGTCCGTCTACAGATCCAGGCCGCTCAGGTCGCCTTTTTTCTCCTTGAGTTCGCCATAGTAGACCTCGAACCGGTCCTTCAGAGCGCCGAGCGACTTGGTGAGCGCCTCGGCATCCTGCTTCAAGGACTTCGCCTTTTCGCCCAGCGCTTCCGTTATCGGGATTTCTTTTATCCGCCCCTGAAGCTCGCTGATTTCCTTCTGCTTGGCCACGATGGCTTCCTTGTAGCTCAAGGCCTTGGCCCGCAGCGCCTCAACGTCCATCTTCTCGGCTTCTGCTTTTGCCTCAGCAATGGACTTGCCTTCATCCGCATCTTTCGAGCAGCCGGCCAGAAGCGTTACGCCGACCGTCGCCACGACCAGACCGACCCAGAATCCCACCGTTTTCATCATGAGCCTCCTTGGAATGGACACATCCGGCGCCCGGGCGATCTACCCAGCGCCTCGGATCACTACCGCGCAGATTCTACCCTCCCTTTCACGGAACAACCAGGTAAAAAAGCTCCCTTTGGCCGGCCAGGCGTGCTCGCGGAGCAAGCGATTCCGCCGTGCTATTGCTGCGTGGGCCGTCCTTCCCGGTTCCACAGAAGGACCTCGTCGGGGGCGTGGGCCAGGGTGGCGGCGAACCAGTCGGCCCCGTCGAGCTGATCGCGGCTGAAACTGGTGGTCAGGGCAAGACACCGAGCGCCGGCGGCCTTGGCCGCTTTCACGCCGTTGACCGCGTCTTCGACGACCAGGCACGTCCGCGGGTCCAAGCCGAGTTTCTCCGCCGCCGTCCGGAAGATCTCCGGGTGAGGCTTCTTGTGGACCACGTCGTTGCCGGTAACGATCGCGTCGAACGCCTCCGGCGGCACGCCGATCTCCCGCAGATTGCCCTCGGCCTTGACGAAATCCGCGCTGGTCGCCAAAGCCGTCTTCTTTCCCGTCTCGCGGCACCGGGCCAGAAACTCGTTCACTCCGGGCAGCGGATCGAGTTGCCCCTTGATGATCTCCAGGTAGATGTCGTACGTGCGCTTCTTGTCGCGCTCGATCTCGATCGGGAAGCCGTACTTCTGGGCCACGCCCCCCAGGTAGCGGTTCTCCCCGGCGCCCACGAACGGGAGAAAATCGTCCGGTTCCACCCGCAACCCGTGTTCGGCGAACATCATGCACGCCGCCTTGCAGATGAACGGTTCGGAGTCCAGCAGCACGCCGTCCATGTCGAAGATCACGCCCTTCGGCAGCCCAGCCGCCTGAGCGCCGGATGGTTGAGTCTGCATCGATTGTCCTTTCATGAACGCCCCATTCTATCATCCGTCGTTCCGGTGGCAAGTCGCCCTGATCCGAGAGCTTCGGCTGCAGCGGTTGCCGCTCCAGCATCCTTCCGGGAAGATGCGACCATCTCTCGGGGCAGGCGAGCGGCGACTGGCGTCGACGGACGATGATCGCACGGGAGGGACGCGGCGATACGACGGTGAGGCAATGGCCTAAGCGGTGGATCGCTTTCGCCGATCAACCGGTGCGGACGTCGCGCGACCCGCCGCTGGGCTACGACGAGATCGCCCGTGTCACCGGAAAGCCGATTGGGAGCATCGGCCCTACCCGCGGCCGGTGTCTGGAGCGGCTCAGGCAACTAATGGAAGCGAGGTGACCCGTGGCGACATCTGACGACGAACGCCTTGTCGAGTTGTTGGTCGCCGCTCTGGCCGCCGACCAGCCCGTTCCCGAAACGCTGACCTCCGATGCCCGCGCCGTGTTCACCTGGCGCACGGTCGACGCCGAGTTGATGACGCTCGGGTTCGACTCGGCCGTCGACGAGTTGGCCGGGGTTAGGTCGGCCGGGACTGCCGTGCGTGTGCTGAGGTTCGAACTGGGGGAGGTCGAGGTCGAGGTCGAGGCTCACGAGTCCGGGATCGACGGCTGGGTGACGGGTGCCACCGTGGACCGGGTCGATCTGGAGCGCCCCGGCCCGCCCGACCAGACCTCGGACGTCGACGAGC
>ENA-UOUL01000965-UOUL01000965.1-bioreactor-metagenome-genome-assembly--contig:-NODE-965-length-44982-cov-5.812003_pt1 | contig 44982 bp, 40 predicted proteins | sample MGYA00249838_ERZ747220 | MGnify/ENA primary metagenome ERZ747220 (study PRJEB28778, sample SAMN05720191) | bioreactor metagenome | isolation source: Anaerobic biogas reactor | place: USA:Washington... | reverse complement strand
GAGCGAGTCGCTCATGCGCGCGACGCCGAAGTCGAGGAGCTTCACCTCCCCGGACGTGGTCAGGAACACGTTCTCGGGTTTGACGTCGCGGTGCAGGATGCCGCGCTCGTGGGCGGCGGCGAGCACCTCGAGGAGCGGCCTCGTCAGCGCGAGCACCTCCGCGGGCGGCAGCCCGCGATCGGCCCGCGTCAGGCGGGCGTCGAGGTTCTCGCCCTCGAGCAGCTCCATGACGAGGTACAGCGATCCGTCGGGGCACACGCCGTCGTCGAGCACGGCGACGGTGCCCGGGTGGTTGACGAGGTTGGCGGCGTAGGCTTCGTCGAAGAACCGATCGCGGAGCTCCTGGACCTCCGAGAGGGTCGGGTGGAGGATCTTGAGGGCCGCGCGCCGGCCGTTGCGGTGGGTCGCCCCGTACACGGCGGCCATTCCGCCGACGCCCAGGAGCTCGTCCAGCCGCCACTTCTCCGAGAGCGTCGAGCCCACGCGGGCGCGCGCGCAGCGGTGTCGCTGGCTCTCCAGGGGAGTGGGGATGGAATCCGTAGGCATCGAGACCGTAGGCGTCGAGAAGAGTGCTCCGGGAGCGCCGCGACTCCGTCTCGGAGGGGGCCCGCGGAGGGGGCCTTCGGGGCGGACTCGCCGCCAAGGAACGGACCGCGGGGGGGCGCGCATAGGGGGGTGCTCGTTTGCGTACGGCTGGGACGGCGTGGATGGCCGCCGGGGGACGCCCCGCGGGAGCGGACGCGCGGCGGGACGCAGCGTGGAGCTTCCCCTTCCGAAAGGTGAGTGTCAGTCTCACGGGGGGACGGCTGCGGCAGGGCGCCCCATCCGCGGGCGATGGGGTTCATGGCGAGACGCGCGGGTCCGGAGAAGGTGTGGCAGGTCGAAGTCGGGACGCGGAGCAGGGGGACTGGGGGCCCTATCGGAGGGTGGAGATCCTGCACGAGGGCCGCCAGGCGCGGAGCTGGCTGGCCGTGGGCCGGAGCGACGGCGCGCTGCTCTCCTTGAAGACCCTGCAGCCCTTCGCCGACGTGATGGAACAGCGCGCGGCGCTGCTGCGGGAAGGAGAGCTCCAGGCGGCCTGCGCGCACCCGTCGATCGCGCGCGTCGTCGGCTGGGGGCAGGCCGAGGCGGGGGCGTTCGTCGCGCGGGAGTACGTCGTGGGGTTCACCCTCGCCGAGCTGAAGGGGCGGGTCGCGCGGGAGGGCGCACCGGTCCCGGACGTGGTCATCGCGGTGATGGGGGACGCGCTCCTGGCGGCGCTGGTTCGAGTGCACGGGTGCGAGCTGTCTCCGGGCCGCGCGGCGGATCTGGTGCATCGGGACGTGACGCGCTCGAACGTGCTCGTCGGGCTCGATGGGCGCGTGCGCTTGACGGATTTCGGGTTGGCGCACGGGTTCGCCTGGCACGGGATGTTGGAGGATGATGAGATCGGCCAGGGTACGCCGCGCTACCTGCCACCGGAGGTGGCGCGCGGGGTGCCGCCCGACGCCCGCGCGGATCTCCATCAGCTCGCGGCGTGTCTGGCGGAGCTCTGGGGTGCGTCTGCCGGGTCTGCTGGGGTGTCCGAGGGGCGCTCCGTCGGGCTCGAGGGGGCGGCGCGGGGTGAGCTCGTGGACGCGCGGGGGCCCGCGGGGGCGGTGCTGCGCAGGGCCCTCGCGCCGGATCCCCAGGAGCGCTACCGCTCCGCCTCGGAGATGCGCGCCGCCTGGCAGAGGGCGTGGGGCGCCGCCGCGGTCACGGACGCCAAGGGCATCGCCGCCGTGGGCGCCTGGACGCTCGGCGGCGCGCCCGGCACGAACACGCTCACGGCGACCGCCGCCGGCCTCGCCGGTTCGCCGGTCACCTTCACCGCCACCGGGGACGCCGGCATCCTCGCCGTGAGACTGCACGGTGTGCCGATCCGCTCCTACAGCCTCGCCGAACTGCAGGCGCTGACGCCGTTCGCCGGGTTCGCCGGTTATCGCAACAACCAGGGGGCGATCACGGGCCCTGCGGCCGTCACCGGCGTCAAGGTCACCGACATCGTGGGCGACGCACTCGGCGCCCCGCTCGCGGAGGATGGTTCGGTCGATGTGGTCGCCGGCGGCGACAAGCCGACCACCAGGAACTTCACCCACGACCGGCTGGTCAACTTCACCGACTTCGTCATGTACGACGCCACGACCAACACGGTGGTGGCGCTCGGCGACCTCACCGGCCCGCTCGCATGCATCCTCATCTACGACGACCCCGGCGGGCAGATCATGCCGGCCGATCGGGGGCCTCTGCGTTTCATCCTCGCGGATGCCCTCGACGAGAACGCGGTGATGTTCCCGGCGAACGAGGCCGTCTCCAACGTGGTGGCGCTCGACGTCCTCACTCCCGCCACCCAGATGGCCCTGTACGAGGGTAACGACCAGACGGCGTCGGCCGGCACGGCCGTCCCCGTCGCGCCGAGCGTGCGGGTCACGGACGCCGGCGACAACCCCGTACCCGGCGTCCACGTCACCTTCGCGGTGGCCTCCGGCGGCGGCTCGGTCGCCGGCGCGGACGCCGTCTCCGACGCCTCCGGCATCGCCGCCGTGGGCGCCTGGACGCTCGGCGCCACGCCCGGCGAGAACACCCTGACGGCGACGGTCGCCGGTCTCACCGGCTCGCCGGTCACCTTCACCGCCACCGGGGACGCCGGGATCCTCACGGTGAAGGACGAGGGTGTCGCGGTCCGCTCCTACAGCCTCGCCGAGCTGCAGGCCCTGCCGCCGTTCACCGGCATCGCCGGGTTCCGCAAGAGCACGGGCACCATCATCGGCCCTGAGGCCGTCACCGGCGCCAAGGTCACCGACATCGTGGCCGACGCGCTCGGCGCGCCGCTGGCCGCCGACCAGTCGGTTGTGGTGACCGCCGCCGACGCGGTGACCAAGACGTTCGCCTACGACCGGCTAGTCACCTTCGCCGGTTTCGAGATGTACAGGGCCCCGGACAACGTGCTCGTGGCGTTCTCGGGCCTGGTGGGACCGGTCGCCAGCGTGCTGGTCTACGACAACCCCGCCGGCGGGGTCATGAAGGCCAAGGACGGCCCTCTGCGTTTCTTCGTCGCCGACGCGGCGACCGCCGACAGCGTCGTGATGTCTCCGGGCAGCGACAGCGTCAAGTGTGTGAACGAGCTCAACGTCGTCGGCCCGTGACCCCATCGGCCCGGGGCCGCCGCGGCGGCCCCGGGCCGCCGAGACCCCCGGAAGGAGGTTCTCCGTGAACAGAGGACGACTCGCGGTGCTGGCCACCGCGCTGACGCTCGCCGCCCTCCCCGCGTCCCCGGCTCTCGCCCGGGCCGCGACCCCGGCGGGAGACGCCTCCCCGCCGCCGGGCGGGTGGACGCTGACGCTGGTCGGCAAGAAGAAGGTGGTCCTGCCCATCGCCAAGGTCCCGGCCCGCTTCGCCTGGAACGGCGCCAAGGCGGGCGACATCAACCCGACGCTGCGCTACGTGTACAAGGGCCAACGCCTGCAGCGGCTTCTGGGGCTTGTCGACGGGGGCAAGCCCAGCTTCAACGTGGCCAGGGCGAAGAAGGGCTACAAGATCCGGCTCATCTGCCGGGACGGCTACAAGCCCACCTTCAGCAGCAGGATCCTGTTCAAGAAGGGCAAGCTGCGCACGGATCTGATCGTCGCCAAGAGGAAGAGGATCGACTCCGTTCTGCAGCCGCTGCCCGAGGCGGAGGCGCCGTTCCGCCTCGTCGGCGGGCCGCCCATCACCCAGCCGTTCGACAACAAGCTGTCGGCTCGCGGGATCGTCCGGATCCGGTTGATCTTCTGAGCCGTCGTCATCCCGTCATCGCGAGGCCCGGCCTCGCCTGCGGCGCGGTGGGGACGCTCCCTCGATCCACCCGCCGCGTGCTCGCCGGACATCGGAGGTCAGAGTCATGAGAACACGCAGGACGCGCATCGGCGCCGTCGTACTCGCCCTCGTGGTCGGAGTGGCCGTCGTCATCGCCGGCGTGGCCGCCTCGGGCGGGGCCGCGCCGGCGTGGGCGGACGACGACCCGGTCCTGGTGAGGGTCACCGGGGCCGACGGCGTGACCGCCGCGACGTTCACCATGAGCGAGATCCAGGCGCTGCCGGTCTACGAGGGCTACTCCGGCATGATCAACAGCGCCGGCACGGTGACGCCGCCGAAGCCGGTGCGAGGAGTCCGGCTCACGGACGTGCTCGACGCCGTGGGCGGCGTCACCACAGCCGACGCGGTGGACGTCAAAGGGAGCGACGGCTACGGCATGACGTTCACCTACGGCGAGGTCGTGAACGGGACCTTCCAGATGTTCAACGAGACCACCAAGGAGAAGGAGCCGCGCAAGGCCGATTCTGCGTTGCTGCTGATCTACGAGTACGACGGCGCGCCGCTCCCGCCCGACGAAGGACCGCTGCGCTCGGCGGTGGCCCAGGAGACGAACGTCCATCAGCTGGCGGAGGCGCACTGCTTCGTCAAGCAGGTCGCCTCGATCACCGTCCGCGGCAAGGTGACGAACTGGACCGTCAAGATGCTCGGGTTGAAGCGCAAGAACGGCAAGCGGCCGCGTTTCACGCTCGACCGCAAGTCGTACGACTCGTGCTCCACGCCGGGCTGTCACGGCTCCGCATGGACCGATCCCTCCACACGCGTGAACTGGACGGGCGTCCCGTTGTTCCTGTGCATCGGTTACGTGGACGGCGGCAGGACGCACGGGTACGGCGCCTACAACGAGCGCCTGGCCTGGAAGGGCTACCGCATCAGGATCGTCTCCCGGTCCGGCAAGAAGGTCGTCATCGACTCCCGCACGATCATGAACCGCGAGCGGATCATCCTGGCGAACCGGCGCCAGGGCTCCGAGCTGACCGCGGCCCAGGCGCCGCTCCGCCTGGTGGGTCCCCGGATCGGCAGCCGCAGGTTCATCAAGCAGATCAAGTCCATCACCCTCCTCCCGAAGCGTAAGTGATGGACCGGACCCGGGGCTGCAGGGAGGGTCGGGCGCCGCGCCGTGCCGTCGTCCTGATGCTCGTCGGCGTGCTGGCGGCCGTGGGTCTGACCGCTCTGGCCGCAGCGTGCGGTGGCCGGGGAGGAGGCGCATCGCCCGCGCCGTCGCCCGCGGACGACGGGCCGGTCGTGCTCACGCTCAAGGGCGACGACGTCACGAAGACGCTGACGATGGAGCAGCTGAAGGCCCTGCCGGCCTACGAGGGCTACGCCGGCATCAAGAGCAGCACCGGCGTGATCACGCCTCCGTCGCGGTTCAAAGGGGTGCCGTTGCTCGCGCTGGCCGACCTCGTCGGCGGCGTCTCCGCGGCCAACGGCGTCACGATCCTGGCCGGGGACGGCTATGGGATGACCCTTTCGTATCGGCAGGTGACCGGCGACGGGTTCACGACGTTCGACCCGGCGACCGGGGAGGAGGAGTCTGCCGACGGTCCGCTCACGGTGATCGTCGCCTACGAGAACGAGGGCGAGCCGATCCCGGACGACGACGGTCCGCTGCGGCTGGCCATCGCCCAGGACACACCGGCACAGGTCACCGAAGGGCACTGGGCCATCAAGTGGGTCGAGCAGGTGTCGCTGACCAGGGCGTCGGCGGCGTGGAAGGTGCGGCTCGAAGGGGCGGTCTCCGCCAAGATCGATCGTGCCTCCTACGTGAACTGCGCCTCCCCCGGATGCCACGGCTCCGGCTGGGTGGACGCAGACGGCAGACGCTGGGAGGGCATCCCGCTCTACCTCGTCGCCGGGATGGTGGACGACGCCAGGAAACACGACGCCGGCGCCTACAACGCCCGGCTCGCCCAACGGGGCTACGAGATCCTCATCGAGACCGGCGACGGCGAGGTGGTCACGGTCGACTCCCGCGACATCGCCGCCAGGAAGAGCATCATCCTCTCCTCCAAGGTCGACGGCGGCGAGCTGCCCGACGAGTACTATCCGCTGCGACTCGTCGGTCCCGGGCTGGACGAGGGCCAGATGCCTGGACGCATCGCGCGCATCATCGTGCGGGTGAGGTGAGGAGGGGCGACGGTGACGCGGTCGCGGCAGCGGCGCCCGAGGCGGCCGCGTGGGGGCGCGACCCGGGTCGCCCCTGCGCTGGCCGCGCTCTTCCTTCTGGCCGTCGCCCTCGGCGGCTGCGGCTCCGGCGCACGTCAGGTGAGACTGATGTACGCCGGCAGCCTGATCGTCCCCTTCGAGAGACTCGCGACGGCGTTCGAGGAGCAGAACCCGGGCGTGGACGTGGTGACGGAGTCGCACGGGAGCATCCAGGTGCTGCGCCACGTCACCGAGCTGAACGACCGCGTGGACGTCGTCGTCAGCGCTGACGAACAGCTCATCCCGCCCCTCATGTACGAGCGTGACGACCCCGCGACCGGTCGGCCGTGGGCGAGCTGGTACTGCTCCTTCGCGACCAACCGCGTGGTCCTCGCGGTGTCGCCCAGGAGCCCTCTGGCCGACGAGCTGACGCCGCACACCTGGTACCGGCGCCTGGCGGCGGGCGACGTCCGCTTCGGCCTCGCCGACCCGCGCTTCGACGCCGCCGGGTATCGCGCGCTGATGGTCCTGCAGCTCGCCGAGCGCGAGTACGACGAGCCGCTCCTGCTCGAGGACACGCTGGTGGGCAGGTTCACCACGCCCATCACCGTGGAGCATGAGAAGGGCGTGGACGTGATCGAGGTGCCGGAGATCCTGGAGACGAGCGCCGGCTCCAACATCGTGCTGCGCGGCGCCAGCATCCAGCTCGTCGCGCTGCTCGAATCCGGCGACCTGGACTGCGCCTTCGAGTACGAGAGCGTCGCCCGGCAGCACGGGCTGAAGTACGTCAGGCTGCCGGCGTCCGTCGACCTGGGGCACGAGCGTCTCCGTGACCGGTATGCGAGCGTGCGCGTCAAGCTCGACTTCCGCCGTTTCGCCAGTGTGCGGCCGGAGTTCACCGGCGACGTGATCCGCTACGCGCTCACGATCCCGGCCAACGCGCCGGACGCGGAGCTGGCGCGCCGGTTCGTCGCCTTCCTGCTCGGGCCGGAGGGCCGGCGGATCCTGGCCGCCGACCACCAGCCGCTGCTGAGGCCGCCGGAGCCGGACGATCCGGCCGCCGTGCCGGAGGAGGTGCGGCGGGCGTGCGCCGGCGCCGGATGAGCGGCCGCCGCATCTCTCCTTTCTGGGCGCTCTGCGTCGCGGCCGGGATCCTCGTGGTGGTCTTCGTCGCCATGCCGGCGGCGAGCATGCTCGCCGGGGCCGGAGCCGGGCTGCTCGGCGAGGCGCTTCGCCAGGACGACGTGCGCCGCTCGCTGGTCTTGACCGTCTCGGCCGCCCTCATCACCACGGTCATCGGCTTCGTGGCCGGCGTCCCGCTGGCGTACCTGCTGGCGCGCAAGGAGTTCCCGGGCAAGCGCGCCGTCGAGGGCCTCATCGACGTGCCGATCGTCTTCCCCCACACGGCGGCCGGCATCGCGCTGCTGACCGTGTACGGTCGTCAGGGGATCGCCGGCCGGCTGCTCGCCCCGCTCGGCCTCGAGTTCACCGAGACGGTGGCCGGGATCGTCCTCGCCATGCTGTTCGTCAGCCTGCCTTTCCTTGTCGACGGCTCGCGTGAGGCGTTCGCTCTCGTGGACGAGCGGTACGAGCACGTCGCCCGGACGCTCGGCTCCTCACGCTTCGGCGCCTTCGCGCGGGTCACGTTCCCGCAGGCGTGGCGTGGGGTGCTGGCCGGCGCGCTGCTCATGTGGGGCCGCGGGATCAGCGAGTTCGGCGCCGTGGTGATCCTCGCCTACAACCCCAAGGTGATCTCCGTGCTGACGTTCGAGCGCTTCGAGGGCTTCGGTCTGCGCGCCGCCCAGCCGCCGGCGGTACTCATCGTGCTCGTCGCCTTCCTCGTGTTCGTGCTGGTCCGCGCCCTCTCGGCGCCGCGGCGGCGCCGCTCCGGGACCGAGCCGCCGTGATCGAGCTCTCCGGGCTCGAGGTGGTCGCCGGCGGTTTCCAGACGGGGCCGCTCGACCTGCGGGTGGACGACGGCCGCTACGTGGTGCTGCTCGGCCCGAGCGGCGCCGGCAAGAGCCTCGTGCTGGAGGCGGTCGCCGGCGTGCGCCGGGCGGCCGCCGGGCGCGCCGTGATCGAGGGCGTCGACGTCGTGGGGCTGCCGCCGGAGCGGCGCCGCGTCGGCCTCGTGTTCCAGGACGGCCTCCTCTTCCCGCACCTCACCGTGGCGGCGAACATCGCCTTCGGCTCACGCGGAGGACGTGGGGGGGAGCGGCGCGGCGAGGTCGAGCGTCTGGCCGAGAAGGTCGGCGTCGCCGGACTGCTGACGCGGCGTCCGGCGTCGCTCTCGGGGGGCGAGCGGCAGCGCGTGGCCCTCGCCCGGGCGCTGGCCGCGCACCCGCGGGCCCTGCTGCTCGACGAGCCGCTCAGCGCGGTCGATCCCGAGGCCCGGGAGGGGCTCCAGGACGTTCTGCGCCGCGTCTGTCGGGAGCGTCGCCTGCCGGTGGTGCACGTCACGCACGATCGTCACGAAGCCTTCGCCCTGGCCGATGAGTGCGCCGTGCTGATCGACGGCCGGTTGCACCAGACGGGCCGGCCGCTCGACGTCCTGCGCCGGCCGGCGGACGCGGCCGTCGCCCGGTTCCTCGGGGCGCGCAACGTGATGCGTGCGCGCCGGGACCCGCGCGACCACCGCGTCGCGCTCCTGGCCGACGGGGGCTCGCTGCGGACGGCGGACGAGCTGCCCGGGGAGGCGGTGCTCGTCGTCCGTCCCGAGGACGTGCGCCTCGCGCCCGCGACGCCCGACGGGAGCCTGACCGCCACGGTCACGCGGCTCACGCTGCAGGGCGGTCACGTCCTCGTGAGGCTCGAGGTCCCCGCGGCGCTCGACGCCCTGGTGCCGGCGGCCGAGGTCGAGAGGCTCGGTCTCGCGGTGGGTCTCCGCGTGGCCGTGAGCGTCCGGCCGACGGACGTGCACGTCCTGCCCGCCGGGTGAACAGCCGGCCCGCTTGCGCTTACGTTAAGGACTTCCTTATACTCGGGCTGCTTCTCCGAGCGCCGGCCTCCTAAGGGCATCGCCTACGGAGCCGGATGCCGGCAGGGTACAGCGGGAAACCGCCGTGTCTCCCAGTGCGGAAAGGAGAAGGCGCCCGGTCCGCGCCGGACCTCCCCTTCCCGCCGTACGCCGGCCCGCGACGGCGTCTGCAGGTCGGGGAGCGCGGCCGGGGTTTCTCGCCCATTCGCCCGTCCCGCTCCCCGCCCCGCAGGCGACCTGCGCGGGCCGTCGGACCCGCGCGACGGGGCGCCGGGCGGCCGTCCTCCTGACGGGAGTACAGGCACAGCCGCCCGGCGCCCGTCGTGTGTCCCGCCGCGGTGCGTGCGGCGACCTCGTCCTTCCCGTGCACGCGGCCGACGACGTGCGCTCCGTCGGGCCACCGTGTGACGTACGCAGGGGCGCAGGGTACACTCAAGAATCCATGGACGTCTCCCGGCGCGCGCATCGCAGGGTCGACTACCTGCGTCTCTCCATCACCGACCGGTGCAACCTGCGCTGCACCTACTGCATGCCGCCCGAGGGCGTGCCGGCGCGCAGCCACGACGAGATCCTCAGCTACGAGGAGCTGGCCGTCTTCACGCGGGTCGCCGCCGGGGCCGGGATCTCCAAGGTGCGCATCACCGGCGGCGAGCCGCTCGTGCGCAAGGGGTGCGCCGACCTCGTCGGCATGGTCGGCCGCACCAGCGGGATCCACGACATCTCGCTCACCACCAACGGGCTGCTCCTGCCCAGGTTCGCGCGCGACCTCGCCGCCAACGGCCTGCACCGGGTCAACATCAGTCTGGACAGCCTCGACGCCGGCCGTTACCGCCGCATCACACGCGGCGGTGAGCTCGAGGCGGCCCTGGCCGGCGTCGACGCGGCCTTCTCCGCCGGCTTCTCCCCGGTCAAGATCAACACGCTCCTCCTGCCCGGCGTGGAGGAGGAGCTCGATGCCTTCGTCGCGCTCACGCGGGAATACGACGTCCACGTGCGCTTCATCGAGTTCATGCCGCTCGACCGCCGCATAGCCGACGACGACCAGCTCGGCGGCGAGGGTCGGCTCCTCGCGGCCGGGGACATCCTGCGTCGCCTCGCGGGCGGTCACGTGCTCACCGCCCATCCGGGCCCTTACGGCCACGGGCCGGCCCAGTACTGGAAGGTCGCCGGCGCGCGCGGCACGATCGGCTTCATCGCCGGCGTGTCCGACCACTTCTGCGAGAGCTGCAACCGCCTGCGGCTCACCGCCGACGGCCGCCTGCGCACCTGCCTGTTCTCGGGACGCGAGACGGACGTGCGCCCCCTGCTCGACGACCCGGAGCGTCTGCGGGAGGCGATCGCGCAGGCAGTGGCCGGCAAGACCTTCGACCGTTGTCGCGAGGCGCTCGCCAACGACCGCGCGATGTCGCAGATCGGCGGATGACCGTGGAGGGACCCGGGAGGCAGGCCGAAGGACGGGACGCCGCCGATGCCTCGTCGCACGGGTTGAGCCACCTCGACGCACGCGGACGCGCCTCCATGGTGGACGTGGGCGGCAAGGAGGAGACGGAGAGGGTGGCCCGCGCGGGGGCGGTCGTGACGATGGCCGCGGAGACGCTGGCGCTGATCGTCGACCAGGCGGCCCCCAAAGGCGACGTGATCGCCGCCGCCAGGCTGGCCGGGATCCTGGCCGCGAAGCGCACGCACGAGCTCATCCCGCTGTGCCATCAGCTCAACCTGACCGCGGTCACGGTGGAGGTCGAGCCCGATGCCTCGCTCCCGGGGCTGCGCATCGTCACAGAGGCGCGGTTGCGGGGCCGGACGGGCGTGGAGATGGAGGCGCTGGTGGCGGCGTCGGTGGCGGCGCTCACCGTGTACGACATGTGCAAGGCGGTGGACCGCGGCATGGAGGTCACCCACGTCCGCCTGCTCGAGAAGCGCGGCGGACGCAGCGGTCACTGGCGCCGCGGGGAGGGCGCGTGAGCGCCCACCCCGCGGACGGACGCGTGATCTCCGTCAACGTCGCCGGCGCGACCGGCGTGCGCAAGGATCCCGTGGCGTCGGTCAAGCTCGTGGCCGGCCACGGCGTGGAGGGCGACGCCCACGCCGGGCCGTGGCACCGCCAGGTCAGCCTGCTGTCCGACGAGAGCATCGCCCGGATGCGGGCGTCGTGCCCCGGGGTCGACCCGGGGGCGTTCGGCGAGAACCTCACCACCGAGGGACTCGTGCTCCACGTGCTCCCCGTGGGCGCGCGCCTCCGCGTCGGGGAGACCCTGCTCGAGGTGACGCAGATCGGCAAGGAGTGCCATTCGCGCTGCGCCATCTTCCACCAGGCGGGCGACTGCGTGATGCCGCGCGAGGGCATCTTCGCGCGGGTGGTCGAGGGCGGCGAGGTCAAGCCGGGCGACGCCGTCGCGCTCCTGAAGAGCAGTCTGATCCGGGCCGCCGTGCTCACCGTGAGCGACAAGGGCTCCCGCGGCGAGCGCGCCGACACGAGCGGGGACGCGCTGGAGGAGGCGTTGCGCGGGCTCGGTGTGGCGGACGTCGAGCGCGCCATCGTGTCCGACGAGCGGGACCTGATCGCGGCCAAATTGCGGCGCTGGGCGGACGAGACGGCCGTCAATCTGGTCCTCACGACCGGCGGCACCGGCATGACCAGCCGGGACGTGACGCCCGAGGCCACCCTCGCCGTGCTCGAGCGGCAGGCGCCCGGTTTCGCCGAGGCGATGCGGGCCGGCTCGCTGGCGGTCACACCGCACGCGATGCTCTCACGGGCGGTCAGCGGCATCCGCGGCGCGACGCTGATCATCAACATGCCGGGCAGCCCGCGCGCCTGCCGGGAGCAGTTCGCGATGATCGCCGCGGCGCTGCCGCACGGGGTGGAGAAGCTGCTCGACCTGGGCGCCGACTGCGCCCCGCCCGGCGGCTGAGCGGCGGCCGGCGGCCCGGCGACGGAGCCGACCGGCGGCTCAGGCTCCGGGCTGCGGCCGGCCGCGGAGGCTGAGGAAGGCGGCGACGGCGGCGTCGGCCTCCTCGACGGCGCGCCGGTTGCCGGCCGTGAGCCTGTCGCCCACGCTCTGCCGGGTCACCCCGAGACGTTCGGCCACGGCGCGCTGCCGGCCCAGCTCCCGGTACGCGGCGATGGCCTCCCACTGCTTCCCGGTGCGGGCCTGGATCAGAGGGTCGACCAGGCGGCAGAGCGCGCCCAGGAGCACGTCGCCGGCGTCGCCGGTTCCGAGATAGCGGGTCAGCCCCTTGTCGCGGACCGCCAGGCGCAGGGCGCGGCGGGCGAGGGACCGCGCCTCGCCGTCGCCCGGGTCACCGTTGCCGGCGCCGCCGATCCCGACGCCGGCGCGCACCTCGAGCGGCGCGACGGACTCGCGCAGCACGCTGAGGCAGAGCGGCGTGTGCGCCGGGTCGCGCAGCGCGCCGCCCAGCCGCGCTCCGTCGACGAGGGTGAAGGGCGCGGCCAGCGCCGGCAGGAACACCCGGTTCACGCGGTCCAGCGCGCACCGCAGCGTCTCACGGTCGGCGGCCCCCGCTCCGGGCACGTCGGCGTCCACGAAGGCGACGGTCCTCGGCTCGCAGCCTCTCTCGGTCGGCATGATGCTTAGCTACGCCGCCGCGCGCGTCTTTTCCTGCCGTCGCGCGCGGCGATGCGCAGCGGCGCGGTCGCCGTCGCACGCAGCCGGGGGAATACCCATGCGGCCGTAGTGGAAATGGCAACTCGACCGTTCGTCGGCTACACTGGTCCGGTTTCCGTCATATACAGCCAGGGGGATCCGCTTGAACAAGAAGTCCCGCACCCGTCTGCTCATCGCCACGGGGATCATCGTGGCTGTGTTCGTCGCCGGCGTCGTGGTCCTGGTGCAGCGGCAGGGCGCGTACTACCGGCAGGTGGCGGACCTCGCCACCGGGCAGTACGACGGCAAGAACGTCAAGGTCGGCGGCAGAGTGCTCGACGGCACCATCGAACGCGACGGCGAGGGCGTGCACTTCGCGATCCAGGACCTCACCGGCGAGCAGGCCACCGTCAACGTCCTGTACAGCGGGCAGATGCCGGGCACCTTCGACGCCGGTGTGGACGTGGTGGTGGTGGGCCGGTACGCCTCGGCCGGCAGCCTGATCACGGCCGACCAGCTGCAGACCAAGTGCCCGAGCAAGTACGAGGGGCAGGCCTCGCCCGCCGCCCAGCCGTGAGGCGCGCCGCATGCTAGACCTCGGACGTCTGGCCCTGTGGGCCGCGCTCTTCTTCGCCTGCGCCGCCGCCGGCTTCCTGTTCCTCGGCCTGCGCTGGAACCGCGAGGATCTGCAGCGCAACGGTTACTACGCGGTCTACGGCCTTTTCCTGGCGACGGTCGTCGCCGCGGCCGTGCTGCTGCAGGCGTTCCTGACCAGGGACTTCGGCTTCCGCTATGTGGCCGAGAACTCGGACGCCTCCCTGTCCACGTTCTACCGCGTGGCCGGCTTCTGGGCCGGGCATCAGGGATCCGTCCTGTTCTGGCTGCTGCTACTCGCCGTGGCCGCGATCGTGCTCGCCGTCGCCGACCTCGGCCGTCTCGAGCGCCTCAGCGGCGGCGCGGTGGGGGTGCTCGCCGTCGTCTCCGCCGTGTTCGCGGCGCTCATGGTCTTCGATTCCGGCTCCAACCCGTTCCTCGCCTCCGAGCCGGGCACGGTGCCGTTCGGACTGAACCCCCTGCTGCTGCACCCCGGCATGGTCTTCCATCCGCCGGCGCTGTTCGTCGGCTACGTGGGCCTGGCCGTGCCGTTCGCGTTCGCCGTCAGCACTCTGCTGCTGGGGCGCGCCGACCGGCTCTGGGTCCGCAGGGCGCAGAAGTGGGCCGTGTTCGGCTGGCTCTTCCTCTCGCTCGGCATCGGACTCGGCGCCTGGTGGGCGTACGTCGTCCTGAGCTTCGGCGGGTATTGGTCGTGGGACGCCGTGGAGAACACGTCCCTCGTGCCGTGGCTCACCGCGACGGCGCTGCTCCACTCGTTCACCCTGTACAAGGCGCGCGGCCTGTACAAGCGCTGGGCCCTCGGCCTGGCCGCGGCCACGTTCTGGCTCACCATCCTCGCGACCTGGACCACGCGCACCGGGCTGATCAGCTCCGTGCACGCCTTCGGCCAGAACCCGGTGCTCGTCTGGATCCTCTCGACCTTCCTGATCGTCGCCGCCGGCGTCAGCATCGGGCTCATCGTCTGGCGTTGGCGCGCCTTCGCCAGTCACGACGAGATGGAGAGCCTGCTCTCGCGCAACTTCCTCTACTACGCGACCAACCTGCTGCTGACGCTGTTCGCCGCGGCGGTGGCGTTCGCCACCGTCGGCGTGCCGCTGCTGATGCCGGACAGGGCGGTCGGCACCGGCACGTACGACGCCGTCGCCCGTCCGCTCGGCGTCGCCGTCCTCGCCCTGATCGCCGTCTGTCCGCTCCTGGCCTGGCGCCGGACGGAGGGCGCCCAGCTGCGCAGGACGCTCGTCCTGCCTGTGGTCACGACGGCGTTGTCCGTCCCGTTGTGGCTGCACCTCGGCTTCCAGTCCAATATCTGGGGCTTCCTCGGCCTCCTGGTGTGCGGGTTCGCCTTCGGCGCCGTGATCCAGTTCGTGCTGCGCACGGCGCGGCGGGCGGCCGGACCCGGCAGGAGCCTCTGGTCCGGCCTGGTCCGCGCCTTCACCGGCAGCCGCCCCCGCACCGCCGCCTACATCGCCCACCTGGGCATGGTGCTGGTGGTGGCGGGTCTGCTGGGGTCCTCCGTCTACAAGGTGGAACAGTCCGCCATCCTGACGACGAAGGAGGGCGAGACCGCCACGCTCAACGGGTACACGCTCACTTACCGGGGCACGAGCGAGAGCGGGGGGCAGCAGAGCTCCACCCGCGCCGTGGCGACCTTCGACGTGACCAGGGACGGAGAGGCGCTCGGGACGGTCAAGCCGCACACCGACGTGTACCCGATGAGCGGGGCGGCCGTGCGTGCCGTCATCCTGGGACGCCCGTTCGAGGACCTCTTCGTGGTGACCGACGAGCCCTTCGACGCCACCTCGGAGACCATCGCGCTGCGCATCGTGATCTTCCCGCTCATCCGGTGGGTCTGGATCGGGGCGATCCTGCTCTGCGCCGGGGCCGCCGTCTCGCTGTGGCCGGTGCGCCAGAGGCAGGAGCAGGAGGCGCGCGCCGTGGGGCCGGCCGGGGCGGACGGCGCCACCGCCTGAGGAGGGCGGCGCGATGGCGGCGGCACACTACCGGCGGGACGGCGCGACCCCTCTCGAGATCGAGATCGAGGTCGAGGGGCTGCGCAAGACCTTCGGCCGACGCGAGGTGCTGAAGGGCCTGACCTTCAGCGTCCCGCGCGGCGGCTTTCTGAGCATCTTCGGCCCCAACGGCGCCGGCAAGACCACGACGCTGCGCGTGCTGGCGACGCTGCTCACCGCCCGTGAGGGCAGCGTGAAGGTGGCCGGCCACGACGTGCGCGAGGACCCGATGCCGGTGCGTCGCGCGGTGGGCTTCATCTCGCACAACGCCATGCTCTACCCGGACCTCACCGCCCAGGAGAACCTGCGCTTCTACGCCGACATGTACGGCGTGGCGGACCGCGAGGCGCGCATCACCGAGCTGCTGGAGCGGCTGGAGCTGTCGGCGCGGCGCCACGACGCGGTCCGCGCCTACAGCAAGGGCATGCGCCAGCGGCTGGCGATCGCGCGCGCGATCCTCCACCGTCCGCGCGTGCTGCTGCTCGACGAGCCGCACTCCGGCCTCGACCCGCGCGCGGTGGACATCCTCGACGGCCTGCTGACGGACATCCGCGAGGAGCACACCTTCGTCATGGTCACCCACGACATCGCCAAGGGCCTCGAGTGGGGCTCCCAGCTGATGATCGTCGAGGGGGGCCGTATCGTCTACGAGCGCGCCGCGGGCGTGGACCGCGACTCCTTCAGCGCCGTCTACCGCGAGCACGTCCGCGACGGGAGCGTGCTGTAGTGTCCGGCTGGGGGCAGATCGGGGCCATCCTGCGCAAGGACCTCATCCGGGAGCTGCGCACCCGGGACATGCTCGTCAGCATGGCTCTCTTCGCCCTGCTCGCGATGGTGATCTTCCACTGGGCGTTCACCGTCAGGGGCGACACCGACCTCACGTACTTCACCGGCGGCATGTTGTGGGTGACGTTCGTCTTCGCCATGCTGCTGGGCCTGAACCGGTCCTTCGCCCAGGAGAAGGACGAGCACTGCCTGGACGGCCTGCTGCTCTGTCCGGTGGACCGCGTGACCATCTTCCTGGCGAAGACGGTCGGCAACCTCGTCTTCCTGCTGATCATCCAGGCCGTGGCCGTGCCGGTGTTCGTGCTGTTCTTCGTCGAGGGGGGCTTCCTCGAGGGGCTGCCCGCCTTCCTCGCCGTGCTGCTGCTCGCCGACCTCGGGATCTGCGCGCTCGGCACCCTGCTCGCGACCATCTCGATGAACACGCGCTCGCGCGACCTGCTGCTGCCGATCCTGTTCCTCCCGCTGATCGTGCCCCTGCTCGTCGCCGCGACCAGCGCGACGACGCTGGTCCTGGCCGACGGCGCGGGGGTGCGCGAGATCGGCGGCCGCCTGCTGTTCATGCTCGGATTCGACGCCGTGTTCCTGGTCGTCGCCTGGGGCACCTACGACTTCGCCATAGGAGAGTGAGCGTGAAGAAGCTCGTCAGCGCGCCGGCGCTGTTCCTCTGGGCCGGCGCCTTCCTCATCGTCGGCCTGCTGCTCGCCTTCTGGTGGGCGCCCGTCGACGCGTCGGCCATGGGCTTCAGCCAGAAGATCTTCTACTACCACGCGCCGATCGCCGAGACGTCGCTGGTGGGGTTCGGCGTCGCGTTCGCGGCGGCGGTCATGTACCTGCGCACGCAGGACCTCAAGTGGGACCGCCTCGGCTACGTGAGCGTGCGCCTCGGCCTGCTGTTCGCCGTCCTCGTCATGTTCACCGGCATGATCTGGGGCAAGTCGAGCTGGGGGGTCTGGTGGGCCTGGGAGCCGCGTCTCACCACGTTCCTGCTGGTCTGCTTCCTCTACGCGGCGTACTTCGTCCTGCGCTCGGTGGTGGAGGAGGAGCAGCGCCGCGCCACCTACGCGGCCGTGTTCGCCGTCATCGCGTTCATCGACGTGCCGATCACCTGGTTCGCCACGCGCCTGATCCCCGAGGGGCTGCACCCGGTGGTCTTCAAGGCCGGCGACACGGGGATGGAGGGCAGCATGTTCGCCAGCTTCATGATCAGCATGATAGGGATGACCCTGCTGCTCGCGGCGCTGATCCGTCACGGGTGGCAGATCGAGCTTCTCAAGGACCGGGTGACCGACCTCAAGAGCATTCTGGGAGGATGACCTCATGAGCATCGAAGAAGGCGCCAAGTACGTCGCCGCAGCCTACGCGATCATCCTCGCCGTGCTGGTGGCCTACTACTTCATGAGCGCGCGGCGGGTGACGGTGCTGCGGCGCGACGTCGAGTTGCTGGAGGAGGAGACGAAGCGCCGGCGGGCGTCCGCCGGCGGGGCCGACGCGGACTGACGCGCGGCCGAGCCGAGCCGATGGAACTGGCCTCCGTCATCCTCGTGTGGCTGGCGTACCTGCTGTACGCGGCCGCCTTCGCCGTGTTCCTGATCGGCTTCGTCACGCAGCGGCCGTGGACCAACGCGCTGGGCCGGTGGGTCGCCGCGGCCGCCCTGGCCGCCCAGGCCGTCGGCCTCGTCCTCCGCGGCGTGGAAGCCGGCCACTTCCCGTTCGCCGGCCTCTACGAGTCCATGGTCCTGCTCTCCTGCGCCATCGCGCTCGTCTGGTCGGTGGCCGAGTCGCTGACCAGGCTCAAGGCGATCGGCCTGTACGTCATGCCGGTGGTCCTGGTGCTGCTCACCGTGGCGCTGGTGGAGTACAACCCGCCGGTGGGGCTCGGCCCGGTGCTGCGCAGCGACATCGTGGTCGTGCACGTCACCGTGATGCTGGTCGCGATCGGCTGCCTGTACGTGGCCGGCGGCGCCGCCATCATCTACCTCATCGAGGAGGCGCTCCTGCGGCGCCGCAGGCCGGGCGGGGTCCTCGGGCGGCTGCCGTCGCTGGCGGCGCTGGAGCGGCTCGTCTACCGCGCCACGCTGCTCGGCGTGCCCTTCCTCACCATGGGCATGGCGGCCGGCGTGATCCGCGCCGAGACCTTCCGCGTCCCGGGCTGGGCGACGGACCCCATGGTGCTGCTGTCCGTCGCCGCCTGGGCGGTCTATCTGGCGCTGATCGCCGGCCGCGTGCGCAGGGAGTGGACCGGCCGGGCCGTCTCGTGGCTGGCCGTCACGGGACTCGTCCTCCTGCTCGTGATCCGGTTCGCCGCGGTGCCGTACCTGAGCGCCTTCCACACCTACGGAGCCTGAGCCCCATGCACGTCGTCGTCGCCGGCATCTCGCACAAGACCGCCCCGCTCGAGCTGCGCGAGCGTCTCGCCCTGGACGACGAGGCCGCGCTGCGCGTGAGCCGTGAGCTGCTCGACGAGGGCGTCGCCTGCGAGGTCGTGGCGCTCAGCACCTGCAACCGCACCGAGCTGTACCAGTGGGCGCGCGACTCGCTGGCGGCGCGCCACGCGGCGCTCGCGCATCTGGCGCGCCACGCCGGCGTGGCGCCGTCTGAGCTGGAGCCGGCGCTCTACAGCCACTCCGGCGACGGCGCCGTCGCGCACCTCTTCCGCGTGACCTCGAGCCTGGACAGCATGGTCGTCGGCGAGGCGCAGATCGTCGCCCAGCTCAAGGCCGCCTACCAGCTCGCCAGCGACGGCGGCTGCACGGCGGTGGTCTTCAACCGGTTGTTCCGGCACGCGCTCGAGGTCGGCAAGCGCGTGCGCACCGAGACCGCCATCGGCGAGCGGCCGGTGAGCGTCAGCTCGGCCGCCGTCGGGCTCGCCCAGCAGGTGTTCGGCGACCTGCGCGACCGGAGCGTGCTGATCATCGGCGCCGGCGAGACGAGCGAGCTCACGGCGACGCATCTCAAGGCGAACGGCATCGAGAGGATCCTGGTCGCCAACCGGACGTTCGCCGCCTCCACGGACCTGGCCGCGCGCATCGGCGGCGAGGCCGTGCGCTTCGAGGACCTTGAGGAGCACCTCGTCGCCGCCGACATCGTGATCAGCTCCACCTCGGCGCCGCACTACGTGGTCACGCGCGAGAGCGTCGAGCGCGCCGTCAAGCGTCGCCGCCACCGGCCCATGTTCCTGATCGACATCGCGGTGCCCCGCGACCTGGACCCGGAGATCGACCGGGTGCGCAACGCCTACCTCTACGACATCGACGACCTGCAGCAGGTGGTGGAGCACAACCGTCACGAGCGGGAGAGGGAGGCGCAGCTGGCCGAGCGCATCGTCGAGCAGGAGCTGGCCAACGTGAACGACTGGCTGCGCGGCCTCGAGGTCGTCCCCACCATCGCCACGCTGCGCGAGGCGGTGGAGGAGATCCGCAGGGGCGAGCTCGCCCGCCTCGGCAACCGGCTCAGCGGCCTGACCGACGAGCAGCGGGCGCAGGTCGAGATGCTCACCACCAGCATCGTCAACAAGATCCTCCACGTGCCCACCGTGAAGATGAAGGAGGTCGCCGGGCGGGACCAGTGCTACCTCTATGTCGATGCGGTGCGCACGTTGTTCGACCTCGACGGGCACGCCGGCGACGACGGCGACACCCCGGCCGGGGACGCGGGTCGCGCGACCGCCGACCACACTGATCGCGCCGCGGCCGAGGACGCCCCCTCCGGCGGCACCGTGCACCGCCTGCGCGGCACCGGGACGGAGGACGCGTGACCGACGTGATCCGGGTCGGCTCGCGCGGGTCGCGCCTCGCGCTCGTGCAGGCGGAGTGGGTGCGCGAGCGCGTGGCGCGGCGCCACCCCGGGCTGCGGGTCGAGATCGAGGTCCTGACCACCAGGGGCGACAAGCTGCTCGACGCGCCGCTGGCCAAGCTCGGCGACAAGGGCCTCTTCACCAAGGAGCTCGAGGTGGCGCTGTTGGACGGCCGCATCGACCTCGCCGTGCACTCCGCCAAGGACATGCCCACGGCCGTCCCGGACGGGCTGGCGATCGTGGCCGTCACCGAGCGCGAGGACGCGCGCGACGTGTTCGTCGCCGACCCCGCCCTGCTGGAGCGGCACGGCGCCGACGGGTTCTCGCTCGACGACGTGCCGCGCGGGGCGAAGGTGGGGAGCTCGAGCCTGCGGCGCCGCGCGCAGCTGCTGGCGCTGCGCCCCGACCTCGACCTCGTCGACATCCGCGGCAACGTGGAGACGCGGCTGCGCAAGGTCGTGGAGCAGGGCCTCGCGGGGACGGTCCTCGCCGCCGCGGGGCTGGCCCGGCTCGGACGTCCGGAGACGGCCACCTTCGTCTTCGGACCCGGCGAGATGCTGCCGGCGGTGGGCCAGGGCGCGCTCGCGGTCGAGGCGCGGGCCGACCACCCGCGCGTGCGCGAGCTGGCGGCCGCGCTGGACCACCCGCCGACGGCGCTCGCCGTGGCGGCCGAGCGGGCGCTGCTCGCGCGGCTCGAGGGCGGCTGCCAGGTGCCGATCGCCGCGCACGCCGTCTGGGAGGCCGGCGGCGGGCAGGGGCCGGCGGCCCTGACGCTCGCCGCCTGGGTCGGGTCGCTCGACGGCGGCCGCTCGGTGCGCGGTGAGCGCACCGGACCCGCCGACGACCCCGAGGGGCTCGGCGTCCTCCTCGCCGAGGAGCTCCTCGCGGGCGGAGCCGGCGAGATCCTGGCCGCGATCCGCACGCCGTGACGGCGGCCGGCCCCGGGACCGCGCCGGCCGCCCGGCCGCTCGCCGGCCGTACCGTCGTCGTCACCCGGATGCGCGAACAGGCGGCGTCGCTGGCGGACCGGCTCGAGGCGCTCGGCGCCGAGGTGCTGCTCGTCCCCACCATCCGCCTCGCGCCGCGGCCGCTGGACGACGAGGTCGCGGCGGCGCTGCGCGAGCTGGCCGCCTACCGGCTCGTCGTGTTCACGAGCGCGAACGCGGTGCGGGTGTTCGCGGGTTATCTCGCCCGCGGCACGGAGGAGGGGGCCATGCCGGCCGGACCGGTGGTCGCCGCCGTCGGCCCGGCCACGGCCGCCGCGCTCGAGCGGCACGGGCTCGCGTGCCACCTCGTGCCGGACGAGTTCGCCGCCGAGGGGCTGGCGGAGGCCTTGACCGGGGAGGGCGCGGCCGCGCCCACGGTCGACGCAGGCGCGCGGGTGCTCATCCCCTGTGCGCGCGGCGCGCGCGACGTACTGCCGGATGCGCTGCGCGCGCGTGGCGCCGTGGTCGACGTACTGCACATCTACGAGACGGTCGCCGCGCGGGAACTCGCCGAACCCGCCGAGCGCGTGGAGGCGGCCGACTACCTCACCTTCACGTCTCCCAGCACGGCACGCGGTCTCGCCGGACTGCTCGACGGCGAGGCCCGCGCCCGCAGCGACGCACGGCCGCTCGCCGAGCGGCTCGCCGGCGCCCGGCTCTGCTCCATCGGCCCGGTCACCAGCGAAGCGTTGCGCGGAATGGGCCTCGCCGTGGCCGTCGAGGCGCGGGAGTACACCGCGGTCGGTCTGGTGGCGGCGATCGCCGCCGACGCCGGCTGAGCCGCCGCCCGCCCGGCGGCCGCGCCGCACGGCGCGGCGCCGTCCTCCCACGGACCGGCGGGGGCACCCGACCCGACGCTCCGTCCCCGGCTCCCCGCGCCTCTCCGCGCACGACCCGGTTGTTGCGTGGACCCCGACTTGGGCGTAAGTTCGGGGCATGGAGCGCCCCATCTGCTTCTTCAGCGACTACGGCTACACCGACGACTTCGCCGGCGTCTGCCGCGCCGTCATCGCCCGGCTGGCCCCGGCCGTGCGGGTCATCGACGTCACGCACGGCCTGCCCGAGCGCGACGTGCTGGCCGGCGCAGTCGTGCTGCGCAACACCCTGCCGTACATGCCGGACGGCGCGGTGATCCTCGCCGTGGTGGACCCCGGGGTGGGCGGGCCGCGCCTGCCGGTCGCCCTGCGTAGTCACGGCGACCGGCTGTTCGTCGGCCCGGACAACGGGCTGCTCATGCTCGCCGTCGACCTGGACGGAGGCGTCGACGTCGCCTACGAGCTGAGCAACCGCGAGCTGTGGCTCAAACCGCTCTCGGCCACCTTCCACGGCCGCGACGTCTTCGCGCCGGCTGCAGCCCTGCTCGCCGCCGGCCTGCCGCTCGCGGACTGCGGCGAGCCGCTCGCTCCGGAGAGCCTCGAGCGCATCGACTTCCCGCTCCCGCGGCGGCACCGCGACGGCCTCACCGCCCTCGCCGTGCTCGTGGACCGCTTCGGCAACGTCGCCCTCAACGTGCGCACCCGCGACCTCGAGAAGGCGCGCCTCGCCGACATGGTCGAGCTGATCGCCAACGGGGAGCGCTACCACGCCCGCGTGGCGCGGACGTTCGCCTCGGTGCGGCCCAGCGACATCGTCGTGCTCATCGACAGCTACGGGCAGGCGTCGGTCGCGGTCAACGCCGGGTCGGCCGCCGAGGTGCTCGGTCTCGAGGTCGGCGACGAGGTCCGTCTGCGTCGCCTCGCCTGAGCGCAGCCGTGGGTGAGCGCAGCTGTGGGTCCGGGCGGCGGGAGGCATGGCGTCGCCCGCCGCCGGCCGCCGCCGCCTCAGCGCCCGCTCGCCTCGCCCCGTGTTGCGCCGTCCGCCCTCATTCGTTATAGTCCCCTTTCGCGCGTCCGCGCCGGACGCGCGCCTCCAGCTACCGGACGAGTGAGCGCATGAAGACTTACGTCGCCAAGCCCGCGACCATCGAGAAGAAGTGGTACGTCGTCGACGCCAGGGGCAAGACCCTGGGGCGTCTTGCGACCGTCGTCGCCGACTGCCTGCGCGGCAAGCGCAAGGCCATCTACACCCCGCACATCGACACCGGCGACTTCGTCGTGGTCGTCAACGCCGACCAGGTCGTCGTGACGGGCAAGAAGCCCGAGCAGAAGATGTACTACCGCCACTCGGGCTACCCCGGCGGCCTCAAGGGCGAGTCCTACGCCTCGCTCCAGGCCCGTCGTCCCGAGGAGATCGTCCGCCACGCCGTGCGCGGCATGCTCCCCCACACCAAGCTGGGCCGCGCCCAGCTCCGCAAGCTCAAGATCTACGCCGGGCCGGAGCATCCGCACGAGGCGCAGAACCCCGAAGTGCTCGAGATCAAGGAGTAAGGCGTGGCTGATGCAGTGACCTACCGCGCGACCGGCAAGCGCAAGACGAGCGTCGCCCGCGTCATCCTCGCCCCGGGCGTGGGCAAGGTGGCCATCAACGGCCGCGAGATCGACCAGTACTTCGGCCGCAAGGTGCTCGAGACCATCGCCCTGATGCCGCTCGAGACCACGCGCACGGCGGGCAAGTTCGACGTCAAGGCCAACGTCTACGGCGGCGGCATCAGCGCCCAGGCCGGCGCCGTCCGCCACGGCATCGCCCGCGCCCTCTGCGAGGCCGACGAGAACCTGCGCACGCCGCTCAAGCGCGCCGGCTTCCTGACCCGCGACGACCGCCAGGTCGAGCGCAAGAAGGCCGGCTTCCACAAGGCGCGTAAGAAGCCGCAGTTCAGCAAGCGCTGAACGTGCGGCGGCCACCGGCGGCCGCCTGCTCGCGGGGCGTTTCGCGTCCACGCGAAGCGGCAGCCTCCCGGTCACAGAGTGTCGGGAGAAGCACGGGCTCTGCGCAATGCGATCCACAGGCGAGCGCGTCGCGCGACGCCGCCTGCGCCTGCAGGTCTTGATCGAGACTGACCTCGATGGCATCCGTCCCGGAGTGCTAGAGGTTCACTTCTCCTGAGCGCTGTTCACTGGGTTCCAGCCGATCACGCGGCTGACTGAACGGGGTGGTGGAGAGCCGGCTCACCCGCAGCAGTGGAAGTGCGACACCCACCGCTTCTACGTCTCCACCACCGACCTGGCCGGCAACGCGACGGTCAAGGTGATGACCAACGGACTGATCGCACGCTGAGCAGCGGGGTGCGCGCCGACCCGGACCGGCGCGGACCGCCCCGCGCCGCCCGCTGCTCGGCGTCGTTCATTGCCTCGCATCGTGGCCGCGACTAAGCTGAAATGTCACGCACGCCGACCAGTGACGCGGGAGGGGATCTCATGCAGACCAAACCGAACCTGAGGACCGCCGCGCACCGCCGCGGAGCACTGGGCATCGCCCTGATGCTGCTCTGCCTGCTGCTCGCCCTGGGCGCCGGCTCCGGCGCGGCGGCGGCGCCGAGCGACCAGCCCGAGCCGCAGGACTGCGGGACCAACGGCACGGTGAACGCGATCGCCCCGGCCCCCGACGGCTCGACCTACATCGGCGGCAAGTTCACGCGCGTCGGGCACCTGAGCGGCCGCTTCGTCGCAATCGACGCGACCACCGGGGCGCCTGACGCCGGCTGGCCCGTCGTCGACGGCGAGGTTTGGGCCGTTGTCCCGGACGGCGCCGGCGGCTGGTTCATCGGCGGCAGCTTCACGAGCGTCGGTGGGACGCCACGGCAGAACCTCGCGCACATCAGTGCTGACGGCACGCTCGACCCAGGCTGGGACCCGGGCGCTGATCGCGTGGTCGACTGCCTCGCCGTCTCCGGCGACACGGTCTACGCCGGCGGCAGCTTCACCCGGATCGGCGGCCAGGCCCGGAGCCGCATCGCCGCCCTCGACGCCGTCAGTGGCGCCGCCAAAGCCTGGAACCCGGGCGCTGACAGGAGCGTCTGGGCGCTCGCCGTCTCCGGCGACACGGTCTACGCCGGCGGTATCTTCACCCAGATCGGCGGCCAGCAGCGCAGCCGCATCGCCGCCCTCGACGGCGTCAGCGGCGCCGTCACCGTCTGGAACCCGAGTGCCAACAACAACGTCAATGCCCTCGCCGTCAGCGGCGGCAAGGTCTACGTCAGCGGTGCCTTCACCCAGATCGGCGGCCAGCAGCGCAGCCGCATCGCCGCCCTCGATGAGCCCAGCGGCGTCGCCACCGCCTGGGACCCGAGTGCCAACGGCTGGGTCGGCGCCCTCGCCGTCAGCGGCAACACGGTCTACGTCGGCGGTGACTTCACCGAGATCGGCGGCAAGGCCCGCAGCCGCATCGCCGCCCTCAACACCGTCAGCGACGCCGCCACCGTCTGGAACCCGAGTGCCAACAACAGCGTCCATGCCCTCGCCGTCAGCGCTGACGGCGGCACGGTCTACGCCGGCGGTATCTTCGCCCAGATCGGCGGCCAGCAGCGCAGCCGCATCGCCGCCCTCAACAACACCGACGGTGCCGCCACTGACTGGAACCCGAACGCCGACGAAGTCGTCAACGACGGCGGCAAGGTCTACGCCGGCGGGGCCTTCGCGGTGTTCGGCGGCCTCGTGCGTCGCAATATCGCCCGCATCGCCGCCGAAGGCGCCGTAGACCCCGATTGGAACCCCGGCGCCATCGGCTACGTCTATGCCCTCGTTCTCAGTGGCGACACCCTCTACGCCGGCGGCAGCTTCCAACAGATCGACGATCAGCCCCGCAACTGCATCGCCGCCCTCGACGCGACGACCGGAAAGGCGACCGCCTGGAACCCCGGCGCCAACGGCGACGTCTATGCCCTCGCCCTCAGCGGCCACACGGTCTACGTCGGCGGCCGCTTCACCCAGATCGGCGGCAAGGCCCGCACCCGTATCGCCGCCCTCGCCGCCGCCGGCGGCGCCGCCACCGCCTGGGACCCCGGCGCCGACGACAACGTCAATGCCCTGGCGATCAGGGGCAACGAAGTCTACGCCGGCGGCGACTTCACCACCATCGCCGGCCAACCCCGTGACCGCGTCGCCGCTTTCAAGCTGGCCGACGGCGGCCTCACCGCCTGGGACCCGGGCGCCGACGGCGGCGTCCGCGCCCTCGCCGTCGGCGACGACACGGTCTACGCCGGCGGTGACTTCTCGGTGATCGGCGGCGAGGACCGCAGCCGCATCGTCGCCCTCGACGCCGACGACGGCGCCGCGGATCCGGCCTGGGACCCGGGCGCCGACAACAGCGTGCATGCCCTGGCGGTCAGCGGCAACAGGGTCTACGCGGGGGGCAAGTTCACCACCATCGGCGGCCAAGACCGTAACTACATCGCCGCCCTCGACGCGGCCAGTGGAGAGGTCATCGATTGGGACGCCAGTGCGGACGGCTCGGTCGGCAGCTTGGCCGTCAGCGGCGACATGCTCCACGTCGGCGGGGCGTTCGCCCATATCGGCGGTCAGCCCCGCGGCGGCTACGCCCGCTTCCGCCTCTTCCCCACGACCACGATCCACGGCCTGCCGAGCAGGGACTGGACCAACAAGCCGGTCAAGCTGACCTTCAGCGTCACTCTCGAGGGCGGCCTCGAGATCGAGCGCACCGAGTACTCACTCGACGGCGGCGGCTGGACCACCGTCCCGGACGGCGGCCTTAGAATCAGCGCCGACGGCGTCCACGAGCTTCACTACCGCTCGGTCGACGAGGCCGGCGATGTGGAGGAAGCGAAGATCGCCTGGGTGAAGATCGACAAGGTGAAGCCCAGGACGGCCGCCCCCAAGCAGGCCACGGCCAAGCGAGGCGCCAAGGCCACGCTGCGCTACCGGGTGAGCGACGCCAAGCCCAACTCGGGCAAGGCCGTCGTGGTGATCAAGGTCAAGAACGCCAGGGGCAAGCTGGTCAAGACGCTCAAGCTCGGCCGGCGGCCGGTCAAGAGCGCCCTGCAGAGCGCCGCCTTCAAGGTGCCGAAGAAGTGGCAGCGCGGCACCTACCGCTTCTACGTCTCGGCCACCGACCTGGCCGGCAACAAGCAGGTCAAGGTCGCGAGCAACAGGCTGGTCGTGCGCTAGAGGCGGCGGGGGCGGCGGGGGCGGGGGAGCGCGCTGCGCTCCCCCGCCCCGCTCCGCGCATCATGTGCACCCGATGCGGTGGGTCGTCGCGACACCGCCCGCCGTGACCGCTACCCGAGCAGGCCGGTCTCGGGGTCCCTGGTGAAGGCGAGGTCGGCGACGCGCCGGTACGGCTCGCCGCGGTGGTCGACGATCGTGCAGCCCCGGGCCTCGACCGCGTCCCGCTGCGCGAGCACGCCGGCCGCTGCCGCCTCGTCGAGCACGTAGACCAGCGTGCCCCCGGCGGCCGCGTAGCGCTGTCCGTAGCTGATCGGCACGTCGCAGGTCACCTCGCCGAGGATCGAGGCGGCGATGGGGTCCGTCTTGCGGGCGCCGTTTGCCAGCAGCACGACCGTGCGCGCCGCGTAGACCAGCTCGGCGCTCATCGTGATCGCGTAACGGGGGCTCTCGTCCTTGGAGGCGAAGTGGCCGTCGGTGACCGCGTTCTCCTCGGTGTTGTCGTCGAGCCTGACCAGCAGCACGCGGCCGCCGGCGAACGGGATGCCGCACTCGTGGAACGCCACGTGGCCGCGGCCGCCGCAGCCGACGACGTGCAGGTCGATGCCCCCGGCCGCGGCGATCTTGGCGGCGTAGGCGTCGAGGACCTCGTCGCCGATCCGGCGGAGGAGTCCGGTCGCTCCGGGGCGGATCGCGATCTCCTTGCCGTCGTCTGAGCCGCGCAGCTCGACGTCCTCGGGATGCGCCTGCAGCGCGGCCTCCAGCTCGTCGCCGTCGATCAGCGTGCCCCACGGCACGTTGGTCTCGGCGAACCTGTGCCGCATCAGGCCGAAGAGCTCGGTGGTCATGAAGTAGGTGTACGACTCGGGGTTCAGGCTGCGCTGCTGGGCGTTCTCGCCCGGCAGGCCGACGTACTCGTCGAGGTTGAAGGTGCGGATGCGACGCGCGTCGGCCGCCCCGGCGTTGAACGCCTTCGCCAGGTGCTTGTAGAGGCCGGTGGGCGAGTTGCCGGTGGCCAGGCCGAGCACGTAGTCGGGCCTGGCCGCCTGCTTCTCGACGATGTCGGCCAGGACGAGGCCGGCGGCGACCTCGCTCATCTGGTCGAAGTCGCGGGCGATGTGGATCGTGAACGGCATGCGCGTCCCTTCCCGTCAGCCGATGGTGTCCCTGACCACGCCGGCGACCAGGTCGCAGTACCTGGCGGTCGCCTCCTCGGTGGGTCCCTCGACCATGACCCGGCACATGCTCTGCGTGCCCGAATAGCGGACCAGGACGCGGCCCTCGTCCTTGAGCTCCTCCTCGACGCGGCGGATTGCGGCGACGATCTCCGGGACGGTGGCGATGTCGGGCTTGCGGCTCACGTCCACGTTGACGAGCTTCTGGGGGAAGACCTCCATGAGCGTCGCCAGCTCCGAGAGCGGCTGCCCGGTCTTGAGCATCGCCGCCAGCAGCTGCAACGCCGTGAGGATGCCGTCGCCGGTGGTGTGGTGCTCGAGGAAGATCATGTGGCCCGAGTCCTCGCCGCCGATCACCGCGCCCAGGCGCCGCATGTCCTCGAGCACGTAGCGGTCGCCCACCCTGGAGGCGTGGTGCTTGAAGCCGTACCGCTTGCAGGCGAGGGTCAGGCCGAGGTTGCTCATCACCGTGCTCACCAGCAGGTCGTTCTTGAGCTTGCCCTCCTCCTTGAGCTGGCGCGCGAGGATGATGAGGATCTGGTCGCCGGTGATCTCGGCGCCCTTCTCGTCGACGGCGATCAGCCGGTCGCCGTCGCCGTCGAAGGCGAGGCCGACGGCGGCGCCGTTCTCGAGCACCGCCCGGCGCAGGTCGGCGGTGTGCTGCGAGCCGCAGTCGCGGTTGATGTTGAGGCCGTCCGGCTCGTCGTGGATGACGGTGAGGTCGGCGCCCAGCTCGGTGAGGGCCTCCGGCGCGACGCGATAGGTGGCGCCCTCGCTCGCGTCCACGGCGATCTTCACGCCCTCGAGCGAGAGGCTGCGCGGGAAGGTGTTCTTGAGGAAGACGATGTAGCGTCCGTCGGCGTCGCCCAGCCGGTAGGCGCGTCCCATCTCGCGCGGCTTGGGCACCCTGTCGGGCAGCGTGCCGCCGAGCATGAGCTCCTCGATCTCCTCCTCCTGGGCGTCTGAGAGCTTGGAGCCGTTGCCCGAGAAGACCTTGATGCCGTTGTCCTGGTAGGGGTTGTGCGAGGCGGAGATGACGAGGCCGGCGTCGGCGCGCATGCTCTCAGTGAGGAAGGCGATGCCGGGGGTCGGCAGGACGCCGACCAGATACGGGTCGCCGCCCATCGACGTGATGCCGGACTGCAGCGCGCTCTCCAGCATGTAGCCCGAGATGCGCGTGTCCTTGCCGACGATGATGCGGGTGGTGTGGCCCGGCTTGCGCAGGACGTACGTGATCGCCTGTCCGAGCGAGAAGGCGGTCGTGGCGTCCATCGGGTAGCGGTTCGCCTCGCCTCTGATCCCGTCGGTGCCGAACAGTCTGCCCATGGCTCATCCTCCGCGTCGGGAGACGACGGTCGTCGCGTCGTTGTGTACGGCCAGCGGGCGCAGCAGGGCGGCGGCCCGCCGGACGAGGGTGTCTACAATCCCCTGCAGCCACGCGACGCCCAGCGCGGAGACGTCGGCGGGCAACGCCTGGATGGTGTGCGTATAGCGGGTGAGGTCGGCCGGCGCCGCGGCGGCGGAGAGCGCCGCCTCGAGGGACGTCAGGAAGGCGTCGCGTCCGTCCTCGGGCGGCGCCGCATCGTACACCTCGACGACCTCGTCCACGCGCTCGTGCAGCGCCCGCCGCCCGGCGTCGGCGGGCGCGACCCGTCCGGCCAGGACGACGAGGCGCTTGAGGCGCTCCCGTCGCGCTCCGGCGAGCAGTCGCAGCGCGCCCTCATGGACCAGGGCGCCCAGCTCCTGCGCGGCGAAGAACCGGCGCCGCACGTGGCGGTACCACTCCTCCAACGCGACCAGGTTGCCCAGGTACAGCAGGTTGTTGGTCACGATGCGGGCCAGGTCCATGTAGGCGGCCGGGGCGTGGTCGCGCACCAGGTCGCGGTGCGAGCCGCTGATCACGAGCTTGCCGTCGGCGGGCACGTCGCGGCGGAGGATCGAGCCCGCCGCCACCACCGTGCCGTAGCCGAGCCGCACCGGGCCCACGGCGCCGCCCTGGCCGCCGAGGAAGATGCGCGGCTGGTCGAGCATGACGCCGCGCGGCACGTCGCCGAAGAGCGACGGCGTCGTCTTGTCGCCGTCGGGCGTGAAGTTGAAGTGCACGTAGGAGCTGCCGACCTCGCTGTGGTCCCGGCGGCTGGTGCCGCCGGCCATGAGGCAGTCGCAGAAGTTGACCAGGCTGCCGAGGGTCACGAAGGGGAGGAGGATCGTCTGCTTGAGGCCCACGCAGTGCGCCCCGTTGGCCTCCTCCTCGAGGAGGCAGCCCTCGCGCACCTGCGCGCCCGGCCCCATGTTGGCGCCGGCCAGGAGGACGGACCGCGAGAACGAGCCGCCCCTGAGGTCGACGTCCGGGCCGAGGAGGCAGTCGTCCAGGGTGACGGGTCCCTCGGCGCCCAGCCGGACGCCGGCCGAGACGACCGTCGCTGCCCCGCGGATGCGGCAGCCGGGATGGATCACGACGCCGGCGCCGGAGATGCGCTCCGGGTCCACCTCCGGGCCGATGTCCACGGTCAGGGGATTGGGGATCGCGACGCCCTTGTCGAGCAGTCGCGCCACGGTCTCCATGCTTCTCGGCTGCAGCTGTCCCCGGTCTCCGTTCACGGTGCGTCCCGATGGTCTGTGGATGGTATGCCCGGCGTGGCGGTCCGCGAGCGGTCGACGTGGGCCACACAGGCTGACCGGCAGATTTGCGCACCGCGTGGTGCGTGTCAACCCGGCGGCCCGGCCGACGCCGCACCACGTCCGTCGCCCGGCGCGGCGCCGGACCGCGTACCGGGTACAATATGCGGTATGGACTCGGACCTCCGGTTCGCACGTCGGCTGCGTGGCCTCATATGTGCGGCATCATAGGCTACGCCGGCCGGCGCGCCGGTCAGTCCGTCATCCTCGACGGTCTCAGGCGTCTCGAGTACCGCGGCTACGACTCTGCGGGGATCGCCCTGGTAGGGCCTGACGGCATCGAGGTCACACGGACCGTGGGCAATCTGGACGAGCTCGCCCGCACGCTGGGGGACGACGGCTCAGGGGCGAGCGTCGGCCTCGGGCACACGCGGTGGGCCACACACGGAAGGCCGAACGAACAGAACGCGCATCCGCACACGGACTGCAGCGGCCGCGTCTCCATCGTCCTCAACGGCATCGTGGAGAACCACAAGGAGCTCCGCGACCATCTCACCGGCCGAGGCCACGTCCTGTCGAGCGAGACCGACGCGGAGGTCGTGGCTCACCTCATCGAGGAGCACGCCGGGCAGGGTCTCGCCGGTGCCGTCAGGGCCGCGCTCGGCGAGCTCGAGGGTCATTTCGCTTTCTGTACCGTGTCGGCCGACGAGCCCGACACCGTGGTGGGTACACGCCGGGAGTGTCCGCTGGTGGTGGGCGTGGGGGATGACGAGATGTTCTTCGCCTCCGCCATCCCTGCGTTCCTGCGCCACACACGCAGTGTGGTCGTGCTGCAGGACGGCGACGTCGTCACGCTCCGCGCCGGCGGCGCGGAGTACACCGACGTCGCCGGCGAGCCGGTCGTCCGCGGGGTGACCGAGTTCCCCGGCGACGCCGACGCCGCCGAGAAAGGCGGCTACGAGACCTTCATGCTCAAGGAGATCCACGAGCAGCCGGCCGCCCTCCGCGACACGCTGGCGGGGCGACTCAGGGAGGACGGCACCGTCGATCTCGCCGAGGTCGAGGGGCTGGGCGACGAGTTCCTGCGCCGGTTGCGGCGCGTCTTCATCGTCGCCTGCGGCACCTCGTTCCACGCGGGTCTTGTAGTGAGCTACGCCATCGAGCAGCTCGCCCGCGTACCCGTGCAGATCGACGTCGCCAGCGAGTTCCGCTACCGGCAGCCGGTGTTCGACCCGGACACCCTGGTCATCGGCATCACGCAGTCGGGCGAGACAGCCGACACGCTCGCCGCCATGCGGCTCGCCCGGGAGGCCGGCTCGCCGGTGCTCGCGCTCACCAACATCCAGGGCAGCCAGGCCACGCGCGAGGCGGACTTCGTGCTCTTCACCCGTGCCGGCCTCGAGGTCGGGGTGGCGGCGACCAAGACGCACACGGCCCAGGTCGCCGCCCTGCTGCTGCTGGCGCTGCGCCTCGCCTGGGCGCGCGGCGCCATGAGCGAGGCCGAGCTCATGGGGCTCGGGCACGAGCTCCGCCGGGTGCCCGAGCTCGTCGAGCAGCTGCTCGCCCGCCCGGGCGCAGTCAGGCGGATCGCCGAGCGCTACCACGACGAGCGCTTCTTCCTCTACCTCGGCCGCGGCATGGGTTACGCCGTCTGCCTGGAGGGCGCGCTGAAGCTCAAGGAGATCAGCTACATCCCCACCGAGGCTTACGCCGCCGGCGAGATGAAGCACGGGCCCATCGCGCTGCTCGACACGGGGTCGCCCGTCGTGGTCGTCGCCGACGACGGGCCGGTGTTCCCCAAGCTCGTCAGCAACATCGAGGAGGTCCGCGCCCGCGGCGCCGACGTGATCGCCGTGGCCACCGACGGCAACCAGGCGATCGGCGAGCTCTCCAGGGACGTGCTGTGGGTGCCGAGGACCGACCCGCACCTCGCTCCGATCCTCACCGTCATCCCGCTCCAGCTTCTGGCGTACCACATAGCCGGCATCAAGGGCCTGAACGTCGACCAGCCCAGGAACCTGGCCAAGACCGTCACGGTGGAATGATGCTCCCGAATCGGTTGCTGGGCGCCCGGCGGCAGGTCGACGCGCTTGGCTCTCTCGCCGCCGCGCATACACGGTCGTGCCAGTATCCGGTGGCAGGGTGCATCAGCCGCCGTATCCGCTTGGGCTCTTGAGGAGCCGCATCTGCGCGGGCGAATGAGCCTGTCGCATCGCCACGTCGTGGTGGGTGTTCTCCTCGACATCCTCGTTGCCCCACTGTGTCCAGCCTTGGCGCGAGAAGCGCGCGAACAGCTCGAGGTAGGGCCCTGGTGAGCACGATTCGACGAGGTCGTAGATCTCATCGGGCTTGCGTGAGTGCTCCCGTTTTCGGCTCGATACCAGATTCACTTGGCTGCGTCCCGGAGGAAGCGTGCGCATGCTGCCACGCACACCGAACAGCACCAACTCAGTGACGTTGCGGAAGTAGAACCCCACACCTCGGCCGTCCGGACCTCCGTCCTTGCGGATCTTGTACCAGACGAGGTTCGACTTGTACGCGTAGCCCCACGCTTCCATCACGCTGAGGCCCTCTCTGAGGAGGGCGTTTGGGACCCAGAGATACAGATGAGAGCGTGCGGCCCCGAGTTTCGCCACCGGCAACGTCCGTATCTCCTCGAGCTCCATGGTTGGGTAGCGCATGAGGCGCTTGTGCTCGGGTGCCACCTTGCCGGTACGATTCTGAAACTGCCAGGGGGGATCGGCGAGGATGGTCGAGTAGCGCCCGCGGATTCTGTTGAGCAGATCTTCGGCGGGGCCAGGCTCTGCGATGCTGTGGATGCGCGCGTCTGTCACGGTGTCTACACGGGTCCTAGAAGACCACGACCTCCTTCGGGATGCCCAGGAAGAGCAAAGGGCACGGGTTGCCTACTCCCCTCCGCACGCGATCCTCAAGCTTGCGCCAGTGAGTGGTGGCCTCGCCGAACTTGTCGGCGACGAAGGCGTGGGCCCATCCATCCTCGAAGCAGCCCCTTGATTCCGCCGCACGACTGATCATGCTGATCTGCCGCGCCGTGGGGTGGTAGTAAGGGTAGAGGGCGTCGATCTCGCGGATGCCGTGCTTCCTGGCGAACTCCGCGATGAGCTCTCGAAGGGACTCCTGCAGCGAAGGCCCCCTCGTCACGATGGCCCCTATCGAAATGACTCCATCGGCGTGGAGCCGCTTGAAGTTCTCAAGGTCCCGGTCGAAGAAGGGATCCTTGTTGTTCCACTCGATCTCGAGCGCGCAGGTGCCTGCCGTGAAGCGCTTCACGTGGTCGATCTCATGAGAAACGGAAGACTTCTCCTCGCCGTCTACGATCATTCGTATCTCGAAGCAGTGCTTCTTCCATCCGTTCTCCTCGGAGAGTGCGCGTCGCATGCGCTGCGTCAGTTCTCCCTCGCCGCCACCGCCACGGACCAACTCCTCAATGGGGATTCTCACATCGAGGAGCACACGTTCGAGCTCTGACGCGGCTTCGGGCATGTCGTGTGTGAGGATCGCTTCAGCGTGATGCAGAGCCAGCACCTCGAAGCCTCTTGCTCTCGCCTGTTCGAACATCTGCACCTCCACGGTCGCGGCGCTTGGTCTCTCTCGTCCGCACGATGCGACACGTGTCGTGTTGGTGTCATGTCACTTTACATCGCCGCCCGGCCGGCTTTCGAGACCGCGTGCCGAATGTCACCCTGCGCCGGTCATCAGGCGTCTGAGCGCCACCGACCACGCGCCGGTAGAATGCCTGCAATGGGAGATCAAGACGCACATGGGCCGGGCCGGAGTGACGAGGTGGTTCCCTCGATCCCGCCGGGCGGCCTGCTGTTCGGACTCGGCATCGACGTGATCGAGGCCGCCCGCATCCGCAGGTTGCTGGAGCGGCTGCCGCGCGCCTGCGAGCGGCTCTTCAGCGAGCAGGAACGCGCCTACTGCGACGGGTTCGCCGACCCCTGGTCGCGGTACGCGGCCCGCTTCGCCGCCAAGGAGGCGGTCGGCAAGGCGCTCGGGATCGGCATCATCGGGTTCGTCTGGCGCGACATCGAGGTACTGTCGGGGGGGAAGCCCGTCATCGCCCTGCACGGCGGCGTCGCCGACATCGCCCGGCGCCTGGGGGTGACCCGGGTCGAGGTCTCGCTCAGTCACACCGGCGGCATGGCCTACGCGGTCGCCGCCGCGCTCAAGGAGGACGCCGATGGATGAGTCCCTGCTGCTGGGGCTGTACACCGCCCAGGCCATGCGGGAGGTCGACGGGGCCGCCATCGAGGGCGTCGGCATCCCCGGCGGCCATCTCATGGAGCGCGCCGGCGTCGCGGTCGCGGCCGAGATCCTCGAGCGCCACGCGCCTGACGAGGCGGTCGTCTTCGCCGGCAAAGGCAACAACGGCGGCGACGGGTTCGTGATCGCCCGCGAGCTGTCCGAGGCCGGCGTCGAGGTCACGGTGTTCCTGCTGGCCGCACCGGAGGAGTACAGGGGCGACGCGAAGCTGAACCTCGACATCCTGGCCAACCTCGGGATCGACGCGCGCCGCGCGACCGACGGGAGCGGAGCCCTGACCGAGGACGCCGTGGTGCTGACTGGGATGGCCGACGTGGTGGTGGACGCCGTCTTCGGCACCGGGTTCGCCGGCGCCGCCGAGGGTCCGGCCGCGGCGGCGATCGGCCTGATGAACGAGGCGCCCGGCCTGGTGGTGAGCGTCGACATCGCCAGCGGCGTGGTCGCGAGCACCGGGTCGGTGAGCGGCCCCGCGGTGGCGGCCGACCTCACCGTGACGTTGCACGCCGCCAAGGTCGGCCACTTCGTCACCCCGGGCGGCTCGCTCTCCGGCGAGGTCGTGATCGCGCCGATCGGCATCCCCGCGCTCTGTGACCGCGAGCCGGACGTGTGGCTGCTGACCGGGGAGGCCATGGGCGAACTGGTGGTCCCCAAGGGCTCGCTCGACCACAAACGCTCCGTCGGCACCGTGCTGGTCGCCGGCGGGTCGCGGGGCATGGAGGGCGCCGCCCACCTGGCCGCGTTCGCGGCCCTCAGGGGCGGCGCCGGTCTGGTGCACTGCGCGCTGCCGGAGGGCGCCGCGGCCGAGAAGCCCTTCGCCGAGGTCATCACCGTCACCGTCCCCGGCGAGGACGGCCGGTTCGGCGCGGCGGCCCGCTCGCCGCTGCTCGAGGAGGCCGACCGGTTCAAGGCCCTCGCCCTCGGACCCGGCCTCGGACGCGGCGACGGGACGACCGTGCTGGTGCGCGAGCTGCTCGGCGTCGGGCGGCCGCTGGTGCTCGACGCCGACGGCCTGTACGCGCTCGGCGGCGAGCTCGAGCTGCTCGCCGGACGTGCCCACCCGACCGTGCTCACCCCGCACGAGGGCGAGCTCGGCCGCCTGAACGGTCGCCCCGCGGAGGAGGTGGCGGCCGAGCGCCTGGAGTCCGCCCGCGTCGCAGCGAGACGGTCGGGCGCGACGGTCGTCCTCAAGGGCGAGGCGACCATCGTCGCCGACCCGTCGGGACGGGCCTACGTCGTCCCGACCGGCAACCCGGGCCTGGCCACGCCGGGCACCGGCGACGTGCTGACCGGCGTCATCGCCGCCCAGCTCGCCAAGGGCCTGCCGGCCACCGAGGCGGCCTGTCTCGGGGCGTACCTGCACGGTCTCGCCGCCGACCTGGCCGCCGAGGAGGCGGTGGGCACCGAGGCCATGGTCGCGAGCGACCTGTTCCACTACCTGCCCGCCGCCGTGGAGCGGCTCAAGGCCGGCCCCCAGGAGGAGACCCATGAGCACCACTGACGTCGGCCCGGAGGCCGAGCCCCTGGTCCGCGAGATCATGACCACCCCGGTCGTGACGGTGCGGCCCGACCTGTCGGTGAAGGACCTGGTGGCGCTGTTCCGCGAACGGCGCATCGGCGGCGCGCCGGTCGTGGATGGGGAGGGCGTGCTGCTCGGCATCGTCACCGAGGGCGACCTGATGGCGCTCAACGCCGACGTGCAGATGCCGCACTACTTCGAGCTCTTCGACAGCATCATCTATCTGGGCAGCCAGAAGAAGTTCAAGGAGCAGCTGGAGAAGGCGGCGGCGGCCATCGTGGAGCAGCTCATGACGCCGGCCGAGAAGGTCAAGTCGGTGAGCCCGGACGATCCCGCGCGCACGGCGGCCCGGCTGATGGCCAAGCACGGCTTCGACCGGGTGCCCGTGGTCGAGGGTGAGACGGTGGTGGGCATCGTCACGCGGCACGACATCATGAAGATGCTGGGGCTCTGAATGCTGACGGGCCGACAGCGCGCGGTCGCCGAGGTCGACCTGGAGGCGATCCGGCACAACGTCCGCCGCCTGATGCGCGACCTGCCGGAGGGAGCCGTGCACTGCGCCGTCGTCAAGGCGGACGGGTACGGGCACGGCGCCGTGCCGGTGGCGCGCGCCGCGCTCGAGGCCGGCGCGACCTGGCTGGGGGTGGCGACGGCGGCCGAGGCTCGGGAGCTGCGGGCCGCTGGGCTGACCGCCCCGGTCCTCGTCTTCGGACCGCTGACGGGCGCGGACCTGGCCGACGCCGCGGAGGCCGGTGCCGAGGCCGTCGCCTGGTCCGTCCCGTTCCTGCGCGCGGCGGCGCGGCTCGGCGTCCGGGTCCACGTCAAGGTCGATACCGGCATGGGCCGGCTGGGCGTGCGCCCCGACGAGGCGGCCGGCCTGTGCGCGCGGGCGAGCGAGGCCGGCGTCCTGGCCGGCCTGATGAGCCACTTCGCCACCGCGGACGAGGAGGACGCGGCGTTCTTCGAGCTGCAGCTGGGCCGGTTCACGGAGCTGGCGGCCGGGCTCAAGCGGCGGTACCCGGGCCTCCTCTGTCACACCGCGAACAGCGCGGCGACGCTGCGCGGTCCGCGCGCCCACTTCGACATGGTCCGCACGGGCATCGCCATGTACGGGCTGGCACCGGCCAACGACGATCCCTTCAAGGACGGCCTGCGGCCGGCGATGAAGCTCGTCTCCCATCTCGCGGGGGTCCGTGAGATCGGCCCCGGCGACTCCGTGGGCTACGGTCGTACGTGGATCGCCGACGAGGACACGCGCATCGGCGTCGTCCCGGTGGGCTATGCGGACGGCGTGCGGCGCGCCCTGGGCAACACCGGCGAGGTGCTGGTCGCCGGCAGGCGCTGTCCCATCGTCGGACGCATCAGCATGGACCAGATGACGGTGCGGCTGCCCGGCGGCTGGGGCCGGCCCGGGGACGAGGTCGTGCTCTTCGGCGCCGCCGGGGACGGCGTGGCCGGCGGCGCGTCGGTCGCCTGGACCTGGCCCTCCGCCCCGCGCCTCGACGACCGGGGGACGCCGCGGATCCTCTGTGAGGAGGTCGCCGCGCTGCTCGGCACGATCAACTACGAGGTCACCTGCGACGTCGCCCCGCGGGTGGTGCGCCGTTACCGCGGCGAAGCTCCCGCGGCGTGAGGGGGTCCATGGCCCGCTGCGCCCCCACCTCGCCGACGCTCGACGAGATCACACGCGTGGCGCTCGCCGCGCTCGGCCCCGGCGAGGCCGGCTGGCTGGTGGGCGGCTGCCTGCGCGACGAGCTCCTCGCACGCCGCATCCGCGACATCGACATCGTCGTCGACGGCCGCCAGGAGGCGCTGGCGCGGGCGCTCGCCGACCGGGTCCGCGGCGACGTGTACGCCACCTCGGACGTGTTCGGCGGCTGGCGTGTGCTGGCCGGCGACCTGCGCATCGACGTCGCCGGCCTGCGCGGCGGCCCGCCCGATCCGGAGACGCGCGCCCGGCGCCTCGAGGCGGACCTGCGCGCGCGCGACTTCACCGTCGACGCCCTGGCGCGCCCTCTCGACGGCCACGACATGGTCGATCCGCTGGGCGGGCTCTCCGACCTGGCGGCGGGCCGCCTGCGCCTGTGCTCACCGGCCTCGCTCGACGACGACCCCCTGCGCGTGCTGCGGCTGTCGCGGCTGGCGCGGGAGCTCGACCTGGTGCCGGACGCGACCGCGACCGAGGCCGCCTTCCGCGCCGCTCCGAGCCTGGCCCGCGTGAGCGGGGAGCGCGTGCGCGACGAGCTCTGCGCCCTCCTCGCCACGCGCGCCGCGTCGGTGGCGCTGCGCGACCTGGCCGTCTGGGGCGCGCTCGCCGTCGTGCTGCCCGAGGTCGACCAGTTGCGCGGCGTCGAGCAGAACCCCTACCACCACCGGGACGTCTTCGAGCACACGACCGAGGCGCTGACCTACGTGGTCGGCGTGGTGGCCCAGCTCGGCGGACGTCAGTTCCTGACGACGCCGGAGGAGGCCGGACTGCCGGGGGTCGGGCCGCTCGTGCCCGTCTCCTGGGCCGTCCTGCTGCACGACATCGGCAAGCCCCTCGTGCGCGTGGTGGACGACCGCGGGCGGGTGATCTTCTGGCATCACGACGAGGCCGGCCGCCGGATGTGCGCCGGGATCGGCCGGCGGCTCAAGCTCAGCAACCGGTTCGTCGAGTACGTGGGTACCCTGGTGCGGCAGCATCTGAGGCTCGGGTTCCTCACCCACGAACAACCCTTGACGCGCCGGGCGCTGGCCCGTTACCGGCGCGACGTGCATCCCTGGGTGTTCGAGTCGGTGGTGGTCTCGCTCTGCGACCGGCTGGCGACGCGCGGCGAGAAGACCTCGCTCAGCTCCATGGCGCGCCACTATCGGCTGGCGCGCACCGTGTGGACGGAGGTGAGCAAGGCCCCGACGCCGCGGGTGCTCAGCGGCGACGACGTGATGGACCTGCTCGGGATCGGACCCGGGCCGGACGTGGGCCGGGCCCTGGACGCGCTGGAGGAGGAGGTCGAGGCGGGGGAGGTCACGGATGCCGACGGGGCGCGCGCCTTCCTGCGCAGATGGTGGGCGGCGAGGGACGATGCCTGAGCTGCCGGAGGTGGAGACCGTCAGGCGGCGCCTGCAGGCCTGTCTGCCGGGGCTCCTTCTGCGCCGCGTGGTCGTCCACGACTGGACGGTGAGCGCCCAGACCGAAGAGGAGCTGAACGGGTACCTGGCGGGGCGCCGCGTGGCGCGGCTGCGGCGGCGCGGCAAGTACCTGCTCGTCGACCTGGAGGCGGGGCCGGCGGCCGGCGACGGACCGGCGGTCGCCGTCGTCCATCTGCGCATGACCGGGCAGCTCGTCTTCCGGCTCGAGCCGGGAGACCGCCCGCCGCGCTTCACCTGGGAGCTCGAGCCGGACGCGGCTCTCCACTTCCTGGACATGCGCCGCTTCGGCCGGCTGTGGGCGCTCGACCCGGAGGACGAGGACGGGTTCTTCGCCGCGCGCGGCCTGGGGCCCGAGCCGTTCGGTCCCGAGTTCACGGTCGCGTATCTGCGCGGCGCGCTGGCGGGCCGGCGCGCGCCGCTCAAGAACTTCCTGCTGGATCAGCGGCGTGTCGCCGGGGTGGGCAACATCTACGCCGACGAGGCGCTCTTCCGGGCCCGCCTGCACCCGCTGCGCGCCGCCGGCAGCGTCGGGCCGCGTGAGGCACGTCGCCTGCACGCCGCGCTGCTCGAGACCCTCCAGGCGGGGATCGACCACGAGGGGTCGAGCATCGAGAGCTTCATCGACCCGGCGGGCCGGCGCGGCAGCTTCCAGGAGATCCTCAACGTGTACCAGCGCACCGGGGAGCCGTGCCGGGTCTGCGGTGAGCAGATCGAGCGCACCGTGGTCGGCGGGCGCGGCACGCACTACTGTCCGCGGTGCCAGCCGCGCCGCGGCGGGATGGCCCCGGGGTCGCGGCGTCGCCCGGGCTCGGCGAGGAGCATCGGCAGACGCGGGCCGCGTGGCGAGCTCATCGGATAAGCGCGCGGACGGGAAGCCCGCGGACGAGCGCCGCCCGGGGGTTGCCCCGGCGCGCCTCTACATCGTCCTCACCTGCGTACCGCGCTGCACGCGGCTCGCCGTGGGCTCGCTCGGGACGGTCACGCTGGAGCGCGGCTGGTACGCGTACGTGGGCAGTGCCGTCCGGGGACGGCGGGCGCGCGTGGCGCGCCACCTCGCGCGCGAGAAGCCGCGGCGCTGGCACGCCGACCACCTCTTCGCGGCGTTCCCGGCGCGGGGGGCCTGGCTGGTCGACGGCGCCGCCGGCGAGTGTGCCCTCGCCGCCGCGCTGGCGGCGCTGCCGGACGCGGAGCGCCGCCCGCCGCGTTTCGGCGCCGGCGACTGTCGCTGCGCCGGCCACCTCGTGCGGTTCGGGCGCCGGCCCCTGCGCCGCGACCTCGCGGCCGCGGCGCGCGCCGCCGGCGCCCCTGCACGCGGCGCGGTCAGGCGCTTCGTCCGCCGCCCGCCGGCCCGTCAAGCCGGCTGAGTGGGCGCCCTCAGCGCGCCTTCTCCCACTTCTGCAGGTAGGCGACCTCGGCGAGCGTCTTGCCGGCGTCGATCTCGCCGCGCAGGCGGTTCTCCTTCTCGAGCACGTCCATGGCGCGGTTGGCCAGCTCCACCGCCTGCTCCCTGGGCAGGACCATCACGCCGTCGTCGTCGCCGACGATCCAGTCGCCGGGGCGCACCGTCTGGCCGGCGACCGTGATGGGCACGTTGATCTCGCCGAAGCCCTTGGGTTCGCCGGCGTTGGCGCACACCTTGCTGCTGAAGGCGGGGAAGCCGAGGCGCGCGATCTCCGGCGTGTCGCGGATCGCGCCCCACACGACCAGCCCGGCCAGACCCTTGACCATCGCGCTGTGCGTGGCCAGCTCGCCCCACATCGCCGGCGTGGCGTCGCAGGCGTCGACCACGAGCACGTCGCCGGGAGCGCAGACGTCGATCGCCTCGACCGGCTTGGCCCAGTCGCCGGCGTAGGTGCGGCAGGTGACCGCCGGGCCGCACATGTGCGCGCCCGGCAGCAGCGGCCGGATGCCCGGCAGGCTCGGCTGCCGGTGCCACGCGTCGCTGACGTTGGCGGTCGAGACCTGCTCGAGCACGGCGCGGAGGTCCGCCTCGCCGGCGCGCTTGTAGAGGGTGGTCTCGAGGCTGACGCCCTCGTCCACGGCGCGGCGGATCTCGGCCGCCGCGGCCGCGGCGTCGGCCGACTTGATGATCGCGCCGCCGACCACGACGATGCCGGCCCCGGCCTCCACGGCGGCCGCAGCGGTCTCGCTGTTGACGCCGCCGGCCACCGAGACGGGGATGTCCACCGCCGCGGCGACGGCGCGCAGCGTCTCGAACGGCGCCTCGCCGCGCATCTGACGGTCGATCGCGGTGTGGATGCCCACGTAATCCGCGCCGAGCTCCTGCGCGCGCCGTGCCCGCGCGACCGGGTCGGCGACCTCGATCATGTCCACGATCAGCCGGCAGCCGTAGTTGCGCGCCGCCTCGGCGCACTCCCTGATCGTGCTGTCCGACGCGGCGCCGAGCACGCCGACCACTCCGGCGCCGGCCTTGGCCGCGTACTCGACCTCGGTGCGGCCGGCGTCCATCGTCTTCATGTCGGCGACGACGGTCCTGTCGGGGAACTCGGCCTTCAGCGCCCTGACGGCGCCCAGGCCTTCGGCCTTGATCAGCGGCGTGCCCGCCTCGACCCAGTCGACGCCGCCGGCGACCGCCTCACGGGCCACCTGCAGGGCGCGCGGCAGGTCGACGAAGTCGAGCGCCACCTGCACGATCGGGCGGCCGCGGCCCCCGCCGGCCCCGCCACCCGCTCCGGCTCCGTCCCGCGCGCCGGCGCTCATACGCCCATCACCTGCACGACGACCGAGCGCTCGCGCGGGCGGGCGTCGAAGTCGCAGAAGGCGATCTCCTGCCAGGTGCCGAGGGTGAGGCGCCCGTCCACGATCGGGACCGTGACCGACGGGCCCACGAGGGCGGCGCGGATGTGCGAGTGTCCGTTGCCGTCGCCGTTGTTGACGTTGTGCCGCCAGACGCGGTCGCTCGGCGCGATCGTCTCGAGCACGTCGCGGAAGTCCTCGATCATGCCGGGTTCGTACTCGACGGTGGTGACGGCGCCGGTCGCCCCGGGGGCGAACACGGTGACGGTACCGTCGTGCACGCCGCTCGCGGCCACGTTCTCCCGGACCGCGTCGGTGATCTTGACGACGTCCGCGTGACCGCGGCTCGAGAACTCCACCGCGCCGGTGACCACGCGAAGCAGGCCTTCACGCAGACGGGTCTGCCGGGGGGTGCGGGTGGTGACTGGGTTCACTGTGTCCTCCCTTCCATGCCGGTCGCGTCCTGGACGGGGTACGCGCGGGATGAGGTGGCGGGTGTCGACGGGGTCGGCCGCGGGGGGCCGTTCGAGGGCACGGCGACGGAGACGGTGTCGATGAGCCGGGTCCCGCCGAGGCGGGCGGCGAGGACGAGGCGGGAGCGCGGCCCCAGGCCGGCCTCGGGGACGAAGGTCGCTTCGTCGACCACGGCGAGGTAGTCGAGCTCCAGGCCCGCCGCTAGGGACGGCAGGGCGTCGGCCGCAGCCGCGACGACGTCCGCGGCCGCCGCGCCGGGCCGCCGGGCGGCCTCGGCGCCGGCGAGGAGCGCGCGGTAGAGGCCCGAGGCGACCACGCGCTGCTCCGCGGTCAGGTACGCGTTGCGTGAGCTCATGGCGAGGCCGTCTGGTTCGCGTCGCGTCGGCACGCCGACGACCTCGACCGGCAGGTCGAGGTCGCGCACGCAGCGCCGGATCACGGCGAGCTGCTGCGCGTCCTTCTCGCCGAGGAACAGCACATCGGGCCGCACCACGCCGAGCAGCTTGATGACGATCACGGTCACGCCGTCGAAATGCCCCGGGCGCGAGGCGCCCTCGAGGCTCTCCGTGAGCGGGCCGCCGACGTGCACCGCGGTGGCGAAGCCGTCGGGGTACATCTCGGCGGCCGCAGGCGCGAAGGCGAGCGCGACCCCGGCCTCCTCGAGGAGGCGCAGGTCGCGCGCCTCGTCGCGCGGGTAACGCCGGAAGTCCTCGCCCCGGCCGAACTGCGCGGGATTGACGAAGATCGAGGCGGCGACGCTCGCGCAGCGCGACCTCGCCGCCTCGACGAGGCCCAGATGCCCGGCGTGCAGCGCCCCCATGGTGGGCGTGAAACCGAGCGGGCGCGGGAGGGCGTCCAGCGCCGCCCGCGCCTCTGCGACGGTGCGGACGACGATCACGGCCGCTCTCCCGCCCCGAGCAGCTTCCGCAGCGTCTCCACCTGCTCGTCGTCGAGGCGCGGCGCCGCCAGTGTGAGGGCCTCGAGGCTGAGGGCGCGATAGGTGCGCGCCAGCCGTGGGCTCTCACGGTCGAGCAGTCGCAGATGGGCGCGCACCGTGCCGAGGTCGCCCCTGGCGACGGGGCCGGTGAGCGCCGCGGCCGGCTCGCTGGTCCGCCACCGCAGCGGCGCGGAGGCCCTGCGGACGCTGGTCGATGATCCCGTGAGGCGAGCGCAGATTGGTCAATACAATCGAGAGTACGCTCGCAGGCGATTCAGGGCTTCGGAGGTGGCCGCGCGTCTGGAAAGGATCTACGGCGCTGTCATGGAGGCCGCCCCCGGGGTCCCGTGGTCAGGTGGACCTGAGGCGATCGCGCCTGCACGAGCGGCGCAGGAGTCTCTGGCCGCGGCGGTGTGTGATTCCTCAGATCTGACCGGCAAGTGAGGTGCCGAAGATGCCGGCCTTGTCCCTGTCGTTCCGGAGCGTGGCGTCGGTATGTACCCAGGATCGCGGCCGCAAAGGGCGCAAACGCGCCAGTGTGGTTGGGATCGCAAGAGTGTAGGCGTAATGTGAATTGGAAAGGGGGCACCCATGATAGCGCGGTTAGCAGCGGCGTTGATGATCGTGATCTGTGCAACGACCGGCCAGGGCTTGGCATCGCGTTCGGAACCACTGATCATCGATCACACCTGTACCGAGATCGCCAGTATTCCCGAATCGGCGATTCTCCAAGCCAAACAACAACTCCATATTGCCTATGGACATACTTCGCACGGTTGGCAGATCACAACAGGAATGACTGGCCTGGTTGCCTTTGCCAATGCAGGGGGCAAAGGGCTGAAGCTGCCGAAGGACATCTTCGCCTGGAACGATGGTGGCATCGACGGCGCCCTTGATCTGCACGACTACGCCATGCCTGGGGACTTGGGAGAGTATCCTGGCTGGGTCGACAGGACGAGGGTTTATCTGAACGATCCGCAGAACGCCGAGGTCAACGTGATCATGTGGTCATGGTGCGGCCAGGCAGATGGCATTGAGGCGCAGATAGGCCAGTATCTTGACCTTATGGATGATCTTGAGGCAGACTATCCTGATGTTATGTTTGTCTATATGACAGGCCATACTAATGGGACAGGGCTTGATGGAAATCTGCATCAGCGGAACCTCCAGATCAGGAATTTTTGTGAGACCAATGGAAAAATACTGTTTGATTTTGAAGATATAGAGAGTTATGACCCTGATGGCGAATACTATGGGGATCTGAATGTAACAGACAGCTGTGATTATAATGGCGGCAACTGGG
>ENA-UOUL01000964-UOUL01000964.1-bioreactor-metagenome-genome-assembly--contig:-NODE-964-length-44985-cov-47.730738_pt1 | contig 44985 bp, 43 predicted proteins | sample MGYA00249838_ERZ747220 | MGnify/ENA primary metagenome ERZ747220 (study PRJEB28778, sample SAMN05720191) | bioreactor metagenome | isolation source: Anaerobic biogas reactor | place: USA:Washington... | reverse complement strand
ATCTTCTCCGAACCGATGATCAGGATCCCCTCCCCGGGCTGGAAGTTGAGGAGATCCTTCTCGCTCACCTCAAAGAACTTGGCGTTCTCCTGAGCCTGCTTCTTGTTCTCGGCCCGCATACAGAACTTGACGGCGATGTTTGCGAGGATCTCCTCGTTGAAGTGGGCGATCAGCTGCGATGCAAGGATCAGCGAGACCCCAAACTTCCGCATCTCGGTAGCGTACTTGTTCAGCACCGCCTTGATCGCCGTCTTCGAACCGCTCTTCTGGCTCACCAGGAGTTTCGCCTCGTCGACGATCACGAAGAGCCGAAACTTCTCCCGCTCGTTCTTCGCCCCGCGCGGTATCTCGCCCGTCGCCTGAAGGGTATAGTAAATGCGCCGGAGGAAGAGATCCGCAAAAAGGTAGCGCAGGTTCTCGGGAAGGGCGTTTAAGTTGATGTGGGTGATCCCGCCCGAGAGGATAGTGGGGATGGATATCTTCTCCTCCCCCGAGAAGAGTTTGTAGTCGAATATATCCTCGAGGTATGCCGGGATCGCCTCATCCTCGCAGGACATGATCTCGTTCTCGATGTCGTCGAAGTCGAGCACCCGTTCCCAGGTCCCGGTGTTTCCCGTGATCCCTGAGGCCCGGTAGCAGTCTTTTATGATGTTCTTGATCTTTCTCCGCTGCTGGATGCCGAGCGTCGGGAAGTTGATGGATATGGCGTCGACGAAGTCCGATGTGGCCCGGAGAGGGGTGATCTCGTCGATAGCCGGGTCGAGTTCCAGCGGGTTGAAGTAGTACTCGCCGCCCTCGCGGATCTTGTAGGACCGGATATCTCCCGTGGTTGCAGCCATATCTCCGTGGAAGTCGATCAGGACGACCGGCATCGCCTGTGCCGCAAGTTCTGTTGCAATGCACCGGATCGTCTCGGTCTTCCCGGCCCCCGAACCCCCGAGGATGATCATGTGACCGTTGTTGAGCCTGCCCGGCGACCAGTCGACCCGGTGCCCGTCCTGTGCATGGCCGAGGAATATGTCGAGATCGCCGGGGCGGGAGGGCTCCGGGGCGGGGCGAGGGGCGACAATCCGGCGGGGGGCGGGCGGAGGGGGTGGTGCGAGCGGTTCCTCTTCATCCTCGTCGGTGAAGATGGCGTCGTCCCACTCCTCCTCCCGCTCATCGTCAGCTGGAGGCAAGGCCGCTATAACATCTTCTCTCACCGGGGCGGGGGTGGCCTCTTCTACGGGAGGCCGGGGATCTGCCGCCGGAGCAGGCCGATCGATGACGATCTTTTGAGCGACGTCGGCCATCAGAGCCCGCGCGAGGTCGCGGAGGTGGGCGTCGTAGCGGTCCCGGTCTTTGACGATGAACCGGGCAAGGCCGACACCGTCGTCCTCCTGCACCTCCTCGAGTATGTAGATCGAGTCGGCGATGAGGGAGAGCATCCGCGACAGCTCGCGGCGGTGGGCCGCCGAGGCCCGGATCCGGTCGTAGTCCTCGCCGCAGGCGAGGTAACGCAGAACGGTGAACGTCGAGTGGAACGACTCAAGGAGCATATCGTAGTGCTCCCGGATACCGGGGTCGATCGCCTCGAGCATCCGTTTCAGGATGTACGCAAACTCCGGGGGGAAGGCGTAGACGACACTGCCGGTTCCTGCCCCGTCGGGGTCGCAGGCGTGGGCGAGGACAGCACACCCGGCGGCCCTGAGGCGGGCGGCAAACCGCTCGCACTCTTCAAAGAGCGCGGGGTTGTTGTTGAGGAGGAAACCGATGAAGGTCTCCTCGGTGCGGGGGAGCGATGAGGGGAAGGTCTTGTTGACATACGATCCCCTCACCGTTCCCGCGAGGAGGACCGGGACGATCTCGTGGGTCTCCCGGGCGAGCGCCCCAAGATCCAGCGCCTGGATACGGGCCTCCGCGAGCGGCCGGGCGATCGCTTCTCCGGCAGGGGTCACCCGTACCAGCGTCGTGGCATGCCGGGAGGAGGACTCGATGAGACCGACCTCTGCGAGCACGAAGAGCGGTCCGGACGTATACGCGTAACAACTCTGCTCGACCACGCCCGTCCCCTCTCCGCGGGGCGGCGAGGCGTTCTGGGCGATGTAGATGTAGAGGAGTGTCTCGACGATGTCGCGGATCTCCTGCGTCTTGAACTCTCGCAGGTATTCGACGACGCCGGGGGGAAACGACGCTACATCTACATCGCCCATGGCTTTCAGTGCTTCGGTAATATCTCCTGACACGGGTTCACCAGCGGATGCGTTCTTCGCCGGCATGTTCCGGATACCGGCGCGGCGCGGGTCTTGCGGTTACCGCTTCAGTAAAGCGGGTGGTTGAGATAGGTTTGGCGTGTGAGGTATTAAACATAGGCAGTTTTTAGCACATTTCGGGGCTAAAACCCGAATATCCGCGGTCTCCGTGACAGTCCGGGGTGGATTGCCGGGAGCGCCTCACCCTCCGTTCCGCAAAACCGCATCGTTATCCGGATGCGAGCTTGCACGGGGTCCTCCGGGGGATGGATCAGAGCAATCCAGGGCCGCACCGCATCTCCACGACCTTTCGGACCGGGGTCTCCGTTCTCCGGAAACCCCGGCCGGCGCGGTATGTCCGCTCTCTCCCGGCGATGCCTTTCTCCCCTCGAAACTGCCGAGAAACCTTTAAAACCGGCCAATCATTTGTATAGCGAATTTTTTATATTTTAAAATTATATATATCAGTAGTCAAGGTGGATCCCCCGTGATTGCCCTTACCAAACAGCAGCGAGTGGGTGTCCTCATCACCCTTCTTGCCATATCGGTCTTCCTGACCTACTACTTCCATGCCGTCCTCATGCTCGGGACCGTCTTCTCGCATTTCTTCTACGTCCCGATCATCCTGACCGCACTCTGGTGGGAGAAGCGGAGCGTGCTGGTCGCTCTCTTCCTCGGCGGGCTCGTCGTTGTGAGCAGCCTCCTCTACAGGCCGGATATCCTGACATTGAACGATTATGGGCGCGCCCTGATGTTCGTCCTCATCGCCCTCGTCGTCGCCTCCCTCTCCGGGCAGCTCAAGAGGCGGGAACGGGAGGTGGAGAAAGAGAGGGATCTCGTCCGGCACTACCTCGACGTGGCGGGCGGCCTCTTCGTCGTCATCAACGCCGATCACACCATCCGGCTCATCAACCGCCGAGGTTGCGAGTTGCTCGGCTACTGCGAGGAGGAGCTGCTCGGGAAAGACTGGTTTGCAACCGTTGTCCCTGAAGCATATCAAGAGGCGCGGCGAGAGATCTTCGATGCCGCGATCGCCAGCGGCACCGCGTACCCCGATCCACGGGAGAGCCCGGTCGTCACCCGGAGCGGGGAGGAGCTCATCCTCGCATGGCAGGATACGGTGCTCACCGGCAATGACGGCAGACCGGTCGGGATCATCGGTTCGGGCTCCGATATCACCGGCCGCATCCGGGTGGAAGGGGAACTGCGGGCAGCCCACGAGGAGGCAAACCTCTACCTGGATATCATGGTGCACGACATCAACAACGCAAACGCCGTCGCCCTCGGCTACACCGATCTGCTCACCGATATGCTGGAGGGGAAGGAGAGAGAGATGACCTTGAAACTCAGGGGCGGGGTCAACAGGAGCATCGAGATCATCCAGAACGTCTCGACGCTCCGAAGATTGCGCTCCAGCGAGACGGTGACGAGGCCCGTCGACCTCGACGCCGTCATCAGGGCCGGAATCGCGCACCATCCCGATGCCGGGATCATCTACGAGGGAAGACCCGTCGAGGTCATGGCCGACGATCTCCTCGCGGAGGTCTTCGCAAACCTCATCGGCAACGCGGAGAAGTTCGGGAATCCCGGCGTCGAGGTCGTCATCCGGGTCGAGGAGAGTGATGGGGCGGTCGAGGTCTCGGTCGAGGATACGGGACCCGGCGTGCCGGATACGGTGAAACCTCTCCTCTTCACCCGCTTTGTGCGGGGCACGAACAGGGGGAGCGGGAAAGGGCTCGGGCTCTACATCACGAGGATGCTCATCTCACGCTACGGCGGCCGGATCCGGGTCGAGGACCGGGTGCCGGGCCACCCGGAGGAAGGGGCGGCGTTCCGGTTCACCCTGCCCCGCCCCGACCGGCCGTGGGAACCACAGTCGGCCGTAAACCCGGTGGCGGTCACCCCCAGACCCTGACCGGATCGATGGCGGCATCGATGATCAGGTCAAAGTCAAAGGCGTCGAGCCAGCCCGCTTTCTCAAACATCTGCATGAAGCAGATACCCACGACTTTTGCGCCGGTATGGGCGCCGACGACCGCCCGCACCGCCTCTTTTGTGACCGGGACGCCCGGCATGGCAAGCCCGCCCATCAGGACGACCACTTCTGGGTCGACGCGGGCTGCGTCACCGGAGACCTGCATGCCGACGCCCCCGACCGGGCGGATGATCTTTGCCGCCGTCTCATCCACGTAGGGCACATAGACCTGCTCGACGGGGAGGTCGCGGACGGCAAACCCCAGGAGTTCGATGAACGGGGTGCAGGTGCCGGGGCAGCCGTAATAAACGACCTGGTCGCCCGCACCGGGCTCCAGCCCGCGGAGGTAGGCCTTGAACGGCCGGAGCATACCGGGGACGCCGGAGAGTTGTTCTTTGAGTTCCATGAAGGTCTGGTTATCGCCGGGGCATATACCGGTTCCGGATGGGGCAGGGTTTCAGAACTCTGCCTCGACCATCCAGTCCAGCCACTGGGCGGACCGGAGTTCCTCTGCTGTCGCACGGTCGACCCCGTAGACGTTCTGGTAGAAGTCCAGCACCCATTCATGCACCTGAATATCCGCGAACCGGTCTGGATAGGCAGCCTTTGCGATCACCATCGCCTCGATCGGGTACTCAAGGCGCTTCGCCCAGTTGAAGGGTGTCCAGGGGAGGGCGTAGACCCTGTGGTTCTTCACGGCCGTGAGTTCCTGCAGGTTCCGGTAGTAAGGTGCGGTGTAGAGCTCGCTTGCCGGGTGGTAGCCCTGGGCGGTCGGGAGGACGATCACATCCGGGTCGAGCGCGAGGATCTGCTCGGTCGATACGACGACGAACGCTCCGGTCCCCCTGTAGGCGTTCTTTGCGTTTGCAATCTCTTCGATGAAGTAAGACTCGATCGTATCGCCGCCCCAGGCCATCCCGGCACCGCCGCCCTGCCGGGCGCGTGGGGAGAGACCAAGCTGCATCATACGGGGTTTCTCGTTTTCGGGGATATCTGCCGTGCGCCTCCGAATCTCTTTGATCTGGTCGTCCAGGTAGGATGCAAGTGCATCGGCATCCTTCTCGCGCGAGAAGACCTCGCCGACGAGTCTGATCTCCTCACCGATATGACCGATGGTCGGGCTCTCCTGGAAGGGCGGGCCGACAAGGATGACGAGGGGGATACCAAGTGAATCTATCGTGGCGATCGTCTTTCCGAGAGCCTCATCGGATCCGGCGCTGAACGCCCATGCCCCCTCGCGGAGAATGACGACATCCGGGTCGAGAGAAGCAAGGGTCTCATAGTTGATCGCCGTTCCGGTCTCCACAAGCACCGGGAGATCGGCAAGCCCGGGGATAAGATAGCTGACCGGGTTCGTGCCGTTCCTGTACTCATACGTCGCTCCGCCGGCTCCCTCGAAGGGGTAGGTGTAATCCTGAACCCATGTGCCACCGAGGCCGACGATCCGGTCCTGCATGCCGAACCGGTAAAGGAGCCCTTCGACAAAACCATCGTCGATGGCGACGACCCGTTCGATGGTTGCCGGCAGTTCAACCGCTCTGCCGCGCATATCCGTTACTGTCCGGGCCCCGGCATCTACAGATCCCGTATCCGTTGTTGTTCCCGTGCATCCACAGGAGAAGGCCAGGGCGAGGAGGCAGGCGGTAAGCAGGGCGAGCCCTATGGTTTTTGTATTACAAGTCATAGGGGATAGTTGGGATAAATGCTATAAAAACGATCGCATTTCACATCAATGAAGAGAACTATATGTTGAAGTCGTATTAATTGCTACAATTTATATAATGGTTAATACAGAGAGAGGGTGTACCCGCACCGCCCGTGTGGGTGGAGATCGCATGACCGAGTCCACAGGCTTCAACCACCTCCTCAAAAAACTGGGTTACGAGACTGTCGAGGGGTTCGGCGAAGAGAGAAAAATCCTCGTTCTTCTCTCCCTTGCTGCTATCCTCTTCGTAACTGCCTCTATTGCGGTCGTCCTGGGCACGTACGGCATCACCGCCGCGGATGTCTACCGGACGATCTTTGTCCATCTCACGTTCGGCGATGTTGGAAGTATTCCGAGGCTGCACAACACCATCATATGGGACATCCGCGTGCCCCGGATCATCCTCGCCGTCTCGGTCGGCGGGGCGCTTGCCATCGCGGGTGCCGTCTTCCAGGGGGTCTTCCGAAACCCCCTCGTCGAGCCTTACATCCTCGGTGTCTCGTCGGGGGCCGCGTTCGGTGCGGCGCTCGGAATCGTCTTTCCGGCTATATTTTTCTCGATCCAGGTCTCTGCATTCGCGTTCGGTGCACTCGCCGTCACCCTTGCTTACGTCCTCGCCCGGAGCAGGGGTGAGACGCCTATCATCACCCTCATCCTCGCCGGAGTCATCATAGGTTCGATCTTCTCGGCATTCGTCTCGCTCCTCAAGTACATGGCCGACGACACGGCGTTGCGCGAGATCGTCTTCTGGCTGATGGGGGGATTCTACTACACGACCTGGGATGACGTCAGACTCCTCGTCCCCGTGGTCATTCTCAGTTTCATCATCCTCTGGGCGCTCGGGTGGAAGCTCAACGTCCTCTCGATGGGCGACGACGAGGCGCGGGCACTCGGGGTCAGCCCTGAGAAGTACAAGTTCATCGTCATCGCGCTTGCCACCGGCATAACCGCATTCGCCGTCTCGCTCGTCGGGATCATCGCGTGGGTCGGGCTCATGATGCCCCACGCATCGAGGATGCTCCTTGGGCCCGACAATCGCTTCGTCATTCCGGCGTCCCTGATGATGGGCGGATGCTACCTGATCGTCTGCGACACTCTCGCCCGGACGCTGACGACGGCCGAGATCCCGGTCGGGATCCTGACCTCCATCCTCGGTGCGCCATATCTCTGCTACCTGCTCCGCAGTAAGGGCAGGGTGATCTTTGGGTGACTGCCATGCTCCAAGTCCAGGATATGCATTTTCGATACGGAGATTTCCCTGTCCTCTCGGGCGTCTCCTTCTCGGTCGGGAAAGGGGAACTCTGCGGCCTCTTCGGCCCGAACGGCTCGGGAAAGACAACGCTCTTCAAATGCTGCCTGCGGTTCCTCCGCGCAGAACAGGGTATTGTCCGGATGCACGGTGAAGATACCTCGCAATGCAGCATCGAACGTCTTGCGCGACTCGTCGCTTACGTGCCGCAGGAGCACAAACCACCGTTCCCCTACCTTGTCCGCGAGGTCGTCCTCATGGGCAGGACTCCGCATCTCGGCGGATTCTTCGGCATCCGGAGGCGTGACCGGGAGATCGCGATGGATGCACTTGCCACCCTCGAGATCAGCGACCTCGCGGATAGGCCCTACAGCCAGCTCTCCGGGGGCCAGCGGCAGATGGTGCTCATGGCCCGCGCGATCGCGCAGGATACTCCCGTTCTCTTCCTCGACGAACCCACGAGTGCGCTTGACTTCCAGAACCAGATGCGGATATGGGAGATCATGCGCGATATTGCCGGAGAAGGAAAGACAATCCTCGCCTGCAGCCATGACCCGAACCACGTGGCGTGGTTCTGTGACCGGGTCGTGGTCGTGGGAGAGGGGGTCGTCGTGGCCGAAGGTCACCCCGAGGACGCGATATCCGAAGTGGTGCTTGAAGAGATTTACCAGAACATCTGCTCCGTCCGGACGCTCGATGGCGTCCAGATGGTGATGCCCAGGTGCGTGGTGGAGCGGAACAAAAAGCTGAAAGGTGACCGCCCTTCTCATGACGTCCCTCTGGCCAGGGCATGGAGTGGGGCGGAAACCGGATCGTGAAACGGAGATGAACAACGATGTATAGAGAGATTGACTGGAATGGCGTCTGGAAAGACCTCTACGAAAAAAATACGGAAACTCGGGGGAACGGGGGATGCGCCTCGGTATGGGCCTCCCGGGAGAAGGCTCGAATGTTTCTCACCCAGTCGCGCGAGAACCCCGAACGAATCCGCCACGTGATCGAGAGCCTCCCGCTCAGGACCGACTCGACGGTGCTGGATATCGGTGCCGGGCCGGGAACGCTTTCGGTCCCCCTGGCCGGCCGCGTTGCCCGCGTGACCGCCGTCGAGCCGGCGGCGGGTATGGCGGAGGTCATGGAAGAGTACGCAGCCGAAGAGGGCGTATCAAACCTCTCGATCGTGCGGAAGCGCTGGGAGGATATCGACCCGGCGGTAGATCTCGACGGCCCCTACGATCTCGTCGTCGCTTCCTACTCCCTCGGAATGCCGGATATCAAAACCGCAGTCGAGGCGATGTGCGGTGTGTCATCGGGATGGGTCTACCTCTTCTGGTTTGCCGGGACGACGTCCTGGGAGCAGGCGATGGTCGACCTCTGGCCGGGGCTGCACGGGGAAGAGTTCCGGTTCGGCCCAAAAGTCGACGTCCTCTGGAACGTCCTCTACTCGATGGGCATCTACCCGAACGTGGAGACGGTGCGGATGGAACATACCCGCAGGTTCTCAAGTATCGATACCGCCGTGGATGAGTTCCGGGAGCAGTACAGGATAACGTCTCCGGCGCAGGAGGCGGTTCTTCGGGAGTATCTCGCCGCGAACCTCCGCCGGGAGAACGGGGGCGGTTTCCTGCACTCAGGAACGACGACCCGGGTGAGGCTCTGGTGGGAGGTGAACGGATGCCGGTGAGGGGGATACCGGGACAGGCAGCCCTGATCCTTATCCTGGTCGCTTTCCTGGTCTTTGTTACGGGGTGCGTCGGTGCCGGTCAGAGCGGAGGCATACCGGATTCGGGCGCTGACACCGCCGGTTACCGGACGGTTGTCGACTCCCGCGGGGTTGAGGTCCAGGTGCCGAAAGAGATCGACCGTGTCGTCACCGTCTCCAGCGGCCTCATCGAGGAGGTGATGTTCGTCCTCGGGGAAGAGGAGAAGACCGTCGGGGTTGGGGGGATAAACATCCAGAACGTCTGGGTGTACTCCTATCCCCTTGATGATGGAAAGTTCGTGAACGGGAGTGATGGACGCAATGTCCTGCAGGTTCTCTACCCGCCGATCAAAGAACTCCCGCTGATCATGGGGGCAGATGCGGCCATTAACTATGAGACCCTTGCCGGACTCGATCCGGATGTCGTCATCCTCCGCGTCGGTACCGGAGGGCTCACCTCGATGGAGAATGAAGGGGTGCAGAAGACCATCCAGACAATCGAGTCCCTCAGGATTCCCATCGTCGTACTCAAAGGTCCTCCATGCTTCGATGATCCTGATATTGCGACGATCTCCGATGAGATCCGGATCATAGGCTCCGTCTTTGGGAAGGAGGAACGGGCTGATAAGCTCGCTGACTACCTTGAATCGCAGACACAGGTGGTCTTTGAGAGAACAAAGGATATTCCTGATGCCGAACGGCCGACCGTCCTTGTATTCGGCATGAACGCTCACAGGGCCGGGGCGCTCGGAACCCAGGGGGCTGGCAGCGTGAAGGGAACCGATACGGTCGAGTCGTACTTCATCGAGAAGATTGTCCACGCAAAGAATGCTTACCGGAACACGGGAAGCCCCCTCATATCGGCCGAACAACTTCTTGCCCTCGACCCCGACGCCATCGTCCTCAGCACGTCCTACGGCTACCATCCGCCTGGAGAACTCTACGATGCCATGTACTACAAGAACGTCGGCGAACTCTCGGCCGTCAAGAACCACCGGGTCATGTCCCTTCCCTGGACACCCTACTACAGTAACCGCCTCGAGTACCCGATCGACGTGATGGTGATCGCGAAGGCAGCGTATCCCGGACGATTTGCCGATATCGATCTCGGGGAGTGGCTCCTTGACTTCTACAAGAACGTCTATGGTGTCGATGACGGGACAGCGAAAGCGCTGCGATCGGCGCAGTGGATGGACTGGTGCGTGGAGGTGTGACCTGCGTGCGGGTGAGGGGACGACGACCAATCCGGTACAGGCTGTCAGGATGCTGAACGGAATCGATTCCCCACGCTCGCCCGGCCCTGCACGGGCCACCTGCGAGATCACGGAGGACCCCACAGCCCTTGCTGCGGGCCCGATGGCCGGGCGCTTGCCGTGAGCCATCCCGCGATCGTTATTCTTGCGGATGTGCTGGACGGGATATCGCGATCTTCCGGCCCATCCGGTCGGGAAGGCTCGCTCGCGATGCGGAGGCAGCCGCCGGCAGGGTGAATTGACGGCCGATCAGAGCACCCCGCACCCGGAGAGGCGGTAGAGCCTGCGGATCCGTTCAGCCGCCTCATCCGAGACCGCCTTCTCGATCCGGATGAGGATGGTCTCGATGTCCTCCTCGGGCATGCACCCGAGGTCTTCGCGGCCGGAAAGGATCCGGTCGGTGAGGTATATCCAGTCCTCATCCGAGAGGCGGCCGACCCGCTCCGCAAAGTCTTCCTCGTCCGCTGCGATGTGGTTGGAGACCGGCGGCAGTATCGAGTGGAACTCGTGTCCCGACTCAGGGCAGAGGATCCCGCTGTATTCCGGGGCCAGCTTCCGGAGGATTGCAAAATCTCTCTCGTCGAATTTGCGTGCCATGGTTTCGTTCACTCCCGGGAGCGGCGGCTACAAGAACGTTCGCCCGCCGCGCTGTTACGATTCCGCAAGGAGCCTGCCCGCCCGTGCTATGTTCTCGGTGTCGAGTTCCTCAAAGAAGAGGGTGACACGTTCCGGATCGACGCCGAGCGTCTCCGTGATCGCCGCGGTGATCTCGGCGGCAAGTCTTCGTTTCTGCTCAAGCGTCCGCCCCTTTGCCATACGAATGGTTACAACCGGCATGATGAAAAATGTGGGATGGGACGGTATTTATCGGTGTGCGGTATGAACCGGAGGCCCCATCCGTAAGGGCGGGGAGGGGTTCACCGGTACACAAGGGCGCCGGGGCGGACGACCTGAAACGTGGCGGTGCCGGGCGGCAAACCCCCCGCGATCGTGAGCCCCACGATATCCCGGACCGCCTGCCCGAAGGCCTCCCGCTCTCCGGGCGTCAACCGCTGCCGGGCTCCGTCCCCGAGTCGGTCTGCCGCCCGGGCGATCTCCGTATCGAGCCTCGCCGCGAGCGCCTGATCGGTCCTGTCCTCGCCGGCGATGCCCTGGAGGAGGAGCACCTCGGACCCGGGCCGACGACCCGGGACCCCCGCCGCGGGCGCGTGCAGGTCGGCGATGTCGTCGGCGATCTGCATCGCCTTCCCGGTAAAGAGGCCGAAGTCTGCAAACGCAGCGACGACATCCTCGTCCTCGCCCGCCGCCATGGCACCCCAGGCGGCTGCGAGCGCGAAGAGGCATCCCGTCTTTCTTGCGATGATCGCATCATAGAGCTCGATCGACGAAAGCCCGGATCCCCCGAGCATCTCCCAGGCCGCGCCCCGGGCCATGCTCTGCTGGGCCGACGCGAGCATTGCCACGTATTCGGCACCGCAGGGGGCGGCGAGCGCGTACGGGAGGGCGAGGACCCCGACGGCATCGAGGACCGCCCGCCCCGTCCCCCGGGTGAGGTGGTGGGAGGGCAGCCCCCGCCGGAGGATGTCGCCGTCCAGCATATCGTCGAGAATGAGGCTTGCGGCGTGGGCGAGTTCGACGGCACAGGCAAGGTCGAGCGCCCGGCGGGTCGGCGCCTTTCTGCCCGTGAGGGCCGCGTGGGTATGGAGGAGGAGCCCGGCCCGCATCCTCTTACCCCTGAGAAGGAGCGGGACGACGCCGGGGTCGATCGAACCCTCATCTCCCGTCACCTCCCCGATCCGTCGGTTGACGGCAGGTCTGATCTCCTCAAGGAACTCATAAAACGGCATCATGGCTCATCACTCCTCCGGAGGGGTCGATGCACCCCGTTAAGGCGCGGAGAACGTAAAAAGGTGTGGGTCGATCCCTCTCTCCGGTAACTTCATAGTCCTGAAACGCCTTCCGGGCCCTGCCGGTGGGGTTGCGCCGGGATGAGGAGGATGCCGGGTGGGCACCGAGAGGAGGGTGGGACGTCTGGAAGAGGGCGATGCGTTCCGTGACTGGCTCGCGGGCATCCTTGCCGATCGATTGACCGGGTGGCGTGGAAAGATCCGGGTCTACCGGATAGAACCTGCATCCCATGTCGTCTGCCGGTACGAGTTCGCCGGCGGGCCAAGCGTCGTCGGTAAATTTTTCGGTGCACCGACCGGAGCGAGAACCCGCTACAACACGGATGCAGCGATGAAGAACGAGTTTTTAAGGCTCCGGCGTGTATCGGGCTGGATCCGCGTTCCCCATGCCATCGCCACGAACAACCGGTTCCATTCCGTCCTCGTGACCGAGCATGTCCCCGGCCCGACCGTGCGAGAACTCCTCGGTGCAGGCGTATCCCTGTACGACCCCCTGACCGGTGTCGCGCACCTGCTCCGCCGACTCCACGACAGCACACGGACTTCCTGCAAGCGGGAGCGCGATTTTGCCTACTACCATGCGATCCTCGATCAGAACAACCTTTCCGGTTCCCGGAGGAAGCGGTTCGACCGCCTGCTCGGAGCGTGGTGGCACAGTGCGCGCCTCGGCCCGGAGGGATGCATGGTCCATGGCGATGCAACGCTCACGAACTACCTCTTCAACGGAGATACCTGTGCTATCGACTTTGAAGGGTCCCGGAACCACACCCACCCGATACGCGATCTCGGCATCCTGGCTGCAGAGCTAAGAACGTCGGGCGCGAGCATCTCGACGGCCGAAGACTACATCGGCCACCTGCTCTGGCATTATAGCAGGGGTGAAGAAGAGTTCCGGCGCTATACCGCCGTCCTTCCCTTCTTCATGGCTCTCGGATACCTCCGGATTGCACGGTTGCCCTGGCGGGCAGCGGAACGTGACTGGCTTTTAGAGGAGGCGGAGGCGTGTCTCTGTGCGATCCACCGGTAGCAGGGGTTCTCTTCGACTGCTACGGAACGCTCATCGATATCCTGACCGATGAACGCGATACCGAGACCTACCGAAACCTCGCGCGATGGCTGATCTACCAGGGGGTCATGGTCGCTCCGGATGACCTGCGGGTTCTCTACACCTGCCATGTCAGGGAGGCGATCGAACAGACCGGGGGACTCTACCCCGAGGTCCGGGTCGAGGAGATCTTTGCCGGCATCTGCGCCGAACATGCCATCCGGAAGATCGATGCCGGGCGGCTCGGTGTCGAGACCGCGCGGGCGTTCCGGGCCGCATCGCTCCGGCGTCTCGGCATCATCGAGGAGAGTCGGAGGCTGCTTGACCTCTTCTGCGCGGAGAAGCTCGGTGTCGTCTCGAACGGGCAGCGGGTCTTCTCGGAGTGCGAGATGCGGGCGTTCGGGCTCTATGATCGCTTCGACTTTGTCATCTTCTCTTCAGATCTCGGCTACCAGAAACCGGATACCCGGATATACGCCGCGGCGCTCGGGCGGATGAGGCTTTCCGCCCCGGAAGTCCTCTTCATCGGGGATAATCCCGAGAACGACGTCGCGGCGCCCCGGAGATTCGGCATGCAGGCTCTGCACGTGGAGGAGGCCTGGAGGCGCTATAGCGATTGAGATGGCGGGTCCGGTGGGTATATGGTGGCCGGGGGACCATTCCTGTCCATACACCAGAAGCGCATGAGACCGAAGACCTGCGACCCCGGGGACGATGCCGTTTATCAGAGGTAGCCCGCCGCCCGGCGACTGGATCGGTGTCGACCTGAACACCACCGGCTCTATCGCCGTCGTGGCCCATCCGGCGAGCGGAGGCGTGGTGATGCTCGGCGAGCAGCCGGAGGGTGCCGGCACCCCGGAGCGGTGCAGCGGGGGGAAACGTAAGGCGCTCAGGGCGGCCCGGGACCGGGAGAGCAGCGCCCGGGGGGATCTGAACCGGAGGATCGCAAGAGAGATCGTGAAGATGGCTCGAAACCTCGAGTGCGGCATCAAACTCGAGGATCTCACCGGCGCGGGATTTGCGGGGCGGCAGAAACCGGGCGCTCCGCTTCTGTTCTCCCGGCGCGACGGATCGTTTTTCCACCTCCAGAACCTCCTCATGGTCCGGGCGCACGACGCCGGTGTCGTGATCGCCCTCGTTGACCCGGCGCTCACGTCGCGGTGCTGCAGCCGGTGCGGGGAACAGGGTATCCGCAGGGGGAAGCGGTTCACCTGCCCGCGTTGTGGCTACACCGACCATGCCGACGTAAACGCGGCGTTCAACATAGCGGCGGCGCCGGGCATCGGTCGCCCGGCCATCCCTGCCTCTTCCCATCGGCAGCGCGGGTAAACCCGCCCGGTGGGGTAGTGGCGGCCTTGTATCTTCTTTACCCTATCTGCGCCCGGATGTGCCGCACCGTCTCGGGGTAACGCTTCTGGAGCCCGCTTTCCCTGAGGTTCTCCCTCACGATCCACCGAATATCCGGATCATCGAGGGTTGCGAGTTGCCGGAGATATTCGAATCCTATCCCGGGCAGGGCGGCGATGACCAGGGCGAGCGTGGAACCGAGTGTCGCCCTGAGCGCCCCGAACGCCTCAGATTGCCGTTCCTTCGCCGTGTAGATACGGATCAGGACCTTTCGATGGAGGTGGAAGGCGGCCGTCGGGATATCGGGCTCACCGAGCAGGTCCGGCTCGACGATCCCCATGATTGCGGCGCGCATGGTGAGCCAGGAGCCTCCTTCCACCCATCGTGCGAGCTCTGGAATCACGGTATCCCGCTGCCGGGACAGGATATCCCTGACCCCCATCCCTGCCGCCTCCCGGATCCGCTGTCGGGGATCGGCGGACGCCTCCGCAAGGCGGGTGAGCGCCGGTTCCGCGCACGCCGGGGAGAGGGAGCCGATCGTCCCGATGCCCCTGATACCGCAGGAGATAAGGAGTTCGTGCAGGTCGCTTGCCGGAGCACCTTCCGGGGGGATGTCGGCGAGCATGATGCAGAGGTCCCAGAGGAGGCGTCGATCGTCGGGGTCGGCAGCGGCAAACTCCCGTACGACCCCGGTGAACGCCCCGGTGAGTTCCGGATCTGCCCCGGGCAGGCCGCCCTCCGCGGTCAGGTAGCCAAGAAGATCCGTTGTGTTCCCGCTCGCGATAAAGCCCGAGAGCAGGCGGGCAACATCCCTGATGTAGGTCTCTTTCGCGGTCAATGATCTCAAGAGCTCAATGACCCGCAGACAGTAAAAATGATCGTTACCGGGCGACCAGGGTTGCGACGAAAGCGTCGAGTGCCGCGTGGACGTTCTCGCCGTTCCGTGCCGATATGGGGTGCACCATCTCCCCCGGAAGTTCCCGGCGGACGGCCTCGGGCACCGCGTCCGGACGGTCGCACTTGTTCGCCATGAACGCGAGCGGTACCCCGAGGTCCTTCAACTGGCCGTACAGATGCCGTGTCATCGCATCCACCCCGGTGGTCGCATCCACGACGATGATCGCGCCGTCCATCCCTCGCGAGAGGATCTGACGGACGAACTCGAACCGCTCCTGCCCCGGCGTCCCGAAGAGGTAGACCGCCCGGTCCCTCACCTGCAGCCTGCCGAAGTCGAAGGCGACGGTCGTTGGGCCTTCGTCCGAGGCTGCCTCGACATGCCGGCTCCGGGGATCGAGCGCCTGGATGAGACTGGATTTGCCGGCGTTGAACGAGCCGAATATAACGATCTTGAGCCTCTCTTCTGCCATCAAACCTGTATTGGCATCCGGATGGTTTAGAGCTTCGCTACCGGGGGCTCGGGAATGGGATGGATGTACAACCCCGGTCTTTTTACGAACAGGCGGTTGCTCCCGGCGTGGATCGGAGATCCCCGCGCGGTGATACGCTGATATACCGGCACGCCCAAAGTACCGGGTATGGGGTCGGAGGAGACGGATACCGTCGCGCAGGAGATCATGGCCACCCTGGACACCCTCTTTCTCGCAGAGAAGCGCGCAAGGCTCCAGGTATCCGCCCTCGAGGATCGGCAGTACGCCCTTGCCACGACGTTTCGGATGGTCCAGGAGATGGAGGCCGACAGCGCCATCGAGGAGGCCCTCTCCGGGTTCGGGTTCGGCTACTACACCGTCGACGACGATGCCGAGCTCTGGATATCGGAGGAATACGGGCTGATGGTCTTCCTCTCGTTCACCGCCCCGGATGGGCGGTATTACAATTACAGGATCGTCTCCTTCGACGTCATCGGTGGGGATGGAGAAGAAGCGGGATAAGGATGCCGGGCAGAATAATATACCATAACGACATTAATTTCCGATAGAAACAGGCGGAGGGATTAAGATGGAACGCTCGGTAAAACGCCTCATGGAAGACAGGGAGAAGCGGCGCGAGGAGAACATAGGTAAATACATCGAGCAGCTCTGCGATGAGAGCACGCCCTACCGGTTGCGGGCTGCCGAGGCGCTCGGAGGGTGCGCCGACACCCGGGCGGTCGAACCGCTGATCGCCGCCCTGCACGACCCGGAGAACGAGGTTCGCTGGGTCGCGGCGCAGGCGCTCGGGAAGCTCTGCGATGCACGGGCGGTCGAACCTCTCCTCCCCCTCCTCGCCGATCCCGACCGGTGGGTGCGGCGCGGCGCTGCCTGGTCGCTCGGGGAGATCGGCGACCCCTGCGCGGTCGAACCCCTGCTTCCCCTCCTTACGGATAGCAAGAAGGATGTCAGGATTGCCGTCGCCGATGCGCTCGGGAAACTCCACGATGCCCGGGCAGTCGGCCCCCTTACCGCCGCGCTCGAGTGCGAGGAGGAACCGGAGGTCCGGACGGCCATCCGTCGTGCACTCCGCGATATCACCGGCGAGATGGAATTCTGACACCGGGTATGAGGCTTTTTCGCTACTATCCGGAAGATTTCGGGGTGCTCACCGTGAAGGTCGTCCACATGGACCTCGCCTTCGACGTCTACGTCGATCATACGCGGGTCGTCTCGGCCCTCACCGCCGAGACCCTCGACGCACCGATCGCATCCCTCGCCCTGAACGCTCGCGACCTGGATATACTCAGGGTTGCCTGCGACGGGCACAGCATCGCCCACGCTTACGACCGCGGTGCTGCGATCCTCACCGTCACCTTCGACCCTCCCGTTCCGCCGCGGACCCGGTTCACCCTCGATACCGAGACGATCTGCCGCCCGAGCAGCCACACCCTCGAAGGCCTCTATTACGATGGGTCCTGCCCGGGAGGGCCGCCCGTTCAGATCACCCAGTGTCAGCAGTGGGGGTTCCAGCGGCTGGTCCCCTGCCTCGACGACATGACCGCAAAGTGCACCTACACGACAACGATCGCCGCGGACGACGGGTATACGAACATACTGTCGAACGGCGACCCCGCGGGACCGCGCTACCTCGTTGCGCCCGGCCGATCCGTCCAGGAATACCGGAACACCACGACCCCGATGGCCCCCTACCTCTTCTTCCTCGGCGTGGGGTGCTACGATACCCACCGGCGGGAGTTCGAGTACCCCGACGGCCGGGCGTTCTCCCTCGAGATCCTCGCAAAACCCGGTTTTGCCCCGGACGAGCCGCCAGAGCGTGCGCTCGATATACTTGCCGATGCGGTGATGTGGGTCCACCTCTTCACCGGCCCGGAACCGTACCGCGACCGAAAGACCCGGCAGGAGATCTGGCGACTCATCCGGGTGCGGGATGCGGCTAAACGCGCCGGGGACCGGGAGTCTCTCGCGGAAACGAGAGAAGCGCTTGCAGGGCTCGTTGCAACCATCACCCCGGGCTACGCCTACACGGGCTCGGTCTACCGGGAGATCGCGATGCAGAACTCCGACTTCGGCGGCATGGAGAACGTCGGGAACACGACGATCGCGGCAAACCGGATCATGCCCTACCCGGAGGCGACCGATCCGGCCTTCGAGTACATGGTCAGGGTGAAAGTCCACGAGTATTACCATAACGAGAACGGCTCTGAAGTGACGGGGAGGAGTCCGTTCGAGATCTGGTTGAACGAGGCGGTGACGGTCCATATCGAGAACCGGCACCACGCGTTCTTCTTCGGCGAGGCCTACTCCCGCCTCCAGACCGTGCTCGACCTCCTCGACCCCGTTGCCGGCACGCTCGTCCTCGACCGGGGCGCGGGCTCGATGCCGATCGAGCCGGACGGCTTTGACGACCCAAACGACCTCATCACGGGCGTCACCTACGTGAAAGCTCCCGAGTTCGTCAGGATGATCGAGACGCTGATGGGAAAGGAGACGTTTGCAGAGGGGCTTGCCCTCTACCACGACCGGTTCCGGCATAAAAATGCCTCAACGGACGACTGGATCCGCTGCATGGAGGAGGTCTCGGGGCAGGACTTCACCGGGATGGCGGCGGTCTGGCTCAAAGAGAAGGAGTATCCGGTCCTCACCGTGGCCCCCTCCTACGATCCCGCGGCCCGGCGGTTCACCCTTGCCTGCCGCCAGAACCGCTCGCCCGGCGGCCGCCCCCGGGAGTTCCCGTTCCGGTTCGCTCTCGCAGATGCCGACGGTCGGGATATCGCAGAGCGAACCGTCCGCATCGCAGGCGAAGAGGAGGAGGTCGTCATCGACGACGTCGACCGGCCTGCGTTCCTCTCGCTCAACCGCGGCTACTCCTTCTACGGGAAGGTGGTCTACCGGCCGCCGGAGGACGAACTCTACCTCCAGGCAGCGAAGGATGCCGATATCGTCGGCCGGTTCACCGCGTTCAATGCTCTTGCCGGCCACGAGATGCTCCGCCTCCTCGAGGATCCGGGCGCGGCGGTATCGAGCCGGTTCGCCGACCTCTGTGCCGGCCTCCTCGCCGACGATGCCCTCATGGAGGAGGCGGGCGGTCAGTTCCTGACCATCTTCCCGGCGGTGGACGACGAGCGGTTCGCCCACCGTTACCGCGCCCTCCACGATGCGAGGAAGAAAATCCTTGCCGCTGTCGGCGCACGGCACGCGGATACCCTCCTCGCGGTCTACCGGCAGGCGGCGGTGGATCTCCCGAGCGGGGACGGCTACCTCGAAGACGAAGCCAGAGCGATACGGCGTCGGCAGAGGAAGAATACGTGCCTTGCAATCCTTGCCGCCCGCGATGCCCCGGAGATTCATCGCCTGCTCGCCGGGCAGTTCCGTGAAGCCGCGGCCGCAACCGACCGCCTCACCGCATTCGGGCTGATCCTCGAGAGCAGCGCCCCGGAACGCCTGAATATCCTTGCAGAGTTCTGTGCTGCATCGGCGAAGAACCCGGTGGCGTGGGAGTCCTTCCTCGCCGTCGTCGCCGGGAGCGACTGCGACGACATCGTAGAGATCCTCCGCAGGATCGAATCCTCCCCCGCCTTCTCGGTCGAGCAGGCAGGCGAGCAGCGGGCGCTTTACGGGCGGTTTGCGTTGAACCGCAAACGGTCGCTTGAGACGGAGGAGGGACGGGCATACCTTGGGGAGGTCCTCCGGCGGCTCGCCCGGGTGAACGAGTACAGCACCGCCCGGGCTCTCGATGCGTTCGCGTTCATCGATGCGATGGAGCCCCGCCATCGGGTGCCGGTGGCAGGCGTGCTCGTAGGCCTCCTTGCCTCCCTCGATCCCGGTGAGCACCCGGCCATCTTCAACAACGCCCGCCGCTTCCTTCTCGGCGCTCCGGAGGCTGTCAGGGCTTACGAGGCGGAGCACGGGGAGATCCCGGCGCTCCGGAAAGACACATCCTGATCAGCCGTATTCCAGGTGCAGCCCGACGCCCACATCGCGGACGTCCGCGACCTTTGCAAGCGCGATCTTCGCTGCAAGATCCGTGCAGTGGCAGGGGTGGAGGACCGACGGCCGCACCTCGGCGAGGTGGTCGAGTATCCCCTGCATCCTCCCCGGCGAGGGGTTGAGGAGGTGGAATCCGCCGATGATGTCGGCGATCCGGTCCTCGTCGCAGACCTCTCTTGCCTGCTCGACGATCGAGCAGATCCCCGCGTGAGCGCACCCGGTTATGATGACGAGCCCTTCCGGAGTCCTGCAGGCGAGCGCCGTATCGTCGGCGACGGTATCGTCCCGGATACCGTCGGGGGTGTAGATGTAACCGATCGAGGGCATCTGTTCGAAATCGAACCGGCGCTTGATCTCGCCAAGGAAGACCAGGTTCTCGGTCAGCCAGAGGGGGGACGCCGTGAGGAGGACCTTCCCGTGCCGGAAGAGTTCCTCGACCGAGAGGTGGCACCCGATCTCTCCCGCACCCCCGAAGCTCCGGGTGAGGAATGCGTCGGGATGGGCGATGAACGTGGGTTCGATCCGCTCGCGCCCCTCGATGATGGCCTCGGTGTGGAGACGGAGCAGCGCATCGAGACCCCAGGTGTGGTCGAGATGGCCGTGCGAGAGGACGATCTCGCCGACGCGGAGGAGATCGATCCCCATCCTCCTTGCGTTGGAGACGACGATGCCCGAGTAACCGGCATCGAAGAGGATGCGTGTTGCGCCGTCTTCAAGATAGATCGAGAGCCCGGGCTCTGCGAGAAAGTAGCGGTCGGTGAGCGTGGCGTTATCCACGAGGACCGTCAGCTTCATGCGCACCGCCCGCCCGGAGTCTCGCCGATCGCCGCCGGCGTACCGGGAACGGCAGGGAGAAGGGGACGCCGAAACGTCGCCCGGGCCGTGAGCAGATCCATGCAGATACTGGGGACGTCGGGGCTAAGAAGGTTTTCGGGCAGAGAAATCGTTCCGGGTCCATCCATCCGTACAGGGGAATACGTCAGGGTGCTGCTGCGGTAACCGGCCGATCGCTCACCGGATCGGCCTCCCGTGGGCAGCGGAGGCGCCGGTCCCGAGATCGAACCCGGCGATGATCCGCCGGCAGGTGCAGTGGCTGCCCAGGTGGCAGATGGCGGCCTTCGTCACCTCGAACCTGACGGGAAGATCGATTCCCGGGAGCAGTTCGGGGAGGTCGCCAAACCCGAGCGTGATGTGCGGGGAGTAGCGCTCGTAGGCGGATGTCTCCGGGAACCGGAGGAAGCAGTCGATGGATGGCGCAGACGCTTCTTCAAAGAAGATCGGGGGCCCGGCCGGAAGCGTCGCATACGGCGCCAGGACGTTCATCACGGTCTTGTGAAAGAGCGCGAGGATCTCCGCCCGCAGGATGTGGAAGGCGGAGACGGTCTCCCCCGTGCTTGAGCGGTGTTTCGCAACGGCATCTATGGTCATGGTCATGGGGGAGCACCGGCGGACAATTCGGTCCATCTTCGCGATGATCTCCGGCATATCCTCGCGCCTTGCCGGGAGCATCGCGACCGAGACGTGCGGGAGGCAGTCCTCGCCGTCAAGGCGTATACCGCCGCCCGGGTTGCCGGCAAGCAGGGTCCGGTTCGCGCCGATCGCCATCTCCATGATCGGCCCGGGCGGCAGGAGGACGACGTCGATGGCAAGCGTATCGGGAACTTCGTGCATGGGGCCGGATCAGGCGGCAGTGGTAAAAAAAGGTTTTCTCCGGGAGACGGCCGCCGCGAAATCACGGCGTCGCCGGTCACCACCTCACGCCGAAGATCGGTTCCTCCTCGACGATGTTTGTGATCCTCCTGACGGTTGCCTCCATCGGGACATCCTCCCCGCTGTTCAGGGACTGTTTCAGCTGCTCAAGGCCGGCAGCCACCGAATCATCCTTCGACCGGACACCGCCCACCGTCACCCTGAACGTCAGCGTCACCAGCCACTGGGTTGTCTCCATCTCTTTCCCCTCGTAACGTGGGCGGAGTATACCATCGGGGAATATAAAGCCAGCTTGCGACCGGAAGACTTCCTGCCAGCACGGAGCGCCCCTTGTATGCGCTTTCTCCCCCGCATACCCATCAGGTCCGGTGATGAACACAGCCTCCGGAGGATGGATTACTCCTGCTTACGCCGGAGGTCTTTTCCCCCATGCTCCGCGAACCCCGATGGAGATAAGTAGCCCGGTATGGAGCAAAGGATGGAGAACCGTGAGATGAGAACGGAGAGGTAGTACGACGGCCTGAGGGTATCCGAACCGTGACGTTCTGTAAAGAGTTATAGAGCGTTCAAACATGGGTGAAGATACGTGTCGCGAACTGCCCGATCAACCCATCCGGTACTATCTCCCCCGTATCCCGGGTGTAGTATACACATGGGGCCATAAATATATTTCTGGGTGGAATGACCTTCACAATGTCGCGGTATCGCCCCGGGCCCGGCGGAGAGCAACCCGTGCACAACAGATATATACAGGCACCGGGGACTCTGGGGTCCAGAAGAACCGCACCGGGGAGGGGGATATGATTCAGGAGCCCGAGACTGCTCCCGGCAGGAGCATGGGGAGGCGCACGATCGGCTGGATATCCGGTATGTTCATCGTACTCCTGGCGCTCATTCCGGCAGCGGCGGCAGGTGCCCCGACGGTGATCGTCTCCAACTACACCGTCACCCCCGCCGTCCTGATGCCCGGCGACGAAGGGACGATCACGGTGGTGCTCACGAGCACGGCATCCATGGCCCCGGGGTCGCCGCTCGACCTCCGGGTGGATACAGGAGGGGTGAACACCTCCCCGATCACCCCAGATAACGCCTACATCGAGAACGTACTCTTACGCAGCAGAGAGATCGAGGTCCTGTCCGGGAGTTTCCAGGACGTCGGCGAGATCGGCCCGGGCCAATCCCTCCCGATCACGTTTCAGGTACGCGCTCCCGGGGAGGAAGGCATCTATTTCCCGGAGGTCTGGGTCAGCGTGCGGGATGCGACGGGCGTGCGCTACCCCATACCGGTGAATGTCGGTTCTGCCTACGCCCTGGCGAAAAAACCCTCGCTCCGGGTGGAGAGGACCGTCCCGGCATCCGTCGACCCGGGCGACTCATTCGGCGTCACGCTCACGCTCTATAACGACGGGGAGGCGAGTGCGAACGATATATCGGTCGGCATCAACGCAAGCTCCGACTCGATCGCTTCGACGAGCCCGGAAAGTTACTACATCCCGGTACTCAGGCCGGGAGAGGAGGCAGCCCTGAACCTGTCCTTTGAGACCGATCCCGGCGCGCCGCTCGGCCTTCTGCCGGTCGTCGCCACCGTCGACTACCGGAGCGCCGATCTCGCGGTGTTCCGGCAGGTCGAGACGATCGGTATCCCCATCGTCGGCCGCGCCGATATGAGCGTCGCCTCCATCAGGACCGAACCTGCCCGGATCACCGCCGGGGATCCGGTAGGCCTGACGATCCGGATAGAGAACACCGGAACGGCGGATGCGACGTCGGTTCGGGCGACCATCGGCGGCCTCTCGCTTTCGGGAACAAAAGAAGCGTTCCTCGGGACGATAGAGCCCGGCAACGACGGTCCCGCCGTATTCAACCTGCAGGCCGGCGAGGAGGGGGATTACCCCTATACCCTCGCCATCCAGTATACCGACGATTACGGAGCGCACACGACCGAGCAGGCCCTGAACCTGGTTGTTGCCGGATCCGACCGGGCCCCGGCCCTGATCATCGCGGTGGTCGCCATAGTCGTCGTCATCGCAGCCGCGCTCTACTGGTACCGGAGACGAAAGGAGGAGTGACCTTCCCCATGTTCACCGGTCTCAGGGTCTCCGCGTTCCTTGCCTGGAAATCCATAGAACGCGGGAGCAAGGGGACGCTCGCCCTCACGATCATGATCATCGCCCTCATCTTCGTGAACCTGATCTTCCTCCCCTCCATCATATCCGGGGTTGTCAGGGCCTTCGATGACCAGTCGATCGACTTCGACTTCGGGAACCTGGTCATCGAACCCCGGGAAGGGGACCAGTACATCGACGACGCGGCCAACCTTCAGAGGAAGGTCGATCGGATCCCGGGGATCACCGGCACATCGCCCCGGATAGCCGCCGGGGTGACCTACTTCTACCGGGGCCGCAACGCCGCCAGCACCCTCTACGGTATAAAGCCTGCGGATGAGCGGGCGGTGACGAAGATCGCCGACCGTATGGTCGAGGGCGAGTTTCTCTCAAACGGGGACACCGACGCGATCATCATGGGCACGACCCTTGCCGGGCGGGAGGGGGAGGAGGCGGGCGGCCTCCCCTCCCTCCGGGGGGTCGTGGTCGGCAGTCCGGTAGAGGTGGTCTACCCGAACGGAGAAGCGCGAACCTACCGCGTGAAAGGGATCTACGAGACGCAATCCATCAGCATCGATGCGTCTGCCTTCGTCACCGCCCGGGAGATGAACGGAGTGCTGGGACTCCATGATCAGGCTTCCATCATTCTGGTGAAGACCGATGTCAACGGCAGGGAGGCGGAATACAAGACAGAACTCCTCTCCTACGGTATCCAGGAAGATATCTGGACCTACCAGGAGAAGTCGGGGGGGTTTGTCAACCAGGCGATCCAGAGTTTCGACATCATCACCGCTATATCGGCACTCGTCAGCCTGATCATCGCCGTCGTCGTCGTCTTCATCGTGATCTTCATCAACACCGTGAACCGGCGGCGGCAGATCGGTATACTGAAGGCGATCGGCATCAGCCAGGGCGTCATCGTCAACTCCTACATCCTCCAGGTGCTCTTCATCACCGCCGTCGGGACACTGGCCGGGATAGCTCTCACCGCCGGTTTGACGATCTACCTGACTGCCTATCCGCTCGCCTTCCCCGGCGGTCCGGTCTCCCCCGACGTGGAGGCGTCGGCCGTCATCCAGAGCGTTGCAAGCCTCTTTGCGGTCTCGGTGGCTGCCGGTTATATCCCGGCCTGGCGGGTTGCCAACGAGGATATCCTCACCGCTATCAGGGGGTGAACCATGATCGTCGCAGAGAATCTCACCCGGGTCTACGCCATGGGCAGGGTGGAGGTCCAGGCCCTCCGCGGCGTCTCGCTTGAGGTTGGGAAAGGCGAGTTCGTCGGTATCATGGGAGCGAGCGGCAGCGGCAAATCGACCCTCCTCCATATCCTCGGGCTCCTCGATCGTCCCACCTCCGGCAGGGTCACGATCGACGGAACCGATGTCCTTGCCCTCTCCGACCACCGGCGAACCCTCTTCCGGTTGAACCGGCTTGGCTACGTCTTCCAGGACTACGCCCTCATCGGGGAGCTCACGGCGCTTGAGAACGTCTACTTAACATCGCTCGTCAGGGGGGATCCGGAGGAGGAGTACCTCAGGAAGAGCACCGCGATACTCGAGCGGGTGGGTCTTGCCGGCCGGACGAACCATCGGCAGAGCGAGCTCTCGGGCGGGGAGCAGCAGCGGGTGGCGATCGCCCGGGCGCTCGTGAACAACCCGAGCATCCTCCTTGCCGACGAACCCTGTGCGAACCTCGACAGCCAGGCGTCAAAGAGCATCCTCGACCTTTTCGCGCGGTTAAACGAGGACCTCGACCAGACGATCGTGATGGTCTCGCACGAGGAGTGGCACAAGGAGTACTTCTGCCGGGTCGTCACCCTGCGGGACGGGCTGATCGGGGATACGGAGGAGTGCAGGAGGGAGGGCCCGCCCCCGGGCCGGACGGCCTGATACGAGCGCCCCCGCACATCGCCTCGATGCGGTGTTCGCGAAGCGAATGCATCCGACTGCAAAGGCTGCGTCAGCGGGGTTGCAGGAAGAAAATGCGGCGACAATATTTTTATATCACTCGCGTTATACCGGTCCGGCCGGTGAGAGGTATGCAGAACGTCAGGACGTTCAGGTGCAAGGATCTCGGCCTTGCGTGTGAATTTGAAGAGAAGGCGGAGGGCGAGAACGAGCTGATGAAGCGGATCGAGGGGCACGTCCAGACCGCCCACCAGATGAATCTCGAGCACCCGGAAGTGCAGGAGAGGGTCCGGAAGGCGATGAAGTGAAGGGGGCATCCCTGGACCCCCTTTCGTCGGTTGTTCACCGGAGGTTATTTTGAGGAGCAGCAGGCTCTGGTCTGCTATATGCTACCGGGATCGATACACTTTATGCGACCGGGAAGGCATTCAACGGTGGATGAGGCTGCACGGAGGCGCTGGCAGCACCCCGAGTCCATCCTTGAGGGGATCGGGCTTGCCGCTGGCGCCACCTTCATCGACGTCGGGTGCGGGGATGGGTTCTTCGCGCTTCCTGCAGCCCGGATAGTCGGGCCGCACGGCCGTATCTGCGGGATCGATATCGATGCCGGGGCGCTCGACACCCTCAAAAAGAGAGCCCGCGGTGAAGGGCTTGAGAACATCGCCCTCCACCGGGGAATGGCCGAAGAGATTATCCTCTGCGAGGGCTGCGCCGACGTCGTCTTCTTCGGCATCGATCTCCACGACTTCGCCGACCCGGTCCGGGTACTCTTGAACGCAAAGAGGATGGCAGCGCCCGGGGGCATGATCGTCGATCTGGACTGGAGAAAGGAACCCCTTCCTTTCGGCCCGCCGGTCGCAAAGAAGTTCACCACGGAGCATGCCGCGTCATTGATGGCAAAGGCCGGGCTTACGGTCGCGGCGGTGGCGGACTCGGGGCCCTACCACTACATCATCACGGCCGTGCCGGGGCCCGGCCGGGTCCGGTAAAAAAGGGTTTTTGGGTTACTTCAGGTTTGCTATGCCGCCGTAGTCGATGGCGTTCACGAACGCATCGAGGTCTTGTTTGGAGCCGCCGTCTACGCTGACGTAGACTATGAACCGTTCGTTCACGCCGACCCAGGTGGCGTAGGAGTCGGGTTCACCGAAGGATTCCCAGGCGGGGTGACCACCGATTGTCTTTGACTTGGTCTACGGAGTTTAGGTACACTACGTCTTTGCCGAACGTTGAGTAGCAAAGAGATCGTTCATACCAAGTGCTACTGTCTGTTTTCTGAGGTCATCCAGCACATTGACGTAGAACACCTCATACTCTTTCCCCAAATCCACCTCTAACTTCTCGACCCGAGCTAATTTTCGGAGGAACTGCGTGGCAGACAATGTCACATCCTTCGATTGTGAGGAATTAATCATCCATCGAAGGGCAGCCAGTAAGCGGTATGCCAGGGTGCATACAAAAATAATCGCCCTGACCCTTGACTCCAGCCTGTGACGAATTGGTTTCAGTTCCTCATCGGTCTTTATCGTCCTGAAGACCTTCTCGATGAAATCTTTCTCCAGGTACATTCTGACCACCTCCTGCGCGGTAAACCTCTCATCCGTTGCGTACAACAGAAACTTTCCATCCATCGCTTTCGCTTCTTCAACCCGTTTCTGATTCATCGACCAGGTAAAGGAGATCTCAGTCTCATCTTGCGGGTAGGTTATCGTAAAAAAACTGCTCCACCCATTTATGGCCGATTTCACAGCATGTTTCAGTCCATGCTGCGATTCGAACGATCTCCCGTCCTTCAGGCGGTCTAACTCCTGAGAGATCTCATAAATTGCTTTGTTTCTGCGAATAAGTGATTTTGTCGCCTTTGTGACATTCTTATAGACGACCAGCTTCCGGCTCTGACCATAGAGGGGAGCGCACACCGTGGTTGCATACAACTCTCCAGTATTCTTGCAGGGAATCAGATACTCAGGTTTTTCTGGAATATCGGTCATCATAATGGCTGCTTTCGCTTCCGTTGAAATCTTTGGAATCCCGCAGATGACCTTCCAACCCATTTCCTCCAGCCCCTGGACCGTTTTTTTCGAGGTATTGCCTCTATCCCACACAATAGTCGCACCAGGAAGCGCAAAGTCATGCAGTCGGGGAAGCACCTGCTGCATCGTGGTCATGGAGGAGTGGTTTCCGGGATGGACCATATGGGCTAATGGCTGATAATCAACTTTGGAGACTAAAAAGGAGAGATTGAACTGTTGATGCCGCCATTTCTCCGGATTATATCCTTTTTCAGCAAGAGGACAGGTGGTTCCATAGGTGAGGGTAGAAGTCATATCATATGCCAAAACTTCTGGTGCCCCTCTGGGTAGCGGGTGCATATCCCGCCATTTTGCATACAGCGCTTCATCGATTGCCTGAGTATGATCGACAATACGGCCCGTTGCCGGATCTTCGTGGCAAATGCAATCAAGTGCTGCATAAAACGCATCTCTATCGACACCTTTTGAGGATAGCCCGGCCAACTCCGGAAGCGAGGTGCTGTCAACCCACTCTTCAAGGTTGGTCGTACTTTCCGGATCCAGAGCCCGGTTGATCGCCCATACCGTCAGGAGTTTTCCCGGACTGTTGGCTTTCCTTCTCCCTTTGAGTCCGCATGACCGGTCGATGGTTTCAGGCATCTGCATTGAACTGGCAATCGACCAGAGGACAGTCACGTCACCTGCCCGGACGGAACGCTCGGGTGCTTCCCAGTCGATCAGTGTTTTTTTGGGAAGCGGCACTTTTTCCTGGTCCCCCTCAACCCCAAGATATCTGACGAACTCACTCCTGACTTTCTTCCCCTCTCTGACACTCCGGTATTCACACAAGTAGACTTTGTCCCCTTTCTTCATACGGCGGATCCATACCATAGTAGTGTATAATACACGCTACGACATGATAAAGGTTTCTATTCTTGCTGGGACTCGTTTTTAAAACGAGAGGTGGAATGACCAGGAAGCGCAGAGGGGTAAGAGGTGTGGTGTACCCAAACTCCTTAACTCAAGTCTTTGACTTGTAGTAGCCTTCAGTCGTCTCGATCGAGGTGAACGTGTTCCACATCTGCCATTGGCCCACGTTGTAGTAGGCGGAGTCCTGGATCACGATTGCTGCCTGGGCGTCGCCCTTTGTGTAATCCCGGGATGCCCAGGTCCACTGGCCGTCTTCGACCGCCATCGTGATGCCCACAGGCTCTTCTGCCGTCCAGCCGGCAGGTGCGGCCGGCAAGAACGTTATCAGGGTTTCAAACGGAACTGCGGTTACGCTTCCTCTGGCGGCACCGGAGACGGTGGTGCCGGCAGCAGGAGCCGTCGTGGCTGCCTCCGGCGTGGTCGTATCCGAAGAACTCGATGTGCAGCCCGCCGTCATGCAGAGACAGATCCCGAGCACCACGATGAGCGCCGGGAAGAGCAGTTTCGAGGAGGTGGTTTTCATTATCGTGCCCTCAGAGGATGATAGACGGGATGGATATATTTATACGTTGTCATTCATCGAAAACAGCATCTCTCCCCGGGCCGAAATACGGTTCCGGTTTGTCGGCCGGTCTTCTCTGATCCGCGATCCGTCTCTTCCGACGCCTGTACAGGCTCCTCGCGATAGGCAAAATGGTTTAGGAAAGTTTTTATTGCCGATATACGGACACTCATTCATGATTCAGGTAAAGAGAATCCATGGTATCGTGATTGCAGGACTCCTGGTAGCCTGCATGCTCATGGCCGGTTGCACGTCGCAACCGGAGAACACGACGGTCACACCCTCTCCGGCGGCAACCACGGCGGTCACACCCTCTCCGGCGGAACGGTTCGCCTTCAACGAGACCGACGACAACAAGGCCGTCACCCTCCCGGCCGGGAGCGAGATCGTCATCAGCCTCGACGAGAACCCGACGACCGGATATTCATGGAACGTCACCTCGTCCCGGGGGCTCTCGTACGTGAACGACACATTCATCCCGCCAAAGACGGACCTTGTGGGTGCCGGGGGCGTGCACGAGTGGCAGTACCGCGCTGCCGAGAAGGGATCCGCTGAGTTCTCCGCGATCTATATGCAGCCCTGGATGAACGTGACCGGAAGCGAGACCACGTTCTCGATGACGTTCACCATCGAGTGATCCCCCCTGCCCTCTTCCGCAACCGTGCGGGGGAGCGGCATCCCCTTTTTTGACATCCCGATCTCTGCCCTGCCGCCAGTCGGTCATCCCCCGGGTGCCCGTCGTCACCACTCGTTCCCGAACCATCGCGAGACCTCCGCCCCCGCCCACGGCCCCCCGTGCGCCGCGTAGATCCGTTCCGGTCCGAGGGCGAGAAGGGCCCGGATACTCCGTCGCGCTGCCGCAGGATCGCCGGTACGGAAGGGCAGACGGGGCCTCCCGCCCGGGAGGAGGGCGGAGAGGAGATCGCCGACGATGGCGGCGCCTCCGGCGATGAAGACCGAGACCGAGCCCGGGGTATGGCCCGGCGTGGGGATGACCCTGCCCCGGATCCCGAAGACCGCGAGATCGGCGGCGCCCTCGATGACGATGTCGGGCTCGATGCTTCCTGTCTTCCCCGCCATAAACCCGATCTGGTGCGGAGCGATCCGGGCGAGAGAGAACCGTCCGGCAACCCCGCAGCGCACGGCGCCGGCGTCGGCCGCATGGACGGCGATTGGCGCGCCGGTCCGGTCCCGGAGGGCATCAGCGCTCCCGTAATGGTCCGGGTGGCCGTGGGTGACCAGGATCAGCGAGAGATCATCGGGGCGGATGCCCGCACGCCTCATCGCGGCCAGGATGGCCGCTTCATCCCCGGGATTACCGGTATCGATCAGGAGCACCCCCCGATCCCTGACGATGAACGCTGTGGTCGGGCCGAGCGGCACGGGGATGACCGCCGGGAGGGAACAGGCGTTGATGCGCCCTCGCCCGCGCACCGGAGCCCGGACAGCCTGCATACCCGGATCTGCGGTCGTCATGACATCCCCCCACCGTGAGATACATCCTCCCCACATCAATCATTCGGTCGGGGTGGGAAGCGGAAGCGGATGGTCGGGCTGTCACCGGAGATCTGCGGCGCGCCGGCAGAAGCGCCGGGGGGCCCGCAGAAGATGAACGGGGCGGGAGGCGGTCCGTTCCCGGGACCCGGGCCGCAAAAAAAATTGGAGGGTATTCGATTGAAGGTTACGCGAGATAGTCTTCCGGCCGGGGGAGCTGCTCCTTCAGGCCCTTCCTCCGCCGGATGCCCTTGACCACGTCGTCCACGATGCCGGAGGGGACGAGTTCGAACCCGGCGAACTCGGTACTCCACATCGCGCGGCCCTCGGTGGCCGACCGGACGTCGCCCGCGAACCCGAAGAGCTCGGCGACCGGCGCCCTGCCGACGATCGTCATCGTGTCGCCTTCGCTCAGCATATCGAAGACCTGGCCGCGCCGGCCCTGGATCTGCGAGGTCGCCGCACCCATCTGATCGCTCGGGACCGTGATCTGGAGCTTCTGGATAGGCTCGAGGAGCGAATCGCCGCCCATCAGCAGGCCCGCCTTGACGGCGCTCCTGACCGCCGGGATGACCTGGGCGGGACCGCGGTGGATGGCATCCTCGTGGAGTTTCACATCCACCAGGCGGATCTTCAGGTTCTGGACCAGCTCGTCGGCGAGCGGACCTCCGTGGAGCGCCTCACGCCAGCCCTCGAGGACCAGTTCCATCGTCTCGTTGAGGTACTGGATACCCTTCGTCATGTCGATGAACATGTTGGTGCCCTCGATCGCCTTGACGTTCTTGGCCTCGTCCTTATCCATACCGGCGGCGATGAGGGCGTCGCGCCGCTCCACCGCCTGCTGGGTCATCGAGACGTCGCCCTGCTGGATCAGCTTCACGACCTCGGGGTTCATCGGTTCGAGTTCAAGGTAGAACCGGTTGTGCCGGTTCGGCGACTTCCCTTCGACCGGGCCCGCCCTGCCCGTGATCGTCTCGCGGTAGACGACGATCGGCGGAGAGGTGATGATATCGACGCCCTTGTCGCGCTTGATACGGCCGGTGATGATCTCGAGGTGGAGCTCGCCCATGCCGCTGATCAGGTGTTCGCCGGTCTCCTCGTTGATCGAGACCTGCACCGTCGGGTCTTCCTTTGCAACCTGGCGGAGGACCTCGACGAGCTTCGGGAGATCCTTCATGTTCTTCGCCTCAACGGCGACGGTCATGACCGGCTCGGAGTAGTGTTTCAGCGACTCGAAGGGGGTCATATCGACGAGCGTCGTGACGGTCGAGCCGACGATGGCATCCTTCAAGCCCGTGACGGCGGCGATGTTGCCGGCGGCCAGTTCTTCCACCTCGATCCGCTCGGCGCCCATGAAGATGCCGACCTGGGCGAGGCGGTTTGCGCGTTTCGCCGCACCCATGATGTAGCACTCGGTACCCCGGCGGAGCGTCCCCGAGAAGAGGCGGCCGGTGGCGACCTCGCCTGCGTGCGGGTCGAAGGTGATATCGGTGACCATCATGCAGACGGGACCGTTCGGATCGCAGGTGAGCATCGCCTTGCCCTCGGAGCTCGTGTAGTCGCCGTGCCAGATGATGTGGATACGCCGGTCCTGGGCCTGGAGGGGGTTCGGGAGGTGCTTGACCACCATATCGAGGAGCACGGCGTGCAGGGGGCTTGACTTTGCCAGCCACTTCATGTCGCCGGTGTTGCACTTCTCGTAGACATCTCTGAACGAGACGCCGCTCTTCTTCATGTAGGGGACGGAGACTGCCCAGTTGTAGAGCGCGGAGCCGAAGGCGACGGTGCCTTTCGCGGCATCGAGCTTCCAGCCCTCGTTGTACATCTTCTCGTTCATGCCCTTGATCAGCTTGTTGACCTTATCGATCACCCGTGCAAGGCGGATCTGCATCTCCTGCTCGTCCACCTTGAGCTCGTTGATCAGGCGGTCCACCTTGTTGATGAAGAGCACCGGGCGGACGCCTTCCTTCAAGGCCTGGCGGAGCACCGTCTCCGTCTGGGGCATGGTGCCTTCGACCGCATCCACGACGACGACGGCGCCGTCCACCGCGCGCATGGCGCGGGTCACGTCGCCGCCGAAGTCCACGTGGCCGGGGGTATCGATCATGTTGATCAGGTACTCCTCGCCGGCGTACTCGTGGACCATCGAGACGTTGCTTGCGTCGATGGTGATGCCGCGTGCCTGTTCCTCTTCGTCAGAGTCCATGAAGAGCTGCCTGCCGGCGAGCTCCTCGCTGATCATGCCTGCTCCTGCGAGCAGGTTGTCTGAGAGGGTTGTCTTTCCGTGATCGATGTGGGCGACGATACCGATGTTCCGGATGTGTTCCGGCTTGTCCATCAGGTCCGTCACCCGCTCTACCATCTTCTTTCGTCTGGTCATAGAACACCAAAAAAGTAAAGGGGATGTTATCGGGCAGCCTTTGCGATACGCTCTCTCTCTTCTCTCTTCGAGACGGCGTAGGAGCGGGTGTCGCCGTTTGCGGCCGCGATCAGTTCCTCGGCGAGCGCCTCGCTCACGGTCTTCTTCTTCTTGTGGCTCGCCTGCCGGACACCGTCGGTGATGAACCGGAGAGCGGTGTCGACACGGCGCTGGGGCGCGGTGTCGACCGACTTCGGGACGTTGATACCGCCGTACTTCAGCCGGACGGTCTCTTCGCGGGGGCCGGCGTTCTCGACGGCATCCACCAGCACCTGGACCGGGTTCTTCTTTGTCTTTTTATTGACGATCTCGAAGGCATCCTTGACGATGCGGATGGCGAGCTCCTTCTTGCCGGTGTTGTGCTCGGTCTGCATCATCTTGTTGATCAGGCGCTCGACGATCAGCATATTGCTCTTGTTGAACTGCTGGCCGGCGAGCTTGCCGCAGGAGTGCGGCACGATCATCGCGTGCAGGTTCACGTAACGGGCAAGGCTCGGATCTTTGATCTCCACCTCGCTCATGTCCCAGCGGTTGAAGAGGAGTTTCTGGTCCTGGATGCCTGCCTCTGCTGCTTCTTCCATACTCCTTACCTCCGCGGCTTCTCCTTGCGCCCGATGACCATCTCGCTGAGACTGACGTTGTTGACCTTGGTCACGACGAACCGGACGCCCGGGATATCGCCCATCGACCTGCCCAGCCTGCCGCCGATACCCTCGATCTCGACCTCGTCGTGCTCGTCGATGAAGTTGATCGCGCCGTCGCCGACGGCGAACGCGGTCACCTGGCGGCCGTTCTTGATCAGCTGTACGCGGACGCACTTACGGATCGCCGAGTTAGGCTGTTTTGCCTCGACACCCACCTTCTCAAGAACGATCCCGCGTGCCTGCGGCGCTCCCTCAAGGGGGTCGGATTTCACATCAAGTCCAAGCTGGCGCCGGGCGTAGACAGGATCATGCCACCTGTCTCTTTTCGCGTCGCGCTTCAGTTTTCGGGCTGCGAATTTACCATTTCCCATTGAATACCCTCGTATCGGTTGAATTTGTGGATAGGAGCAACTCCCGGTGTGCTATAAAGCAACGCGCGTTACGGATTTATATATTGTGGAACCCATCCGCGCGTCGATCTTTCGCCCTAGTTATTTGATCGGGAGCTGATATAATATTATATCCTGGTGAGCAACCTTCATGGATGACAACCCGGATATACAAAGAGGTTTTTTTCGAGGCGACCCATCGCCTGATCCACTATCGGGGGAAGTGCTTCCGCCTGCACGGTCACCAGTGGCGGGTGGAGGTCTGGATCGAGGGGACGGCGGACGAGCGCACCGGGATCGTCCTTGACTACAACTGCATAAAGGAGGTCGTCGGGCGGTTCGACCACCAGGTGATCCTGAACGTCGGCGACCCCATGGCGGCGTGCATCGAGGCGTTCCACCCGGTCGTCACCACGCCCGGCGACCCCACGAGCGAACTCCTCGCCGGCCTCATCGCGGATATGATCGATGCCGAGGCCGCGCGGCAGGGGCTTGATGCCCGCGTGAAGAAGATCCGTGTCTGGGAGTCGACGTCCTGTTACGCAGAGCGCACGTATGATCGTCAGTGAGATCTTCCGGAGCCTCCAGGGAGAGGGCAGGAACCAGGGGCGGCCCTGCACGTTCATCCGGCTCGCCGGGTGCAACCTCCGGTGCGCCTGGTGCGACACCTCCTACGCGTGGGAAGGCGGGATGAGGATGAGCGTTGCGGAGGTCCTCGACCGGGTCTGGCTCCTGAACGGGAAGCAGATCTGCATCACCGGCGGGGAACCGCTCCTGCAGCGGGACGAGGTCGCCGGGCTCCTCGAAAAGTTCGACCGCCACGGTTATACGGTCGAGATCGAGACGAACGGAACTCAGGACTTCCGGGATATGCAGGCGTTTGCCTCCATCTGCATGGACGTGAAATGCCCCTCATCGGGGGAGCAAAGCGATCTCTCTCTCCTCCCCTTCATCGGCCGGCGCGACTGCGTCAAGTTCGTGGTGGCGGACGAGAACGACTTCCTCTACGCGCGAGCGGTGATGGCTCGTTACGATATCCGGGGCGAGGTCATCATAACACCGGTGGAAGGATCCGACTACCGTGCCATCGCGGATTATATCGTCGAAGAGAACCTCCCGGTGAGGTTTCAACTACAGCTCCACAAGATCCTGGGGATGAAATGATGAGAGCTGTCTGCCTTCTTTCGGGCGGTATGGACTCTGCCACGCTCGCCTACGCCGCAAAGGATATGGGCTACGATATCATAGCGCTCCACTTCGCCTATGGCCAGAGGACGGAGAAGCGGGAGCGTGCATGCGCCCGGACCATCGCCCGTATGCTTGATGCGGCGGAGTTCGTCGAGATCGGCCTCGAGCACTTCAAAAAGATCGGATCCTCGAGCCTGACGGATGAGAGCATCCCGATCGACGAGTATACCGAGAAGGGGGTGCCGGCAACCTACGTTCCCTTCCGAAACGCAAACCTCCTTGCCATCGCGACCAGCCTCGCGGAGGCCCGGCGGGCGGAGGCGATCTTCATCGGCGTCCAGACCGGCGACTACCCCGGGTACCCGGACTGCCGGCCGGAGTTCATCGAGGCGTTCCAGCACGCGATCGATCTCGGCACGGCGGCGGATCCCCCGATCACCCTGATGACGCCCTTCGTCCGTATGACGAAGGCGGATATCCTCCGCGTGGGTCTTCGCCTCGGTGTCCCCTACGAGGAGACCTGGTCGTGCTACCAGAACGACGACCGGGCGTGCGGGGTCTGCTCCTCGTGCCACTACCGGCGAGCTGCATTCCGCGAACTCGGACTTTGCGATCCGATCGCGTACGAGGACTGACCATGGAGATCTACCGCGGGAAACGACTCACCGTCGAGAAGAGAGAGATCACCCTCCCGAATGGAAAGCGAAAGGAGCGGGTGGTCATCCATCCCGGCGGGGCGGTCGCGATCCTCCCGGTCGAGGGAGACGACTGTTACCTCATCCGGCAGTACCGCTACGCCGTCGACGATTACATCTTCGAAGCGCCGGCGGGCACCATCGACGAGGGCGAGGAGCCGCACGAGACCGCCCGCCGGGAACTGATCGAGGAGACCGGGATGAAGGCGGAGGTCTTCACCCCGAAAGGCTGGATCTACCCTTCGCCCGGTTACACCGACGAGCGGATATGGCTCTACATCGCCGAAAGGCTCTCGCCCTGCCATGACTACGATATGGACGAGGACGAGGTGATCGAGGTCGTCCGCACCCCGCTCAGGGATCTTGCGGCCATGATCGCCGATGGGCGAATAGTCGACGCAAAGACGATCTGTCTCATCTGCCGGTGCTTCTTGTGAGAAGAGCGCGAGGCGTCCGGCCCGGGGCGGGCGCGGGAGGGGGATGGCAAATGTGCGCAGATTTAAGCCATCTCCGGAGAAACACATAGTAGCTTCGACCAGTGAATACCATTCAGCGAGCCTGGTGAATACCCGATGGAAGAGACCCACGAGATGGATACCGCGCGAAAGCGCTACGAATTTAAAAAGATGCTTGAGAGGCTTGCCGAGAAGGAGGGGAGCGGCACCGAGCTGATCACGCTCTATATACCTCCGGATAAGCAGATATACGACGTGACCGCCCAGCTCCGCGACGAGTTCGGACAGTGTGCGAACATCAAGAGCAAACAGACCCGGACAAACGTCCAGAGCGCCATATCCTCCATCCTCTCCCGCCTGAAGTACTACAAGCGCCCGCCGGAGAACGGCATGGCTGTCTTCTGCGGCACGGTCAACATCGGCGGCGACCGCACCGACCTTGAGTGCGAGATCATCGAGCCGCCTGAACCGCTCAACACCTACCTGTACCGGTGCAGTTCCTCGTTCGAGCTCGAGCCCCTGCAGCAGATGCTCGGCGAGAAGGAGGTCTACGGCCTGATCGTCATCGACCGGCGGGAGGCCTACATCGGTTTCCTCCGGGGCAACCGGATCGAGGCGGTGCGCGGCGCCACATCGACGGTCCCCGGCAAGCAGCGGAAGGGCGGTCAGTCGAGCGTCCGGTTCCAGCGGTTGCGGTTGATCGCCATCAACGAGTTCTACAAGAAGGTCGGCGACCTTGCAAACGATATCTTCCTCGCCGAGAAGGACTTCTTCGAGCGGTTCAAAGGCGTCCTGATCGGCGGCCCGACCCCCACGAAGGAGGAGTTCGAGGCGGGCGGCTACCTTCACCACGAGCTCCAGAAGCGGATCATCGGGCTCTTCGATGTCGCCTACACAAACGAGTCCGGCCTTGCCGAGCTCGTCGAGAACGCATCGGATGCGCTGAAGGGCCTCGATATCATCAAGGAGAAGAACATCATGAACCGGTTCCTCCAGGAACTGGTCAAAGACGACGGGCCGGCCGCCTACGGCGAGGAGAGCGTCCGAAAGAACCTGGAACTCGGCTCCGTCGATACCCTCCTCCTCTCCGATAAGCTCCGGAGGGCCCGGCTGAAACTTGCCTGCCCGAACAGCGACTACACCGAAGAGAGAACGATCAGCATCGAACCGGGCAAACATATCAAGGACATCGACTTCGGCACCTGCCCGAATGACGGTGCCTCTCTCTACGTCGCGGAGGAGGTCGACATCATCGACGAGCTGACGGCGCTTGCGGACCAGAGCAGCACGACGGTTCGGATCATATCGGACGACTTCGAGGAAGGCTCGATGCTCTACAACGCATTCGGCGGGATCGCGGCAATACTTCGTTATAGGACCGGATACTGATGTTTCAGGAGAAGTACCACCAGGTTGAGCGCATGCTCCGGGCATGCACCGGCGAAGAGGACGTCCTCCTCACGATAGGGGGAGATCACGCCGATATCGCCTCGACCGTAGCGTTTAAACTTGCGAAGAAGGAGAGGCGGGCACCCCAGAAGATCGCTGCCGATATCGCGGCAAGGCTCTCGGCGGACCCCGATCTCGGGGATATCCGCGTCGGGGCGGTGGGCCCCTACGTCAACTTCCGGTTCGGACCCTCGCTTCTCTCGGAGGCGGTCAGGGCGGCGACAAAACCCGGTTACGGGAACCTCCCCCGCCGCACCGAACGGGTGGTGCTCGAGCACACGAGCGCAAACCCGAACGGTCCGCTCCACGTCGGTCACATCAGGAACACCGTCATCGGGGATACCCTGGTCCGGGCGTTCCGGAAGGCCGGATACCCGCTCGAGGCGCAGTACTACTTAAACGATATGGGCCGCCAGATCGCCATCGTCTCCTGGGGATTCGACCACCTCGGCCTTGCCCGCGGGGGGAGTGAGAAGGCGGACCATTACGTCGCCCGGGTCTACGTCGCGGCGAACCGGGCGATCCGGGAGAACCCGGAGATCACGGAGGAGATCGACCGCCTCATGCAGCAGGTGGAGCGCGGCGATGCAGAGACCGTCAGGAAGTTCCGGGCGGCCGTCTCCCTCTGCGCGGAAGGCATCAAAGCGACCCTCGCCGCCCTGAACGCCCGCCACGACCGGTTCGTCTGGGAGAGCGATTTCGTCCGGATAGGCGATGTGGACCGGATCGTCGAGCGGGTCAGGCGCCTGCCGCAGGCCCACGAGGACGAGATCCTCTGGGTCGACCTCTCGGAGCAGGGTTTCGAGAAGAAGTACATCCTCCGGAGGAGCGACGGCACGTCGGTCTACAGCACGCGCGACCTTGCCTACCACACCTGGAAGGCGCGCAACTTCGACCGGATGATCGATATTCTCGGAGCGGACCACAAACTGATCGGCGCCCAGCTCCGGGCCACCCTCGAGCTTCTCGGCGAACAGCCGCCCGATATCGTCTACTTCGAGTTCGTCTCCCTCCCCGAGGGCTCGATGAGCACCCGGGCGGGCAAGTTCGTCTCGGCGGACGAGCTGATCGAGGAGGTGACCGCGAAGGCATACGACGAGGTGACCGTCCGTCGGCCGGAGCTCCCCGAAGGGGAGCGGCGGGCCATCGCGGGATCGGTCGCCGTCGCCGCCATTCGCTACGATATCGTGAAGGTCTCCCCCGAGAAGAGCACGGTCTTTGACTGGCGGGAAGCGTTGAACTTCGAGCGGCAGAGCGGCCCTTACATCCAGTACGCCCACGCCCGCGCCTGCAGCATACTCGATAAGGCAGGAGCGGTCTCGATGCCGGCATACCACTACGAGACGGAGCACGAGGTCGCGCTTGCCCGGCACCTTGCCCGGTTCCCCGTCGTCGTCGAGCAGACCGTGACGGAGCTTCGCCCGCACCTGCTCGCCTCGTATGCCCGCGAGCTCGCCGACCTCTTCAACGCCTTCTACCACTACGACCCGGTGCTGAAGAGTGAGGGCGAGGCCCGGAACAGCCGCCTTGCCCTCGTGGATGCGGTCAGGAACACCCTTCAGGAGTCGCTTGCGACACTCGGTATCGATGCACTCAGAAGCATGTAAGGCCCTCCGGAAACAGGGCTATCAGTTCGTCAGCCCTGCCTCGTCGGCGGCCGTAAAGCCCTGCATGTGGAACAAGCGGGCACTCCGGGGCGGAGCTATGTGCTACAAGGCACAGTTCTACGGCATCGAGAGCCACCGCTGCGTCCAGATGACGCCGACGCTACGCTGCAACCAGCAGTGCCTCTTCTGCTGGCGGTCGTTCGAGCACGAGGTCGTGGAGGAGGAGGAGTGTCCGCCGGAGGCGATCATAGAGAGCCTCCCGCGTCTCCAGAAGAAGGCGCTCGCGGGCTACAAGGTCTCGCCTTACGTCGCGCCGGAACGGTTCGCGGAGGCCCTCCGCCCCACGATGGTCGCGGTATCCCTCTCGGGGGAACCGACCTGCTACTCGCAACTCCCAAACCTCATCGACGGCCTCAACGCCGGCGGGTACACGACGTTCCTCGTCTCGAACGGCACCCGGCCCGACGTCCTCGCGCGGTGCCGGCCCTACCAGGTCTACGTCTCTCTTGATGCTCCCGACCGGGAGACCTACCTCGGCCTCTGCCGGCCGCGGGAAGACTACTGGGACTGCATCCAGGAGAGCCTTGCCGGGCTTGCCGGCCGCCGTTCCGCTATCCGGACCACCGTGGTGCGCGGCTACAACGACTTCGCGCCTGAAGGGTATGCGGCGATCTACCAGGACTCCGGCGCCCGATTCGTCGAAGTGAAGGGTTATATGTACCTGGGATACAGTAGAAAACGATTGCAGAGAGACCAGATGCCCGAACATAGCGATGTGCGGGCGTTTGCCGAGAAGATTGCAGAACACTGCGACTATACCGTAAAGGACGAGAGCCCGGCAAGCCGGGTCGTCTGCCTGGAGCGGAAGATATGAGATTCGATGTGGAAGAGTTCAAAAAGAGAGCGAGAGAGGACTTCGAGCACGCCTGGCACGAAGGGCCGTCGGTGCTGACCCCGCCGGGGATCTCGGGCCAATATCCCCGTCTGAAGTACACCCGGGCCACGGCGCACCCGATATTTGAGATCACGCAGAGGCTCCGCGAGACCTACCTCTCGATGGGGTTTGACGAGGCGATGAACCCCCTGATCGTCGAGGAAGCGGATATCTACCGGCAGTTCGGGCCCGAAGCGATGGCCGTCCTCGACCGGGTCTTCTACCTCGGCGGCCTGCCCCGCCCGAATGTCGGGATTGCAAGAAAGCAGATCGAGGGGATCGAGGCGATCCTCGGCCGCACGATCACGCCCCCGGTCGAGGAGAGACTCCGCGAAACCCTTCACGGCTACAAGAAGGGGACGATCGACGGCGACGACCTGACGCACGAGCTTGCGGCCGTCCTCGAGGCCGACGATGCCGCCGTGGTGCACATCCTCGACGCGGTCTTCCCCGAGTTCCGCGCGCTCGCCCCCGAGTCGTCGCGCAACACCCTCCGGAGCCACATGACGAGCGGCTGGTTCCTGACGCTCTCGGCCATCTGGGAGAAGCGACATCTGCCTATCCGGCTCTTCTCGGTGGACCGCTGTTTCCGGCGGGAGCAGGAGGAGGGGCCGACCCGCCTGATGGCCTACCACTCGGCCTCCTGCGTCGTCGCGGGGGAGGACGTCACCCTCGAAGAGGGGAAAGCCGTCAGCGAGGCCCTCCTCTCGGCCTTCGGGTTCACCGAGTTCAGGTTCCAGCCCGACGAGAAGCGGTCGAAGTACTACATGCCCGGGACACAGACCGAGGTCTACGCCCGCCACCCGGTCCTCGACTGGGTCGAGGTCGCCACGTTCGGCATCTACTCGCCCTCGGCGCTCGCGGAGTACGGGATCGGCGTGCCGGTGATGAACCTCGGTCTCGGGGTGGAGCGGCTCGCCATGATCGCCTACCGGTCTAACGATATCCGCGAGCTCACCTACCCGCAGTTCTTCCCGCAGACCCTCTCCGACCGCGATATCGCGGGCGCCGTCCATCTCCGCACGGAACCGGCGTCGACGACCGGGAAGCGGATGGCGGAGGCGATCCGTGCTACGGCCGCTGAGCACGCAACCGCCCCGGGCCCGTGCGCGTTCACCGCGTGGAAGGGCGAGATTGCGGGGAGAGAGGTCGAGGTGATCGTCGAGGAGCCCGAGTCCAACACGAAACTCTGCGGGCCCGCGTGCGCAAACGAGGTCTATGTTCACGACGGTTCGGTCCTCGGTGTCCCTGATACCGAGAAGTGGGCATCCGTCCGGCGCGAAGGGGTCTCTACCGGCATCACCTACCTCGATGCCGTGGCAGGCCTTGCCGCCGCCCGGATCGAGGAGGCTGCACGGTGCGGGGAGGGTACCACAGTCCAGGTGAAGATGTCGAAGCTTCCTTCCGACGTCAACCTCCGTATCGAGGAGTATGCGATGCGGTATATCACCGACCACAACAAGAAGGTGGACCTCAGGGGACCGGTCTTCCTGACGGTGCGATCCGTCATACCGGAGCAGTCGACCCGATAAGACTCTTCTCCCTCCCCGGTTTCTCTCTTTTCCGGGTCACCCCCTCCCTGCCGCACTCGATACACCTCCGGAGCAGGGGCAGGACGTCCCGTTGCGAGACCAGGTTGAAACGTGCCCTGCTCGGGGCGAGTCCGACCTTGATCGAGTAGGCGTCGGGCGGCATCGCCGCGAAGAGATCTTCATCGGTCCTGTCGTCCCCGATGGCGAGGATGAAGTCCCAGGCGTGCTGCGAGACCCAGCTCAACGCCGCCCTCCCTTTATCGACGACGGTGTTCTTGATCTCGATGACCTTGTTGCCCTCCATGACGCCGACGTTGAGGTTCGACGTCAGGTGCAGGAGGTCGTCTTTGAGGTCCTTTGCCCGTTGCGCGCCGAGGATCGGTTCGGTCCTCCGGTAGTGCCAGACGAGGGAGAAGTCCTTCTCTTCTATGAACGCGCCGGGCGTGCGGTCGGTGTAGAGTTCGAGGAGCGGGTAGATCTCCTCTTTCCAGTCGCTGGAGAGCCCTTCGTGCATCCGCCACTCCCCGGAACGCTCCTTTGTCCAGACACCGTGCTCGGCGATGAGCCCGATATCCATCCCCCGGAACCAGGCATCCAGGGTGTACCGGTCCCTGCCGCTGATCACCACCACCTCGTTTCCCGGCACACGAGAGAGAACATCGAGCACCTCTTTCGTGGTCTCGCCGGGCACCGCCTTCTGCGGTTTTGCCGCGAAGGGCACCAGGGTGCCGTCGTAATCGAGGAGGAGGAGGCGGTCCTGAGCGGCGGCATAGTCGTCGACCAGCTGATCCCTGATGGCCGGGGTGACGATCTGCTCGGACCGTTCGACCCGGATCGCCCGGGCGTCGCCGAGGCGGGTGAGGAAGTCGCCGACCCAGCGCTCGATGTCGTAGCGCATCAGCCGTCTCTGCATGGTCCGGTTCCGTTCGACCTGTTCCTTCTCCGGCATGGCAAGCGCCGCCTCGATCGCCTCGATCACTGCGTCCCGATCGTTAGGGTTGACGATGATCGCTTCACCGAGTTCTTCGGCCGCTCCCGCCATCTCGGAGAGGATGAGCACCCCGGTACCGTCGGTTCGGGTAGCGACGTACTCCTTCGCCATCAGGTTCATGCCGTCGCGGAGCGGTGTCACCAGGGCGACGTCGGCAGCGCTGTAGAACGCCACCAGCGTCTCGAACGGGAGGAAGTTGTAGAAGTAGGTGACCGGGACCCAGTCGGTCGTCCCGTACTTCCCGTTGATCCGACCGACGAGTTCGTCGATCCGCTTCTTCAACGCCTGGTAGCGGCTGACGCCGGCCCTTGACGGGACGGCGACGAGGACGAGAGAGACCTTCCCCTGGTACTCCGGTTTCTTCTCAAGGAGCGTATCGAATGCCTCGAGCCGGAGCGGGATCCCTTTCGTATAGTCGAGACGGTCAAACGAGAGGATGATCTTACGCTTTCCGTACTTCTGCCGGATTCTCTCGATCTCCCTCTGGACCGGCGTGCTGCCCGCGGAGTCGGCGAACCGGTGGTAATCGATGCCCATCGGAAAGAGGTCGGTCCGCACCACCCGGGTGCCGGTCCTGACCTCTCCGAAGGAGTGCTCGTATCCGAGGATACGGCGGACGCTGGAGAGGAAGTGGCGGACGTAGCCGTAGGTGTGAAACCCGATGAGGTCCGCCCCGAGGAGGCCGGCGAGGATCTCCCGCCTCCAGGGGAGGCCCCGGAATACCTCAAACGACGGGAAGGGGATGTGATGGAAGTAACCGATCTCCGCATCGGGCAGGCGCTCCCGGAGCATCTCGGGGAGGAGCATCAGGTGGTAGTCGTGGACCCAGATGACGTCGTCGGGCTGCACGACCTCCATCACGGCATCGCAGAACCTCTCGTTCACCCTCTGGTAGACGGTCCACGTCTTCTGGTCGTAGTCGGCAAAGAGGTTGAAGTAGTGAAAGAGCGGCCAGAGGGTGTTGTTGCAGAACCCGTCGTAGTAGTGCTTGATGTCGTACGGGGAGAGGAAGACCGGGTGACACTGCTCTCTCTTGAGCGTATCGACGATCCGGTCTTTCTCTTCTTCTTGCTTTCTCTGAACGTTCATACCAGGCCAGCCGACCCAGAGGCTCTCGTAGGCCTTGTAAAAAGAGCCGACCCCGGTGGCAAGACCACCGACGCTCCGTTGCAGGCGGAAGTCGCCGTTCTTCCGGGTGACGCTGATCGGAAGCCTGTTTGAGACTATCAGTAACCTGTTCATGGTTGACCCTGCTCTCGATCGAGATGATGATCGCACCACAAGGATTCTCAACCAAAATTAAGGTTTTGGCGAAATCTCAAAAAACTGTGGATATCAGGCCCCCGGCGCGCACCTTCTCTCCCCGGCTCTCCCGCCGGCCGCCGACACCGGGGATATCGCGCATACCCGATCGCGGTGATTCTGCCGGGGGCTTCTGGGCAGAGGCTGCCGGAGGGAGGGCGGGTTATCATGCACCGCCCGCTGCCGGGATGCCGGCCTTTATCCCGCGCGTGAACGACCGGCCGGGAGGTTTGCCGCGAGGGAGGCCGGTGCAGGGTTCGGAGGGCTGAAACAGGCATGTCGGAGAGGCTCCGGGAAGGCAGCGCCCGGACCCGGGCGTACCGCACGCAGGGTATCGGCATCTCCATGCTCCACAATATACACTCCTGGTACCGTGAGCAAATCCTTCCCGAAAAGGACGAGGTCGCCTCGAGGCGGGTGGGACGGAGTAGAGAAGGGATCAAAAACCTCATTTTAGTGCCCGTTGAAGAGATCCGTGTCGGTGGCTGTGGCACCTTCTCTCTATTTGCGAATCGTCTCTGACGGCACCACCCCGCGACTCGCCTACGATTGCGTAGTTGCCCGAAATCCCCTGACAGGAAAGAGGATCCGCTTGCAGCCCTGCAGGGCGCAAACTTCAGTCATCGGAAACATCGTTGCTCAAAGACCTTCGGTCTTTTCGTGTTCGCTACGCCGCGACCCGTAGCTTCGCGGCGCTCGAGGTCTGCTCCGAAGAGTATCACAACCTTTATGGGATACAATGTTATATGTTTCTAACATAATGTTAGAAATAAACAACATGGTGCGGTGACAATGCAGTTGAAACAGTCCGTACTTCTGGCCCTCGGCATCCTGCTCGTTCTTGCAGGTGTCGTCCTTCAGTATACCGGCATCG
>ENA-UOUL01000960-UOUL01000960.1-bioreactor-metagenome-genome-assembly--contig:-NODE-960-length-45151-cov-8.021720_pt1 | contig 45151 bp, 35 predicted proteins | sample MGYA00249838_ERZ747220 | MGnify/ENA primary metagenome ERZ747220 (study PRJEB28778, sample SAMN05720191) | bioreactor metagenome | isolation source: Anaerobic biogas reactor | place: USA:Washington... | reverse complement strand
ACCCAGTCATCATAATACAGGCTGAATGAATCCAGGCTCTCGACTTCAATCTCTCGTCGTCGCGAAGCGTGGTGCATGGTAGCTGCAACCGTTTCGCTTGTCAAGAGAATGAAGAAAAATCTTTTTCAAATAAAAACTCAATCTAAATATCTCAACGACTGAGGCTGCAGATAATACCCGCCGCCTCCATGCTTGTAAAGACCAAAATGAGGATTTTTTGCACTTTTAATGTTTTTTTGTGAAGCAGGAGGCGGGCGATGACCGTAAGAGCATCTAAATCAGCTATATATTCCAAATACTTTATCGGGACACTGCCAGCCTGTCGAGCATCAGGGCAATGGCGCGCCAATACACCTGGTGCTCTTCGGCCAGGATCCGCGCGGACAAGGTTTCCTCGGTATCGCCGTCACGCACCTCGACCGCCCGCTGCATCAGAATGGGCCCGGTATCGATGCCCGCGTCCGCCAGGTGCACCGTGCATCCCGAGACCTTCACGCCGTATTCGAGCGCCTGGCGCTGCGCGTGGAGCCCGGGAAAGGAGGGGAGCAGGGAGGGGTGGATATTCAGGATACGCCCGGGATAGGCATCGAGGAGGATCGGGGTGACAATGCGCATGAAACCCGCCAGGCAGACAAGCGCGGGATCAAAAGGGGCAAGGGTCCGCCCGAGCAGCCGGTCGTATTCCTCCCGTTCGATCCCGCGCGCCGGCAGGCAGACGGCTTCCAGGCCGAATTCCCGGGCGCGCTCCAGGCCGCCCGCGTCGGCACGGTCGCTGATCACGCAGCAGATTTCGGCGTCCAGGTCCCCGCGCCCGATCGCCTCGTGGATGGCCACGAAGTTCGACCCCCGGCCGGAGATAAGTATCGCGATCCGTCTCTGTCCCATCCGCCTCCTTTCACAGCCGCAAGGGCTCCGGCTACTCCCCTTCCTCTTCCCCGCCGAACAGGCTTTTCTGTTTTTCCTCGACCACCACCGCGGTGGGATAGCGGTCGGTGAAACAGGCCGAACAGTACTGTTTCCGGTCGTCGACGGACCGGAACACCGACTCGAGGCTCAGGTAGCCCAGGCTATCGGCGCCGATGAACCTGCAAATCTCCTCCACCGATTTCATCGAGGCGATCAGTTCGTGCCGGGTGGGGATATCGATACCGTAATAACAGGGGGCGATGACAGGGGGGGAGGTGATCCGCATGTGTATTTCGCTCGCCCCCGCGGCGCGGACGATCTGCACGATCTTCCGGCTGGTGGTCCCCCTGACGATGGAGTCGTCAATAAGAATGACGCGCTTTCCCCGGAGGATCTCCCGCACCGGGTTGAGCTTCACCTTCACCCCGAAATTGCGGATCGACCGCCGGGGCTCGATGAAGGTGCGGCCAATATAATGGTTGCGGATCAGACCGAACTCCAGCGGGATGCCGCTGGCACGCGCATACCCGATCGAGGCCGACACCCCGGAATCGGGGATCGGCACCACCACATCGGCGTCCACCGGGTGCTCGAGGGCCAGGTACCTCCCCATCTCCTTCCGGCTGGCGTTGACCGTCCGGCCGAAGACGACGCTGTCCGGACGGCCGAAATAGATATGCTCGAAAACACAAAAGGCGGGCTTCCCCTTCGGCAGCGGCATCTCGGATTCCAGGCTTTTCTCCTCGATCCTCACCACTTCCCCGGGCGCCAGGTCCCGGACATGCTCCGCGTCGATCAGGTCGAAGGCGCAGGTTTCCGAAGCCACGACGTAGGATCCGTCCACAAGCCCCAGGCAGAGGGGCCGGAAGCCTTGCGGGTCCCGGGCCGCCAGGAGGTACTCCGGCGTGAGCAGCGCCAGGGAGTAGGCCCCCTGGACCATTCTGAGCGCTTCCACGAACGCTTCCGGAAGGGTACGTCGGCGCGACCGGGACATCAGGTGCAGGATGACCTCGCTGTCACTGGTAGAGTGAAAAATGGCGCCGTCCCGCTCGAGTTCCTTGCGCAACTGCGGGGCGTTGGTCAGGTTGCCGTTGTGAGCGAGCGCGATCTGTCCGCGCCAGCAATCGATCAGAATCGGCTGTGTGTTCCAGACGGAGCTTTCCCCGGCGGTGGAATAGCGCACGTGCCCCAGCGCCGATTCCCCGGGGAGCCGCCCCAGCCGGTTTTCGTTGAACACGTCCGCCACGTATCCCATCCCCTTTTCCATGTGGAGCTTGCGGCGGTCGGAGACGGCGATCCCGGCGGAGTCCTGCCCCCGGTGCTGCAGGGCGTACAGGCCCAGGTAGGCGATCCGCGCGGCCTCCGGGTGGGCCACGATGCCGAAAACGCCGCATTCCTCTCCCAGTTTGTTCCAGGCTTCCATTTGAAAGGACCAAGGCAAATAGGTAACGTCCTCGCCACGGTCCCGCCGGGCCAACTTCCCGGCGGGGAATCCGGCATTCCGCCAGTATTATACACAATCCTTTTCACGGCGCCGGGGGAAAACCTGGAAGAGCGGGCGGGGTGCGCCGCATCTTTGGCTTCGCCTTCGGCGGGCCTTGATATACCATAAGGGGTGGCCCCGATACCGGACGGCGCGACGCGGAGTCGGTTCCCAGCGCCAGGATGGCGTGATGCGCGGATGCGCGACGCGGCACCACCTTTCATAGATACGAATCGGGAACAGGCACAGAAGAAAGGATATTAGCTCATGGCTGACATGGATGGGAGCAACGAGACCAAGGACTTTTACCTGGATATTCCCGCCCGGAACACCCCCTTCTTCCTCAAGGGTTCGGGCGCCCTCGACTGGGGGATGCAGAACCGCTTCGCCAGGATCTTCAACGCCGCTTCGGGCCGGACCGTGATGCTGGCTATCGATCACGGGTATTTCCAGGGACCGACGACGGGGCTGGAGAGGGTGGACGTCAACATCATCCCCCTGCTCCCCTACGCGGACGCTCTCATGCTGACCCGCGGCATCCTCCGCACGACCATCCCGCCCACCTTCGCCCGGGGGACCGTGCTGCGCGCGAGCGGCGGCCCCAGCATCCTCAAGGAGCTCTCCAACGAACAGATCGCCCTGGACATCGAGGACGCGCTCCGGCTCAACGCCGCGGCCATGGCGGTGCAGGTTTTCGTCGGCGGGGAGTACGAATCCCAGTCGATCCACAACCTGACGCGCCTCGTCGACCTCGGCGCCCGCCACGGCGTCCCGGTACTCGGAGTCACCGCGGTTGGAAAAAACATGACGCGCGACGCCCGGTATTTCCGCCTCGCCTGCAGGATATGCGCAGAACTGGGAGCACACTTCATCAAGACGTATTACGTGTCGGAAGGGTTTGAGACCATCACCGCTTCCTGCCCGGTCCCCGTCATCATGGCCGGCGGGAAAAAACTTCCCGAATCGGAAGCCCTGGAAATGGCCTACCGTGCCGTCAGCGAGGGGGCCGCGGGCGTCGACATGGGGAGGAATATCTTCCAGTCGGAAGCCCCCGCCGCCATGATCCAGGCGGTGAGAAAAGTGGTCCACGAAAACGCCAAGCCCCGGGAGGCTTTCGAACTGTTCCAGGATCTGAAAAACCGGCGCGCGTAGCCGGTGCGGGCGGGAGCCCGGCGCACCCCGGGGGGAGCGTCGGGGAAAGCGGCAAGGAGACGAGGATAGCATGATCAACCGCTGGTCGGACGACAAGGCCTCTCAATTCATCGAACAACATCGCAAGAAATATGGCGAGGACCTGGCCGTCGGCCTCTACGTGGCCTCCCTGATCGGTGCGGAAACCCGCCTGGTGCTGCATGGCGGCGGCAACTCCTCCGTGAAAACGGTCCGGACCAACCTCCTGGGAGAAACCGTCCGGACCCTGTTCGTCAAGGCCTCGGGTTACGACATGGCCGCCATCGAACCGGACGGCTATACCGGGCTGGAGCTGGACTACGTGGAAAGACTCCGGTCCCTGGACCACCTGTCTGACGGGGACATGGTCAATGCCTTCCGCACCCATTGCCTGGACGCCCGGGCGGCCACCCCGTCCATCGAAACCCTCGTCCACGCATTCGTCCCCAGCAAATTCGTCGACCACACCCACCCCGATTCCATCCTGGCGCTCACGAACCAGGCGGAGGGGGAAAAACACCTGCGCGCCGCGCTGGGCGACGGAGTTTCCATCCTCCCTTACACCCACCCCGGGTTCCCCCTTGCCAAGGCGGTAGCCGCGGAACTGGAGCGGAATCCCGGGACCCGCGCGATTGTCCTGATGCGGCACGGGCTGCTCACCTGGGGCGATACCGCCAGGGAATCGTATGAAGCCACCATCGCCCTGGCCTCCCGGGCCGAAAAGTACGTGGAAGAACACGCCCGGAAACCGGTGAGCGCTCAAACCTCCACTCCCCTTCCCCTGGCGGAGCAGCGCCTGTCCGCCCTCGCAAGCGTGATCCGGGGCCTGTTGGCGCGGCCTTCCGGAAACCCCGACCGCCCCTGGAACCGTGTCATCCTGCGCCCGCTGATCAACAGGAAAATCCTGGATCTCGTCGATTCGGTGTACGCGCGGGAATTCGCCGCGACCCCGCCCCTGACCGCGGATCATCTCATCCGGACAAAACCCTCCTACCTTTGGATCGCTCCCCCGCCGTACGAGGATCCCGCGGCGTTAAGGGAAAAGGTGGCCCGGGGACTCCGGGAATACGCCGCCGCCTACGAGGCTTATATCGCCAAGTTCTCGCGCAACCGGCCGGAGGGGGTGGAGGCGGTCGATTCCATGCCCCGGGTAATTCTCCTTCCCGGCCTCGGAGTGATCGCGGCCGGAGAGAGCGCCGCCTCCGCCGACATCGCCAGGGACATCGCCGAGCACACGCTCGAGGTCAAGGCCCAGATAGCGGCCATGGGCGAATACCGGGGCATGGAGGATCGGGACCTTTTTGAAATGGAATTCCGTGCGATCCAGCGCCGGAAACTCCACGCGTGCCCGCCGCTCTCCCTGGCCGGGAGCGTGGCGCTGGTGACCGGCGCCGCGGGCGCCATCGGGGCCGGCATCACCCAGGAACTGCTGGAACAGGGATGCCACGTCGCCGTCACCGACCTGGAGGGGGACCCGTTGCGCCAGTTCACGGAGGAGATGCGCTCCCTGTACGGGGAGCGCGTCATGGGAATCGCGCTCGACGTCACCGACTCCCAATCGGTCGCGGAAGCCTACGGCTCCGTCGTCCGCACCTGGGGCGGCATCGACCTGGTGGTACAGAACGCCGGCATCGCCCATGTCTCCTCGATCGAGGACATGGACATGGAGACCTTCCGGAAGACCGAGAGGATCAACATCGAGGGGACGCTCCTCATACTGGCCGAATCGGCGCGCCTGTTCAGGCGGCAGAACACCGGCGGAGACATCGTCATGGTCTCCACCAAGAACGTCTTCGCGCCGGGGGCCAACTTCGGCGCCTATAGCGCGACCAAGGCCGCCGCACACCAACTGGCCCGCATCGCAAGCCAGGAATTCGCGCCGATGGACGTGCGTGTGAACATGGTCGCGCCCGACGCGGTGTTCTCGCATGGAGCCCGGAAGTCGGGGTTGTGGATGGAGGTCGGCCCCGAAAGGATGAGCGCACGCGGGCTGAGCCCCGAAGGGCTGGAAGAATACTACCGGAACCGGAACCTGCTCAAGGCGAAGATCACGGCGCGGCACGTGGGCCGGGCCGTCCTCTACTTCGCGACGCGCCAGACCCCTACGACGGGCTGCACCCTCCCGGTCGACGGCGGACTTCCGGACGCCACGCCACGGTAAGCGGCGCCACTCAACGGCAAGTGGCGCCATGCCGCGTTAAAGCTACAACAGGCGGGGCCCCGGGCAAGACCGCCGGACAGGAAAAGGAACGATGATCGGTCAATTGAGAGGAACGCTGCTGGCCAAGAGGCCGAACCAGCTCCTGGTCGACGTGGGGGGGGTCGGTTACGAGGTGACCATCCCCCTGACGAGCTTCTACGAGCTCCCGGACGAGGGGAACGAGGTCACGCTCAAGATTCACACCCACGTGCGGGAGGATGCCATCCTCCTTTTCGGCTTCCGGTCGCGGCGCGAAAAGGACTTCTTCCTGAAGCTGATAGCCACGAGGGGCATCGGCCCCAAGCTCGCGATCACCATCCTTTCGGGAGCCCGGGTGGAGGAACTGGCCGCGGCCGTGGCGGAGGAGAACGTCGGGCGCCTCACTTCCATCCCGGGCGTGGGCCGAAAGACGGCCGAGAGGATGATCCTCGAACTCCGGAGCCAGATGACGCCCTTCATCCTGCCGGAACAAGCGGAGGCGGCCCGGCAGGAGACGGCCGGCGGGGCCCTGGAGGAGGACATCGTCTCGGCGCTGACCAACCTGGGATATCCCCGGACGGCGGCGGAAAAGGCCTTGTCCCTGACACTGCGCGACCCCGAATGCGGGCGGGCGTTCGAGGATATCCTGCGCAACACGCTCCGGCGGCTGGCCGGTTGATTCGGATCTAGCTTATGACAGGACACCCTTTCTCACACGCACTGTTGAACCCGACCCCGGATTCGGACGAGAAAACCTACGAGCAGAGCCTGCGTCCCCAGACGCTGGCCCAGTACATCGGCCAGCAGAAGGTCAAGGACAATATCGAGATCAGCATCCAGGCCGCGCTGAAGCGCCAGGAAGCGCTGGACCACGTCCTGCTTTACGGCCCCCCGGGGCTGGGAAAAACCACCCTGGCGACCATCATCGCCGGCGAATTGAATGTCAACGTCCGCACGACCAGCGGGCCGGTGATCGAGAAACGGGGGGACCTGGCCGCCATCCTCACCAACCTGCAAGCCAACGACGTGCTGTTCATCGACGAGATCCACCGCCTGCACCCCTCTATCGAGGAACTCCTCTACCCCGCCATGGAGGACTTTTACATCGACATCGTGATCGGCGAGGGGCCGGGGGCGCGCAGCATCAAGATGCCCCTCCCCCGCTTCACCCTCGTGGGCGCCACCACGCGCGCGGGCCTCTTGACAGCCCCCCTGCGGGGCCGCTTCGGCATCATCCACCGCCTGGAGTTCTACGACCACGCGGACCTGTGCACCATCGTCGAGCAATCGGCCCTGATGCTGGGAGTCCCGGTCGACCACGAAGGCGCCCTGGAAATCGCCTCCCGGAGCCGGGGGACTCCGCGCATCGCCAACCGCCTGCTCCGGCGCGTGCGCGATTTCGCCGAGGTGAAGGGGGACGGGCGGATCACCCGTCCCCTGGCCATGCGGGCGATGGAAATGATGGATGTCGACACCTACGGCTTCGACGAAATCGACCGCAAGCTGATGCTGACAATCTTGGAAAAGTACAATGGCGGCCCGGTGGGGGTGGGATCACTGTCCGCCGCCATCAACGAGGACGAGGACGCCATCGAAGACATCTACGAGCCGTACCTCATCCAGATCGGGTTCCTCGACCGCACGCCGCGGGGGAGGATGGCCACCCGAAAGGCCTACGAGCATTTCCAGGTCACCCTGCCGGGAAATCAGAAGAACCTGTTTTAGCAGGGCCCCACCGCCCGCGCCGGGATGAAGGGGATTGATCTTGACCTGTGGGATGTGGTATCGAACCTCGCCTGTGAACCAGGCGCTATGATAACCCGGGGAGGGCTCACGGGCGCTTCCTGAAAGGAGACATGATATGACAGCAAAGCTCATCAAGGGAACGGAGATCCGCGAGGAGATCCTGAAGGAAATCGAACAGGAAGTCAAAGACATCAAGGCGAAACACGGCAAGGTCCCCGGCCTGGTCACCATCCTGGTGGGAAGCAACCCGGCCTCCGTCTCTTACGTCACCCTGAAAATCCAGACGGCGGAGAGGCTGGGCTTTCACGAGATCCAGGACAACCAGCCCGAGACCATCTCCGAAGCCGACCTGCTGGCCCTCATTGAAAAGTACAACCGGGATGAATCGATCAACGGGATCCTGGTCCAGCTCCCCCTGCCCAAGCACATCGACGAGAAGAAGGTGATCAACGCCATCGACCCCGACAAGGACGTGGACGGTTTCCACCCCGTGAACGTGGGGCGCCTCATGATCGGCGGCTCGGAACTAAAGTTCCCCCCCTGCACCCCGGCGGGGATCCAGGAGATGATCATGCGCGCCGGAATTGAAACCAAGGGCGCGGAAGTCGTCGTCGTCGGACGGTCCAACATCGTCGGCAAGCCGATCGCCAACCTGATGCTCCAGAAGGGACCGGGCGCCAATTCCACGGTGACCATCGCCCACACCGCCACCCGCGACCTGGCCTCCCACTGCAAGCGGGCCGATATCCTGATCGTGGCCGCGGGCGTCCCGGGCCTGGTGAAGCCCGAATGGATCAAGCCGGGCGCATGCGTCATTGACGTGGGCGTCAATCGCGTGGGCGAAAAGAAGAGCGAAAAGACGGGCAAGATGGTCGCCATCCTCAGGGGCGACGTGGACTTCGATGCCGCCAAGGAAATCGCCGGATTCATCACCCCGGTCCCGGGCGGAGTCGGCCCCATGACCATCACGATGCTGATGAAGAACACGCTGAAATCGCTGAAATTCAAGCTGGGAATCGCCTGACCCCGCACAGGGGCCTTGACCCTAAGGGGGCCGGAGACACCCGGCCCCCTTTTTGTTTTTCCCCGGCGCCGCGCGATCGATAGTATACTGGGCCGCATGGCAGAACCCGGGGAATCCCAGAACCTGGCCCGCCGGTTGCAGGCCGCGATCGAGACCGTCGTGCGCGGCAAGACGGATGCCGTCCGGCTCGCCCTCGTCTGTCTCCTGGCCGAGGGGCACCTCCTCATCGAGGACGTCCCCGGGGTTGGGAAAACCACTCTGGCACATTCGCTCGCCCGGGCGATGGAATGCACCTTCCGCAGGATCCAGTTCACGAGCGACCTGCTCCCCTCGGACATCATAGGCGTCTCGATCTTCGACCGGGAGGAGCGCGACTTCATCTTCCGCCGGGGGCCGCTGTTCGCCAACATAGTGCTCGCGGACGAAATCAACCGTACGACCCCCAAGACCCAGAGCGCCCTGCTCGAAGCCATGGGCGAAGGGCGCGTGAGCGTCGACAACCAGACCCACCCCCTGCCGGAGCCGTTCATGGTGATCGCCACGCAGAACCCGATCGAATTCCACGGCACCTACCCCCTGCCTGAATCGCAGCTCGACCGCTTCCTGCTCCGGATCCGGATGGGCTACCCGGACGCGGGCGCCGAAAAGGAAATCCTCCGCCTCGACCACCAGGCCCCGTCCGGTGTCCTGCCCGGGCCCGTGATGACGGTCGAAGACCTCCTGCGCTGCCGGGAAGCGGTCCGCCGCGTCCGCGTCGACGAGGTGCTGCTCGACTACATCCTGGCCATCGTGGGGGCCACGCGGCGGTCGGAGTCCCTGCTCACGGGCGTGAGTCCCCGGGGGTCGCTCGCGCTGCTGGGCGCCGCCCGTGCGGCGGCCTTTCTCGAGCGGCGCGACTACTGCACGCCGGACGACATCAAGCGGTTGGCGCTGCCGGTGCTGGCCCATCGCGTGGTGGTCGGCTCCGGCTATTCCTCTCCCCACAAAAGGAGCCGGGAGGCTGAGACCATCCTTGCGGAAATACTCGAGAGCATCGACATCCCGCTCTAACGGGACGCGGGAGGCGGCAGGCGGGGATCGAAAAACCTTCCCCATTTCCTTCTCCATCACCCCCGCGGGCGCCCTGTACCTCCTCCTCCTGCTGCCGTTTTCCCTGGCGGCGATCCGCACCGGAAACAACCTGCTCGTCATCGTCCTGGCCACCATGCTCGCGGTCGTCCCGGTTTCAGGCTTCGTATCCCGCGGCTCGCTCAAACGGCTGTCGCTTTCACTCGAAGTGCCGGAGCACGTCCATGCCGGCGAACGGGTGATCCTCCGGATCACCGTGGTCAACGGCAAGCGGCTGGCTCCCTCCTTCTTCCTCCGGGTGGAGGGACCGGGGGGGCGCACCGAAGGTCCGCAAACCGGGCGCCTCCGCACCCCCTTCCCCCGGTTCCGGAAACGGAAAGCGCCGGAGGCCGCCCCCGCGCGCAGCATCCTGGACCGGGAGGTCTATTTCCCGATCGTGCCGCCCGGAGAAAGCCGCACCGCGCTGCTCCCCCGCTCTTTTCCACGCCGGGGGCGTTACACCCTCGAGGGATTCCGGGTCTCCTCCCGGTTCCCTTTCGGGTTCTTCGAACGGGGGGAGCTGGTGCGGGCGGAGGGGGAAGTCGTCGTCTACCCTTCCCCGCGGGCGGTATCCCCCTTCTTCCGTCTCCTCCCCTTCCTCCCGGGAGCGCTGGAGAGCGCCCGCCCGGGTCCGGGAGAGAGCCTCCTGGCCATCCGCCGCCACCGGGAGGGGGAAAGCGCCAGGATCATCGACTGGAAAGCCACCGCCAAAACGCTCCGGCTCATGGCGCGCGAGCATGCGCGCGATGAAGACAGCAGGTTCTGCCTGATCCTGGACACGCGCACCCGTGCGCCGGGCGACCCCGACGAGGATTTTGAAAGAGCGGTGTCGATGGCGGCCGGGATCGCCACCCATTTCATCGGGGAGGGGGCCGCAATCGCCTTTCTCGCCCCCCGGGCCTACCTGCCCCCGGGCGGGGATGCGCGGCACCTCGACCGGATTCTCAGGACGCTGGCCGTGATCCATCGCGAAGAAGCACCCCCAACAGACACCCCCCTGTGGGATCCCCGGGCGTTTCGCGCCGCCGCCGGGCCCATGGAGTTGCGCGCGATCTTTTCCGACAAGAACTACAAGATCATCCTGACCCCCCACCCCAGGGAGGCATTCCCGGCGGCCCTCCGGCGTTCGGCGCACGTGATCCCGTTCGAAGAACTATGAACCTTTCCCGCTCGCTCAAGTACGCCTCCTACAGCCTGGTCGGTTCGGGTTTCGGCGCGCTGGCCTCGACCGGGGCGCTCCACCCCGCCGCCGTCGCGCTCCTTGCGGGGATCTTCGCGCTCAGCTGGTGGGTGCATCCGCGCACCTGCCGCCGGCAGGGACCGGCCCGAATCACAGCCGTCCTCGTTCCGCTCGGCATCGGGTGCGCGGCAATCGGCTACGCCTGGCTCTCGCGCTCCCGTCCGGAGGCGCTCCTCTACCTGCTGCCGCTCGCCGCGGCGGCGAGCCTCCTCTTCCGCAGGCGCGAGGGGGACTACGGTGTTGCCGCGCTCCTCGGCGGCGCCCAGTTGCTGGCCGCCGCCGCCCTGACGGGGGACCTCGTCTTTCTCCTCTGGTTCCTCCCCTTCCTGGTCTCCGCCCTCGCCTTCCTGATCCTTGCCGAAATGCGCCGCGGCCGACTCCGGAGCCAGCGCCGGGATCCCGGCGAGCCCGCCTTTGCGCCGGGGGGCGCCGTCAGCGAAACGGCGCTCCCCGCCGGCGCCTTTTCCACCGCCCTCCTCGGGATTGCGTTCCTGGTCCTGGGAACGGCCGTCCCCCTGTTCTTCCTGCTGCCGCGGGCCACCCCCGGGTTTTACCGGGAGCCGGCGCTCCCGGCCCGGTTCGTCACCGGCTTTTCGGACCGGGTGGAACTCGGCCGGGACGGCACGCTGGAGCCGTCGGACACAGTGGTGATGCGGGTAAAAACCAACCCTGCGGACGGGGTTCGGGAGCCGCGCTGGAGAGGACTGGCATTCGACCGCTTCGACGGCAGGTCCTGGACCCGCAGCGACGCGGAACTCCAGCCCGTCCCCGTCCAGGGCCGCTTTTACAAGCTGGAGACCACGGCGCTGGGAACCCGTTGGATCGAACAGACCTACTTCCTGGAATCGCCCGACACGCCCGTGGCTTTCACCCTGAGCCGGGCGTTGGCGGTCGGCCGCGAAGCGGGCGCCCTGGGGCGCGACGCGACCGGCAACCTGGTCACGCGCCGGCTCCGCGGCGCCGGGCTCAGCTATACGGTCATCTCCGACTCCTTGCCTTTGGACCCTGCGGCGATGTCGGACCGATTCCCGATCCCGGAGGAGATCGTGCAGAAATACCTGCAGCTGCCCAACCTGGACCCCCGGATCGCGCGCCGGGCGCGGGAGGTGACACGCACCGCTACGGATCGCTACGCGCGGGGGCGCGCCCTGGAGGAGCACCTGCGTTCGCAATACACCTATTCCCTCGAACTGGAAGGGATGGCCGGCCCCGACCCCCTGGCAGCTTTCCTGTTCACCGCGCGCGCGGGACACTGCGAATATTTCGCCTCGGCCCTGGCCGTCATGATGCGCCTCGAGGGGATTCCCTCCCGCCTCGTCAACGGGTACCGCGCCGGGGATTACAACCGCATCGGGGACCACTGGACCGTCCGGCAGCGGCACGCGCACAGCTGGGTGGAAGCCTGGTTCCCCCCCTACGGCTGGATCGAATTCGACCCCACCCCCGCGCCCCCGCCCACCCCCCGTCCATCGCTCGCCGACCTCCGGGATGCGGTCGGACTCTGGTGGAGGGAGGGGGTCGTCCACTACGATTCCCCGCGACAGCGCCGCATCGCCGGCCGGGCGGCGGAGTATCTGCGAGACCTCTGGAACGGGGAGGGCACGGCCGGGCGCTCCGCCCGCGACCGGTGGGGCGCTGCGGTCCAGAACCTCCGGGCCGCCGCCTCCCACCCCCCGTGGCACTGGACGCTCTGGCTGGCGCTCCCCGCCCTGCTGGCGGCGCGCCCGGTTCGCACCGCGCTCCGCGCCGCTGCGGTCCGCCTCCGGCGCCGGAACCTCCACCCGGCCACCGCCGCCTACCTGGAGGTCCAGGACATGATGAATGCGCACGGGTTCGAACGCCGGCCCGGACAGACGCCCCTGGAGTTCGCCCGGAGCCTTGGGACCCACCCTGCCGCCGCTCCCCTCCTCGAGCTGACAGGCCGCTACAACGCCGCACGCTTCGGAAATCCCGAGGCTCCGGCGGCCGAACCGGGGGTCCTCCTCCGTTCCCTGCGCGACGCCCTCAAAAAAAACCGGCGTTCCCCGGATTAAAACCGTGCGCCCGTGCGTTCGTCCGCCCGGATCGAACGGGTGTTCGAGCGCACCCGCCCGGCGGCCGCGGGCGCAACGGCCCGTTCCACGGTCAACCGAGGGCCGGCGCGCATTCCCAATATTCTTGAACCCGTCCGGCGGGCGGCTTACACTTTCACCTCCCGGAGATCGAACATTGGCCAAAATCGGTTTTATCAGCTTGGGGTGCCCCAAGAACCTCGTCGACAGCGAGGTCATGATCGGCCTGCTCGAGCGCGAAGGGCACACGATCACCCCGGACACTCACGAAGCCGAAATCATCATCATCAACACCTGCAGCTTCATCGCGGACGCCAAGCGCGAATCGATCGATGCGGTTCTGGCCGCCGGCGAGCTGAAACAATCCGGGCGTCTCCGGCGCCTGATCGTCACCGGGTGCCTCCCCGAACGGTACGCGCGGGAGATCCACGGGGAGTTGCCTGAAATCGACGCCATCCTGGGGGTCAACCAGATCGAACAGATCGCACACGCGGTCGCCGGGAAACCGGTGCCTCCGCCCGACTCCTTCGGCCGGCGCGACGCCGACCTCTACCTGTACGACCACACGACCCCCCGGACGCTCGCCGGCCCGCGCCACGCCGCCTACATGAAGGTATCCGAGGGGTGCGACCACCGTTGCGCCTTCTGCGTCATCCCCAAGATCCGCGGACGCTTCCGCAGCCGCAACCTGGAATCGCTCGTTCGGGAGGCCGAACAGCTCGCCGCGCGCGGGGTACGGGAGATCACCCTGGTGTCGCAGGACACCACCGCCTACGGTTCGGACCTGGGGATGAAGGACGGGCTGGCCCGCCTCCTGGAGGCGCTCTCCCGGGTCGAAGCCCTCGGCTGGATCCGTTTTCTCTACATACACCCCGGCCGTGTGAGCAAGGGGCTGATCGAGGCCGTCGCCTCCAGCCCGAAGATCTGCCGATACATCGACATGCCGCTGCAGCACGCGAGCGCCGAAGTGCTCCGGGCGATGCGGCGCGGCGGGGACCGTGCGAGCTTCGCCCGCATCATCGAGCGGCTGCGCGAGGGGATCCCGGGCGTCACCCTGCGCACGACCATGATCGTCGGTTTCCCCGGGGAAACCCGGGCCGACTTCCTCGAACTGAAACACTTCTGCCGAGATATGGAGTTCGACCGCCTGGGAGTCTTCACATATTCGGAAGAAGAAGATACGATAGCCTGTGGCCTCGAGCCGAAGGTGTCCCGGAGGACGGCCGAGCGCCGGCGCCGGATCCTGATGGAACAACAGGCGGAGATCGTCCGGAGGAAAAACCGGGAACTGGTCGGCCGGCTTGCGCAGGTGCTGGTCGAGGGCCCGTCGGAGGAAAGTGAGCTGCTGCTGGAGGGAAGGCTCCAGTCCCAGGCGCCGGGGATCGACGGCGTCTGCCTGATCAACGATTCCGAGGTGGGGGAGGTCCGCCCGGGCCAGTTCCGGACGCTGCGGATCACCCGCGCCCTGGAACACGATCTGCTGGGCACCATCGTCTCCTAGATATCGTCTCCTAGATGAGGAAAAGAATGATCGTTCCCTGTCCCCGCTGCGGGAAAGAAACCGAAATGACGGGAAACCCGTACCGGCCCTTTTGCAGCGAGCGCTGCCAACTGTTGGACCTGGGAAACTGGGTCACCGGGGCCTACCGGATCGCCGGCAAAGAGGATGAAGACGAGGATGGCGGGCCGCCCCCCCCGCGGGAGGGGCAGAAATGAAGAACCGCCTGGCGTTTATCACCGGAACCGTTTTCTATATCGGCAGGATTCCGGGAGCTCCGGGAACGTACGCCTCCCTGGCGACAACCCTGGCCCTCTACCTGATCCACGCGCAATCGCACTGGATCCGGCCGGGGCTGTACATCAGCGCCATCTGCCTGATCACCTTCGCCGGCATCCTGGCTTCGGACGCGATCAGCCGGGCCACCGGGATCGAGGACCCACCCTTCGTCGTGATCGACGAGGTCGCCGGGCAGCTGATCGCCTTCCTGTTCATCCCCATCGGCGTGTACACCCTCCTCCTCGGCACCCTTTTCTTCCGCCTGTTCGACATCTGGAAGCCCTTTCCGATCCGGAAGCTGGAAGCGCTCGGGAAGGGGGTCGGTGTCATGGCCGACGACGTGCTGGCCGGCGTGTACGCCAACCTGCTCCTGCACGCCGTCCTTTGGCTCCTGTAGGAGAATGGAGGAGCGACATGAAGGCCGAGATCATCGCCGTCGGATCGGAACTGCTGACACCGGACCATATCGACACGAACTCCCTCTACCTGACCCAGCGGGTCTGCGAGGCAGGCGGCTCCGTTCATTTTAAAACCGTAGTCGGGGACGAAATCGGGGAGATCATCGACGCGCTGCGGGCGGCGCTCGACCGCTCCGACCTGGTCCTCGTCAGCGGCGGGCTGGGACCGACGGTGGACGACCGGACACGGACGGCCGCGGCCCGGGCTCTCGGCCGACCGCTCCGGACCGACGCCCGCGTGCTCGGGGCCCTGAGACAGAAGTTCGCCGACCGCGGTTTCCGCATGAACGAAAACAACGAGCGGCAGGCCGAGGTGATCGAAGGGGCCGAGATCCTCGACAACCCCCGGGGGACGGCGCCCGGGATGTGGATCGAGGAGAAAGGGCATTTCCTGGTCCTGCTCCCCGGCCCGCCCCGCGAGCTTCAGCCCATGTTCGAGGCGGCGGTCCTGCCGAAAATCAGGAATCTGGGGGGGGGTGAGCGGCTCGCCTGCCGGTCGCTCCATGTCACCGGGATCGCCGAATCTGAACTGGATGCCAGGATCGCCCCGATCTACACGGCATATCCCGGGGTGCAGGCAACGGTCCTCGCGGGCACGCACCACATCGCCGTCCACCTCAACCGATGGATAGCCGCCGGAGAGGGGGAGGGCGCACTCGACGAACTGGTCTCCAGGATCCACGCGGAATTGGGGGACGCCGTTTTCTCCACCGCGGGGGAAACGATGGAGGAGGTCGTCGGGCGCCTGCTCCGGGAATCGGGCCAAACGCTGGCCGTGGCCGAATCGTGCACGGCCGGGATGCTGGGGGCGCGGATCACGCGCGTTGCCGGGAGTTCCACCTATTTCCTGGGCGGCGTCCTCTGCTACAGCAACGAGTCCAAGCAAACGCTCTGCGCGGTGCCGGAGGAGGTACTCCGCCGGCACGGCGCCGTGAGCGCCGAAACCGCCGAAGCCCTGGCCCGCGGGGTGCGCCGCGCCCTCGCGAGCTCCATCGGGTTGTCCGTCACCGGGATCGCGGGCCCCGGGGGCGGATCGGAGGAAAAGCCGGTGGGTCTGGTCCATATCGGCATCTCCGACGGGGAAAGAACCGCAAGCAGGCAACGGATCCTGGCCGGGGACCGGGAATCGGTGCGGGAGCGCTCGACCGCCCTCGCCCTCGACCTGCTGCGCCGCTTCCTGATGCGGGCGGGGGAGGACGGCTAGGGGCATGCGCGTCTTCGTAGCCATCCCCCTCTCCCCGGAATGCCGCGACACGCTCGGCGCAATGCAGAGAGCGCTCCGGGAAACCGGGGCCGATGTCCGCTGGGTCCCCCTCCCCTCCATTCATCTCACCCTCAAATTCCTGGGCGAAACCGATCCGGCGGCGGTCCCCGCCCTCAACCGGGGGCTCGTCCGGGAGGCGGGGACACTCCCCCCTTTCCGTATCCGGCTCGGCGGCCTGGGCGCGTTTCCCCACCCCGGCCGCCCGCGCGTTGTCTGGTGCGGACTGGACGGGGAGACCGGCGCGCTCGACCTTTTGCAGCGGCGGGTGGAAGCGGTCTGCGTCCGCGTCGGGTTCCCTCCGGAGGAACGCCCCTTCCGCCCCCACCTGACGCTGGGGCGGGTCACGGGCAAAAGAAATTTGTCCCTCCTCGTCGACTGCATTAAGATGGGGTCGGACCTGGAGGCCACCCTCTGCGTGGACCGGTTCCATATCTATCGAAGCGTCCTGAAACCGCAGGGGGCCGTGTACACGACGCTAGCCACCATCTCCTTGACCGGGGCTTGAACATGCAACCTGAAACCTGGATTCCGTTGACAGCCTACCTCCTGGGCTCCATCCCTTTCGGCTTCCTCCTGGTGCGCCTGGTCGAAGGGAAGGACATCCGCAGGTACGGAAGCGGCAACATCGGGGCCACCAATGTCTTCCGGAAAAACCGCGGAGCCGGCGTCCTGACGCTGGTCCTGGACGCCGCCAAGGGGTACCTGGCGGTGCTCGCGGCCGGCTGGCTCGGAGGGGGGGTGGAATGGCAGGCGGCCGCGGCTTTCTGCGCCATCGCCGGCCACGTTTTCACCGTCTGGCTGCGCTTCCGGGGGGGGAAGGGGGTGGCCACCGGGTGCGGCGCGTTTCTGGCGCTTTCGCCGCCGGCCCTGGCGACCACCCTGGGGGTGTTTGTGCTCGTGCTCGCGCTCTCGCGCTACGTCTCGGCCGCGTCGATCACAGCCGCGGCTCTATTCCCCCTCTGCGCCTTCCTCTACGGGGCGCCCGCGCCGGTGCTGTGCTGGTCCGCGCTGGGGGCGCTGTTGATCATCGTCAAGCATCACGCAAACATACGCAGGCTCCGGGCGGGGACCGAGAACCGGTTCCGATCGGGGGCACGGTCCTGAGACCAGGGAGATATACATGCCGATCAGCAAGGAGTTATTGGACATCCTCGTCTGTCCGCTCTGCCGGAAGGAGGTCGAACCGACCCCGGACGGGACCGGACTCAAGTGCGTCGAATGCCGTCGCGTCTACCCGATCCGCGACGACATCCCGGTCATGCTGATCGACGAGGCGCAGGTCGAGGAAACCTAGCGCGGCATTCCCCACAGGGCGGCCGTTAGTTCCCCCGTGGCGGCCGAGCGGCGCCTGGCTGGCGCGGCCTTCCCCGGGCCAGGCGCACCCTCCTCCTACAGGGTCAGGATGGAGCCCCCCTCCTCTTCCCCGGGGAAAAAGCGGGCAAGAAAATCGATATAGGCGGAATCCGCGCCGTACTCGGCCTGGAAGGCATCGACGAGCGACCGGATGAACCCCAGGCACTCGACGGCGACGCCGGCGGGCAATCCGGCCCCCTCCCCTTCCCGGGAACGGCCGAGCGCATCAACCGCCGCCCGGATTTCACGTCGCACCCCCTCCACGCGCGGGTTCTCCGAAGTCCGTTCATAGAGAATGCCCGCCTCCCCGGCCCGGTAGGATTCGAGCAGGAGGCCGACCGCCTCCCGCACGTCCCGGTCGGCCAGGTCGCGCTGCCGGAACCGCTGGCGCGCCAGCGTGTATTCGAGCCGCGCGATCGCCTCGGGGTGACGCTCCAGGGTCGCTTCGTGCCGCTCCCGTTCGAGCGGCGGCAGCCGGGCGAGGACCTTCCGGTAGACACGGGCGTCCCGCTCCCGCCCCGCCTCGAGAAAAGGGCAGGATTCGGGGCAGGCGGCGGACAGGACGCGCCTCTCCCCGCAGCACCGGGGGCAGACGGGCGCCCCCGCCGCGGGACATTCCCGCTTTCCCTTCCTCTCCCCGCACCAGATGCATTTCATACCCCGGACCTCCGCTTCACTTCCGCCGCCGGCAAAATCCGCGCAAAAACCCCCGGGCCCTTCCATAATCGGGATGCGCCCTCTCCGCCCTGCGGAACTCGGGGGGGTGGTGGCCGACCGATCCCCCGTTCTCGAACACGGCGTGCAGCATTTCATGATACACGATAAACTCCAGCACGAAGCGGGGGACTTCGGGGCAATCCAGGATCGGGCTTACGGTAATCGTGTGATGGACGGGATCGTAATGGCCCAGCCGGGTCCTGCTTCGGCGCAACCCCCAGCCGATCCGCTCGACCTGGACCTGGTCGTTGAAATAGCGGCGGTTGACCTCCGCGTAGATGTCGGGCAGGTGATGATGCGAACCCGCGTGGGGGGAGAAATGCTTTTTTCCCCTCTCGATGCGGCGCATCCTTACCGATTCCACGACCGACGCCTGGGTGCGGAAGCGTTCATAGACCTCCAGGGCCTCGGGTGAGGGTTTTCGACGCAGGATCTTGGCGGCCAGGATGGTGACGACGGCCTCGAGCACCGCCGGCGGCGCCAGGCGGCAATGGTCGCTGATACGGATCTCCCAGTCCCCCCGGCGGCTGCGCCGGATGGTGTGCGTCAGCCCGATGTAGGGATAGAAGCGGGCGTGCACCCGCCCCGGACCGAGCGCGGGGATGCAGCCGGCGAGGATTCGGCCGCAGAACGGCCCTAGGTCCGCCCCTTCCACCGCGTCGCCGGGGATCCGCCCCGGCGCGGAAACACCGCCGGTCATGATCCGCCGAGTGCCTCCCTGAGCCGCGCCACCTCTTTTTTCAATGATTCTATTTCGGACTTCATCCCGGGGAGCCTCCCGAACAGGGCGTTCAGGCGCTTGTACTCCCCCAGCGGCCGCACCGGCACGCCCCAGTAAACCCCCCCGCCGCGCACGATCTTCCCGGGGAGGACCCCGGCCTTCGACCCGATCACGACCCCCGGCTCCACCCGGGCATGGTCCCCGAAACCCACCTGCCCGCCGATCACGGCATGGTCCCCGATGACGGTACTCCCCGAAATCCCGGTCTGCGCCGCGATCACCACGTGGCGCCCGATCTCCACGTTGTGAGCGATCTGGACCAGGTTGTCGACCTTCGTCCCGGCGCCAATGCGCGTCGTCCCGAGCGAACCCCGGTCGATGGTGGAGTTGGCGCCGATTTCGACATCATCCCCGATGACCACCGACCCGATCTGGGGAAACTTCCAGTAGGCTTCGCCGTCGCTCACGTACCCAAACCCGTCCGCGCCCACGACGGCCCCGGCGTGCAGGATGACTCGGTTCCCGACCCGCACCCCGGGATAGAGCACGACGCCGGGATGGAGCACGCACCCGGAGCCCAGGACGCACCCCCGAGCGACGAAGACCCCGGCGCCCAGGATACTTCCCGGGCCGATGCGGACACCCGACTCCACGACGGAGCGCGGCCCCACGTCCACCCGGTCGCCGAGCGCGGCATCCGGGGCGATTTCAGCCGATGGATGCCGCACCCCGCTCCCCTCGGGTCTTGGGTGCAGCCACGCGGCGGCGCGGGTGAAATCGAGCTTGGGGCAAGGGGAGTGGATCACGTTGACGCCGGCGGGAGCGTAGTCCGGGGGCGCAATGACGCACCCGCATCCGGACGGGGGCGCCCCTTCCATCCCCGTTTCCAGGAAAACCAGGGAGGAGGGCCCGGACGAATCCCACCCCGACACCGAGGTGATCGGGAGTGCGCCGTCCCCCTGGAATTCGCGGCCGAGGCGCCCGGCCAGCTGTCGGATCGTGTAACTCATCGGTTCCCTCCCGGACCTGACAATCCGGCGCGGGCAGTGGGCCCCCGGGCGTCAGGGCAGGACGAGATCATGCTCCGTCGTGTCCAGCTCGACCCTCTTCCCGTTGGCGTAGACCTCGTGCCTGCCCCGTTGCCGGTGCCAATCGGCGATATCCGCCGTCCGGTGGGCGTTCTCGACGATCTGCCGCCACCCGATGCCGGTGTTGTAGGCGCAGAAGGAGATCTCCCCTTCCTGGGTACCGTAGGGGATGACGCACATTTCGGTGCGGCGGAAATCGTAGGTCCACAGATCCTGGAACCACATCCCCTCCACGCAGAGCACGCGCCATTCATCGCCGGCGGCACGCGCCTTCATGCGTTCGTTCCGGTCGCCGTCCGACCGCTCCTCGCTCGGCCGGAACAGGCCGAGGATCTGGGAGACGGGCAAACCCGCGGGCGCCAGCTCCGGCCGGTAGTTGCGCAGGGCGGCCAGCGCGAGCTGCACCCGGGTGAGCCGGCGCCCGCGCGCGGCGTTGGTGATGACCCTGACGTCGCGGATGAAGCGCTCGTAATCGAAGAACCGGAACACGGGCGTCCATTGCTTCGTGCGGCGGTTGACCAGCAGCAGGGTGAACACTCCGCAGTCCGGGTGGCAGTTGCAGGCGCTCCAGCCCCAGGGGGCGTCAGGCCCCTGGAGGATGTCCATGACGGTCGTGAACGCACTGTAGGTCGACAGCGGAAACCAGTCGCGCATCGGTTCCGGCTGCCCGCCGAGCTGCCGCTGGAGGTCCTCCACCAGTTGGGTCAGGGTGTAGCGCCGGGCGGCCCGCGCGGCGTCGTCGATCGCCTCGTCCCGGCCCGTGAACGAGACCGGCTGGAAAACGACGGTCTGCACCTTGTCGGCGTTGTTGACGGCGAAATCGACGATCGACCCGACGGCGTCCTGGTTCACGGTATTGATCACCGTGGTGACCAGCGTCGTCTTCATCCCGACCCGGGCCATGTTCTCGATGGCTCGAGCCTTGACGTCGAAGAGGTTGTCCACGCCGCGGTGCCGGTTCCGGTCGTTGCCGATGCCATCGAACTGCAGATAGGCGCCGTCGAGCCCCGCCGCGCGCGCCTGGCGGGTGAATTCCGCGCTCTGGGCGAAACGGATGCCGTTGGTGGCCGCCAGGATACGGTAAAAACCGATCTTTTTGGCGTAGGCGACCGCCTCCAGAAAGTGGGGCGCCAGGGTAGGTTCCCCCCCGGAGAACAGGATGATGATCTGCCGGCGCGGCTTGAAGGACACGGCGCGGTCGAGGATCGCCTGGATCTCCCCAAGCGAAGGTTCATGAACGAACCCCACCTGGTTGGCGTTGGTGAAGCAGGGGTTGCACATCATGTTGCAGCGGTTGGTCAGGTCGACCGTCAGCACCGTGCCCCGCCCGTACCGGATCGACGAGGAGCCGTGGTCGTGGATACCGTCTCCCGGGAGACACTCGAAATCACGGCCGAAAAAGAGCCCTTCGATCCTGCGGGTGAATTCGGGCCGGGTGGAAATCACGTCCGTGAACTCGCCGTGGACGGGGCAGGTCTTGCGGATCCGGATGCAGCCCTCTTCCTCGACCAGGCGGGCCTTGATCTCCCCGGCACGCCCCCGGAGCAGCTCTGCAAGCGGCATCTCCCCCCGGACCACCTTCCGGCGGATCTCCGGCACGCAGACCGGGCAGAGGGAATCGGTTTCCCGCGGAAATCCCAGCGGGGGGAAAGAGCGTTCCCGGCTCTTCGGAATCCTCCCCGGCGCCCAGCGCGGCTGGGGCAGCCGCCCTTCGGGAATCCTGGCGTTGACCGCCTGCAGCAGTTTCCAGGACACGTCGGCCGCCCGCGCCAAGAGAGCGCCCCCGGTCCGTTGGAGGGAAGAATCCTTGGGAGGAGAGTTTGGCGGGCAGTCCCCGCGCATCGTCTGCTTCGGTGCCATACAGCGGTAAAACTATCAGCAATTCCCCCCAGCGTCCATCCAATTCTTGGCCCCCGGAGCCGGCGCCGCCCACTGACCCTCCGGCGACGGAACCCACTCAAAACGATCGAGATCGGCGATCGCGCCCCGGGAAGGCGCAAGGGAGTGGAACGTCTAGAAATACCTCTCGAGCCACAGCCGCCCGACGAGAATCGCAAGCACCGCGAGCAGGCTGGAGCTGTTGCGGTGTTCGCGGTTGCGGACCACGCGGGACCAGAGGAAGGTGGAGCTTTCCGCCCGCGAAGCGGGCCAGCGGGGGAAAAACAATGGCACCCTGCGGGAGTATTCGAGGAACCGCTCCCCATGGGCGCGGTACAGGTCCCCCTCCTCCGCCCGCATGACGGGGAGGTAGAAAACCAGGAAAAAGGCGAAAAAGATGGGAAGGAGCCAGTACCCCTGGCCGGCGAGAATGACTCCCAGGGCCATGACGAAGGAGCCGAGGTAGAGGGGATTGCGGGTGAGGGCGTAAGGCCCCCCTTGGGCCAGGACCCGTCCCTTGTCGATGTGCCCCGCCGCCCACAGCCGCCAGAGCCCCCCAGCGACGGCGATCGTGCCTCCGATCCAGAGCGAACGAACCGAAGGGTGCATGAAGACGAGGAACACCACCCCCAGGGCGGTACCGACGGGAACCCGGAGCTTCTGGGCCGTTTTCTTCCAGGAACGCTCTCGATTCATAACCGTGCCTATTGTGGCGCGGGCGCATCCATGACGGTGCGCTCGCGGGTAAAGGGGGTTGTGAGCCACCGGGCCGCTTCCATCTGTGCGCCGTCGGTGTCATCGTTGGTGTTCAGCGCCTTGGTGTATTCGGCCATCGCCCGCTGCCGCTGCCCCAGGATATCGTAGATCTTCCCCAGGTGGATGTAGCACCACACCTCGATCCACTTCGGATCCAGGTCCCCGTTCAGGGCGTCCCGGAAGGAGTTGGCCGCGGACTGCAGGTTGAACTGCTCGTAGAAGACCTCCGCGAGCCGGAAGTGGGCCAGCGACCTCTGGGGTGACAGTTTGAGCGCGGCTTCATAGGCCCGGATCGCCTCGACGAAATTCTGGGCCCGCTTCAAATCGTCGCCGAGCGAGACCTGGACCGCGGTATTCCGCTCATTGGAATCCCGCAGCAGCTTGTCGCCCGGATCCAGCACCAGCCGGTCGGGCCGGGCGAAGACGTCGATGTCGAAGGGGGTCGAGGTCCCGGACAGTTCCACGGTTTTTACCGTCTCCCGGTCCCCGGTGACGACGGCGACCTCCACCGGCATCCGGAACAGGTCGCGCTCCTGCCGGAGCGATCCCGAAATCCGGAAGCCTTCGACGGTCCGGAGCACGACATAATCGGCCTCGAGGGAAGGAACACCGACGGAATCGATCCATTGCGAGAAAAACCACCCGAGGTCGGCGCCGTGAATCTCCTCGGCCAGGGCCCGGAACTTCGCCCGCCCCCCCCCTTCGGCACCCGACCCGGTGCGGTAATAGTCCCGCACCAGGCGGTCGAACTTCTCCTCCCCCAGGATCCCCTGCAGCATGTGGAGAACCCAGGCCCCTTTGCCGGCCACCACCGATTCGTACCGGTCGGACCGGTACCCCAGGTCGAGGCCCGAACGGACCGCCGCCTGCTTCTCGAACTTGAGCGCCAGCACGGCCAGTTGGTCGATCTCCTCCTTGAAAGCGGCGTCCCCCCCAGCGCTCCCCAGGTACCGGGCGGCGGAAAGATACGCCATCCCGTCGGCCAGCCACAGATCCTCGCTTCCCCGGACTTCGACTGCCTCCTGCCACCATTGGCCGGCGATGCGGCGCGCCAGCTGGCGCAGGGCGCCGGGCCCCTGGGACAACTCGCGCCGGGTTACGAAAAAGGTCCCGTACATGCCGTGCTGCCGCGCCTGCGCCTCGTCCACCTCCACCAGGCGGAAAGCGGTCCCCGCCGGTCCGAACGCTTCCGCGTACCAGCCCAGGATCTTTCCCGCCTCGTGGGCCATCCCCTCGATGGCTTCGAGATTGTTTTTCCGCGCGAAGCACTCGATTTCAAATTCTCCCGCCCGCACCGACCTGGGGAAGTAGTGGCCCGCGACCATGGACCCGGGCAGGATCGGGGTCTCCGATTTCCAGGCGAAGGTTTCCATGTCCCCCCGGGTCACGACGGGAAGCCGGCGTCCGGGGCCGATAACCGTCATCCCCAGGGGGACGGTGACCGAAAGGGTCCCCGTCGCCCGGTCGGCCAGAAACCGGTTGAGGGGGATCCATTTTGCCGCGTACATCAGCACGGTCCCCTCCATCCCGATGTAAGCCGACCCGAGGTCGCGCGAAAAGATACGGCTGTAGCGGTCGTTGTCGAACCCCCCGTCGTATTCGATCCGGATGGTGGCGGTCGTCCCCGGTTCCAGCCTGCGGGGGAAATGCACCGTCAGGGTTTCGGGCGCAGCCCGGTTGCGGTCGAATTCCATCTCCACTCCGTCCCCGTCGACCACCTTCGTCACGAACAGGTTGTCGTTCAGGTCGAAGACCGCGTAGTCGGCGGGCTCGAGCGGTTCAAACGTGATCGCCGCCACGGCCTCGAGTTCATGCACGTCGGGAAGGAGTTTCGCCTCGACATCGCAGTTCAGCACATCGATGCGCGGGGCGTTCCCGGGCGCCGCCGGCGCCTGCGCCGGCACGGCCGGAGCCAGCAGGGCGAGGCCCACGATGATCCCGGCAGCCCATGAGATTTTTCGAACCATGTCCCGTCCTTATAGATAGCCGTTTACAACCGCGGCCGCCCGTTCCGAGGCGCGGTGCGCGCCCAGCTGCCGTCGTACCAACCCCAGCCGCGCGCGCATCGCAGCGCTCTCCGCGGGGTTTTCCAGGTAGTGCAGCGCCACCTGTGCGAGCGCCTCCGGGGTGGCTTCCCCCTGGAACAGTTCCGGGACGATGCGTTCCCCGGCGATCAGGTTGACCAGCCCCTTGGTCGAGCTGCGGATCAGCAGCGACCCCACCCACCAGCTCACCCGGGAGATCTTGTAGGTGATCAGGAAAGGAACCCCGGCCAGCGCCGCTTCCAGGGTGCTCGTCCCGCTCTTGACGAAAGCGAAATCGGCCGCGGCGAGAATGGCCCTGGAACTGCCGGTGAGCACGTGAAAATGCCTCCTGCCTTCCCTCCCCCGGAGGGTCCTTTCGAGGATGCCCTCGACCTGCCCCGCGTCGACCGTGGGCGCCACCGAAACCAGGAACCGGGCCGGCGTCCGCTTCATCAGTTCGCACCCCGCCAACAGGAGCGTGGGCAGGATATGGTCGACCTCCCGCCGACGACTCCCGGGAAGGATGGCCACGGTCCGGCACTCCGGGCCGCCCGCCGCGGAAGGGAGCACGGGGTCCGGCCCCGGCGCGCTTTCAAGCAGGGGATGGCCCACGAATTCAGCCTCCACGCCGCGCTCGCGGTAGTAGGCCTCTTCGAAGGGGAGGATCACCAGCATCCGGTCCACGCACCTGCGAATCGTCCGGATGCGCCCCTTGCGCCACGCCCAGAGATGGGGGCCGATGTAGTAGACGACGGGGATCTCCAGCCGTTTCATCTTTTTCGCCAGCCTCAGGTTGAACTCCGGGAAATCGATGAGCACCGCAACCCGGGGCCGTTCCGCGGCCGCCGCCTCGAGGAGCAGTGTAAAGGTTTTCAGGTAGGTGCGCAACCCGGTGAGCGCTTCCTTCGGACCGATGTGGCCCAGGTCGCGTACATGGCGGAGGAGTTCCACCCCGGCCGCCTGCATGGCGTCCCCGCCGGTCCCGAAAAACCGGAGCCCTTCGTTGCCGGGAAGGGCACGCAGGCATCGCACCAGCTCCGCGCCGTACCGGTCCGCGGACGATTCCCCCGCCACGACCAGCACCCTTGCCGATTTCCCCGAAACTTCCGTCATCTCCCCTCCGCCTCGCCGCACCGGGCGCCGGCGTCAATCGCCGCGGGTGGATCTCCGGATCCACCCGCCCCCCACCACGGCCCCGTCCCGATAAAACACGCAGGCCTGTCCCGGGGTGATTGCCGGCTGTGGGGAATCGAAGACCACCTCCACGCCGCCGTCCCCGTGCGGCGTGATGAGAGCCGGAGCCGCCTCGTGCCGCGACCGGATCCGCGCCCGGACCGCGAGGGGCCCCTCCAGGGCGGGGATGGCAATCCAGTTGGGACGGATCACGCGGCAGCGGCGGGAACCGAGCCGCGCCCGTTCCCCCACGACCACGGTGTTGTCCTCCGGGCGCAGCTCGAGGACGTAGAGCGGTTCCCGGTGGGCAATGCCCAATCCCCGCCGCTGGCCGACCGTGTAACGGTGCACCCCTTGATGCTCCCCCAGGACGTTGCCGGCGGCGTCCACGACCGGGCCGGCGCCGGGCGCCCCCGCGCCGTCGGCGGCGCGGCGCCGCTCCACGAAAGACGCGTAATCGCCGTCGGGAATGAAGCAGATCTCCTGGCTCTCCGGCTTTTCGGCGACCGGAAGGTCGTGGGCGCGGGCGATCCGGCGCACTTCCTCCTTGTCGAGAGCGCCGAGCGGGAACAGGGTCCGCGAGAGTTGGGCCTGGGTGAGTTCGAACAGGAAATAGGACTGGTCCTTGTTGCGGTCCGCGGCCTCATAGAGCACGAACCGCCCGCACCGAGGGTCGCGTCTCACGCGCGCGTAGTGCCCGGTGGCGACGCGCGCGGCACCCGCCTGTTCCGCCAGTCCCAGCAGCCGGGCGAACTTCATCCGGGAGTTGCAGCGGATGCAGGGGGAGGGGGTCAGGCCGGCGAGGTAATCAGCGACGAAGGGGCGCACGATCTCCCGCTCGAACTCCTCCCGGAAATCGGCCACGTGGAACGGGACCCCCAGGTGCGCGGCCACCGCGCCGGCGTCCCGCAGATTGTCGGGGGAGCAGCATCGATCCGGGCCGGTATCCCCGGGCCGGCCGGCCGGGGCATGCTCCCAGAGCTTCATGGAGAAACCAACCAGGTCGCGGCCGGACTTCTTCAGGAGGAGGGCGGCGACCGAACTGTCCACGCCCCCGCTCATGGCGATGGCCACTCTTTCCATGGATCAGGTCCCCCGGGGCATCCATAAAACGCCGCTTCTGACAACATGGATGTCCTTCAGATTCGGATGGAGCAGGTATTCGTCAATGGCGTGGGCCTTTTCCTCGTACCGCGCCCGCAGTCCGTCGATTTCACGACGCGCGGCGTCCTCGAGGCCCTGCAGCCGCTCCTCCTGTTCCGATCCGGCGGACTCACCGGCACGGACAGCCGCGGAGCCGGGGGGGATTTCCCCCCGCAGGAAGAGCCCGACGATCCGTTCCGAAAAGTGGGAGAACAGGTCCCGGTTCCGGGACTCCAGCCGCGCCGAATCGAGGTCTTCCGCCCGGCCCGCGGGCGCGTATTTTTTCCGCAGCTGTTCGAGTCTCCGGTTGTAGCGGTCACGCAACAGGTCCAGTTCGCTCCGCACCGGCCCTTCGGCCAGCTCGAGGCAGCGGGCCAGAAAATCGGCGCGGGTCTCGCCGGAGGCGGACCAGGCGCCCAAATCGGAGTTCCGGTAGACGCGCACCGCGAAGGAACGGAGGAGGTAGCCGACGAACTGCGTCTCCATGAGCTTCAAAAACGGGGCGTCGACATGACCGGGGAGGGGGGACAGCCGGGCCTCTCCGGGGGGGGAGGAAACGGTCCTCGAGGGATCGACCTCGACAGTCATCTCTTCGACCCACGGCAATTCGGCCGCACCGCGGGAAAGCTCCACCGCCCTGGCCAGGTCGATGGTGGCCCGAAAACCGGTGCGTACATCGTTGAAGTCGATCCTTGCCTGGGCGTAATAGCGGGGCTCGTAATCCCCGCCCCCGGAGGGGAGGTACAGGCAGTCGATATCGCCGCAGGATTCCGGCCGCCGCCCCGGTTGTTCGTCGCCCCATCTCCCGTCGGTCATACGCCCCCGATCAGCTCCGTGTAAAAACCAATTTTATCATGAAGATAAAAGGATTCACAAATGCCGATCGCGGATCGGGCGCGTCCGGGAAAGTCTAATTCAGACTGGGCGCGGGAGTCCGTCCCCCCTGCATGAGGGAACAGAAGATACCCCTGAATTCCCGCCGTCCGTAGAAGAGGCGCGATTTGACGGTGCCGGCCGGACAGTCGAGGATTTCGGCGATCTCCTGGATGGTGTTCCCCTCCAGGTCGTGCAGGCGTACGACGTCCCGCTGTTTGGCCGACATGCGCCGGAAGGTCTCCCGGACCCGGGAACTCAGCTCCGCAAGCGAGGCTGAAGCCAGCGGATCGGTAAACGGCGTGGGCTCCGCCGGCAGGCGACGGACCAGGTCGTCGTCGAGGTCCACCTGCCGGCGCCCTTTCGTCTTGCGCAACATTCCCAGGCAGACGTTGATCGTAATGCGGCTGATCCAGGTGGAGAGCTTGGAATCCCCGCGAAAACGGGAAATCCCTCGGAAAACATTGATCAGGGTCTCCTGCAAGGCGTCTTCGGCCGAGGCTTCTTCCCCCAGAATCCGGTAGGCGGTATTGAAGATCTTCCGGTTGTAGCGGGAAAACAGCTCGCTGCAGGCTTCGGGATCGTTGGACTTGCAGCGGCGAAGCAGGGCCATGTTGGCTTCTTCGGTTCTCTGGGTCTCGATTGCCGGCATAACCTTCCTCCTTTTCTCGGTCCGACGCCCGGGGGTTATCGGCCGGGCCTCGTCCTGAGACAGGCAAATGAAGGGCCAGACTTCGATTCCGAGTTAATTGGCTTATTTTAAATACTTTATTTATTGCCTGCCGGGGAGGCGGCGCTTGTCGAACTGTCCAATTTTTAGACAGCATTCTGCTGTTTTAGCCTAAATGCATTGGGCAGAGGGGATTAGTAGTGTCTAATAATTTAACACTTATTGACTATAAATCAGTCAGGCCAGCCCATCCGGCGCAGCTTTTCCAGCAGGGACTGGCGGCTGATCCCGAGTTCCCGGGCCGTTCGCGACCGGTTCTGGCCACAGCGGGCCATCGTTTCGCGAATCATGGCCTCTTCCAGGCTCCGGATCGCCGATTTGAGATCCCCCCCGGCGGACAACGGCGCGGTGTGATGCCGGCGGATGTGGTCTCCAAGCAGTTCCGGGCCGATCGGCTTCCCCGGCTCGGCCATCAGCACGAGCCTTTCCACCTCGTTCTGGAGTTCCCGCACGTTCCCGGGCCACGGGTAGCCCAGCAGCAGCTGCCGCGTCTCCGCCGTAAAGTGTCCGGGGGGGCGGTTCAGCTTGAGCGAATAGTGCCGCAGGAAAAATTCGGCGATCGGGAGGATGTCCCCGGTGCGCTCCCGCAGGGGGGGAATGGTAACGGAGAAAACGTTGATCCGGAAAAAAAGGTCCTGGCGGAAACGGCCGGCCTCGACCTCGGCCCTCAGGTCCCGGTTGGTCGAGGCGATCAGGCGGACATCCACCTTGCGGGGCTGATGCGTGCCCACGGGCATGATCTCGTTCTCCTGGATGACCCGCAGCAGCTTCACCTGCAGTTCCGGCGGCGCCTCGCCGATCTCGTCCAGGAAGATGGTGCCCCCGTCGGCCATTTCGAAGTACCCTTTTTTATCCTGGGTGGCCCCGGTAAAGGCTCCTTTCGCATGCCCGAAAAACTCGCTTTCCACCAGGTCCTTCGGGATGGCGCCGCAGTTGACCGGGATGAATATCCGGTCCTTCCGGTTGCTCTCGGCGTGGATAAAACGGGCGATCAGTTCCTTGCCCGTACCGGTCTCCCCCTGGACGAGAACCGTCGTCTCCGTCCCGGTCACCCGGCGCAACAGTCCGAGGATATGCTCCATCTCCGGGCTGCCGTGGATCATGGCGCGGGGATAGGTCCGGCTCTCCATTTCACGGCGCAGGAGGATGTTCTCGGTGCGGAGCCGCTCGTTGGCCGACTGGAGCTGGGCGGCGAGACGTTCGTTTTCCCTCACGAGCTCCATCTTCTCGAGCGCATCCCGGACCGCCAGCCTGAGGCTGTCGGGCTCCCACGGCTTGGTGAGGTATTTGTGGACCTTGCCGGTGTTGATCGCGGCGATGAGATCGTCCACCTCCGTGAATCCCGTCAGCACGATGCGGACGATGTCGGGCCGGTGCTTCTGTGACCGCTCCAGCAGCTCGATGCCCGTCATGCCGGGCATTTTCTGGTCGGTGATGATCGCGTCGACGGGAACCCGGGCGAGGATCTCCAGGGCCTCCTCGCCCGAGCGCGCCCGGTGGATCCCGTAATGCCCCATGAAGGTCCGCTCGAGCTTCTGCAGGTTGGCCAGTTCGTCATCCACGAGCAGAAGCTCGTATTTCGTGGGGGTCACAGGGATTTCTCCTGATGGAGGGGGAGTCGCACGGTGAAAACGGTCCCGCCGCCGGGGGAGCCGATCACGTCGATCCTGCCCTGGTGTTGCTCGATGATGCCGTAGCTTATGCTCAAGCCCAGCCCCGTTCCCTGCCCGACCGGCTTGGTCGTGAAGAACGGCTCGAAGATCCGCTTGAGATTCTCCTTGGGGATGCCGACGCCGTTGTCCTCGATCTCGATTTCCACCCCGCCCCCCTGCAGGCGGGTGCGGATCCAGACATCCCCCTTCCCCCGGATGGCCGCGAAGGCGTTGGAAAGGAGGTTCATCATCACCTGGTTCAACTTGCCCGCGTAGCCTTGGATCTTGGGGAGGTCCCCGTATTCCTTGTGGATCTCGACCCGGTTCTTGTACTGGTTGTACAGCAGGTTGAGCGACATCTCGAGCGCGGCATGAAGATCCACGTCGGAGAGGGAGTCCGCGTCCATGCGGGAAAAGGTGCGCAAATCGGAAACGATGGTGTTGATCCTGCGCGCCCCCTCGGCGAAATTGCCGATCAGGATCTTGAGGTCCTCCCTGATGAAGTCGTAGTGGATCGCTTCCTTCCGGCGGGAGATTTCCCCCCGGTCCTCCTCGGAAAGGCTGGGGAGATTCTCCAGGCTTTCGACCAGCGACTGGAGTTTTTCAACATATTCGCCGAGGAACCCGGTGTTGCCGTAGATGAAGTTGAGCGGGTTCTTGATTTCGTGCGCGATCCCGGAAACCAGCTGCCCCAGGGACGCCATCTTCTCCGTCTGGACCAGTTGATCCTGGGCGCTCTGAAGATCGAGATACGCCCGCTTCAGGGCCTCGTGGGAATTTTCCAGCTCCAGCGTACGCTCCCGCACCATGGTTTCCAGGTTCCGCGTCAATTCCTGCAGTTGCACTTCCCGGGCGGACAGGGCATCGGCCATTTCGTTGAAGGTGGCCGCCAGCACCCCGAGTTCGTCCGAGGAACCGAGCGGCACCCTCTGCCGGAAATTGCCCTGGGCCATCGTCCGCGCGGACCGAATCAGGGTCCGCAGCGAAAGGGTGATGCCCCGCGCCGTCAACCAGGTGAAGAACACCACCGGCAGGGCCAGCGCCCCGGTGGTCAGGGCGAGCCAGAACCCCAGCCTGCGGTGGGGCCGGAGCACATCGCTCTCGTCCACCTCGACCCCCGCATTCCAGCCGAAGGCGGTGTCGGAAAGCGGGGCGATCCCCGAGAGCTTGCTCGCACCGTCCGGCATCCGGTAGCCGCAGCTGCGCTCCCGGTTACGCACCGCTTCACCCAGGGAGAGGACCGCATAGTCCTCAACGAATCGAGCGCCGTAGAAATCCGCCGTCCCCCCGCGCCCGGGCCGGTTTCCCCGGTCCCGGTGGCCGATGATGGTATTGGCGTCTCCGGCGGTCAGGAAACCGAATCCGGTCGGAAGCTCCATGCCGGCCAGGTCCAGTTCCACGTTGTCGAGCACGTTCTGGAAGAGGGACCAGTTCACGATATTGATCCAGACCCCCGTGATCTCGCGCGTTTCGGGATCGCGAATCGGCTCGGACAGGGCGATATTGTAGCGGGTGGCGCCGTCCTCGGGCCCGTAATCGCACAGGATCTCCGCGATCGGGGACGAATACCAGTCTGCATGGGAATTGTGGCCGGTGATCGAGGCCTCGAACAGCTTCCGCTCTGCCGGAAATTCCGCGATGTTCCGTCCGCGCACCCCCCGCAGCCTCGCCTCGGGAATGGGGACCATGTTCCGGTCGGTGGTGTTCACAGCGATCACGACTCCGGAGCGATCCAGCACCAGGAGCGCATCGTAGCCTTCGTGGTTGAAACCGTAATTGTTCAGCAGCGGGACCAGGCGCTCCCCCGCCCGGGGGCTCACGCCGCCCAGAACCAGGGGCGACGTCGTCGCCATGGAGTGCAGCTCCTCCTTCTTGGCACGCAGGAGCAGGTCCATCTTGTCGGCCGTGTCCTGGGCCATCTTTTCAAGCGAAAGCCGGATCCGCTCCTGGATCTGCCTGCCGCCCGCAACGTAGGAAAAGATCGACATGCCCGCCAGGGGAAGCAGGGCGAGCGCCGCCACCAGCAGCAGGAGCTTCCGCCTGACGCTGTGAAAAAACCTGATTTTCGGCTCTTCCGGTACCGCGCCCGTCCCGGCGTACCCCTGTCGCACCTGCCCCCCCGGATGAGCTGTTTAGATGGTTGCGCGCCGTGACAGTCTCATTTCAGGTCTCCGGCCCGCAATGTCCAAACAATGGACATTGCGATTGTCCATATTCTTAACATGAATGTCAACCTCCGGCCAGGACGCCCCCGGTTCCGGCGCGGGAGCATTTATTTGTTTCCAGGAATCCCACAAACAAGGTATGTTAGCGAGGCATGAATCGGAAAGATCGTTTCATTCGCCTCCAAATCCTCCTCTGCACCCTCACCTGCCTCCTGGCGGTGTCCGCCGGCTCCGCCGGGGCGCAATCCTATTTCGCGACCTCCCCCCCCTACGGAAGGATCGTGCGCGAAATCAGGATCCGGGGGCTGGTGCGGACGCCGGAATCCACCGTTGCCCGGATTTTGGCCTCGAAGGTGGGGGAACCCTATACGAAAGACACGGAAGACCGTGACCGCCGGCGCCTCGCCCGAATGCGGCTCTTCGCCACCGTGCAGGCCGATCCCGTCATCGTCGGTGAGGAGGTCTTTCTCACCCTCAACATCCGGGAACTCCCCCGTTTTGTCCCCTACCCAAGAATGAGCTGGAACAACACCAACGGGATATCGGGCGGCCTGGGGGGCAGGTTGACCCACTTTCCGAGACGCGCACTGTTTCTCTCGGGATCGGCCATGCTGGGGGGGATGACCCACGTGGACGCGGCGCTTGAAACCCCGTGGGGGGCGACCGGAGAAAAATCGTACGCCCTGAAGTATGACTACTACGACCGCAGGGACCAATACGACATCCACCGGGAGAATTCGCATGAACTGGAGGGGCGCTTCGGTGTGAACCTCCACCCCGAATGGATGCTGAGCGCCAGGGGGGGCTATCTATCCCTGGGAAGCGATACGCCCGGGATGACGCTCTCCCCCGATGGCCGGGACCACACTCCCTATTTCGGGGCGATGCTCGAATTCGACCGCCGCGATTCGGTGTCCGTTCCCCGCAACGGCTGGATGGGCATATTCGACGTGACGCAGAACGGCGGCTTCCTGGGAGGGGACGGGGATTTCGTGACAGCCCAGGTCGACCTCCGGCGCTACCAGCCCCTCGCCCCCCGGCACGGCCTGGTACTTTTCACCCTCGCCTCCCTGCAGAGCGGGCGGGTGGGGGGAGAGATTCCGGCGTACCGCGATTTTCACATCGGGGGCACCAACAGCGTGCGTGGATGGAATTGGGGCGCCCGCACGGGGAAAAACCAGTTCCTCAACACCATCGAGTACCGTTACGAACTGCTCCCCCCCCGGTTTTTCCGCGTACGGGAATACAGCCTCCATTACGGCCTGCAGCTGGCGGCCTTCGCCGACCTGGGAACCGCGTGGAGCCGGGGGGAGGACTTCACCCGGAACATGATCGGGGGGGCCGGAGTGGGGATCCGCTTCCTCGTCCCCTTCCTGGACATCATCCGCCTCGATTTCGGCTTCGGACAGGCCGGGGCGCGGATCCAACCGCACCTGCACCTCTACGAAAAGGCCCATTACAGCCGCAAGCGGATCCGCTAGGATGGCGGTTTTTACAGATCGGGGGGAAAAGAGCGCGGAGGGCGTGCGGCCGGCGCTCGGGCCGGCCGCACGGAAACCGGTCAGATATCGGCCCGCTACGGATTGAGGGCCCCGAGATCGAGGCTGGAAGCGAGGAGATCGCTTTCTTCCGTCCCCTCCGCCTCCGGCATCTCCATCGGGACCAGTTCCTCCGTCAACTTGATGTTGTGGTAGTACTCCATCCCGGTGCCGGCGGGGATGAGGCGCCCCATGATGACGTTTTCCTTCAACCCCCGCAGGTAATCGACCTTGCCGCTGATGGCGGCCTCGGTCAGCACGCGGGTGGTCTCCTGGAAGGAGGCCGCGGAGATGAAACTGTCGGTGGAGAGCGACGCCTTGGTGATGCCGAGCAGCAGCGGGCGCCCCTGGGCGGGAACGCCGCCCCCGGCCTCGACCCGCTCGTTTTCCTCGTGGAACCGGAACTTGTCGACCTGTTCGTCGAGCAGGAACTCCGTGTCCCCCACATCCTCGACCTTGATCCACCGCATCATCTGCCGGACGATGACCTCGATGTGCTTGTCGTTGATGTTGACCCCCTGCAGCCGATAGACCTCCTGGATCTCGTTGACCAGGTAGCTCTGCAGTTCCTTTTCCCCCAGGACCCGGAGGATGTCGTGCGGGTTGCGCGGCCCGTCCATCAGCGCCTCGCCCGCGCGCACGTACTCCCCTTCCTGCACGTTGACGTGTACGCCGCGCGGCAACAGGTATTCCTTGATCATGCCGCTCTCGTTATGCACTTCGATCTTGCGCTGGTTACGCACCCGGCCCGCGTAGCGCACGATGCCTTCGATTTCGGTGATAACCGCCGTTTCCTTCGGCTTCCGCGCCTCGAACAGTTCGACGATGCGGGGCAGACCGCCGGTGATATCCTTGGTCTTGCGGGTTTCCCGCGGGATCTTGGACAGGATGCTTCCGGGGTAGACCTCTTCGCCGTTGTCGACCCAGAGATGGGCCTTGGAGGGGAGCAGGTAGGTCTTGACGATCTCTCCCTTGTCATTCCGGATGCTCACCTGCGGCTGGTACTTTTCGTCGGCCGATTCCATGATCACCTGGCGCACCAGGCCGGTGTTCTCGTCGCGTTCTTCCTTGACGGTCACACCGTCGTGGATGTCCTTGAAAACGACGGTGCCGCCGAACTCGGTCAGAATGGCGAAGGAGTAGGGGTCCCATTCGATCAGCGTCTGGCCCGGCTTGATCCTCTGCCCTTCCTTCACCTTCATCGTGGCGCCGTAGGCCGCCGGGTAACGCTCCTTCTCCCGTCCCGCCTCGTCGATGATGATGAGTGTTCCGTTGCGGTTCATCACCACGAGGTTGCCGTCCTTGTTCGTCACGTGCTGCACGTTGAGGAACTTGACGATCCCCTCGTTTCTCGCCTCTTCCGTCGAATGCTCGTGCGTCCGGCTCGCCGTGCCGCCGATATGGAACGTACGCATGGTCAGCTGCGTTCCCGGCTCCCCGATCGACTGGGCCGCGATCACCCCCACGGCCTCGCCCAGGTCCACCAGCTTCCCGCTGGCCAGGTTGCGCCCGTAGCACTTGACGCAGACCCCGCGCTTGGCCTTGCACGTCAGCACCGACCGGATCTTCACCTTCTCGATCCCGGCGGCCTGGATCTCTTCCGCCAGCTCCTCGGAGATCTCCTCGTTGACCCCGAGGAGCGTTTCGCCCGTCAGCGGGTCCTTGATGTTATCGAGCGACACGCGGCCGACGATGCGGTCGCGCAGCGGCTCGATGATCTGTCCCCCCTCGATGATGGAGGTCACGGAAATGCCGTCCAGGGTGTTGCAGTCTTCCATGGAGATGATCACGTCCTGGGCGACATCCACCAGGCGCCGGGTCAGGTACCCCGAATCGGCCGTCTTCAGCGCCGTGTCGGCCAGCCCCTTGCGGGCGCCGTGAGTCGAGATGAAGTACTGCAGCACGGTCAGTCCTTCCCGGAAATTGGCGGTGATGGGGGTCTCGATGATTTCGCCCGAAGGCTTGGCCATCAGTCCACGCATGCCCGCGAGCTGGCGGATCTGCTGTTTGCTGCCGCGGGCCCCGGAGTCGGCCATGATGTAGATCGGGTTGAACTCGTACCCGCTCTCGTCCTGCTGGGCCATCTTGCCGAACATTTCTTCCGATACCTTCTCGGTCACGTCCGACCAGACGTCGATGATCTTGTTGTAGCGCTCGCCGTCGGTGATGGCCCCGTCCTGGTACTGTTTCTCGACCTCGATCACCGCCTCGCGGGCGGCGTCGACCAGTTCGCCCTTGTTGTCCGGGACGACCAGGTCGTCGATGCCGATCGATATCCCCGCCTTGGTGGCGTGGAGGAACCCCAGGTTCTTGAGGTTGTCGAGCATAGGCACCGTGGCGCTCAGGCCGAAGCGCAGGTAGCAGTAATTGACCAGTTGCTGCAGCCCTTTCTTCTTCATCAGCCCGTTGATGAAGGGGATGCCCTCCGGCAGGACGGAGTTGAAGATCAGGCGCCCGATCGTGGTGTTGATGAACTCGTTCTCTACCTGGCGCACGTGGGCCCGCATGACCGCCTGGTCGTCATTCTGCGTGGTCAGGTCCATCAGCGCGCCGGTGTACCGGTACCGGATGGGGGTCAAGCGCTCCACCACCCCATTCTCCAGCGCGAACATCGCCTCGTCGAACGAGCCGAAGATCCGGCCCTCGCCCCGGGTCCCGCGCTTGGCCTTGGTGAGGTAGTAGCACCCCAGCACGATGTCCTGGCTGGGGATGGCGATCGGCTGGCCGTTCGCCGGCGAGAGCACGTTGTGGCTGCTCAGCATGAGGACCGAGGCTTCGATCTGCGCTTCCGGGGAGAGCGGGATGTGCACCGCCATCTGGTCGCCGTCGAAATCGGCGTTGAAGGCGGCGCAGACCAGGGGTGGGATCTTGATCGCCTTCCCCTCCACCAGCACCGGCTCGAACGCCTGGATGCCCAGCCGGTGGAGCGTCGGCGCGCGGTTGAGCATCACGGGATGATCCCTGATCACCTCCTCGAGGATGTCCCAGACCACCGATTCCTGGCGCTCCACCATCTCCTTGGCGCCCTTGATCGTGGCCGCGTGGCCGTCCTTTTCCAGCCGGTTGTAAATGAAGGGCTTGAACAGTTCCAGCGCCATTTTCTTGGGGAGACCGCATTGGTGCAGCTTCAATTCCGGCCCCACCACGATGACCGAGCGCCCGGAATAATCCACGCGCTTCCCGAGCAGGTTCTGGCGGAACCGCCCCGATTTCCCCTTGAGCGTGTCGCTCAGCGACTTGAGCGGCCGGTTGTTGGCGCCGCGGAGCACGCGACCCCGCCGGCCGTTGTCGAACATGGCGTCGACGGCCTCCTGCAGCATCCGCTTCTCGTTGCGGATGATCACTTCCGGGGCGCGCAGCTCCATGAGCTTCTTCAGCCGGTTGTTCCGGTTGATCACGCGCCGGTAGAGATCGTTCAGGTCCGAAGTGGCGAACCGGCCGCCGTCGAGCGGGACCAGGGGCCGCAGTTCCGGGGGAATGACGGGGATGACGTCGAGGATCATCCATTCCGGCTTGTTGCCCGATTTCCGAAACGCGTCGACCACCTTCAGGCGCTTGGCGTGTTTGAGTTTTTTCAGCTGCGAGGTCTCCGTCTTCATCGCCACGCGGAGTTCATCGGCGACGACTTCCACGTCCACCTGCCGGAGCAGTTCCTTGATCGCCTCGGCCCCCATCATCGCCCGGAATTTCCCCGGGAAATCCTGGACCAGGGAACGGTACCTCTCCTCGTTCAGCAGTTCGCCGGCCTTGACCGGCGCTTCGCCCGGGTCCACCACGACGTAGGCCTCGAAATAGAGCACCCGTTCAAGGTCCTTGAGGCTGATGTCGAGCAGGTGCCCGATCCGGCTGGGGAGCCCCTTGAAAAACCAGACGTGGGAGCAGGGGGAGGCGAGCTCGATGTGCCCGAGCCGCTCGCGGCGCACCTTGGAAAGGGTGACTTCCACACCGCACTTGTCGCAGACCACGCCGCGGTACTTCATGCGCTTGTATTTGCCGCACAGGCATTCCCAGTCCGTGACCGGGCCGAAAATGCGCGCGCAGAAGAGCCCGTCCCTCTCCGGTTTGAAGGTGCGGTAGTTGATGGTTTCCGGCTTGGTGACCTCGCCGCGCGACCACGCCCTGATCTTTTCCGGAGACGCCAGGCTGATGCGGATGCTGTCGAAATCCGTACTTAAATCCGATTTTTCCATCATATCTTTAAAACTTCTCAATGGACTCTCCCAATCGTGGATGAAGTTTCCTTCATTTTCCCTTGCCCCTGCCTGACGCTCCCCTTCCGCTCTCATCGGGGATCCGGCGCGCCTCCCTTCATTCCTCCGCCGGCGCCTCGATGAGCCGGGGTTTCTGCTTCTGGATCAGTTCCACGTCCAGGCACAAGCTCTGGAGCTCGCGGATGAGAACGTTGAACGACTCGGGAATGCCGGGAGTGAACTGGGATTCCCCTTTGACGATGGCCCCGTAGATCTTGGTCCGGCCCTGGATATCGTCCGACTTGGCGGTCAGCAGCTCCTGCAGGATATTGGCGGCGCCGTAAGCCTCGAGCGCCCAGACCTCCATTTCACCGAAACGCTGGCCTCCGAACTGGGCCTTCCCGCCCAGCGGCTGCTGCGTAATGAGGGAGTAGGGGCCGATGCTCCGTGCGTGGATCTTGTCGTCGACGAGGTGGGACAGCTTGAGCATGTAGATATACCCCACGGTCACCTGCTGGTCGAACTTTTCCCCCGTCATTCCATCATGGAGGTCGATCTTCCCACTCTCGGGCAGCCCGGCGCGACGGAGCATCTCCTTGATCTCCGATTCCGAGGCGCCGTCGAAGACCGGGGTCGCGAAATGCAGCCCAAGCGCGGCCGCGGCCCATCCCAAGTGGGTTTCCAGGATCTGCCCCACGTTCATGCGCGAGGGGACCCCCAGGGGATTGAGCACGATCTCGGTCGGGGTGCCGTCGGGCATGTAAGGCATGTCCTCCTCCGGCAGGATGCGCGCGATCACGCCCTTGTTCCCGTGCCGTCCGGCCATCTTGTCCCCCACGGAGAGCTTCCGCTTCATGGCCACGTAAACCTTCACCATCTTGATGACGCCGGGGGAGAGCTCGTCGCCGCGCTGCAGCTTGGCGAGCTGTTCCTCGTGGAGGCTCTTGAGAATCTGGATCTGCTTCTCCGTTTTCTCCTCGAGGCTCTTGACGCTCTCGTAAACCTTCCCCTCCTTCTCGGCCTTGAAATCGTTCTTGATCCTGGCGAGCTCGGTGGAGCCGAGCCCCTGGAGCAGCGACCGGGTCAGCTTGGTGTTCTTCTTGATGACCACCTCGCCCGACCGGTTCACCACGTCTTCCGGCAGGACCTCGCCGCTGAAGATGTGGAAGAGCTTCTTGTTCCGCTCCTCCTTGATGATGCGGATCTCGTCGTTGAGATCCTTCTCCATCTTGTCGATCTGTTCCTGCTCGATCTGTTTTGCACGCTCGTCCTTCGGAACGCCCTTGCGCGAAAAGATCTTGACGTCGACGATCGTCCCCTCGATGCCCGGGGGGGTCACCAGGGAGGCATCCCGGACCTCTCCCGCCTTTTCCCCGAAGATGGCCCTCAGGAGCTTCTCTTCCGGAGACAGCTGGGTCTCCCCCTTCGGGGTCACCTTGCCGACCAGCACCGACCCCGGACGCACCTTGGCGCCGATCCGGATGATCCCGCTTTCGTCAAGATCGCGCAGGCTGGAGTCGCTTACGTTCGGGATGTCGCGCGTGATCTCCTCCGGTCCCAGCTTGGTGTCCCGGGCTTCGATTTCCAACTCCTCGATGTGAATGGACGTGTAGCTGTCTTCCTTGACCAGCTTTTCGCTCACCAGGATGGCGTCCTCGAAGTTGTACCCGCGCCAGGGCATGAACGCAACCAGCACGTTGCGTCCCAGGGCGAGTTCGCCCTTGTCCGTACACGGGCCGTCGGCCAGCACCTGCCCCCGGGCAACGACATCCCCCCGGCTTACCAGGGGGGTCTGGTTGATGCAGGTGTTTTGGTTGGAGCGTTTGAACTTGGTCAGCGAGTAGATATCCACCCCCGCGTCCCGCGCCGGGGATTTGCCCCCGTCGCTCACCCCATCGACTCGGACGATGATGCGGGTGGCATCGACGCTGTCGACCACGCCCGAGCGCTTGCAGATCACGACGGCCCCGGAGTCCTTGGCCGTGATATATTCCATCCCGGTGCCGATGTAGGGAGCTTCGGCCCGGACCAGGGGAACGGCCTGGCGCTGCATGTTGGACCCCATCAGCGCGCGGTTGGCGTCGTCATTTTCCAGGAACGGGATCAGGCTGGCGGCCACGCTCACCAGCTGCTTGGGGGAGACGTCGATATAATCCACCCCCTCGCGCTCCACGAGCACGAAATCCCCCTCGTTGCGGGCGTTGACCCGCTCCCGGACCAGCATCCCGTCGTCGCCGATCTCGGCGTTCGCCTGGGCGATGTTGTACTCCTCGGCTTCCCACGCGGTCTGGTAGAAGGAATAGGGCTCCCACTGGGCCGGGCGCTTCCCCGCCGCTTCCAACCGGCGGTTCTCCTTGTCCACGGATTCCTTTTCCACCTGCTCGCCCACCTTGAAGTGGGAGTCCCCCGGGAACACGACCTGCACGAAATCGAGCACCTTGCCGTTCTTGACCTTCCGGTAGGGGGATTCGATGAACCCGTACTCGTTGATCCGGGCGTAGCAGCTGAGCGAGGAGATCAGCCCGATATTGGGGCCTTCCGGCGTTTCGATCGGGCAGATGCGGCCGTAATGGGTCGGGTGCACGTCGCGCACTTCGAACCCGGCACGCTCGCGGCTCAACCCGCCCGGCCCCAGGGCGGACAGGCGCCGCTTGTGGGTGATCTCCGAAAGGGGGTTGGTCTGGTCCATGAACTGGGACAGCTGGCTGCTGCCGAAAAACTCCCGGATCGAGGCCATCACCGGCTTGGCGTTGATCAGGTCGTGCGGCATCGCCGTGGTCATTTCCTGGTGGACCGACATCTTCTCCTTGATCGCGCGTTCCATGCGCACGAGCCCGATGCGGAACTGGTTTTCGAGCAGTTCCCCCACGGCGCGCACCCGGCGGTTTCCGAGGTGGTCGATATCGTCAATCGCCCCGATGCCGCGGGGGAGCTTCAGCGCGTAGTTGATCACGGCGTAGAAGTCCTCCGCCTGCAGCGTGCGCTGCTCGAGCGGCGTGTTGAGCCCCAGCTTGATGTTGAACTTCAGCCTTCCGACCTTGGAGAAATCGTACTTGCGGGGATCGTAAAACATCCCCTCGAACAGGGCCGTCGCGGTCTCGATCGTCGGCGGGTCGCCCGGGCGCTGCTTCCGGTAGATCTCGATGAGGGCGTCCCCCTGCGACTTGATGGTATCCTTGCGCAGGGTCTGGGAGATGATCTCTCCGGTGTCTTCGTGCTCCGGGTAGAACACCTCAAGTGACCCTATCCCGTTCTCGGTCAGCACCGTGATCGTGCCCGAGGTCACCTCGGTGTTGGACTCGACCAGGATCTCGCCCGTTTCCTGGTTGATCACCTCGGAGATGGACAGCGCGCCCTCCAGCGCCTCCAGGTCGATGACGACCTCTCCGACCCCGGCCTTGACGAGCTGGTTGTACGCGCCGGCGGTGATGCGTTTCCCCTTGGCGACCAGGACGGTTTTCCCCTTCGGGTCCTGGATGTCCTCCGCCGCCTTGGAGCCGACAAGGTCGCGCCCGAGGGTGCGGTACAGCACGTTGTCCTCCCAGCGGATCGTGATCGGCGTGTAGAACGTCCGGAGGATCCCGGCGTCGTCGCCGAGGCCGAGGGCGCGCAGGAAGGTGGTCGCGAGGAATTTTCGCTTGCGGTCGATCCTCACGTAGAGGAGGTTCTTCTGATCGTATTCGAACTCCACCCAGGAGCCGCGGTAGGGGATGATCTTCGCGAGGAAGGAGGTATGCCCGGCGCTGGATTCGAAAAACACCCCGGGGGACCGGTGCAGCTGGCTGACGATGACGCGCTCGGTGCCGTTGACGATGAAGGTGCCGTTCTCGGTCATGAGCGGGATGTCGCCGAAATAGACCTCCTGCTCCTTGATGTCGCGCACGCTCTTCCCTTCGGTCTCGTCGTCCTTGTCCCAAACCACGAGCCGCACGGTCACCTTGAGGGGAACCGCGAAGGTCATGCCCCGTTCCTGGCACTCCTCGACCGAATACTTGACGTTCAGCTCCACCGTGCCGCCGCAGAATTCGCAGCGCGGGTTCTCGATCTCGTTCCTCGCCCCGCAGTGCCAGCAGGTGCCCGCGTCCGGGTTGTAGGGGCTGTTGATGATGGCCTTGCCGCACTCGCCGCAATTTGCTCGGAGGTAATTCAAGCCCTTCAGGTTACCGCACTTGCACTGCCAGTTGCCGATGGAGTATTCGACGAATTCCAGGGAGGAGGTGCCGCGAAAATCGTTGATCGGAAAAACGGAGTTGAACACCGCTTGCAGCCCGACATCCTCCCGTTCCGAGGAAGGGATGTCCATCTGCAGGAACCGATGGTACGATTTTCTCTGGACTTCGATCAAATTCGGAATGGGGATGCTGGTGTGGATCTTGCCGAAGTCCACCCGGTCCCGATACACATTCGAAGTGCTGATATTGGTCATTGAAGAGTATACCTCGAAAAGCTCGTTTAGGTTTTGACATGCCTTGTGGGAGAGCCCGGGCTATGGGGTGGAGGACGGGAGGCCCACTACTGCCTCTACCCTCCCGAGAGAGCACGAACTGTTCTGTCAGCTTCCCCGGATCTGAAGGCCTGTGCACCTTGACCTCAAATGGGGTTGACAACGCAAAAGCCTGCCGTAGCCGGCAGGCTTGAGCCCGGGAAAACCATGCGTGCGGAGAGGTCTGTTGGCCCCCTCCCCGCACGCATGCATCAGCAGGAACCCGATGACTACTTGATCTCCACGGTCGCGCCGGCTTCTTCGAATTTCTTCTTGATGGCCTCGGCCTCTTCCTTGGCGATGCCTTCCTTGATCGCCTTGGGAGCGGCTTCCACCAGGTCCTTGGCTTCCTTCAGCCCGAGGCTGGTGACTTCGCGCACAGCCTTGATCACGTTGATCTTCTTGTCGCCCACGGCGCTCAGGATGACATCGAACTCCGTCTTCTCCTCCGCCGCCGCCGGAGCTTCTCCGCCGGCGACCGCGCCGCCGGCAATGGCCACGGGCATGGCCGCCGCCGCGCTGATGCCGTATTTCTCCTCGAGGCTCTTGACCAGATCCGAGATTTCCAGCATGGTTGCCTGATCGATCCATTCTAAAACTTCAACCTTTGTAATCGCCATCATAGACTCCTGTGAGGAATGGGTAGAGATGTATTGCCGAATTCGTCCGGGCTCCCTACTTCGGAACCTGTTTCAAAACCAGGCCCAAATCTCGTAATGGAGCGTTCAGAACGGAAGTAAGCTTCTGCAAAGGCGCCTTGAGAAGGAAGGCCAACTTGCTCAACATCACCTCTCTGGAAGGCAACGAGGCTATCGCCTGGATTTCACCCGGCGACACCACCTTGCCTTCGACCAACGCCGCCTTGAATTCAAGGTGGGGGTTGCCCTTGCGGATATCGGTGAGGAGTTTGGCAATCCCCACGGCATCCTTGGGATGAAACGCGATGGCGGTCGGCCCCTGGAAGAACGACTCCAGCTGCTCCAGCGCCGTCTCCTTGACCGCCCGCAGGGCCAGGGTGTTCTTCACCACCACAAAGTGGCCGTCGATTTCCCTGATCTTTCGCCGCACCTCGGTCGCATCCACCACCTTCAGGCCGCTGTAATTGATCAGGAAGGCATTGTTTGTCGACCGGAAATACCCGTTCAGTACTTCCACGTTGTGCTGTTTTTCTTCTCTATTCATGAGCTCAGACCTTTTGGGCGCCCTTTCACGCCGCGGACCGTATCCGCGCCCGCCGGACGCCGGGCTTGTCCGGCACGGGCCGGACACGATTGTGCATGATTCTACAGCGCAGCCTCGTCCACCCAGATGCCGGGACTCATGGTGGAAGAAATCGAGATGCTCCGGATGTACTTGCCCTTGCTGCTGGCGGGTTTCGCCCGGATAACCGCGTCGATCAGGGCCCTGGCGTTCTCACGCAGGTTCTGTTCCTCGAACTGGATCTTTCCGCAGGGGGCGTGCACGATCCCCGTCTTGTCCACCCGGAATTCCACCTTCCCGGCCTTGATCTCCTGGACCGCCTTGCCGACGTCGAAGGTCACCGTTCCCGTCTTGGGATTCGGCATCAGCCCCCGGGGGCCGAGCACCTTCCCCAGCTTGCCGACGCTGCGCATCATGTCAGGCGTGGCCACGACGGCGTCGAAATCCATCCATCCGCCCGAGATCCGCTCCACGATATCGTCCCCGCCGACCTCTTCCGCACCGGCGTCCTGCGCTTCCTTCACCTTGTCCCCGGAAGCGATGACCACGACCCGCTTGCTCCGGCCCAGGCCGTTGGGAAGCACCACCGTGCCGCGCACCATCTGGTCCGCATGCTTCGGGTCGACCCCCAGTTTCATGGAAATCTCGACGGTTTCGTTGAATTTGGCGAAGGAAATCTTCTTGAGCAGCGCCACCGCCTCCTCAAGACTGTAGGCCTTGTTCTCCACGGCAGCGGCAGCCTTGGTATAGTTCTTTCCCGCCTTAGCCATTGCTTTACACCTCGCAAACAATTTACGACTCAAGATCGACGGTTGACGTCCCACCCGGGGCGCCGTCACCCGCAAAACGCAAATCGCTATTTTCCCTCGACCTCGACCCCCATGCTGCGGGCCGTGCCCATGACGATCTTCACGGCGGCGTCGATGTCCGAGGCGTTGAGGTCGGGCATTTTCAGCTGCGCGATTTCCCGCACATCCTTCATCGTCACCTTGGCCACCTTGCTCTTGTTCGGCTCGCCCGATCCCTTGGCTATGTTGGCCGCCTTCTTGAGCAGGATGGCCG
>ENA-UOUL01000955-UOUL01000955.1-bioreactor-metagenome-genome-assembly--contig:-NODE-955-length-45229-cov-83.118422_pt1 | contig 45229 bp, 38 predicted proteins | sample MGYA00249838_ERZ747220 | MGnify/ENA primary metagenome ERZ747220 (study PRJEB28778, sample SAMN05720191) | bioreactor metagenome | isolation source: Anaerobic biogas reactor | place: USA:Washington... | reverse complement strand
TTTCCCCCATTGCGCAATATTCCCCACTGCTGCCTCCCGTAGGAGTCTGGGCCGTGTCTCAGTCCCAGTGTGGCCGTCCACCCTCTCAGGCCGGCTACTGATCGTCGCCTTGGTAGGCCTCTACCCCACCAACTAGCTAATCAGACGCGGGTCCATCCATAAGTGATAGCTTTCATTCAGAGGCCATCTTTCCTTTCTTACACTTGTGTGTTAGAAAGCGTATGCGGTATTAGCAGCCGTTTCCAGCTGTTATCCCCCGCTTATGGGCAGGTTACCCACGCGTTACTCACCCGTCCGCCACTAAGATTATTAAATCGCAAGCTTCATTAATAATCCCCGTTCGACTTGCATGTGTTAGGCACGCCGCCAGCGTTCGTCCTGAGCCAGGATCAAACTCTCCATTTAAAAAGTTTATCCCAGCTTCAAGTCCTGCATTTTTTTATGCAGGTCTTTTCGCTTGGCTTTTGTTTCGTTGTCTTTTTAGGGCACTGGATTTCTACTTTTTCAAGTTTTCATCCAGCTTCCTCGCACTTCGTTTCCTTGCTGTTCTGTTTTATCAAGATCTTTGCCCGTGAGTTTCCCCTCAGGCTTCTGGTCATCTTCAGTCGGCTTTTCCTGACATCGTCAGAGTCTTTGCCCCCCGCTTCCGTCCAGTTTCGCTCCGCGGTCTCCCGCAGCGCAAAATCTATATTATCACGCCCATTTTACAGTGTCAAGTTAAACTTCATGTATTTTCATCTTTTTTTTAGAATGTTCTAAAATTCAGGTGTTTTAACAGATTATTTATCGACTAAAAGGGGTGATAATTGTTTACCATCAATAAAATTGACATAAGTGTCGGGGACTTCCCCGACAATAATAGTCTCAGCTATTGGTACTGTAGTAGATACTTTAACTTCTTCATTAATAAATGGTACAGCAATTTTTATGATGCTATCTATCTTAAAGTATACCAGATGGCGGGTTTGATTGATACCGGCCTGGTCAAACTTATTCATAAATTGAACATTAACTTGTCCGGTAGGAATTATTCTTACCTTCATACCCGGTCCATAACCGGCCAATATTCTCGAACCTGTCAGGGCGCCCATCGGAATCATAATTTGTCTTTCCCCCATTGTATTTAATGCATGGGCAATTTCCATTACTGTATTTGACATAATCTTATTAATCATAATAGTATCCGGCTGGATTAAAACCACTTTACCTTTATCATCTTTATGAATTGCTACAATATCAGTATATTCGATATGGTTAACTATCTGCTCATTTATAATCCTGTTTATAATCTCAGTTTCTTCAATCTGGGCTTTTGATTCCGCTATCACCATCAAACTCATTTTAATTTTATAATCTGAATATATAATTGATACTATTATTAATATCAGCAATGTAATTGTAAATCTTCTCCGCCATTTGTACCTTCCGTACATGTTTTCACCTCCACTAAAACAATATATGAAAGGTATGGATACTCTGTGCACACTATTAATTTAAATTTGTTCCAGTAGTTTTTGAAAACTATCTGTAATATCGGTTAGACTATATATGATAATTTTCAAGGGAGTGGTTATAGCTTGCAGGAAGTGCGTGTTCGTTTTGCCCCCAGTCCTACTGGAACATTACATATAGGTGGCGCCCGTACAGCATTATTTAACTGGTTATTTGCGCGTCGTAATAAGGGAAAATTAGTTTTACGCCTGGAAGATACGGATATGGAGAGGTCAACCCAGGAATCAGCTCAGGGTATAGTAGAAGGTTTAAACTGGCTGGGAATTGATTGGGATGAGGGACCGGATGTTGGCGGCCTGTATGAGCCTTATCGTCAAAGTGAACGCCTGTCAATATACCAGCAGTATGCAAAACAACTTCTGGATAGTGGACATGCCTATTATTGTTATTGTTCACCTGAAGATATTGCCCTGGAACGCGAGGAGGCTAAAAATAATAAAACCAACTATCGTCACAATTGTCCGTATAAGCATAATACAATTGATGCACCATTAGCCGGTAATCCGGTATTACGATTTAATATGCCCGCTAATGGCGCAGTTATTATTAACGATCTGGTACGCGGTTCAGTTGAGTTTAGGAACGACTTATTGGATGATATAATTTTATTGAAGTCTGATGGATGGCCTACCTATAATTTTGCCGTGGTTGTTGATGACCATTGCATGAATATTACCCATGTTATAAGAGCCGAGGAACATCTACCCAATACCCCAAAACAGGTGCAGATATATGAAGCTTTGGGATGGTCACTTCCTTATTTTGCCCATGTATCCATGATTCTGGCTCCCGATCGCAGTAAATTATCCAAACGCCATGGCGCAACCTCTGTTCAGGAATTCCGTGACCAGGGTTATTTGCCTCAGGCGTTGGTAAACTATTTGGCTTTACTGGGTTGGTCGCCTGGTGACGATATGGACATACTATCATTATCACAAATGATATCGTTTTTTGATTTGAATAATGTATCAAAATCAGCGGCAATTTATGATATGGAAAAACTCACCTGGATGAATGGAAATTATATTACTGAATTAGATATAGAGGATTTATTATCATTGATTGAAGTTGAAGCCAGATACAAAGAATATTTATCTGCTGATAACCGCGATTATTTTATGAAAGTAATATCCCTGGTACGAAGCCGGGTAAAAACCATAATTGAATTGTTTGCTGCCGTTGATTATTTTTTTATCCCGCCATCTTCTTATGACGAAAAGGGATCAGAAAAATATTTTTATAAAAATAATGGACTTGAAAAACTGCATATAATTAAATCCTTGGTGGCAACCACCCCTTTTGAAGCAGATAATATTGAGAAGGCTTTTCGTTCTAAAGCTGATGAGATGGGATATAAAGCTGCTGACCTGATTCACCCCACCAGGTTAGCATTATCAGGCCGCACTAATACACCGGGGCTTTTTGAAATAATGGAATTATTAGGTCCGCAAGTATGTCGGGAAAGAATTGAGCTGGCTATTGATTTTATAAAATAATAATTGTCTAACCTTTGACAATAGAAGTTTACTGTATTATAATTCTTTTTGCGCGGGTATTTCTCGCTATGCAGCCGGATGGTGTAGTGGTAGCACGACTGACTCTGGATCAGTTCGCCAGGGTTCGAATCCTTGTCCGGCTGCCATTTTATGAGGCCCCATCGTCTAGAGGCCCAGGATGCCGCCCTCTCACGGCGGAGACAGGGGTTCGATTCCCCTTGGGGCTACCAATGGTAATATTTACCTGCTTGGTTTATCCAAGCAGGTATTTTTATTCATTTCCATAAACTTTTTTCATCCATTCAACAGTTGCGCCAATTCCCTCTCTCAGAGACACTTTAGGATTAAAGCCCAAGTCTCTTTCTGCTTTGCTGATATCAGCAATTTTATCTCTGGTGGTAAATGGTTCTGATTCCCGATAACTTATCAGGCGATCATTCTGATGCAGGTATTCAAGTATAAGGTCTGAAAGAGTTTTAATATCATGCGGTTCATTGCCGGCAATATTATAAACTTCACCTGCACGAAATCTGGTAATGATATTTGCCAGTACAGCTGAACAGTCATCAATGTATAGCGATGAACGGGTATGATTTAGATAAACTGTATAAGGCATATGGTGTATTGCACGGTAGATGAATAGTGCAGCCACACTGCGATAAGGCGAATAGTATTCACCTGGTCCATAAACATTAAACAGTCTCACTCTGACCGTTTGAGTTTGGTGCATGGCTTGTGAGTTAAGAATCTGCATTTCATTGACCCATTTTGATATGGCATAATCATTTATCTGCCTTATTTCTGTTTCATCCATAATTTGTTCTGACATTAGCTGTTCATAATCCCCATAAACCTCAGAACTGCTGGTAAATATCATTTTAAAACCATGTTCTTCCTGTAATCTAATCAAATGCTTGGTTCCAATTACATTGGTGGTCCACATTTGCTCATAGTATTTTTCACCATTCCAGCGACCAAATTCAGCAGCTAAATGATAAACATAATCAAAACTATGTTCCTTGAAAATTTCGCTTAATTGTCTATATTGACTTATATCGCAGCGAATATATTGATCACTGTGATCATGTTTAAGATCGCAAACCCACACTTCGTAGCCTTTTTCTTTTAGTTTACCTACCAGAGATTGACCAATTACTCCCTTACCACCGGTTACAAGGATTTTCAGGAGAACCCACCTCCATATTTTTTATGTTTAGAGTCAATTACCAGAAGTTATTTTATTATTTATGATTAAAATAAGGTAGTTGTTACTAGCATTATTTTAGGCCAGGTTTTTCTATTGTTATTTTTAAGGTTGCTTATTGCCAGCAAATTATTGGAGCTTTCATTGCCGATTAAAACTATGCCTTTATTAATATAAGTATGATTTAGCCAGCGTTTAACCAGAAGACTTATATCAACCATAATTAGTCCAGTCCAACCAGTTACCACCGGAAAAGTAACCTCCGGTACCTCACCGATATATATTTGGTCATTCCAGCCTATTTTTTTCTCATCCCATTCCATCAGAATTCGATGGATGGCAACTTGAACAATACCGGAATTAATCTCATTACGACATATGTGCATCATTAGATAGGCTGCGATAATCTCTTTATTTTGCCAGTCTTCCAGGTCAAACTGCAACATCGTCCTGTAACTATCTTTTTCGTTTTTATATTGTCCGATAAACAGTGCATTATCATTGGATAAATAGTAGTTTTTATTACTGTAATACTGTGATACATATATGTTTTTGCAGGGATATAATTCTGACATAAATTACTCCTCCACCCCCAATTACCCGGTTAGTATTTTCCCCCAGGGTTTCCCCTGATTACGGATTACTTTCCCTTTTCTTTGTTGGTACAGGTTTTTATTGTAGATATAATCATCTACTTGATCCTTACCGGTATCGTATCGGGGGTGATAAAGATGAACAGTCTGAGCCTGGGTCATACATAATTCACATCCATTATTAACAAGACGACCAACCAGATCATTATCGTCAAAAGCCAAACCGGTGAAATCCTCGTCATATCCCCCTATGTTAAAGAATTCATCGCGATTTATCGCCATGAGAAATGGCAAACGGGTATTCAATTTGGGAAGATTATGGTTATAAGCTGTCTGGTCAAAATTGCCTTTATGTTGGTTTACATACTTAAGAAAAGAGCCATCTTGATCATCCATGCCCACTGAGGTTGCCAGTAGTTTGGAATTTATTCTTACTGGAACGGTCAGAAATCGTATGGTTTCGTTCAAATGAAACATTTCGGCACAGGATATTATTAATACATCGCCCTGGGATAAACGGGCTCCTATATTCAGCGCAAATCCTGGTACCCGATATATCATCTTCTCAGGCTGGTTACGCTGACCGGTAAATACATATTTCAAATTGAGAGTTCGATTAAATTGCCGGCAAAGATTTTCTGTATCATCAGGTAATCCGTCATTTAAGACAATAACTTCAAACGGAAATGGTATGTCTTGATGAAGCAAAGAATATAAATTCCACTTTAACAGATGTGAACGCTGATAAGAGGTTATTAGTATGGAAACCAAACTCACTCCGCAATCTCCCGTCTCAGACTTTTTATTCTTTCTTCCTGTATTCTACGCAAGTCATTATTGTTTGGTGTTTATTATTAAAGAACAGCGAGATAGTAACTACTACTCATACATTTCAATATACTAAAACAGGGTTAATGTATTCTTAAAAAATATCTTGCTTTGGCTCAAAGGTGGATTATGAAAGAAAAATCAGGAAAAACTAAAACTAATATTTCTTATGAAACCGGGGTTTCTGTAATTACCTGTACCAACCGCCCGTTGTTTATAAATTATGTGTTTGATAATTATGAACGCCAACTCCATAATCAGAAAGAACTGATTATTATATTGAATAACAATGATATCGACAGGAATGCAGTAATAAAACAGGCTGCTAATTATGAAGCAGTAAAAGTATACCAACTTGATGAGAGCTTATCACTGGGTGCCTGTTATAATTTTGCTGTCCAACAATGTCAATACGAATATATAGCCAAGTTCGATGACGATGACTATTATGCTCCGCTGCATTTAAGTGAAAGTATAAGGGCTTTTACTTATACCCAGGCAGATATAGTGGGTAAACATACGCGGTTTATATATTTCGAAAACAGTAATTGGTTAATGCTATATGAAGGTATCAACTATAATTACGGAATTTATGTTGTTGGAGCTACGATGGTTTTTAAGCGCAATGTATGGGATATGGTTAATTTCAGTAATTTGACTGTGGGAGAGGATAGCGATTTCCAGGAAAAATGTCTGAACCAGGGCTTTAAAATATTTGCAACTGATGAATATAACTATGTAACTATCAGGAGAAAAGATATTAACAGTCACACCTTTAAATTGGATGAGGCGACTTATATGGCCTTTTGTAATCCGATAGCGAAAACAGTTGATTATGTTCCGTTAATCACCCGTCGCTATCACTTCTGACTTAATTGATTAATCGAGGATTTTGCATAATTCAAATTTTCTGATATATCAATTTGAGAAATAGCGAAGCCCCGGACCCTTGGCTTTGCCTCCGGTTGAATGAAAATGCTTGTATGTAAAAATATCTAATTATGCAAATTTCTCAATCAAATATAGAGTTTCTTATCAAAGAATAATTATGCTATGATTGAGAGGATTAGCTTTGGAACAGGAGTGAAAATATGCGTACCCTCGTAGCCACAACTTTAATTAATGATAAAGGAAAAGAAATATACTGTATGGCTCGTAAAGTAACTGAACAGCAAATAAACATCCTTCGCAACACCAGTCGAGAGGATTTGGAAGCTGCTGGCTTTGCCTTTATTAAAATGCTGTCTTTGGAATACCCTAATGTAAAAGGTAATGCCATATTTTATGAAGGGCATCTGGATGAGATGGCTAAAACCCTCAGGAACATGGAGAATGGGTATAAATAATATGTAGTATAAAGTTGTATATTTATAAATAGAGAGCGGGCAAGCTCTCTATTTTAATTTACCAAAATAAATCAGGTTAATTTTATTTTCTGATTTTAATGAATTTCCTTTTCCCTACCTGAACAACCTGCCCGTCTTCAACCAACAGATTTTCTTCAACCTGTTTTGCCCCGTTAACTTTAACTGCTCCCTGTTCCAGCATGCGCCTTCCATCGCTGCTGGAAGAAACCATATTGTTTTCATGTAAAAATCTGGGTAACCAGATTTCATTTTCTTCGACTATTACTTCATCAATATCATCAGGTATGTTTCCCTGTGAAAAGACCAATTTAAATTTTTCTTCTGCTTTTTGCGCATCGTCGCCACTATGATAAATAGTAATAATCTCTTTAGCCAGTCTGATCTTGGCATCACGCGGATTAAGAGAGCCATTATCCATATTTTCCTGCATAGTTTTAATTTCCTGCATATCCACCCGGGTTACCAATTCAAAGTATCTGCAAATAAGATCATCAGTAATAGACATGGTCTTGCCAAACATTTCATAAGGCTCTTCATTGATACCTATATAGTTGCCCAGACTCTTGCTCATTTTCTGTACACCATCAGTTCCTTCAAGTATAGGCATCATCAAGGCGATTTGCGGTTCCATCCCATATTCCTTCTGCAGATTCCTGCCTACCAGCAGATTAAACTTTTGGTCGGTGCCTCCCAATTCCACATCGGCTTTCAGAACTACAGAGTCGTATCCCTGCATTAACGGATACATAAATTCATGAATTCCAATAGGCAAACCTTCATGATAGCGCTTGGAAAAGTCGTCCCTTTCCAGCATACGCGCTACAGTGTATTTACCCGCTAACCCTAAGACATCCACCAGGTTTAGCTTCATTAACCATTCACTATTAAAATGAACTACCGTCTTTTCCTTATCCAGAACCTTAAATATCTGTTCCTGATAAGTAGCAGCATTGGCCATAACCTGTTCTTCAGTTAATTGCTTACGGGTCTCAGACTTACCGCTCGGGTCGCCAATACGCCCGGTAAAATCACCTATAATCAGATGCACTTCATGTCCCAGGTCCTGAAATTGCCTTAACTTGTTCAGCACTACCGTATGACCGAGGTGAATATCTGGAGCCGTAGGGTCCAGACCCAGTTTTATACGCAAAGGTATATTATTTTTAATTGAACGTTCAAGTTTACTGATAAGTTCCGATTCCGGTACAATTTCAGCTGTTCCTCTATTAATCAAGCTCATCTGTTCAGCTACTAATGTATCTATTTTTCCCACAATATAACCTCCTTGCCACAAAAAGTTTAGCACATATATTTTACGTTGTGCAATAATAGGTGCTGTAATAGCGTATTAGCATAAAAGCAAACCAACAAATACCTGATAAGCAGGATTTAGCATTATTAGTGTATAATATTTCAGGAACATCTATTCGGGAGGATAATACAACTCATGGCAAATAAACCAGTCAAATCGAAATCCAAAACTGCCCCAACCGTTCTTTGGAAGAAAATATTAAGCATTGTTATTTGGCTTGCTCTATTGGGTGCAGGAGCTTTGGCAGGCATATTTTTATTTACTGCACTTAATATGCCCGATTATGATCCTCAACAGTTATCCGGGGCTAAAACTACTTTCATATATGATGATAAACAGCAAGTAGTTTTTCGTCTCCATGCCGAAGAAAATCGTACCGAGATTACTCTGGATAAAGTTCCCCAGGATTTGAAAGATGCTTTTATTGCTACCGAAGACCAGGATTTTTATAAACATCATGGAGTTAATTTCAAAGGGATATTACGGGCGCTTGTTTACAACATTGCCTCCAAAGATCTAACTGGACAGGGCGCCAGCACTATTACCCAACAGTTGGCCCGTAATGCTTTTTTATCATTTGACAAACAAGTGGAACGCAAGATAAAGGAAGTAATTCTGGCTTTTAAGTTGGAATCCAATTATTCAAAAGATGAAATCTTAAAAATGTATCTTAATATTATTAATTTTGGTGCCGGTTCATATGGGGTTCAGGCTGCAGCTAATACTTACTTTGGAAAGGATGTCAGTGAACTGACTTTGGCCGAATCAGCCCTGCTGGCCGGTCTTCCGCAAAGTCCAAACGGGTATAACCCTTACCAATATTATGATCGGGCTAAGGCGCGTCAAAAAATGGTATTAAATAATATGGTTAAATGCGGATATATTGAACAATCAGCTGCTGATGAAGCCTTTGCAGAGCCATTGGAATTTAAAAACACCAGCAACACCAATAAAGAGTACGGATATTTTGTTGATGCGGTAATAGAAGAAGCTATGGATATTTTTGAAACCAAAAAGATGTCCAAAGACTCCAATGATCTTATCTACCGTTCAGGACTAAAAATTTATACTACTATGGATGCCCCATTGCAAAGTTATGCCGAAGAACTTTACTCTAATCCCGCCAATTTCCCGGCTGAAAATAAAGGTGGGCAAACTCTGCAATCTGCGATGGTTGTTGTCGACCATTCCAATGGGCAGGTTAAGGCAGTAATCGGTGGACGAAGTTATGACCAAAGGCGTGGTTTCAACCGGGCTACTATGGCCTGGCGTCAACCTGGTTCATCAATTAAGCCTATTACCGTCTATAGCACTGCACTCGAAAATGGTATTATGCCCTATTATGTCCTGGACGATTCACCGGTCTCCTTCAAATCAGGCGGGAAAGTCTGGAGTCCCCAGAACTATGATGGTAAATACCGGGGACTTATAACCATGCGAACCGCGGTACAATATTCAATTAATACTTATGCGGTACAAATGCTTGATAAAGTAGGAATTCGCAGCGGGTTTGATACTGCCAAAGCATTCGGTCTGGAACCGCTGGATACCCCGGGAGCTAATGACCTGGCGCTGGCGCCATTATCGCTGGGGGGGTTAACCAAAGGTGCTACTCCTCTGCAAATGGCAGGGGCTTATGCAACTCTTGGCAATCGGGGCATATATATTAAACCCCACTTCATTACCCGTATTGAAGATGCACAGGGTGTAGAAATATACAATTATAAACCGGTGCAAAACCGGGCAGTCAGTGACCAGACAGCCTGGCTCATGGGTAATATGCTGCAAACGGTTGTAACCTCGGGTACCGGAACCAATGCTCAGGTTCCCGGCGTGTTTACTGCCGGTAAAACTGGTACCTCAGAAGAATACAAAGACTCCTGGTTTTGCGGCTTTACTTCCGGTTATGCTGTAGCCGTATGGATGGGTTATGATCAAAAACAAACCATGACTCAGATTTACGGAGGCGGTTTTCCGGCCAAACTATTTCGGGCAATTCTTATCAAAGCCCATAGCAGGCATAATCCGCCTATGAAAGGTATGCCCGGTAATATTGTTCAAGTATCAGTATGTTCTAAATCAGGATTATTGCCATCAGAGAACTGTCCGCCTGAACAGATAATAACTGAATATAGCAGAGCAGACTCTGTTCCTGATGAAATCTGTAATATGCATGAGTATTTGTATATCTGTCCGGAATCAGGTAAATTAGCCGGCAAATACTGTCCCAATCCGCAAATGATTCCGGTAGTTAAAGCTGCCGAAAACAGTGCAACCCCGGATAAAGTACCGACTGAAAAATGTGATATTCATACGGATGTAACTGTGCAGGGACTATTGAATAACGAAGTCTATGTTTGTCTTGATCCTCGCCATGAAGGAGAGTTGGTGAGAGCTAATATTCCAGGTCCAATGGAAACGGGAGGATGTCCTTATGAATATTTGGAAAAAGTGGTTATACACCCTTCCCAACGATTACCATACTGCAGTATAAATGAACATCAGGTAAAGCGTAAAAAGGTTACCGATATCATTAATGATATTGTAAACTAATACCGGTTTATTATTTTTAAACTCTTTTCATGTAGCGGAAACTTTTATTATGGTTATTTAAAAGATACTTGGTCGCCTGCAGCTCCTCGGGATGACATTATGCTACTTATTCAGTGGTCTCTTACCTTCCCGTGGCTTAAACGGACAATTTATCTCAGGTACACAACGGTAACTCCAAATCCGCCTTCTCCTGCCTGTCCATTGCGGTAGGATTTAACACCGGGATGATCCTGTAAATATCCCTGAATAGCCTTACGCAATGCTCCGGTTCCCTTACCGTGAATTATGTTTACCGATTCAATGCCTACCAAACTGGCATCATCTATATACTTGTCAATTTCATAAATGGCCTCTTCCGCCAGTTTTCCCCGAACATCAATTTCTTTGGATATGCTTTGTGCTTTTTCATAATAACTCTGATTACGCCGTTCCTTTTTAGTTTCATCAGGTGAATCACTGCTTAGTAATTGATCCGCCGTAACGGACAACTTCATAATTCCAACCTGAATTAGAAATTCGCCCTGATTATTGGGACCGGAAATAATATATCCTTTTTGTTTAATATCATTAATTATGACATAGTCACCCGGTTTAAACTCTCGTTTACCCTTTGTATGGGCAGGTTTTTGCCATTCGGTTACTTGTATTTCCTTCAGACGCTGATGTTTTTCCTCGATTTCATGCCATTTAGGCAATTGCTCACGGTTTTTAATAAAGTCTTTTAACTCCTGTAAAGCTTCATTAGCTTCGTTTTTTACATTTCTAACATAATTATCGGCTTCATATTTGGCTTTGGAGATAATCTCCGTGCGTTCTATTTCCAAATTCTCCTTTTGTTTTTGTAATTCTATTCTGGTGTCTGAGATTTCAGCCTTTAAATCGGCTATCTCCCGTTCTGTTTTATCCAGATAATAACTTCGTTCTTTAAACTCACGAATCATATTGCCAATTTCAACTTCTCTTTCCGGGACCAGGCTACGGGCCTTATTTACCAATTGAGGACTTAATCCCAGTCGTGACGCTATTTCAAAAGCATTACTCTGACCTGGCGTACCAATAGATAATTTATAAGTAGGTTGCAAACTAACCGGGTCAAACTCAACCGAGGCATTTTCAACCCGATCATTTTGATACGCAAAATATTTGAGTTCGCTTTGATGTGTAGTTACTACAACTCGCGCACCTTTATCTTTTAACGCCTCCAAAATCACCCGGGCTAGAGAAGCTCCTTCAGTCGGGTCAGTACCGGCTCCCAATTCATCCATAAGCACCAGGGAATGATCGTCTGCCAATTTCAGTATGGAAATAATATTGGTCATATGGGAAGAAAAAGTACTAAGGGATTGCTCTATGCTTTGTTCATCACCAATATCGGCAAAAATCGAACTAAATACGGATACACGGCTATTTTCGCGGGCAGGTATATACATACCGCTCATAGCCATTAGAACTAACAGCCCGACAGTCTTTAACGCAACTGTTTTGCCACCCGTGTTGGGACCGGTGATAACTAATATATCAAAATCCCTGCCCAGATGTACATCAACAGGCACAGCACTTTCCCCCAGTAATGGATGACAGGCACGGCTAAGCTCAATTATTCCTTTAGCGTTCATTTCCGGACGAAAAGCATTAAGCTTGTAAGCTAAACGAGCTCGGGCAAAAATAAAGTCCAACTCACTTAACAAAGTTAAGTTATTCTTTAATTCATCTGCACAAACTGAAATAACTGTACTTAACTCCCTTAATATGCGTTCAATTTCGCGTCGTTCTTCACTTTGCAGTAATCTAATCCGATTATTTTGCTCCACCACTGCCATAGGTTCGATAAATACTGTTGCGCCGCTGGCCGATTCATCATGTATAATTCCTCTGACATCCTGCCGGTATTCCTGTTTTACCGGTACTACATAACGACCCTCTCTTTCAGTTACGATAGCATCCTGCAACATTTTCCGGTTATTACCTGAGCGGATAAAATCCTGTAAATAATCCCGGATTCGTATTCTGATAGTATTTATCTGACCACGGATTTCCTTTAGTCTTGGTGAAGCATCATCCTGTAATTCGCCGTCTTCACTTACAGAGCGATTAATCTGCTTTTCCAGTTGAGCATCAATAAACAAATCAGCTATAGCTTCATAGAGATGGGGATAACTATCCTCATTTATCAGGTTAGCTGCCAAGCGCGCGGCACGAAGAATATTACCAACCCCCCTTATTTCAACAGGGGTTAAAACTCCACTGGCTCGAGCCTTGTTTAAGGGTTGATACAATAATAGCAATCCACTGAGAAATCCTGGTTCCGTTAACCTGATTATTTCCATAGCTTCCTGAGTTTGATCCAACTTTCGGGTAATCGCATTCAGGTCAGTGGAAGGTATTAAATCCAAAGCCAGGTTGTACCCACCCTCAAAATCGGTTAGATCGGCCAAAAGGCTTTTAATTTTATTAAATTCCAGCTTATCAAGCGCTTTTAAATCCATTATTCCACTCCACGAAAATAGTGCCCCCGTGTAAACGCAGACGGACTATATTTAATCAATTGATTTTTATATTCGTTTAAATCAAATTTTTCACCGGCCAATATCCGATTGAATACTTCCCGATAAATTCGTACTATCGCTTTTATCTGATGCGTATCATGCCGGTAAAAGTCGAGTCTGAACCTGTCGGCCAGTGATATAAGTACGGGCAAATCATTCAACAGACTTAGTGTACGCGAATTGAATACATAAAATCTGCATTCCGTATCAGTTGCCAGAGGAAATCTGTAACCTTTTGAGTCCCGTAGAAAATAATTATCACGCTGGCAATAATTATGGCAGTTATCCGGACAGCCCTCAGCATTTATATTGCCAAATATGCAGCTCTCAGAAGTCATTATAATCAAGTCACCATGTATCAGCAACTCTATCGGAGAATATAATTTTTTAATCTGCTGGCATGATAACTCCGGCGATATGGTAACTGTCTCAGCTCCAAGCCGGATAAAATGATCTACTGAAAAGCTGTTAAAAGCATTTAAATTATAGTCTATCCTGAAACCCAGGTTGTTTTCCCGACAATATTGTACTGTACCCAGATTTTGTGCCAAAAGCTTCTGAGCCCCAGTATGCTCAATTATCTTACGGTAGTCAATCGGATCGGAAGGTTTTTCTATCCGGGGTAAGGCCGGTATTATTTCTTTTTCCCGATCAACTGCCCATTTAATTAAATCACCTAACTCCTGAATACTAATACTATGCCGGTTTCCAATACCCGACATATCCAGATATGCGCAATCGGCTCCTTCCTGCAAAGCAATATAGGCATCATTAACACGATTAACCTTTACACTAAGCATTTTGGGTTCTGCCTGTGCAATCCGGGCGGATAAATTTGACAACCATTTTTCCTTGTTCTTATGAAACTCTTCTTCCGGGACTACCCGATCCGGATGATATAACTGCATTAGCTTGTTTAACCCCTGGCGACGCGTCCGGTTAATATCTGTATAAGGAACAATCAGATTGGAAGGCCCATGTACATTCAGATGTCTCAATTTAAAAAATGTATTGCCCATACGCCCCAGTTTTTGCCGTAAAGTTATTTCATCAACCGGTGTATTTTCTGCCATAATGGCTTTTGAGTCGGTTAGAACTGTAACCTGATGCTGCCCATCATCCTTTAAAACCAGTTTAAGCGGTTCATTCCGGACCAGATATACCTCCGCATCAACCTCAATTTTAAATAAGCGGGCCTGCTCAATACTCTTCATAGCCTCTGCCAATAATTTATTGTCGCTGGTTTTAAATACCTGATCACCGGATTTGGCACTATTAGGCAGTTGAATAGTTATACGGTCACCTTTTTCAGCCTGAGCTACCCTTATATCGTCTCGAAACATTTCAGAAACTATTAACGCTGAACTATGATCAGCTGTCGTTCTGATTTCAATGCCATCTCCTCTGTTCAGTTTCTCAGTTAATAGTATTTCTGTTAATAAATTAGATTGCTGTATTATTACATTCCCAATATATACTCCCCGGTTATCAGGTCTTTGGGGACTAAACAGCGCTTGTCTATCGTTATTAAAATAGCCGGTACAAAAATTACGGTTAAAAATTTGCCGCAATTTATTTTTGGAACTTATGGGAACTTCCTCATCCAGGTTATCCAGAGCTTCACGGAATACCCGCGTAACTATGGCAACATATTCCGCTCTCTTCATACGACCCTCAATTTTTAATGACTCAACACCTGCAGCTTTCAAATCAGTCAAATAATCAATCAGGGATAAATCAGATGGACTAAGTAAATAATTTCCGCGGGTATTATAACGTTGATTAGAACTACCCATAAGTTCATATGACTGGCGACAGGGTTGTGCACACCGGCCCCGATTACCGCTTCGCCCGCCTACTATACTGCTGAATAAACATTGCCCTGAATATGAGAAACACATAGCTCCGTGTACAAAGACTTCTATCTCAATATCATTGTGGTTTTGACAAAGGTTCAGGATTTCCCCGCAGGTCATTTCCCTTGCCAGTACTACTCTTTTTACGCCAATTTTCTTTACCAGACTGATCGCGTCTGTATTATGAATAGTCATCTGGGTACTGGCATGCAATTTAAGGTCCGGCAGTAATTGCCTTACAGCATTTAGTAGTCCAATATCCTGAATAATAACTGCATCAATTCCCAGTTTATATATCTGATATATAAATTGTAGTGCCGAGTCAAACTCATCATCCCGTATCAGAGTATTTACAGCCACATAAATTTTCCTGCCGCGCAGATGAGCATAATCCAATGCCCGGGCTATTTCTTCGTTGCTAAAATTATCTGCACTCTGACGGGCACTAAAGTGAGCTCCGCCCAAATATACTGCATCCGCTCCATTTTCAACCGCAGCCAGAAATGCAGGCCAGTTTCCGGCTGGAGCAAGTAATTCCATGTATAGCAACTCCTTTAAAAACTTCAAACAAATAAGGGACAAGACTGCTTTAAGCCCGCCCCTTTTAAACAACTATTAAAACAACTTAATGAATTTCGCGTTTCAGTCGGCTAACCCTTATAAGACCCGAACAAGGGATAATACTTACTCCTCTATTCTCCAATTCGTCCAGAAATAAATTCATCCCCAGCGAATCGCTGGCCATATGCCCTGCCAATATAACATTGATATTAGCCTCTTTGGCAGCCTGACGATGTTTGTCCTGCATATGCATACCAATATATGTACCCACACCGGCTGCTGCCAGTTTTTCATAGGCCTTGACAGAACCTGCTGTCCCGCCGGTCATTTTAATAAATATCTTCCCGGCACGGCGCTGTCGTTCACCCACAATGATACGCGGCCCCGCCTTTAATTTCCTTGCTTGTCGGTACTCGGGTATTTCCAGTAAAATATTTATTACATCTTCCAGGGTTCGATATTCCCTTTGTTCAAAAAGAGTTTCCAGGAAATTATTGACCAGATTATCTGCCGGCGAATGCACACACATAAAAGGTATATCCAGCAATCTGGCAGTATCCACTGCCCGCTGGTGATTCTGAGGAGCAATACCATGTTCAACTTCTGATATTCTGGACGCCATAATTGCCTCGCCAATATTTATGGGTACTCCAGCTCTTTCCAGCATATCAGCCTGTACATTCATCACCCGATGTAAAGCTGCACCGGCAATTCCTTCCGGATGATGAGCCAATACCAGATCAATCTTCTGTCCCTTTTGATTTAAACGATCTGCCAGAAGTATTTCAGGGGTTTCCATATCAATGCCGCAGAGTATGGTAGAAATATTTTCTCCCCCGTTGCCTGCCAAAATTCTGGTATCACTAAAAGGGTTATCCAGGCTTTCCAGATCAAAATCCTCTTTATCCAATTCACTCATTTTTTCATAGGCTTTCCAATCATCCTGTAAATTCTGCTGCAAATAATCTCCGCGAATATCATATTTTTTGCCCAAATCTACTGCCAGTTGGTGTATTTCTTTTAATGTCACCCCAATTTCCCTCCTGACCTCTATTTATCACTTAGCGTTCTTCCTGATTGTTTGTCTCCAGATGAGATATTCGTTCTGAAATCTGTTCAAGCTGTTTTTGAATAGCCTGTAAAATTGCCGGTAAATCTATTTCAGGATCAGGTTCAAATGCTTTACCTTGTTGCTGTTCAAATACCTGCCCCCGGCCTTTTAAGGCAAAGGTGAGTACTCCCTCCGGTTGGGTGCTTTTTATACCTAAATCTCTTTTGGTAACCGGTTCATCATCTTCACGCATGATAACACTAAACCCGCCGCATGATTCCAATACTCCAATTTCAACTTCATCAATATCTCTGATCCCCTTTTTACGCAACTCCTGTAATAAATCATCAACATTAAACTTTTCCCTGGCCAGATTCTTTTTAATAATCCGACCACTCTCAATTAATACTACCGGTTTCCCCACAATCAAATTGGACAGCTTTTCATTTTTTAGGGCCAGAAATCCCATTAAATATTCAAGTCCTGCCAGAGTAGCCAGAATAATAATACCTTCATAATACGGTATACTTTTATCCAAAGCTATTGATACTACGGTATGTCCTACTCCGGTCATGACCACAAAATCAAAAGGCCCCAATTCCCCCAGTGCTCTCTTTCCCAGCAAACGGATCATAATCAAAGCCATAAAATACATAATAGCTGCCCTTAATGCAAAACCCAGCATAGTTTTATCCCCTTTCTGAGGTCTATGCTTATTATTTTGCCAGTCTGGCCGCCATTATTCTGTTAAAAACTTTAATAGTCCGGATAAATCCCGGCAATTAATAATATCATCCGTTTCAAGCCAACCCCGACGGGCAGTAAGTACTCCATAATCAACCATATAAAGATCATTATGATGATGAGCATCGCTGTTAATAGCTATTTTAACACCATAATCTTTAGCCTTTCGGGCCGTAAATTCATCTATATCCAATCTATCCGGGTGGGAATTAATCTCCAGAGCAACATTATGGGCTGCGGCAGCCTCCAAAATACGATGTAAATCCACCTCATAAGGGCCGCGTCGATTAAGTAATCTGCCGGTAAGATGTCCAATAATATTTACCTGGGGATTTTTTATTGCCCGTATAATGCGCTCGGTTTGCTGTTCTTTGTCAAGTTTAAAATGACTGTGAATAGATGCAATTACAATATCTAACTCATTCAGGGTATTATTTGAAAAATCCAATTCACCATCCTTTAATATGTCTGCCTCAATTCCTTTTAATATTCTAAAATCATGTAACCTGGCATTTAATCCATCAATAAGAATTCCCTGGGCAGAGAGCCTTTCCTCATTTAATCCTCCGGAAATGGGTAATGATTTGGAATGATCAGTCACAGCCATATAACTATAACCCATTTGCCTGCAACTATTAACCATCTGCTCAATACTGCTGCCACCATCACTCCAATCGGAATGAATGTGCAAATCACCTTTAATATCATGTTGTGATACTAAAACCGGAAGTTTACCGTGTCTGGCTAACTCAATCTCTCCTGTATTCTCCCTGATTTCAGGTGGAATATAATCCAACCCCAGCTTCTGCATCACCGTTTCTTCACTATGCAAACCAATTAATGCTGACGATTCAACCCCGTTAAATACTATTTCCCGAAAATTCTTTGCACCGGTAGTCCAGACCAAAGCAGCATAATAACTGTCCGGATGTACCAGTATTACTTCAAAATTAATTCCATAATCCAATTGGCCTCCTATAGAGTCCGTTTCATTACGATTCAAATCTTTAATGCCCCGGTAAGCTATAGCCCAACTTTTGATAACGGCAAAGTCATAACCGGATAAAAGAATATCTATATCCCCTACTATGGACTTTCCTCTACGCACACTGCCAACTATAGATGCCTGAACAACCTGCGGACACTCCGCCAGATAATTACGAAATTCAATGGCCATCGGCAACGATAAACCCAGGGTAACTTTACCGCGATTCTGATTAATTAAGTCCATTCCTTTTATAATATTGTATTCAGTTTTTGCCCCTAAACCGGGAATGCTTCTAATCTGCCTCTCCTGAGCAGCTTTTAACAAATCCTCTCGATTACTTATACCCAGATGATCATAAATTAGTTTTACTGTCTTATGTCCCAAACCGGGTAAAACAAGCATATCCAATAACCCTTCCGGGATATCCTCAGTAAGAGCCTTATAATAATCGCTGCTTCCCTTTTCAAGCATTTCTATGATGTTGGCAGAAACTGTTTTACCTATACCCGGTATATCAGCAATTTGATTTCTTTCATAATAAACTTTAATATCTTCATCCAAATTATAAATTGAGTTTGCAGCCATACGATAAGCCCGCACCTTGAAAGAATTCTCCTCTTTTAGCTGCAGAATATCTGCTATTCGATCCAAAGTACGGGCTATTTCACGATTAGTCATTTAATCCCACCCTATTTTTTTCGTTCCTCCTCCAGGGCTTTTACCATTTCATCATAGTCTTCCTGAAGTTTGTTTAATTCATCCGCCAAATTAAGAGCTGTAAGGACAGCTATCTTAGTAGTAGATAAATTACGGTTGCGTTGCTGAATCATTTTCATACGTCTATCCACATAAGAGGCCAGCATTTGAATATATTCTGAGTTCTCACTGCCCTTTACCACATATTCCTCATCATAAATTGTGACATTAACCTTACTGACATTTTTCTTATCTTCCACTGGTACGCCCCCTTTTAACCCATTACATTCTATTTCTGCATAACCGATACCATTTCCTTCTAAGACAGAAGCAGGTTTTTAATCCGGGAAAAATCCAGGACTGCTGCAAAATATATCATGAATGTCATCCTCCAGAAGCTACAAGCAATGAAGTATCTCTGTCAGGCATCTTTATTATGCTTTAAACCAGCTTCCGCCAATAAATTCCCTGATTATTGAATTTGGAGGAACGGGTTCTCCGGATATTGGTTTAAAATAGCTGAAGAACTTTAATAACCGTTTGGCTTCCACATATTCATCCGCTTCAGGTGAAATAGCCTGCAGCAACGGCTCAGCATATGGCTTTAATACTGCTAATTCATACACCAATGACGAATTAAACATAACCTCCGCATTTTCCTGATAGGGGAAAATATATTTCTGTTCTCCGGCCCGAACTGACGGCCATCGGCTGATAGTATCAGCAGCGCTGTAACCACGCGTTCTGGCATCCCGGACAATTCTTCTGATCAGTCGGCTGTCGGTAGTAGGAATTCGATTTGAATAATCGATATTTAATTGGGTTAAAGCACTTATATATACTCTGAATTTCTGCTCTGCCGGTATAAGCCAGGTTAGTTCATCATTTAAAGCATGAATCCCTTCTACTATGATTGGCTGACCAAGGTTGACTTTAATTGGTATACCTTTTGGGTCACACACACCTGTTTTAAAATTATAAATAGGGATCTCTACTTCTTCACCCTGGATAAGACTTATTAAATGACTATTAAATAAATCCAGCTTTAAAGCTTGCAATGATTCAAAATCATAATCACCATTTTCATCGCGGGGGGTTAAGGCTCTATCTACAAAATAATTATCCATAGAAATCAAAACCGGCCTGCGCCCATTTACGCGTAATTGAATTAACAGTCGTTGTGCAAAGGTAGTCTTACCCGATGAAGAAGGGCCGGAAATAAGCACCAGCCGGGCTTCCTGCTGTTGACATATCTGATCGGCAATATAAGCTATCTTTTTTTCATGCAGAGCTTCATTTACGCGAATGATCTCTTCAATATTTCCATTGGCAATAATGTCGTTTAAGGCAGCAACATGCGGAGTCTGCAACATCTCCGACCAATCGCGGGCCTCACGAAATACTCTGGCCAATTGTTTCTGTTCAACATATGGCTCAATAACTGTAGGATTATTTGACTCAGGTGTCTGCAGTATTATCCCCGGCGGGTAATTTATAAGTTTAAAATTACTTACCATACCCGTGCGTGGAACCATATATCCATAAAAATATTCATACCAGCCATCCAGTTCGTAAACATGAACCACGGGTTTTTCTCTAACTTCCAACAACTTTGCTTTGTCAAATTGCTGCTGACGGGAAAATATTTCTATCGCCTGTTCACGCATTACTGTATTACGGTGAATGGGTATGTCCATTTCTACCAGCGTTCTCATCCGGGTTTCCAATTTCTTTACTTCGGCGTCATTAGTCTCCCCATCTACGAATTCACACAATAACCCATTAGACAAAGAGTGTTTAACCGTCATTTTACGCTCCGGAAATTCCATTCGGGCAGCTACAATCAATAAAAATACAGCACTGCGCCTATAAACACGCAAACCGATATCACTTTTCACAGTAATTAATTTAACCTGATCAGATTCATTTAAATAATAGTTGAGATCTACCAGATTATTATTTACCATACCTGCCATTACCATATCTTTATCCTGCATATCCAGACGGGCAATCAACTGTTCAAGGGTACTGCCGGCCTCAACCTGAATAATTCCATATCCATCTACAACAACATCTATTAAAGCAGGAGTAACATATTTATTCACATAAACCCCTCCCCTCCTAATCAATTATAAACCATTCACCCTGCGCAGCATATCCAATATATTAACCTGCAAAAAAGGAAGGGCCTAAGTCCCTTCCTTTTTAATACTTTATCTGTATTTTGTATTTCAATCTATATACCTTTATCTCAGAATAAAACTGCTCTACTCTCTGATCTTAAAAATTTTTGATCCATTTTAATTAAGATTAATTTGCCAGAAGAATTCTATCATTTGTCATACTTACACCGCTGATTTTCTTAAACATATCCAGTAAATCGTTTATAGACATATTTTTACGTTGTTTGTCATTCAAATCAAGAATTATCTGCCCTTCATGCTACCATCCTACTAATTTTAAATAATTATTACCCTACATAGTCTTACCTGACAGCCTACCATCCTACTTGATATAATATTAATTCGTACGCAATTACACGTCAAGACTGACCTTTACTATGCAAATATTTAAAATATGATAGTCAATATATATTATTTAGAGATTCAGGTCAGGTAATTATCCAGGCGGTAATCATCAGCGCATTGCTGAGCCAGCAGAGGGTAAATTGGCATCATTGAGTTGTAGAAAGGTTTTCCATCCGGAGATTTCAGCATACTTATTTACCTCCATTGTTATATCTGATGCTTACCATCAAAGTCTACCATCAAACTATTTATTGTTAATATATTATAACTTAAGCAGTCCTCTCTTATGATAATCGACAAACCAGTTTTATCCTGCACTATTATAAATGCGAAGACCTGTACTGTGATAATATAGAGATAAACGCAGAATATCGTGGGAGGATGCCATGGAAAGCATCACCATTTATCTTAAAATAGGCAGCCTGCTGCTGCTTATCGCAGCGCCTTTTATTATTTACTGGGATCGCAAACGCATGTACGGTAGGGCAGAACAGGCGAACCGGCTGTTTCTGGAGCGCAGTGGGCGGGAAAGTGCCGTTCGTTTACAGCAATATCAAAACCAGCCTGCAGCCAGGCCGGAATTTTCCAACAATGGCCGTGCCGGCAACAGCCAATACCGTCTGCTGGAGACTTTTCATTATTCCCAGTCAGCGGTGTTAAAGCAGTATCTGCCCATTTTTATTCTTATCGGCTTGGCCATAACTGTACCATTTCTTTTCCTTATCTATTACGGAATCATCCTTCCAGAATTCAAAGCTTCCGTGCTCTTGACGATCGGCAGTGTATGGCTGCTTTTCGGGGGGCTACTGCTCTTTTTTCTGCGCCGCAGCCAGGAAGTTTTCTGCCTTATTTATGATGATGCACTGCTTTTCAACCATCGCATCTTTAATTCCCATTGGTTTTATAATGATATGCCGCAGGTTCTTATTCCGAATGAGGACCTGCAATGGCTGGGGCCATGCACCCCGGAAGTGAACCGGGCACTGCGCCGGGCCCGGGTGCCTTTGCGCATTATCCTGTCCTTGACATACTTGACCACGCATCTTCCTAAATGGGTTTTAGTATATAGTGACGGACAATTTCGTTATGGTCTGCTTTTTTATCCCAGTCCGGAAATGATCCGGGCTTTTCAACATCACTTTCCAAATCAAATGCACTATTGCCTTGACTCCATTTTGCAGTCGAAACATTGCAGGTAGCGTACATGGATTAATCCCGTTGAGATGCGATATATTTCTTAAGGCTGCTAGTGTCTTCGTTTAATTTAGCACATTCCGGTAAATTTTCCGGGGCATTATTTTGATAAAAGAACTTACCCTCAATTCCGCTGGGGAACACCCAGGATATACCTGATAATGCAGTTACTATATGCTTAATCATAAGAGGAAAATTTTATGAACCTGCCCAAATGAACCCCAGCCATTTTCAAGCCAGAGTCCTGTATGATTCAGGTGATTTTTATTTTATGACATCAGCCGATTATCTTAAACTGACTGCTCCAACTGCAGTTCATCATAATTGCTGATCCCCATGGCCAGTGCATTGCGGCGCAGTACCAGGTACAGCTCAGCTTTGGCGGAATTGATATAGGGCATGACAAACAAGACGCCGATAAACAAGGCTAATACACCCAGCAGCAGCCAACCGATAAAGGACAGATCCAGTAAAAACATATGAAATTTATTTCCTTTCATCATTTGGGTGCTTAACTGCACGGCTCGTTTATAGCCTATATTGGGATTGTCAGTCAAAATATAAGGCACCATTCGGTAAGCATAAAACATGACAATACCAGGAATGATCAACAGCAAATACCATAGGAAATTCAGAAATCCTCTCCATATCATGGCAATAATAATATCTTTGTATCTGCTTTTGTTAAAGGCAAAACCCAGGTAATTCATATCCTCGTTATTCTGCTGAGCCTGCACGAAATATTTTCTCCCCCCAATTTCCAGCGGATAACCGATAAAAATGTGAAAGGCAAAAAAGATTAAAAATCCTGCCAGTACAGCCATTGCAACGAGCACAATGAACGCCGGGGAAATCGAATCCAAACCGCCCGGAAAGCCTGTACCGGTACTCGTACTGCCGGTTCTGTAATTGAAATTAAATCCCCCGCCAGCAATGGCAATTACCAGACTCACCAAAAAAGCTTTCCAGTAATATGACCTGAGCGCTTCCCAGGCTCTGCTCTTGATTTCCCGGATGGTCCACATATTCATTCCTCCCCCTGCTGATAATTATATGTGACCCTTCCCCCAATTAACTTATATTTTTTTATATGAATAAATGAGTCTCTTATTCCAACCTGGTTCCAGGGCTTTGTTCTTACTTGAGTATAATACCCTTAATATCTTCTTGCAATTAGACTAAATGGTCTTGTGGAACCATTTCCTCCAAGTCTACTATCTGCAAGTTGTTTATCATATTTGGTGCACGTTCCAGCAATTTTATCACCCTATATTGTTTTATTATAATTAACACTAAACCCCCTTTTAAACTATGTTTTAGCGAGGGTTTTTCGCAGTCTGAGAGGGTTAAGGCCCCTTTCCTTTTTTAAAATATTTTATCGGTGTTTTTGTATTTCAATCCATATACCTTTATCTCCCGGAGCATCCTGTATAACTCTAAAACTGGGGATTCCAGATTCTATCGCCAGTGCTTGCATTTGCTCCAGATTAAGTCTTTTACCCCCTTTTTTCTGTACGTTATTAGTACGTCCCCCGGTTAATCTTTCCCGCATTGTCCAAGGGACATAACGGCCCAAACCGCCACCAATCAGTGCGTTTCCACCAATTTTTAATACCCGGTAAACTTCGGTCAAGCCCTTTACTTTATCTTCCCAGAACCAGAGTGAGCCACGACTGATAATGAAATCAGCAAAATTATCGGGCAGGGGAAGCCCCTGGCAAATATCAACTTCTAAAAACGCTGCCTGGTTATCAATGTCTGCTTCTGCAACTGTTTGTCTGGCAAATTCCAGAACCTCAGTTTTAATATCAATATAATAAATACTCATATTAGTTATTTTTGCAATCTCCAGGCCAAGATAACCTTTGCCGGTGCCAATATCCAGGCAAATGCCCCGGTCCAGCCGGTAATCATCCACACACTGCTGAGCCAGCAGAGGATAAATGGGCATCATTGAGTTGTAGAAAGATTTACCGTCTGGAGATTTCTGCATGCTTATTGACCTCCAATACCATATCTGTAAACTTACCACCGGAGTCTGTGATTAATAATCTTAATATTATTATAAAAAAAGCGCCGATTATTTCCAACTCCAGTAGCGTGACGGTTTGCTAAAAGAACGATTAATATCGGAAGGCTTATAATCTGTCCGATAAAAACGACGGTAAAAATACTGGCTTTCCTCAAGTAGATCAAAATGATAAATTTCCGGATGCAGAATATTAGCTATATTCATCAGGCCTAATATCCAGCGGGGATTGCCAAAGTCCCACCCGGCGGATGGGTGCAGATATACCTGTCTATCACGAATCGCTGGAATATCGATAGCATCCTCAACACACGACTGGTAAAAACTCTCAACTGGTGTAGATATAAAAGCAGAAAGAAACACTGTTTCAGGGTTTATTGCCATAAGCTCAGCAGGAGTGAGAGTCTCCCCGGGACGTCCATCGATATCTACTTCCTTATTAACACTGTACCCTCCAGCCAATTCCACCAGCTGGTTTTCAAAACGCTCTCCTTTAATACAAAATAAGGGCTTGCCCATGCAATAATAAACGCGTGGTCGGCGTTTTATCTGCGAATACCCCGCTTTGATAATGGCTATCTTTTCTTCCATATAACCGGCCAAGGCCTCTGCCTCGATACTACGGTCAACAAACTTCCCATATTGACGAATAATATCCAGATAGGATTTAGGATTTTGCATCTGGTGATGTAAATCCGGTAGTTGTTGTCCCCCCAGCACCTCTTCCCAAACCTTTACCACTTCACTTTTATCCTCAACCCCCAGCGCAATAAGAATAGCTTGAACCATCTCCAGAGCACGGGTAAATGGATAGCCTCCCTGGAACCCCCCTTCCTGATAGGGGTCAGCAGGAGTACCGTTTCCAATTGGAGAAACCTGCCCACAATGAGGGCAGACTCCCCCAGACTCATGTATTTCCGGTAGATTTTTTAGTTTGGCCCCCATAGGTCCATAGAAATCCCGTCGATACATGGTTGAACCACATTGAGGACAAAGGGTATCCAGATAGCGTGTGCCAGGCGAATTAAAAAGATAAACATGGGGCAGATACTGTTTCAATTCCGGCAGTAAATCTTCTGCTTCCTGTATGGATATTTCGCGGGCAGGGTCAGCGTCCTCGAAAGGAATAAATCGCATCAACTGCAAAGGAATATCAGAGGAAACCGCAGCGATACTCTTAGCCAACTGCTGGATTTCCACCTGATTATCACGCTCCAGAATACAGGAAACTTCCACATGCACTCCATTATCATAAAGGGTTTTCAGATTACGCAAAACCGTTGCAGCACTGCGTCCCCCGCAACGGCGATAACAGTCATCACTGAGACCTTTAAAACCAATATTGATAAAATCCAGATAAGGGATTAGATTAGCCAGCGATTGTTCGCTAAAATAAGCATTTGTTGAACACCCTACCAACATTCCCGCTTCTTTGGTCATTCGAGCCAGTCGGGTAAAGGTTAATAGGGATGCCAGCGGATCATTTATCAAGAAAGCAATGCCAAGACATTCCTGTTTACGAGCCATAGCAATTACCTGTTCAGGTTGCAGATAGCGCAGGGCCTTGCTGTCCGGCTGCATCTCTTTCACTATCACCGTTGAGATGCAACCGGAGCAGCTAAAATTACAACCAGCCGTACTTACCTGTAAAAATTTCCCACCCGGATAAAAATGCAATATTGGCATGGTCTCAATGGAAATTGGAGTAGTTATCAGATAGCGATCCGGATATAGTTCGCTGATTTCATTTCCCTGATTAATATAGAGACCGCAAGCGCCACTCCTACCCTCGGAAATTGTACAAAATCGCTCGCAAATCGTACACTCCATTTAAGCAGTCCTCCTTATGATAATCCACAAACCGGTTTCGTCCTGTACTATTTCATAAGAAGAAATACCTGCCTGTTCCAGTTCCTTTCGGTAATCTTCTACCTTGTTTTTTCCTATCCGCTGGCGTCGCTTTTCATTCCATTCCGGATCTATTTCCAGCATTTTGGTTTCTATTTCTTTTAATAAATCCGCATTACCAAAACCTCCGCCAATCATAGCTGCACCATTATCAGCCAAAACGCGGTAAATCTCCTGAAATGCCTTGACCCGGTCATTCCAGAAAAACATGGAACCTCTGCTTACTGCCAGGTTAACAGTTTTATCATCGAGGGGAATGTTGTGAACATCCCCCTTTAATGTCTTTGCCCGCGTTTCCAGACCACTTTCCCGGATATAACCATCAGCCAGTTTCAACATATCATCAGATTCATCAAACAGTATCATGTTTAAATCAGTAATACGGGCAACAGCCAGTCCCAGATATCCGCCTCCGCATCCAATATCCAGACAGATACCTGCTATACTGAATCGACTGATAATTTGCTCTGCCAGCACCGGATAAATCGGAGCAAATACCTCACGGGCTATCTTATCAAACTCAATTGCATTAATTGCCATGTTTAAACCACCTCTTTTTTCTCAATAGCCAAATTAAGAACCAACCTGCTGAACCTTTATAAACCGCCTGAATTCTTCAGCAAGGAATTAAGTTCCTCGTCTGAGAGGTCATAATGATAGAACTTCTTATAAAACTCACGGGTTTCTTTGGCCATATCATAATTATATATCTCAGGGTAGAGTAGATTACCCAGCCATTTAACCCCTAATATACGATTTACTGAAGGCGGGCGATCAAACCAATTAAACGGGCCGCTGGGTACAGCATAGACCTTTTTATTTTTAACTGCAGATATGTTTTTCCAATTTGCATCAGTTAACATCTTACTGTAATATCCACCCTGAGTATCATTCCAACTCAAAATAACATCCGGATTCCAGGAAAGAATCTGTTCCATTGAAACCGGAGTCATACCCATGCCGCCTTTCACTTCGACTTTAGCCACATTTATACCACCAACCATCTCAAGCACTTCGGTATGACTTGAACCCCTGGGATCAGTCTCCAGGCCTGATGCGCCTTCAGCATAGTAAACTCGTACCCGTTTATCCGCTTCTATATTTTTAGACTTGCTTTGAGCATTATTTATTGCCTGCTTACAATAATCTGAGAGTTCCTGGGCCTTTTTCTCCTGATTGAGCAATTTGCCGGCAAATTCATAAGTCTTATCCAGTTCAGCCAATTCGGCGTTAATAAGAACAACTGGTATACCTGTCTGTTCTTGAATCTGATTTGCCTGTGAAACTGATGTATCGTTCAATACACCTGCCGAAATAATAATATCCGGATTAATTTTTAAAACTTCTTCTATATTACAGGTAGCTTTGGCATACCAGCCTCCCAGATTTGGCAAGCTCTGATATTTCGGTAATAAATACTCCTTTTCACCTTCACGCAATTCATAATTCCAGCCTATTAATAAATCCGGATTCAATGTATAGACTAAAATAGCACCAACCGGACTAACAGAAAATACTTTGGTAATCTCAGTCGGTATCTTATGTTCGCGGTTGGCATCATCAACGATAGTGCGAACAGCAGACTCAGATGGTACTGTGGTTTCTTGTTTCTGGTCTTTACCGCATCCAGTCAGACCAAAACTCACTACTAAAGCCATTATGGTAATTAAGACTATAAATTTTCTGGTTGTTTTCAATTTAATTTCTCCTTCTCACTTTCTTTTTAGAAAACAGATTGTCTATTGACAATATTTGATTTCATGCCAAATAGTTGTGACTGTTCCCTACATCATTAATAACTCCCTCTCAAGCGTTAATATTATTATTTTTCCTGTTTCACCTCCACTCTTTTGGATCAGCAAAGGAAGTCTGGTATGATTTATTCTGGTTTATACTCTCCGGGAGTTGTATTATGATCTGAAGATTTAAATCTTTGGATCACCGCTAAGTATTTCGCTGGCCTGTTCCTTGTTCAAGGTTTTTTTATAGAATTTTTGGTAATAATTTATTACCTCCTGTTCCATATCCAAATCTTTAAAAGTTTCCGGGTGAAAGGTTTTCGCTGCCCACATGAGCATTAATGGTTGTTCGGCAGTACGGTGTGCCCATACATGTGCTCCCATAGGAGTAGGATAAACCTGTTTATTAGCTACTGCGGTTATTTTTTGAAAGCGAGCATCTTCACTAATTAATTTGACATCATTCGGAGTACTTACAATTATTATTTCCGGATCCCACTTCAGCAAATGTTCCATAGAAAAAGCCAATTGCTGTTGCCCTACACGGTCAGCTTTAGCTACGCTCTGCCCTCCTGCTGTTTCGATCCACCAATCGGATATTTCATGAGGTGCGGTCATACTTTCCATGTTGGCATATAAAACCCGGGGTTTTTTTTCTTCAGGTATGGCAGACACTTTTTTACCTATCGTTGCTATGGTCGCATCAAAGTATTTTACATAATCATTTGCCAGGGCTTCCTTGTTAAGCACTTTTCCCACCAGATTAATGGTCTGCTTTACATCCTCGGGCTCAGTCCAGGATAAATACACAGCATTCATGTTGGCGTTGGCTACTGCTGCAGCCATCTGTTCATCCATAGTAAACACTACATCAGGTTCCAGTTTTACAAGTTCCTCAATATTAGGTTCTGTACGGGACTCCTGAATAGTTGGCAAAGAGGCTATATGAGGTGCAAACACCGTCTGGTATTTCCAACGCTCACTTTTAGCAAATCCTGGCAGTCCATTAACTATTTTGTCTCCCTCTCCTACTGTAAAAATAAAAGTATTAATCACTGGTACCGGGCCTACCGCTGCTATACGATTAATCTCTGCCGGAAGGGTTACCTGCCGGCCTGCCATGTCAGTAATTGTCCGGGTACTGTCGGGCGGTGTATCTGCTGCTTTTTCCTTGCCACAGCCGGCTATTACCATTAGACTCATTACCAGCAGGAACACCATAACCAAAGACAAACCAATCTGTTTCTTTTTCATATATTCCCCTCTCCTTTACCTTACTTTTTAATTAGTAACGCCCTCCTGTATTCAAATGTGAATATTACTCTCTGAATTATTCCTGACAACACGACTTTGTTTGCACTTTATTTCCTTAAATATTTTAATTGAATCAGCATTAGTCGGTTTAATAGCATATCCTTCCGGTTGGTGGTAAATTACGAGTCTTTTTGGGGACGCAAGGTAATCTTTTCGGCACATAAACCGTAAAAATGGTAACCGGCCCCGGCTTCGCCCAGTATATCCAGGAGTTGGTCAGCATCAGTTACCAGAACACCGCCAACGGAATTAACTCCCCGTGCAAACAGCGGTCCAGGAAGTATGCTGGCCGATGGCCCCACCACAATAAAATCCGCATCCGGATCGGCAACCATCAATAATCCCTCAAGAGTATCGTTAATAAGAGTAGTTCCGGTGCTAACCACAATATCTGCCCAGGGTAAAGCTTCGGCTGCCTTTTCCGGAGGCCAGAAATGCGGCATTTCCTCCGGCTTCAAAGTAGAAGTATCCATCTCCAGAATGCGATAAGGCACTCCCCCTACTCTTAACTTTTTAAGTAATGGTCCCAGTGCACCAACCACGGCCACCTTCTTATCAGGTGAATAATCTCTATCCAACGGATCCGCATCCTGCTCAATTACATAATCATGGGGCGGATATTTAGCCCAGACAGTAGCAGAAAGAGCACTTAAAACTGCAATTGCCAGCGCCTTTTTCAGGGCTGTATCTCCTTCCTGTAAAGCTTCCTGCACCACTTCTACCGCCAATCTGCCTTTTAGAGAACCCGCTCGGGGCATGCGTCCGGTGGAACTGGAGCAGCAAACTGCATCAGGCATTACTTTGATCGGCGTGGCACAAATCCCGCCCTGACCATTACTTAGCTTTACCCCGGTAAAAAATACACCAATTACTGCCCTTTCAATAGTCAGTTCATTAATTTCCTCAGCCAGTGATTCTTTTACCAGGTTTAAAACTTCATTCAGGATAGAACCTTGCTGAAAGTTAAATGAATTCATTTCCTCTTACCTTTCTCCGATATTTACCCTTAGAATATGTATACTTCAGAAATTCCCCCCCTGCGTAACCCGGCTTCCGGATCTTTTATCCATATATAACCATCCGCCTGGGAAACAGCACTGGTTTGTGCCGGATTTCCGGGACCTGCTGCTTTAACCCTTATCAAACCCTCCCCTCTTTCCAGCTGTACCAATAAATGAGTAAAAACTGCCGGACGCATATCAAAATCAACTACCGCCTTAACTACATCTGCTTCCTCAATGCAACCCACTAGATGATTCCACAGTTTTTCAACTACTATTTTGAAAAGAATTACCGGGGCAATGGGATGTCCAGGTAACCCAAATACAGGTTTTCCCATACATTCACCTACTATTAAGGGACGACCGGGCCTGATGCTTACCCCCTGAATAAAGACACCTTCGCCAGGCAGAGCATTGATAGCCTCGGCTGTAAAATCCCGAATTCCTACTGAACAGCCTCCGGAAACCAAAACCATATCAGCACATTTAACCGCGTTTTCCAATTCCCGTTGGTATAAGTCACGATTATCTCTGACCAGTACCCTGCGAACCACCTCACCCCCAAATTTATTGATAAAGGCCTGCAGAGCATAGGAATTAGTGTCTCTTATCTGACCTTCAGCAGGATTCTCTCCAATATCCACCAACTCATCGCCAGTTGAAATTATTGCAAAGCGCGGACGGGTAAAAACCTTTACCTGATAGATTCCAGCAGCCACCAAAGCTCCAACATGTTTGGGGCTTATTCTATTCCCCTTTTTAATGAGTAATTGTCCATTTTTTATATCATCCCCGCGTTTAATAATACGTTCCCCATTAAAAACCGGCTTATATATCAGCACAGACTCCTGATCCTGTAATCTGGTTTGCTCCACCATGATAGATGCATCAGCACCAGATGGCATCATACTTCCTGTAGAAACATAAATACACTGGCCTTCTTTTATCTCGATATTGGCACTGTCTCCAGGAGGCACTTCTCCCAAATATTCTAATAACACCGGGGCCTCTTCACTAGCTGTCCGTGTATCACTGGCTATTACAGCATAACCATCACACATGGAACGTGAAAATCCTGGTACATCAACCGAGGCAATAATATCCTCAGCTATTATCCGGTTAATACCCTCCCAAACATCTACTTCTTCCGTTTTTACCGGATAGTCTTTAAATTTTTCCCTGATAAGTTGATTGGCCTCTTCAAGCGAGAGCATATTGGTTTCTCCTTTCCGTTGATTTATAATATTTATCTTCAGCCACCCGGCTTCTTGCAGGGATGCAAACCTGAATTTCCTGATTCATGCGATTATTTACGGTTATGATATCAACATCTACTCCGTACAGTTTTTTTAGCCGCTCTGTAGTAATCGTTTCATCCGGGGTTCCACTATGCAGGATTCGGCCTTCATTTAAAAGTACTACCCGATTGGTATAAAGAAATGCATGTTCGGGAAAATGACAGGACATGAGCACCGCTATATTAAGGCCAGCCAATTGGTTAACATGGTTTAATACTCTTATTTGATTGCCAAAATCCAGGCTGGCAGTAGGTTCATCCATAATCAGAATTTTGGGTTCCTGGGCCAGTGCCCGGGCAATCAGGACCAGTTGTCTTTCCCCACCGCTTATCTCGGTATATATTCGATCCCGCAGGTAAGTAATATCCAACATCTCCAGTGCCTGTTCAGCGATTTTCACATCTTTTGGGGATGGAGATGCAAAAGGCTTGATATGGGCGGTTCTTCCCATAAGAACTACATCCAGTACTTGAAAAGGGAAAGGCGGAGTATGCATCTGCGGAATATACCCAACTACCCTGGCAATTTGAGCAGAAGTCCAGGATTGAATGTTCGTGCCGTCCAGCAATACCTCCCCTCCCTGAATGGGCTGCAAGCCTAATATAGTTTTTATCAAAGTAGTTTTACCGCAGCCATTGGCACCCAGCAGACCAATTACTTCTCCGGCATTAATGCTAAGAGAAATACTGTCAACAACTCTGCGTTTTCCATATCCGCAACTGAGATTCCGGATTTCCAATTTCATTACCATACCCCCAAAGTTTATTTCCATCCCCATTTGCTGTTTAATAACAAATATAAGAAAAAAGGTACCCCTATAAGTGCAGTCAGAATTCCCAACGGAATTTCCATACTGGCCAGCAGGCGGGCCAGATCATCCACCAGCAATAAATAAGCTCCGCCCAGTAAAATAGAAGCGGGTAGCAATGCCTGATAATTAGGGCCAACAATCATTCGGGCCAAATGGGGTATGACCAGTCCTACCCAGCCAATCAGACCGCTGATGGAAACAGACGCTGCCGTCATCAAAGTACAGCAAATAATAACGATAGTCTTCATTACTTTGGTATTAATACCCAATACCTGGGCTTCTTCCTCTCCCATAGCCAAAACATTCAGTCGCCAGCGTAACAGGTAAAGCAGAAGACCTCCCAGCACTATTGGAAGCAGTACCATATATACATCCCGGGAAGTAATTGAAGCCAGACTTCCCATGAGCCAGAAAGTTATAGCCGGCAGTTTATCGTAGGGGTCAGCTATATATTTAATACATGAAATGGCCGCTGTAAAAAGCGAACCAATCATAACACCGGATAGGACCAGGGCCAGCATAGGATCATGGCGGATTCGCAAGCTTATTCCGTAGGTTAATCCAACAGCCAGTAATCCGCCTATAAAGGCCATCAATTGTATTCCCAGCATGCTAAAGGAGAAGTATATACCCAGAGCTGCTCCAAAACCGGCACCGGCAGAAGCTCCCAGTATATCCGGTGACACCAGAGGGTTTTTAAACATTCCCTGATAGGCAGCTCCGGCAGTAGATAATGCTGCACCAACCAGGATAGCGGCCAGAATACGAGGCAGGCGCACTTGAAATATTACAGTTTCAACGGTTGCATTCCAGGTAGGTTCCAAAGGTATTATTCGGGAGGCTAATACTTCCAGCAACTGTCCCGGCGGTACCGGATATCTTCCCAGCGCAAAAGATAAAATGAAAATGAGTATTAGCGTAAATAACAATATTATAATCTTCCAGCCGGCACCCCTGGTCTGTATCACCCCGGCTATTTTATGTGATTTAATTGTTTCCACTCATTGTCTCCTTCCCGGTTTCAAAAAATAATTGGTATAAATAATACGCGTATATGGCTAAATTCAAGGACTAAATATTAATGGTGAAAATGGCCACAAATTTGCTATTGATCGCGAAAACAGTATAATTATAGCCTATAATGTTTTAGGTTATGTGCATTTTAGTTTGTTTTTCTTCATTATTTTTGCGCATATATTAGTTTTTGTTATGTTATGTTCATTTTTGTATAGTTCTATGTTGTTTCTTGTATTCCTGCTTGAAAAATGAATATTTCCATTGATGATCCCTATCAAATAAAGGGGAAAAAAATAGAACCCGCCATGGGTTCTATAAAATGGGTAATAATCTATAAATCTGTTAAAAATATTTACGCTTATAATCGTTAATTTCACTACCCTCATTACTAAGATATTCTCTATAAACGAAAAGATTTTATGCTTTAGTTTGCCGATCACTGCAGGCTTTAACATACTGGCGGACTTATGCCCGACCCAAAATATAAGCTAAGGCTGAGATGAAGCATTGTCCGATATATAGCAGGCTTTGCAGCCAGCTATTTTCAGGGCTGAGTAATTCCGCTTCAATAAGTTTCTCTACCTAATATCTCTAATGCTTCTGTTAATGATATTTTACTATATTATTCTAATTCATATTTTGTTTTATTTGCAGCTTTTTCAATCTACTTTTATGTTCCCATTTCTTCAATAATTCCTTATCTTCTTTTGTAAGCTTCATTCAAACCCTTCCTTTCTATCTTTTAAAATATCAGTTTTGATCACCGCCATAAAACCCCCGATAATACTGGTGAGCTATCCGCGACTCGAACGCGGGACGCCCTGATTAAAAGTTATGTATCAAGTCAGGATGTCAGTTCTTTTATGGTCAAGAGTATCCTTGGACATCGCAACTAAGAATCACGGCCCTCCTCCCACATCTTCTGCTGATATAGAATATGCCTGTATGGCAGCTCCTTGCCATCCATGGCACCGCTGCACTAGTCCATCCTTGGACGTCGCAAGTGTTCCGCTCATCGCGAATGAAGAGAACCTCAGCAACCTTAAAAGCACCTGAAAAGGTGCATCAGTAGTACCCGTAGGGTGAAGTACTCGCAGGGTAAAAGCTCAAGAGATTTCTTATGAGGAACTTCCTCAGCTAAGCTTTGATGAATTCTCTGATGATTAGGTCATACCCATGCCGTTTGAAGATGAGTATTCGCAATGGACACCTTATGAGGATTGATTCAGCAGGCTTGTAAACTTAAATCTTTTGAATTAGGCGAGCCCAGTTTCTACGAAAGGCCTTTTTGGTACTATCAGATTCAACCAACGACGGCATCTCTACATCAGTCTCGGTTTTTTTGCGCATCCCCCGCGACTTGTTGGAATAATATCCGTAATATCTAACCAGCTGTTCGCCCTTATTGGGAATATGGGTAACAAGTCTTGCCAACCAGTGACGTCCAAGGATGGACTAATGTCGCGGTGCCACGGATGGCAAGGAGCGACCAAGGGCCATAAAGCTTTCCCGAACGCTGCTATTCTTGCCTCTATAGATTACTCTGGCAATACCGTCAGGCACTTCGTATGCAGGTATATAGAGCAGTCTTTCCTGCGAAAGGGGAGCTCTAATAATATATTGAGCAAGTTTTTCCAGCCCTTCCTGATTTCCTGGATTAATGGCAGGTCCACAATAGACATTAAAACCGCTGTGATGCCAGTTCAGCATATTTTCAATAATGTGGTCGTCTATTATTTCTTCGTCAGTAAAGCCAAACTGGTGTTTAATAATCTCCAATGACAGCAGGATGTTTACCGGCGTATTGGGTCTGCCGTTGTCTAAGCAATATAGCGGGGCATAGATCTCTTCGTTGATCTTGCAAAATACTTCTTTATAAAAGACGGGAGCCCAGCTTTTTTCCAACATTTTAGCGATACTAGGTTTCATTGTTCGGTAATGATTAAAGAGGTCTTCCTGTAAGTGCGTATCATTCGTTCTAAACATATTGCAAAAACCACCTATATTTAAATTTACAGTCAAATAGCTGCCTCTAGCTCTATATTAATTCGACATCCATAGCTATTTATCCTGCTATCTTAGAGATTTTAGGGGGTTTTTGCAGGGGAATCATAACATATACTTAAAGATTTTCATTGCGCATACCTCAAAAATATAAATTTGCTATGCTGTAGTGATACAGCATAGCAGCGTTGCAACCAATCACCATAAAATGTAATATTCTTTATTTGATTCGTTACTATAAACATAATGGCTTCGATCATAAGTATGAGCGTTGAATTGACCTGCTCGATCTGCTTGGGCAAGGGGTGGACGGTTCTTGAATCTTTGACTCACTCTTGTCATCAGTCTCAAGCCCCCCGCTACCGCCCGCTTTCTGTCATTCAGTTTTTGAACTCCGGCCTTCATTAAACTTTTCTACGATAAAAATAACCCAACCGTATACAAAGATTAGAATTCCTGAAATTTTTATGGAAGAAAACTCATTAAGGCTAAAAATATCACTAATCATGGGGCTCACCCAAAGGATGAACCCCATGATTAACAAATCCCAGATACGGGAACGCTGCTTTGAAGAAGATGATATATATAAATAGTAACCTATGGCTATTACTCCAGCAATTAGTATATAAATATCATAATTTAACATCTTACACTCCATTTTAGTTTAATTTACTATCCGTAAATACTCAAAATCAACATTTCTTTGAGTGCCATCCGTCTCTGTATTTAGAAAGTCGGCCATCTCGGCTCCTATAATTGCCTGTGCCTCTGTGGCGACTTCAAATACCACAATATAACTATGCCCTCCTTTTAAATAAAAGCTCTTTGTTACATTATAGGATTGATTATCAGAATAACCACTAGTTTTTCTCAAAAAGGTCTGTTCTAGCTCTGTATTATCATTAGTGTCTATAAATTTAACGTTTACCTCTAACACTCCTCCCCATATGTTTCCAGTAATATTAAAGTTACTAGTTACATTATATGTTCCTGTAGAGGGAGGTGTAAATGTTGTGTAACCCCAACCATTAGCCCATCTATATCCATTTATACCAACCAATGAGCCATTCCTATTTCTGTAACCTGAAGCCCAATAACTATCGCTTGTTCCTAATCCTGAACCTCCATGTGCGTTATCTAAAGTAGAAAAACCTTGTAAATACCAAGTTGTTTGCGGACTGTATGAATTTAAATTTTCTCCAGCCTCTCCATTTATAGTATTTTCAATTGCTTTTCTAATAAATTCTTGCGTTGCTTCCTTTTTCTGTTGTTGGCCTTTTGCAATATTTTTATTCAACTCATCTTGATTGAATTGGGGAAGAGGTTGTTTATGGCAAAATAAAAATACAGCGAATGGGGTGCGGACATTATTTTGGACTTATTCATGCTACTAAACCAATACTCCTTCTATAAGCCACAGGACTCATCGCCCCGAGAGACATCTTAATTCGCTTCTCATTATACCATCTAAGATAGTTATCGAGTTCATTAATGAACTTCTCTATTGAAACACCTTGCCATGACCGGCAATATAAGGGCTGGTTAAAGGTTCAACGCCGACGTAGAATAAAGAAGCTGTTTGCCAAGTCATATCTGGATCTTAAATAGTTGTAAGGGTCCGGATAGTTTTGGGTAGTGACGGTATAAAGAGAATAGTAAATAACCTGGGTATAGCCTGGATACGCTGGCTTTGAAGGGAGAAGGATAGAGTCGCTTACTATACTCCGGACCAATGTTCCCTACCTGGTTGCGATGGAAGAGAGCCTGCAACATAACCTGCCTGCTCTCCTGCCAATCCGGCTGGTCGCAGTACCATCGGTAGACCTCCCACCACACATCTTCCATGCCCTGTCCATCCAGATACTGCCGCAGATTGCGAATCAGATATTTGAAAGTGCTGGGCGGTGTGCTGACCAGCTCCAATTCCATCCCGCTCCGGTTGCTTTCCAAGTGGCTATTAAAAGGTGGCTTGGAATCGTATCCAGCCACCTTCCTGCCACCCGTCTAATACTCTATAATGTCAGTCTCTTTTTATAACGGTTCTTGATTTTCCTGGTAATATACTAGCACCCTAAGCAGAACACATGTTCTGCTTAGGGTGCTAGTATATGATACCTGCCTGTATTATGAACGCTGATGTTTATACTTCCCGAATCCCCCGCAAAAACCAATATTACCAGTGCGTGGAAGCACATTTTGAGGACCTGGTAGGCAAATGGGATGAAAGGTACCAACAGGATTATGGGTATTGGCGGCCATATATATTGGACGTTATATATAAATACCTGGACTGTGCTGACCTTCGACGTCCACGGATGGACTAGTGCAGCGGTGCCATGGATGGCAAGGAGCTGCCACCTGGGTTTTGCCAGGGTAAAGTGTGATGACTGCCACCATGAATATCTCTTGCCATTTTCCTGTAAACGCCGGTATTTTTGCCCTTCCACCCTACGGGTACCACCGGTGTTCGCTATCGCTCACCAATAATGTTGCTGTCATCAAAAACGAGTTCTCGGTCGCTCCTTGCCATCCATGGCACCGCGACATTAGTCCATCCTTGGACGTCAATTTGGTGAATTCTTATATACAGAGGTGCTCAAACAGACACCCCATCGCCAGTGGGTCTTTAGTATTCCTAAAAGGCTCCGGCGCTATTTCATGTATGACCGCAGTTTGCTGTCCAAATTATGCCGATGCGCCTGGAAGGTCTTGTCACTTTACTTGACTCAGGGGGTTTCTTTAGATGACCCTAAGCCGGGAGCCGTAATAGCTGTGCAGACCTTCGGGGATTTACTAAACTTTAACCCGCACCTGTATATCATTGCCACCGATGGCTGTTTTGCAACCGATGGTGGATTTATGGTGGGGACTGAACCGGATGCTTCGAGCCTCATAGACTTGTTTCGCGGGGAAGTATTCAAGATGTTGGCAGCTCTTTGCCATCCGTGGCATCGCTGCACTAGTCCATCCTTGGACGTCGAAAAGAGAAGGGAAAATAGACGACCACATTATAGAAAACATGCTGAACTGGCATCACAGCGGCTTTAATATATATTGTGGACCAGCTATTAATCCAGGGGATCAGGAAGGGCTGGAGAAACTGGCTCAATATATTATTAGAGCTCCCCTCTCACAGGAAAGACTGTTCTATATACCTGCATCCGAAGTACCTGACGGTATTGCCAGAGTAATCTATAGAGGCAAAAATAGCAGCGTTCGGGAAAGCTTTATGGCCCTTGGTCGCTCCTTGCCATCCATGGCACCGCGACATTAGTCCATCCTTGGACGACACTGGTTGGCAAGACTTGTTACCCATATTCCCAATAAGGGCGAACAGCTGGTCAGATATTACGGATATTATTCCAACAAGTCGCGGGGGATGCGCAAAAAAACCGAAAATGATATAGAACTGCCGGCGCTGGTTGAATCTGATATTTCAAGAAAGGCCTTTCGTAGAAACTGGGCTCGCCTGATTCAAAAGATTTATCATACGGATCCATTACTCTGCCCTAAATGCAGTGGTCACATGCGAATTATATCCATTATCGAAGATCTGGCTATCGTCAAAAAGATATTGCAACATTATTGGTGAGCGATAGCGAACACCGGTGGTACCCGCAGGGTGATACATCTGGATCTGTGGGGCAGCTCCTTGCCATCCGTGGCACCGGCAGCTCCTTGCCATCCGTGGCACCGGCAGCTCCTTGCCATCCGTGGCACCACTCCACTAGTACATCCTTGTACGTCGCTGCACTAGTCCATCCGTGGACGTCGCAACTAAGAATCATGACCCTCCTCCCACATCTTCCGTTGATATAGAATATGCCTGTCTGGCAGCTCCTTGCCATCCATGGCACCGCTGCACTAGTCCATCCATGGACGTCGCAAGTGTTCCGCTCTCCATCACGAATGAAGAGATCATCAGAAGTACTCGCAGGGTAAAAGCTCAAGAGATTTCTTATGAGGAACTTCCTCAATTCAGTTTTGATGAATTCTCTGATGATTATGCCATGCCAATGCCGTTTGAAGATGAGTATTCGCAGTGGATGCCTTATGAGGATTGATTCAGCAGGCTTGTAAACTTAATAATATATTGACGACCTGGACTATAGCTGGCTATGAGGATTTCTCGCGGCAGGATGGTGAATTTCTTATAGTCTATTTACTCATGCCCATATTGTAGATAAGGGTCTGCCGGCCAAATTCATCTCTGCAATACTTAAGTTATCTTTCCCTTAAACCTGCTGAAGAAACAGTTCAAATTATGCAAATGATAATATCGTGGGTAATATTGTGCTAATTAATGATAGTGTTTATAATATTATCCAGTGATATACTGTGAAGGGGAAAAAGCAAATTCCTATCTATTATCTATCCAGTTACACAAAGAGGAGTCTCAAAAGATGTCCATGACAAGATAGAGATCCTCAATCAGCTCACGTTTATTTATACATTAAACCATTACAGATAAGTGGGAACATTTCTTCCAGTAAATCGTGGAGCTTAAGCGCAAGCAAAGAAGCGTTAGGTCAGAGCCGGGGAGATAAATTAAAGGCCGCATTAGAGAAAAAGGAACAAAATAAAGAAAATGAGTAAGAACCCGGGGGTATGTATTTTATTAGAAGCTGGCTTTCTTGGAACAGCGTTCCAATTTATATAAATATATAAATTTTCATAACTACAAAAAATAATATATGACCGAATAAGCCTTATTAAATGGTTGTTCGGTCATTTATTTATAATTCTTTATACACCCACGCTTTCCCTACTGTGAAATTAGATGCTAGCTGTTATAACAAGATCAAATAATACCCGAAGATGGTAAAGATATAATAGAATTAAAGCTACAAGATAAACAATACATGGAGGAATTGTTTGGGGATCGAGTTAATTTTGATCCGCAAGAGAGAAGATTCTACGCTTATGATGTGGGGACTATGCCTGGTATGATGAAAAGATTTTCTGGCTCCAATCTCCCTGCAGGTATCGTACAACCGGACAGCCAGGATGAGCTGGTTCAACTCATGCGTTGGGCCCAGGAGAACAAGATTCCGTTGATTCCTCGAGGTAAAGCTACTTCCGGTTACGGTGGAGCTGTACCGACCAGGAGTGGGCTGGTCATCGAATCCAACCGAATGAAACAGATTCTGGAGATTATTGTTGAGGAACGTACTGTAATGGTTCAAGCGGGTGTAGTCTGGGATAAACTTGAAGCCGAACTTTAATCGTCAAGGATTAACTTTGAATTCCTATCCTACCAGTGCACCGGCTTCAACTGTAGCTGGATGGCTGACTACCGATGGCGCGGGGATAGGTAGTTACCAGGCGGTGAATAATTTGAACAAACCTGAACGTATTATAGCAACAGTCTTAATTTCTTAGAAATTAATTGCACAATTTTAAGGATAAATGGAATTATTAAATTAAATATAATGATTTGTGGTTTTTAATATTGGATTTTGGACTTTATATGCCTCATTTGTGGCTATTGGTACTTTTATGCAGGTATTAAATGTAAATAATTGTATTGTTGCTAATGTATCGTACGAATATTTAATTGTAGCTACAAATGATTGGGGTGATATGTAAATCAGAATAAATAGTAGTCTTCTGTTTAAAAGGATTTTAACTAAGTGATTATATTTATTGATTTTACCAAAATAATTACGTGAGGTGACAAAATAATGGGTAAAAGAATCATTGCAATAGCTATAAGTGCTATACTTTCGCTATCCTTGTTATCTGGAATAGCATTTGCAGAAAGTAGTAATGAACTTAATCTTGATAAAAAAACAAAGGCTATAATTGATGCCGAGGCAATAATGGAAATAAACAGTCAAATCGGCTATATTTCACCTGCTGACAAACAGGAAGGTCTTAATAAATCAGCCTTGGCAAATAAAATTATGACTATTAGAGAAAAAGCTATTAAATCTCCAAATTCCGTTACTAAGTATGATATTAAAATGGTGCAATCCTATATTGATCAGTATTCACAGAACAGTACCATAGATAATTATATTCCAAAAAGTATTCAAGAAAATCCTGACGGTTTAGTATTAAAGGCAAATCCCGGTGATTATCAAAGTAAAAATCTTTGGTTGCCTGGGCAAGTGCAATCAACTAATTACTACTGTGGGCCGGCATCTGCTGTGGCTGTTTTACGTGGTAGGAACATAAATGTCACTCAAAGTACTATGGCAACACGTTTAGGAACAACTACCAATGGTACGGTTTTAGCTAGATTTCCTGGTGGACTTAACTATTATAATGGGACAAATGGAAATAATTTTAGATATGCATTGATGCAAGGACCAGGTTCTTACACAACAACTTGGGCTGTAAATATGACTAATGCATCAATCTCTACAATATTAGGTAATTATGGTGTTGTTTATGATGTTCATATGGTTAATTCGCCTGGTAGTGCTCGTTTACAAGGATATGAAACTATGAGTAAAGCTAACATTTATCATTATGTAGCTGGTGAAGGATTTAATAGTTCCAGCCCTTCTAACAGAATATGTTATTACTATGATTCCAATAATCAAAAAACGAATTTAGGTAATAGGCATATGAATGTAACATACCAAACGATGGCACGTTTGACTGATGATTTTGGATTAATCTTTTAAGATTAACCAACATTCAAGAAATAGGTATATATTGTTTTATATACCTATTTCGTTAAATGATAATTATTATGATGGTTAAGAATACATCTTTATTTAAAGAAGAAAAAATTACATGTTTAATGAAACTCATTTGTGCTTAAAAGCTTATTTAGCACATATTAATATGCGGATTATGAAGTGAAATCATACTCTTCCGTTTAAACTTTTTGATATACCTTCTGCTCAAATATATTATATACCGACAGAGTCGTTTTCATTATTTTTTGTGAACAAAGCGAAAGGAATGATTAATATGTTTAAGAAAATTTTTATGGTATTCATTATATTAATATTGGGATCAGCCTTGATATCGTGCAATCAAAATAATAGCAACAGTAATGACAATACGCCAACTATTGCGCAACAATCTAAAGATTTAGTCACAAAGAATAATTATAAAACAAATAACGAAATTAAAGTTGGGGAAAATTCTAATATAATTACCAAACAGGGCATTTTTGAAAACAAGGTTTTTTGGAGGGATAATACTTGGAATTTAGGAGTAGATAATAACGGAGACTTCATTACGTTTAATTTAAAGTCAAATGATATAGAAAGAATAGATTCAAATAATAATATTTCTACAGTGTTAAACATTATGCAAAAACGTAAAAACCATATATATACTATTAAAAAATTTGGAGATATTGTAGCGTGGTCTGAATGTCCACATGGTGATATGGACCCTGCAGAAGATATGACAAAAGGAGCAGATTGGTGTGTATATTTTGCGGATCTAAAAACTAAGAAAATAAAAAAAGTTGATGAATATAAAAAGATTTCTATTCCTGAAAATGCACAATATGGATATCTTGCTCCAAATCAAGTTTTCATTTCACAAGACAACATTACATACATTTGTTTTGATTTTGCTCCAGACGGCAATGTAACTAGTGTTATCAAATTATACACGATATCAACTGGAAATTTAGAAATTATTGATTATTTAAATGAAGATTTAACAAAGTATGCCTATGGATACCCGAATATATCGGGAGACAAAATGGTTTGGTGCAAAGCTCTAGTCAATCCTGACGGTACATACACTGGACAGTCATATCTTTATGATTTAAAAACAAAGGTTAAATCTAAAATGATTACAAGCGAAAATAACATTAATCCTAGAATTAATGATGACTATATATTCGCTCAGGGAACACCGAATATAACATTTTACGATTCAGAAGTATGTGTATACGATATAAAGAAAAATCAGTGGGTTTATAAAATAAATAATGGATACTCACAGTACAATATGCAAAAAGATGTATACCTTACAAATATAAATACTGATGGAAATTATGCGATTTGGGATACTGGCGTAATGAGGGCGTTAGTTATTTTTAATAAACGGGATAATAAGTTATATAATATTATTGAATTTTCTGATAATAAACAAATTACCTCTCCTATGTTGCTAGACGGTGGATTATTAATATGGTTTGAAAAACCTTGGGGTTCACAAGGTATTATGAAACCAATATTCAAGTATTGTTATTTGAAGTAAAAAAAGAATGATGAACAATATGCTCTGCGAGAGCCACCGATACGCTCAAATTGGAGCCACAAGCTGAGGCTCCAATTTTCCGCGGTACAAGGGGACAGGTACTTTGTCCCTATTTGATTTGACTAGCATGTTTGCTGAGCCGATGGGTTGAAAGAAACCCTATAGTGTTACTGCCACCTCATAATGTCCAACAAAGAGGTGTTAATTGTCCAAAAGCTGACGGACATAATGACCGATAATTTTAGCCCCACAGGGGGCAGGGAGAACTAACTCAATTCTCCCTGAACAACAAACTTCACCATGTGATCATCAATAATATTTCGATTATTTTGTGCTCCGTATATGAGACAATGACTGCAAACCTTGTTGACCATTCTGGCAGCTCCACTCGAAAACTTAAATATCTCATCTACAGCATTATCCGTAAAAATATCATGGTCAGCACCGGCATACGCCAGGTGCGTTTTAATATATTCCCCGACTTCTGCCCGATCCAGGTAAGGTAACTTGCACTGCAAGTCAATGCGCTGCCTAATTGCTGCATAAGATTGGAGTTTAAGCCGCTCCCAGAGTTCGTTTTGTCCTACCAGGATTAAAGCCATTGGACTTTGTGAATCCATTTTGAAGTTTAGCAGGAAACGGACTTCTTCTAGCATCTCTTTGTCTAAAAGATGGGCTTCATCTAGGATAACCACGGGTTGTAGATGATGGATGCCTTGCATAAGTTCAATTTCTTTATGTAATTGGCGTTTGGCATCACCCCGATAGAACTTAGCCTCACAACCTAATTGTTCAAGGAGGCCTTTGTAAAAATGCCGGGGTGTCTATGGCAAAATAGAAATACAGCGAATGGCAAGTTAAAAATACAGCAGTAAAATGGAAAAAATCATCGCCAGCA